>Ga0302196_10006674_pt1 | contig 10149 bp, 10 predicted proteins | sample II_Bog_N1_3_FD_198794 | JGI IMG/M metagenome (GOLD analysis project Ga0302196, IMG submission 198794) | Peat permafrost microbial communities from Stordalen Mire near Abisko, Sweden - II_Bog_N1_3 | ecosystem: Environmental > Terrestrial > Soil > Wetlands > Peat | place: Sweden: Abisko...
CGAGGCGACCATGCGCCAGCTGCTCGGGGTGACGTGGTGACCGCTGACCCCGTGACCCCCTGATCCGGGGGATGACCACGGGGATCCGACGACCGGGGTCGGGGCCACGGATCGGGCCCGGCCGCCGGGCGTCCCGGGGTCAGGTGCTGGCGTTGATGAGGTTGCGCGCCGCCATGCTCAGGTAGTCGAGCAGCTCGGCCCGGTCGTCGGGGTCGAGGCCCGAGGCGTCCACGGCCGCGGTCATGTGCCGGAGCCAGGCCGCGGACTCGGCCGTGCCGATGGCGAAGGGGGCGTGGCGCATGCGGAGGCGGGGATGGCCCCGCTCCTCGCCGTACCGGGGTGGACCGCCCCAGTACTGCATCAGGAACAGCGCCAGGTGGGCCCGCGACTCGGTCAGGTCGTCGGGGTACATCGGCCGCAGGAGCGGGTCGGTGGCCACACCCTCGTAGAACCGGTCCACCAGGGTGGTGAAGAAGGCCTCGCCCCCCCACCGTTCGTAGGCCGTCTGCTCCGGCCGGCGCTGCAGTCGCACGCCCCGACTGTAGGCCGACGTCGGATAGCCTCGGACCGGGTTGCTGCCGTGTGGCGCAGGGACGTGGGAGGTCGATCGTGTTCGAATGGTCGCAGGAACAAGAGATGATCCGGGACGCCATGCGGCGTTTCGTCGAGGCCGAGGTGGTCCCCAACATCGAGGCCCTCGAGCACGGGGACCTCCCCCCCTACGACATTGTCCGCAAGCTGTACGCCACCTTCGGGATGGACCAGATCGCCCGGGACCGGTTCAAGAAGCAGTTGGACCGCAAGGTGGCGTCTCTGGCCGGGTCGGACACTGCCGGATCGGACACTGCCGGATCGGACACTGCCGGATCGGACACTGCCGGGTCGGACACTGCCGGGTCGGACACGCGCCGGGGCGACGGCGGGGCGGCGGCCATGACGCTCATCCCCATCATCGAGCTGTGCCACTACTGCCCCGGGATCGTCACCGCCATGGGCGTGAGCACGGGACTGGCCGGCGGCACCATCATGAAGCAGGGGACCCCGGCCCAGATGGAGCGCTGGGGCCTCGACCTGCTCACCGGGGACAAGGTGGGCTCGTGGGCCATCACCGAGCCCGACTCCGGCTCGGACGCCCTGGGCGGCATGAAGTCCACGGCCCGACGCGACGGGGACGAGTACGTCCTCAACGGCAACAAGACCTTCATCACCAACGGCCCCTACGCCGACACCATCGTGTTCTACGCCAAGTTGGACGACGACTCCGACACGCCCGTCCGCGACCGCCAGGTGCTGACCTTCGTCCTCGACCGGGGCACGCCGGGCCTGGAGCAGTCCAAGCCGTTCCGCAAGATGGGCCTGCACTCGTCCCCCACGGGCGAGCTGTTCCTGTCGGACGTGCGGGTGGGACGCGACCACCTGCTGGGCGAGACCGAGGACGAACGGGCCGGCAGCGGCCGCGACTCGGCCAAGGGCAACTTCGTCACCGAGCGGGCCGGCCTGGCCGCCATGTCCCTCGGGGTGATCGAGGAGTGCCTCAAGCTCTCCGTCGAGTACGCCAAGAACCGCACGCTGTGGGGCCAGCCCATCGGCGACCGTCAGCTCATCCAGCTGAAGCTGGCCAAGATGGAGGTGGCCCGCCTCAACGTGCAGAACCTGGTCTTCCGCCACATCGAGCTGTCCGAGGCGGGCCGGACCCTGAGCCTGGCCGAGGCGTCGGCCATGAAGCTGTACTCGGCCCAGGCCGCCTCCGAGGTGGCCATGGAGGCCGTCCAGCTGTTCGGTGGGAACGGGTACATGGCCGAGTTCCGCGTGGAGCAGCTGGCCCGTGACGCCAAGGTCTTCCAGATCTACGCCGGCACCGACGAGATCCAGGTGACCCACATCGCCAAGGACCTGCTCCGGGCGTAGTCGCCCCCACGCCTGACGGCCGCCCACGCCGCGGTGCCGTCGCCTCCGGAGCGGCTCGACCTCCCCGAGGACCGGCCCGCCCCGAGCCGGTGCCCGCGGGCACGGACCACCCACCCTCGGGGTGTGCCCGGTCCGTCGACCGACCGGTACAGTTGGTGGGTGCCCCGTCTCCGCCGGAACGCCTCTGGGCCCTCCGAGGCCACCGCGTCGTTGGACCTGGCGGTGCCCCGCGACTTCGGCGCCGCCTACGGGCGGGGAATCGACCGAGGCTTGTGCCTCGGCGGCGGCGGCGTGTTCCTGGTGGCCTGGCAGGCGGCCTACCTCCAGACGCTGGCCGACCAGGGGCTCCGTGTCGACGACGCCGACCGGGTGGTGGGGACCTCGGCCGGCTCGATCGTGGCCTCGTCCCTGGTGGGCGGCAAGCTGAAGCGGCTCTACTCCGAGGCGTCGCTGCTCTCCAAGGTGCCGGCACTGGTGTCGGCCCTCGCGCCGGCCTCGACGCTCTCGCCCAGCCAGCAGCGGGCCCTCGAACTGTTCATCAAGGCCACCGACGGCGATCCGGCCACGGTCCAGGAGATCGGCCACGCCGCCCTCGCCGCCGCCACACCTCGTCCCGAGGTGATGCGGCGGAACGTGTCGCTGGCCGTGGGAGCCGGCGCGTGGCCCTCGGACGCCCTGCGCATCACGTGCGTGGACGCCTACACCGGAGAGCGCTGCGTGGTGACCGCGACATCCCACACCTCGGTGGCCCGGGCCGTCGCCGCCAGCATCGCCGTGCCCGGCGTCTTCCCGCCCCAGCCCATCGGGGACCGCAAGTGCATGGACGGCGGCGTCAGCGGGACCGGCACCCACCTCGACCTGCTGGCCGGCGCCGGTCGGGTGCTGATCCTGGCCCTCACCGACGGGGCCGGCATCACCGAGGGGATGATGACCTCCCACCCCGAGGACGGGCGGCGCGAGCTGGAGGACCTGAAGGCCTCCGGGGCCGACGTGCTGGTGCGGGTCCCGGCCGAGGTCGACCTGATGACGTTGATGGAGCCGGCTTCGGTCCCCACGGCCCTGGCGCTGGGGACGCGCCAGGCCCACGAGGACCTGGGCCTCCTTACGCGCTTCTGGCGCTGAGCCCGAGCGGCTCAGTCGGGGACGGCCACCGGGGTGACCGACGACGCCACCGCGTCGACCAGGCCGGCCACGGCGAGATCGTGGGCCACGGTGATGGCGTTCACGATGGCCACCGACGAGGACGACCCGTGGCTGATCACGCAGACCCCGTCCACGCCGAGCAGCATGGCCCCGCCGGTGGTCTCGGGGTCCAGGGCCGCGGCCAGGGGCAGCAGCTCGGGGGTCAGGGCCTCGGCGGCGTCGCTCAGGCCGGGCCGGCCCAGGATGTCGGTCAGGGCCCCGATGAGGAAGCGCATGGCACCCTCCAGCGTCTTCAGGGCCACGTTGCCGGTGAAGCCGTCGGTGACGAAGACGTCGGCGTCGCCGGCGAAGAAGTCGTGGCCCTCGACATTGCCCACGAAGTCGAACCCCGGGCCGCCCCTCCCGTCGGCCAGGAGCGCATGGGTCTCTTTGACCAGTGGACTGCCCTTGGACTTCTCCTCGCCGATGGACAGCAGCGCCACCCGGGGCCGTTCGTTGCCGTAGCGCTTGCCGGCGAATGCCGCCCCCATCTGGGCGAACTGCACCAGCATCGACGGGGTGCACTCGGCGTTGGCCCCCGAGTCGAGCAGCACGGTGGGCCACGGCGCGTTGGGGTTGGGGATCGGCGTGGCGATGGCCGGTCGGATCACGCTCGGCAGGCGGCCCATCCGGAGGAGGGCCGAGGCCATGGTGGCCCCGGTGTTGCCGGCCGACACCATGGCCAGGGCCTTGCCGTCCCGGACCGCCTCGGCCGCCCGCACCAGCGAGGAGTCCTTCTTCCGACGGACGCCCTGGGCCGGGTCGTCCTCCATGCCGATGACCTCGGAGGCCTCGATGACCGGCAGGTCGCCGATGTCGCCCATGCCACCCGGGACACCGACCAGGACCACGTCGATGCCGGTCTGTTCGGCTACCTGACGGGCCCCGGCCACGATCTCGCCCGGCGCCCGGTCCCCGCCCATGGCGTCGACCGCCACCGGAAGCGCGGCCAGTGCCTCACCCGTGGGGCGCGCTGCGCCGCGCGCCATTACTCGACTTCGAGGGCCTGACGGCCTTTGTACCAGCCGCAGTTGGGGCAGACCACGTGGGGCAGCTTGGCGGTGGTGCACTGGGGGCACACGGATCGTGCCGGCGCCTTCAGCACCCAGTTGGATGCCCGGCGGCTTCGGGTCTTCGACTTCGAGGTCTTCTTCTTGGGGACGGCCATAGAGGTGCGATCCTAGGCGAAATCAAGGCCTCATCCGTCACGCAGGGTGTCCAGGGCGGCCCACCGGGGGTCGCCGGCCGGCCGGCAGGCGCACGGCCCCACGTTCCAGTTGGTCCCGCACTGGGGGCACAGGCCCAGGCAGTCGGGGCGGCACAGGGGGGCCAGGGGCAGGTCCAGCAGGACGGCGTCGCGCACCAGGGGCTCGAGGTCGAGCTCGTCCCCGGTCAGCGGGTAGGCCTCCTCGTCCCGGTCGCTGCCGCCCTCCGGCGCGAAGCGCTCCTTGACCTCGGCCTCCACCCGACCGCCGGCCGGACCGCCGCAGCGCCGGCACTCCCCCACCCACGGGGCGGCGACCGTCCCCTCGGCGGTGATCCCCCCCGGGTACGACGTGAGGGTGATGTCGGCGGTGACCGGATCCCCCTCGGGGACGTGCACGCCGATGGAGGCCAGGTCGGCGATCACCCCCTGGCGGTGCTCGTGGCGGGTGGTGCCGGCGGCCTTGCGCAGCGCCGCCACCTGGACGACGAAAGGCCTGGACCGGCGTCGTGTCGGCGGCGTCGGCTCACTCCGGTGGGTCGGCTCACTCGGGTGGGTGGGCTGGTCCGCTCCCATCGGGCCGGGCCCGCTCAGGAGAGGTCCTGGTCGAAGAAGCCCTCCGGGTCCTCGACCCCCAGCCTGTCCGCACCGGGCGCGCTCGACGCCAGCGACGTGTCGCCCCCCTCGCCGATCTCCACGCGGGGCAGCGGGGTGACCTGGAGCTTCTCCCGGCCCGCCTGCACCGTCTTCATGGTGCGGTCGAGCACGATCTCGAAGCTGGCCAGCTTCTGGTCGGCGTAGTCCTCGGCCTCGTGGCGGAGCCGGCGGGCCTCCTCGTTGGCATCGTCCAGGATGCGCTGGGCCACGTGGTTGGCCTGGCGCACGATCTCGGTGCGCTGGACCATGCGCTCGGCCTGGACCCTGACCTCCTCCAGCAGCCCCTCGGCCTCGCGCTCCTTCTCGGCCAGGAACTCCTCCCGCTCCTTCAGGAGCCACCGCGCCTGGCGGAGCTCGTCGGGCATGCGGTCGAGGGCCGCCTCGAGCAGCTCGGCCAACTCCTCGCGTGACACGAGCACCGATGCCGACAGGGGCATGGCCTTGGCCGTCTGGATGATGTCCAGCGCCCCCCGGATCAGCGTCTCGGAGTCGTGCTGCTGCCCGGCCACCCGCTGCTGGTCGAGGTCCTCGAAGAGGTCACTCATCGGCGAACTTCTCCTTGAGGCGCAGGGCCACCGACTCGGGCACGAACGAGGTCACGTCGCCGCCGAACCGGGCCACCTCGCGCAGGAGCTTGGACGCCACGAAGGAGTGGGTCGAGCTGGTGGGGATGAAGAGGGTCTCCACCCCGGAGAGCTGCTTGTTCATCTGGGCCATCTGCATCTCGTTCTCGAAGTCCGACACGGCCCGCAGCCCCTTCACGATCACGCTGGCCCCGACCTCGTGCGCCACGTTGACCACCAGCGTGGCCAGGGACACGATCCGCACGTTCACCAGGTGGGCGAGCGACTCCTCGAGCATCTCCTGGCGCTCGTCCAGGTCGAACAGCGCGCCCTCCTTCTGCGGGTTGCGCAGCGTGGCCACGACCACCTCGTCGAACAGACGGGAGGCACGCTCGATCACTTCGAGGTGCCCATTGTGAACCGGATCGAAGGACCCGGGGATCAGTGCAATCCTCACCAGACACCTTTCTCTGTGACCAGTTCCGGACGGGCCACCGTCACGATCGTACCTCCATACCGCCTGGTCTTGATGACTCCCCAGCCCAGGGGCGGTGTGATCTCGGCGCCCTACTCGAGGACGGCGAGGTCGGCCGGGAGCCGGCCCACCAGGGTCCCCCAGTCGGCGTAGTCGTAGGGCGGGTCGCACAGGACGAGGTCGTAGCGCGACGCCGTGGTGGCCACCCAGGCGTCGACGTCGGCGCGCACCACGGTGGCGTCCCCGGCCCGCTCGCCGTCGACCAGCCCGACCGACTCCAGGTTGCTCCGGATGGCGGCGATCGAGCCCGGGTCCCGCTCCACGAAGGTCACCGACGACGCCCCGCGGGACAGCGCCTCGATGCCGAGCGCTCCCGAGCCGGCGAAGAGGTCGGCCACCTGTGCGCCCTCCACACCGCCGAGGCTGTAAAGGATGTCGAAGATGGCCTCGCGCACCCGGTCGGAGGTGGGCCGCACCCCGGCGGGCAGCGGCGCGTTGAGGCGGCGTCCCCGCAGCTCACCCCCGATCACCCGCACGACGGCTGTCCCGGTCGGACCATCGCCTCACACTACCGGCCACCCCGGTGGATCCCGGGTCGCTCGGGCCTGCCGGCACGGGGCTGGTGGCCCGGCTCCGGACCGGTCGGCCCCGGGTGGACGGTCAGCTCTTGAACAGGAACTCGGCCTCGTCCTCGTCGATGAAGATGCGGAGCTCGTCGACCAGCAGTCCGTGGCGCGACAGCGCGGGGTCCTCGGCCACCAGCTCCTCGGCCAGCGCCCGGGCCTGCACGACGAGGTCGCCGTCCGAGAGCAGCCGGGCCAGCTTGAGGTCGCTGCGGCCCTTCTGGCGGGCGCCCAGGATGGTCCCCTCGCCGCGCAGCTCCAGGTCGACGTCGGCGAGCTCGAAGCCGTCGGTCGTCCGCTCCATCGCACCGAGACGGGCCTCCACCTCGGGGGAGTCGTTCTCCGACAGGAGGTAGCACCACGACGGGTCGCCACCCCGGCCCACCCGCCCTCGCAGCTGATGGAGCTGGGCGATGCCGAACCGGTCGGCGTCCTCGATCACCATCACCGTGGCCTCGGGGACGTCCACACCCACCTCGATCACCGTCGTGGCCACCAGGACGTCGAGGTCGCCGCGACGGAAGTCGGCCATGACCCGCTCCTTCTGCGCCGGGGGCAGCTGACCGTGGAGGAGCCCCACCCGGAGCCCGGCCAGCTCCGAGCCCGACAGGCGCTCGGCCTCGGCCACGGCCGACGTGGCCTCGACCCGCTCGGAGCCGTCCACCAACGGGCAGACCACGAAGGCCCGGCGGCCCTCGGACACCTCGGCCCGCACCCGGGCCCACGCCTCCTCGGTCTCGAAGGGGGTCCGCAACCACGACGTGGCCACCGGCCGGCGTCCCTCGGGCAGCTCGTCGAGGATGGTCATGTCGAGGTCGCCGAAGACCACCATGGCGGCGGTGCGTGGGATCGGCGTGGCCGTCATCACCAACAGGTCCGGATCCTGCCCGGCACCGTCGTCACCCCGGCCCTTGGCCCGGAGCGCGGCCCGCTGCTCCACCCCGAACCGGTGCTGCTCGTCGATGACCACCACCCCGAGCGAGGAGAACACCACGTCCTCGGTGAGCAGCGCGTGGGTGCCGATGAGCAGGTCCACGGTGCCGTCGGCCAGCCCCTGGTGCAGTCGGGAGCGCTCGGCGGCACCGGTCTTGTTGGTGAGGAGCGCCACGGCGAGGGGACGGGTGCCCTCCAGCGTCGACGGGTCCGGCACGCTGAGGCCGTCCACCAGGGCCCGGACGCCGGTGGCGTGCTGCTCGGCGAGCACCTCGGTGGGCGCCATGAGGGCGGCCTGGTGGCCACCATCGACCGCCGTGAGCATGGCCCCGACCGCCACCACGGTCTTGCCCGAGCCCACGTCACCCTGGAGCAGCCGGTGCATGGGGAGGGGTCCGGCCAGGTCGGCGCGGATGGCCTCGAGGGCGCGCCGTTGGGCGCCGGTGGGCTCGAAGGGGAGGCGCTCCAGGAACCGGTCGGCCAGGGTGTCCGGCCCGTCCGGGCGGGCCACGACGTGCCGGATGCCGCGGGCGTCGCTCTGGAGCCGGGCCTGGCGCAGCACCAGGGCCAGCTGCAGTCGGAAGAGCTCGTCGAAGGCCAGCCTCCGGCGGGCCGGCGGGTGGTCGTCCATGGAGGCCGGGCGGTGGATCCCGCCGAAGGCCGTGGTGCGGCCGACGAGGTCGAAGCGGCGCCGAACACCCTCCTCCACAGGGTCGGCGAACTCGCCGGCCCGGTCCAGTGCCTCGCCGGCGTAGCGGCTGAGTCGGGCCGAGGTCAGCGAGGTCTTGTCGGAGAGCGGGTAGACCGGGAAGACCCGCCCCGACCGCGCCCCGCGGCCTCCCCCGTCGTCGACCCCTTCGTCGCCACCGTCGTCGGGCCCACGCAGCACCTCGGCGGCGGGCCCGGTCAGCTGCAGCTGGCCGCGGTAGGAGCCGATCGACCCGAAGAAGAGGGCCAGGGTCCCCACCGCCAGCTGCTTGGCCCGCCAGGGCTGGTTGAAAAAGACCACCGGCAGCCGGCCCGAGCCGTCCGAGACCTCCACCACCACCCGGGACGGGGACCGGCGCCGGCCCCGTCCGTAGCTGCCTCCCGGCCGGCTGACGCTGGTCACCTCGCCCAGCACCGACGCCTTCTCCCCCTCGGTCAGCTCGGCGATGGGCACGAGCCGGGTGCCGTCGATGTAGCGCCTCGGGTAGTGGGTAAGCAGGTCGAGCACCGACTCGATGCCCAACTCGGCCAGGTCCTGGGCCGCGGTGGCCCCGACGCCCCGGAGCACCGACACCGGGAGTTCGGCCAGCTGCCGGAGCTTGCGGCCCTCGGGCGGGGGGCCGCCGTCGGAGGGCGCGGGGATCGACGTGGCGCCGGCGGACCCGACGCGTGGGCGACGGGACGGCGGGGATCCGGTGACCCGGTCGGTCAGTGGCCCCCCACTCACTCGACGGAGAACAGGTAGGGGTAGAGGGGCTGGCCCCCGTGGTGCACCTCGGCCTCGACCCCCGGATGCTGCTCGTGGAGCCACTCGGTGATCCGGCGGGTGTCGGCGGCGCCGGACCCCTCACCCTCGATGATGGTGACGAGGTCGTGCTCCTCGGTCACCAGCCCGGCGAGGAGGTCGCACGCCGCCTCGGCCAGTGAGGCCCGCACCACCTCGATGCCCTGGCGCGACAGGCCCAGCCAGTCCCCCTCACGGATCGGCCCGGCCGGACCGTCCGAGTCACGGACCGCCCGCGTCACCTCACCCGGCACCACCTTGGCTGAGCTGGCCTCCATGGTCCGGGCGTTGACGTCGCCATGGGCCCCGGGGTCGTAGGCCAAAAGGGCGGCGAAGCCCTCGGCGATGGTGTCGGTCGGGACCACCCACACGGACTTGGCCGTGAGGTCGTTCACCCGGTCGGCCACCGGCCGGATATTGCCGTTGTTGGGCAGGATCACCACCTCGTCCGACGCCAGGGCCTCCACCGCCTCCACCAACTCGGCCGTGGACGGGTTCATGGACTGGCCGCCCGACAGCACGCCCTGGACGCCGAGCGAGCGGAAGATCCGGCCGATGCCCTCGCCGGTGGCGACGGCCACCACGGCGGTGGTCGCCGGGGGGCCGATGGGTGTGGGCGAGGGGCCGCTGCCCTCGGCCCCGGCCCCCTCGCGGACCCAGCGCTCCTCCTCGACCTCCTCGAGCAGGTCGGTGACCCGGATGGCGCGGGGTCGACCGGCATCGAGGGAGGCCTCGATGGCGGCCCCGATGTCATCGGTGTGGATGTGGCAGTTCCACAGGCCGCTCCCCCCCACCACCACGATGGAGTCGCCCAGACCCGCCCACACCTCCTTGAACGAGGGGATGGTGTCGTCGGGCGCCTCGAGCAGGTACATGACCTCGTACTTCAGCCCGGCCAGGGCCGAGTCGGCCTCGCTGACCGCGGGGAGCGCCGTGCCCGGGGCCATCGGGTTGAGGGGGCCGAAGTTGGCCTCGGGCATCTCGGGCGGCTCGGGCATGGAGCGACCGTCCACCACGGTCAGCAGGGCGTCGAGGAGGAGCAGGAACCCGGTCCCGCCGGCATCCACCACCCCGGCCTGCTCCAGGACCGGGAGGAGCGAGGGCGTCCGGGC
>Ga0302196_10006678_pt1 | contig 10145 bp, 7 predicted proteins | sample II_Bog_N1_3_FD_198794 | JGI IMG/M metagenome (GOLD analysis project Ga0302196, IMG submission 198794) | Peat permafrost microbial communities from Stordalen Mire near Abisko, Sweden - II_Bog_N1_3 | ecosystem: Environmental > Terrestrial > Soil > Wetlands > Peat | place: Sweden: Abisko, Stordalen...
GCGACCGTACCAGGGGCCGGCGCCGATGAAGAAGCCGCCGGAGAACCACTGCGGTCCGTAATAGCCGTAAGGGGCGCAGGAGTAGGGGTAATAGGAGTAATAGCCCCAGTCGCAGGCGGGCGGACCGTAGTCTGCGGGAGCGTCCACGACTGCGGGGCCAACACCTACGCCCACAGCCACTTGAGCATGTGCCGTTGCGGCGAACGGCAGAGCCAGAAACATCGCAATCAGAACCAGGCGCAAACTCTTCATAAATCCTCCTCGTGCTGTCCTGTCCCGTGATTGCCGGACCTGGGCGGAACGGAGCCAATCTCCGTTCTCAGCACTTGCCGGGGTTTGGGTTTGTCTTCCCAACCGGCTACTGATCTTTAGAACAGCAAAGGCGCGGAATAGTTGCGGTGCCTTCCCAAAAAGAATCGTTCATACCGGGATAAAGGGCAAGGTATTTTGCAGGGTGGCGAGGAAAGGGGAGGCGGGCAGGCAACCCGGGGCGGGATGCTTTTCGATTCGCCTGTTGCCGCAGAGGGAAGGGACGGCCAGCAGGGGCTAAAGCCCCGCCGTTTTATGAACCTGATTGGCCGGGCTGAAGCCGTGCCCTTGTTACAGGGCGGGTATGAGAGGGCGACGAGGTTTGCCGTGGGACGCAACTGAGGGGGAGAGGGTTGTTCGGCCAGCAAAAAGCGGCCCCTCCGGGTTGGGAGGGGCCGCGCTGGAGCAGGCAATCAGGCAGAAGGACTACCTGCGGAAGCGAGCATAGCCGTGGTCGAAGCGGCCATCGAAGTGGCGGTCGAAGCCGACGCCGAAGCGGGCGACCTGTCCGCGGACGCCGACGAAGTTCCAGAAGCCGGGGACCCAGTAGCCGTTATTCATGTAGCCGGCGACCCAGACATATCCAGCGCCGGGGCAAGGCGGGAGGTAAGCGACCGGTCCGCGCATGTGAAATCCGAACCCGGCTGCCTGCGCTGGTGCCGCGCCAAGGCTCGCCGCGCCCACTGCCACTGCTGCTGCCAACATCCAGTTCCTCATGCTTGGCATAACGCCTTCTTTTCTGCCGGACGGTTTTCAGAGATCAGTGCTCAGAAACCGTGCTCGGCCCGGCTTTGTTCCGCCTTGAGGCTTGGTTCGTGCTGCCTCTGCGGTGCGGCCGGTTATGTACTGATTCAACAGGGTTTCAGGGAAAATGTTGCGGCGCTTGCGCGAAAATAAATTGGCGCAACTTTTGGGCATGGCTGGTGTATTGAGGCAGGCGGGGAGGGGCTGAGGCCGGGATTCTGCGTGTCCGGGGAGACTGGTCTTCCAGCGCCGCCGCGCGTGTGGAGGGAAGAGCCCGGCGCTGAAGCGCTGGTGCGATTGAGCGTGGTTTCAGGGGCATGAATGCCCCTGCTCCCTCCGGTGCTAACCTAGACGCTTACAACCCATGTTTACAACCTCACAGCACGCGCACTTCATTGGGATCGGCGGGATCGGGATGAGCGGGATAGCGGAGATCCTGCTCAGCCTGGGCATCCGCGTCTCCGGTTCAGACCTGCGGCGCGGGCCGGTGACCGACCGGCTAGCCACCCTGGGCGCCACCATTTATGAGGGGCACGCGGCAAGCCATGTGGGCGGCGCAACGGTGGTGGTGACCAGCTCCGCTGTCAGCCCGCTCAACCCCGAGGTGCTGGAAGCGCACGCGCACAAGATTCCTGTGATTCAGCGCGCGGAGATGCTGGCCGAGCTGATGCGATTGAAGTATGGGATCGCCATTGCCGGCATGCACGGCAAAACGACGACCACGTCCATGGTGGCATCGGTGCTGACGGCGGGCGGGCTGGACCCGACGGTGGTGGTGGGCGGGCGCGTGGATGCGCTGGGCTCGAATGCGCGGCTGGGCACGACGCAATACCTGGTGGCCGAGGCCGACGAGAGCGACCGCTCGTTCCTCAAGCTGTCTCCGATTCTGGCCGTGGTGACCAACCTGGACCGCGAGCATATGGACTGCTACCGCGACATGGCCGACGTGGAGAGAGCGTTTCTTGACTTCATGGACAAGGTACCGTTTTACGGAGCGGTGACGGCCTGCTTGGACAACGCGCAGCTGAAGGGGATTTTGCCACGGGCGCGGCGGCGCGTGTTCACGTATGGCGTGTCCGAAGAGGCGGATTACCGGCTGGAGTTTCTGGAGGCTGTTCCTGGTCGGTTTGCGCGGTTCCTGGTGTACACGGCGCTGGGGCCGCTGGGGCCGTTCGAGTTGCATGTGCCGGGACGGCACAACGTGCTGAACGCGACGGCCGCGGTGGCGATTGCGCGCCAGCTTGGGGTTGGGGAAGACAAGATTGCCGAGGGGCTGAGCCGGTTTCGCGGGGTGGACCGGCGCTTCCAGCTGCGCGGGCAGGCACGCGGGATCACCGTGGTGGACGACTACGGGCACCACCCCACGGAGATTCGCGCTACGCTGGCCGCCGCGCGCGAGTGCGGGTACAAGAGGATTCACGTGGTCTTTCAGCCGCACCGGTACTCGCGTACGCTCGATCTGCTGGATGAATTCGCGGGCGCTTTTGGCGATGCGGACACGGTGACCGTGCTGCCGATCTATGCGGCCAGCGAAGAGCCGATCCCGGGCGTGACGGCGGAGGCGCTGGCGGCGCGGATTGAGGGCGCGCAGACCCGCTTTGTGGCCGACTTTGCCGCGGCGGTTGCCGCCGTGGTTGCGTCCGCAAGCAAAGGCGACCTGATTCTGACGCTGGGCGCGGGTAACGTGAGCCAGCTTGCGCCGCAGATTCTTACCGCACTGGAGGCGGATTGGCAGGCGGCGGTGGATGCGGTGGATGCGCACAGGGAAAGCTAGTGCTTAGACCGCATGAATTGGTAATTCACCGTGGACAAGCGTGGACCGGGAGGTCCACGCTACAGCCGGCCAGGAGGCCGGCGCTACGGTCCGGCCAAACCACAATCACGCGTTCACGGCACTAGAGCCAAGACACGACGGGCAGCACCTGTCCTCGGGTTGTGTCTTTGAAGACAAGGATGGGGTCGCATTGGCGTTGAGCATTCAAGAGCAGTTCGGGCAGATCGACATTTACGTCTTCGATCAGATTCTGCGCGGCAACATCGAGCCGGGTATGTGCGTGCTTGACGCCGGCTGCGGGTATGGGCGCAACCTGGTGCACCTGCTGCGCGTGGGATGCCAGGTGTTCGCGCTGGATGTGAATGCCGAAGCGGTTGAGCATGTGCGCCAGTTGTCGGAATCGCTGCAAACGGGATTGCCCGCCGAGAACTTCCAGGTGGGCGCAATCGAGCGGATGCCGTTTGCGGACGGAATGGCGGATGTGGTGCTTTGCAACTCGGTGCTTCACTTTGCGCGGGACGACCGGCAGTTTCGCGACCTGCTGGCGGAGTTGTGGCGGGTGTTGAAGCCGGGCGGGCTGCTGTTCTGCCGGCTGGGTTCGCGGATCGGCATGGACTTCGAGCGGCTGCGCGGCAATGTCTTCCTCATCCCCGATGGTTCCGAGTGGTTTCTGGTGGATCAGGCGATGCTGCTGGGGTTGACCGAGGAGCTGAACGCGGTTCTGGTCGACCCGCTGAAGACGACCATCGTCCAGGATTATCGCTGCATGACGACCTGGGTGGTGCGCAAGCGGCGAGGGTAACTCTCGCCGGAGTAGCTAGTCCCGTGACCGCGTAGATTTAGGTCTCTCAGGTCTCAAAAGCGAGGCCTAGGGCGTCCGGCGGGTCCCGAGACCCGCCCAGACCGCTCTGGCGGCTAGGAAGCCGCCAGTACAGCCGGCCAGGAGGCCGGCGCTACTCTTTGCGGATAGGCGGCTAGCAGGTTGGCCCCTGCTTTGCGGGGACAGCGAGTTAGTAAGTTAGCGGGCAGCAGCGGTCTGGAGCGGGTTTCGTGCCTTCGCGGGGCGGCTGCGCGTGTGCATGACGGATCCCCGATCCCTCGCCCCACTGTCTCGAAACGAGACAGGCGGTAACGACCTGGGTACCCCCCTGCCCAATGCGGAAAATGGCTACCTGACCGCGGGCTATAGTGAAGGCTGGCGACTCTCCACGACCCTGCTCAGGCGTGAATAAGCAAAGTAGAAACCAATCCCGGCCTCTGATCTTTGAGGATGAAGCGCCCGGCGAATCCCGCTTCCGGCGCGTGCAGACGGGTGTGCCCCCGAACGGGCGCGTCCGCCGCGGCGGACCCGGCATGCCGCTGGAGATGGTGGACCCGGACGATGAGGATTCCTCGTCTCTAAGCGGACGGGTGGAGCGCGAGCGGTTCAGCGCGCCGAGCGGGCCGTGGTGGCGGCCGGCGAGTACCGTGGGACGCGTTGTGCTGGGGTTGGGAGTGCTGGCGATTCTGGGAGGGGTGACGGCGGGTGTTCTGGTTCTGGAGACCTATCTGAGCCGCGACTCCCGCTTCCGTATTGCCGGGGCCACCAATATTGATGCCGTGGGCCTGACCGAGGTGAGCCGTGCGGAGATGCTGCCGGTGTTTGGCGAAGACATTGGCCGCAACATCTTTTTTGTCCCCTTGAGCGAGCGGCGCAAGCAGTTGGAAGCGATTCCGTGGGTGGAGCGGGCGACGGTGATGCGCCTGCTGCCGGATCAAATCCGCGTATCCGTGGTGGAGCGCGAGCCGGTGGCGTTTGTGCGCCAGGGCCAGCAGGTGGGGTTGGTGGATAAGGACGGCGTACTGCTGACCATGCCCGCTGCGATGATGGCGCAGCATAATTATTCGTTCCCGGTGGTGACGGGGATTGAAGCCGGCCAGCCGCTGCCGCTGCGCAGGATGCGCATGGCCGTCTACAAGCGGCTGCTTATGGAACTGGACGCCAATGGTCAGCACCTTTCAGAACAGATCTCCGAGATCGACCTGACGGATGCGCAGGATGCCCGCGTATTGATGCCTGAGCAGGGCACGGACATTGTGGCGCACTTTGGCGACGACCGCTTTCTGGACCGCTATCAGCGCTACAAGGCGCACATTGCCGAGTGGCGGGCGCAGTATCCCAAGCTGGCGGCGGTGGATCTGCGCTATGACAACCAGGTGGTGCTGGAGATGACGCCAGGAACCAGTGCCGTTGCCGCAGCGGTGGACGGGCCGGGAGCGCCAGCGGGGTTCCCTGTTGCGACGCCTGCGGCCAAGCCTTCGGCTGGGGAAATTGCCAATATTGCCCATCCAGACCCGAGCGGGGCAAAATCCACGCCAGCCAAGGCGGAGGCGAGCGCCAGCAAACCCGCGGCCAGCGTGAAGGCTGAAGCGAAGGTCCCGGAGAAGCGGGCAAGTGTGAAGCAGGCTGCAACCAGCCGGCCGAAGGCGCAGACGCAAAAGGGAGTCTCCGTGGAAGCGCTGGCCGCAAGGCAGCGTGCGGAGCGGGAACGGGCAGCTCGCGAGCGGACGGCGAGAGCCAAGGCCGCGCAAGCAAAGGCGGAAAAGAACAAGAAGCATGCGGCTCAGCAGCACACCGCGTTGAACGGGATTGGACCTGACAGCAACCATCCGGCAACGGCCTTTGTCCCATTGCGGGTGAGCGCATGAGCCAGAAGCAGGACAACCTGATCGTAGTGCTGGACATTGGCAGCGCGTATACGCGTGTGCTGGCCGGTGACCTGAATGAGGGCGCGCTGCGCTATCGCGGTCATGGTGTGGTGGAGTCGGCGGGGATGCGCAAGGGGCTGGTCAGCGACCTTTCGCCGGCGGCCAAGGCGGTGAAGGCGGCCAACGAGTTGGCGGAGTTTGCGGCGCGGGCCAACATCGACAGCTGCGCGGTGGGCGTGGGCGGTCCGCATATTCGCGGCATCAACACCAACGGCGGCTTCGAACTGGGCAACCGCATGCGCGAGATTACGCGCGAAGATGTGCGCACGGCTGTCGAGCGGGCGCGGGCTGTCGAGCGGCCGCCGGACCGCGAGATTCTGCACCTGCTGCCACGGCAGTTCATTCTGGACGAGCAGCCGGGGATCTTTGACCCCGTGGGTATGGTGGGCGCGCGGCTGGAGGTGGATCTGCATATCGCCACCTGCTCGGGGTCGGCGCTGCAAAGCACCATTACCTGCGCCAACCGGGCCGGACTCGAAGTGACCGAGGCGGTGCTTGAGTCGATCGCCGCGGCTGAGGCCACGCTCTCAGCAGACGAGCGGGAGCTGGGCGTTTGTCTGCTGGATATCGGCGCGCACTCGAGCGACCTGGCGGTGTTTTTTGAGGGTGCGGTGGCGCACACGGCGTCGGTGCCGATTGGCGGGGCGCACTTCACGAACGATCTGGCGGTCGGCTTGCAGATGCCGCTGGCGCAGGCTGAGGAGTTGAAGCGCCAGTACGGGCACGTGGTGGTGACATCGGTCCCGCAGCTGGCGGAGATCGAGATCCACAATCCGCAGCCGCAATCGCTGCGCCTGCGGGCCATTGCGGAGATTCTGGAGCCGCGCGCGCGCGAGCTGCTTTATTTCGTCAAGGAGAGCCTGCGCCAGGGCGCGGTGGTGGATGCCTTGGGCGCCGGATGCGTGCTGACCGGCGGCGGAGCCATGATGCCCGGCATGCTGGATGTAGCCGAAAGCCAGTTGAGGGTCCCGGCGCGTACGGGATTGCCGGTGCGTCTGTCGCACATGCCGGGTGAACTCGTGGACCCGAGCTTTGCCACAGTCATCGGCATGCTTTTATATGCACACCGCACGCGCGTCACGCGAGCCGCGGAAAACAACAGCCTGCGCGCCAAACTGCGCGCCATTTTTGCAGCCAGTTTTTAACCACCACAGGAGGGCGAACCCGCTATGGAACAGGAAAACAGTCAAGCCGGAGAGATGCGCATTCAGTACCACGACGAGCCGGTGCGCGGTGCCCGCATCAAGGTGATTGGCGTGGGCGGCGGCGGCGGCAACGCAGTCAACCGCATGATCCAGGCCCGCATGGAGGGCGTGGAGTTTATTGCCGCCAACACCGATGTGCAGGCGCTCAAGCTGTCGCAGGCGCCGGTGAAACTCCAGCTTGGAGTTCGGCTGACACAGGGCCTGGGCGCGGGCGCGAACCCCGATGTGGGCCGCCGCGCGGCACTCGAAGATTCAGAGAAGATCATTGAGGCTCTGGAAGGCGCGGACATGGTCTTCGTCACCGCCGGGCTGGGCGGCGGCACGGGCACGGGCGCGGCTCCGGTGATTGCCTCGCTGGCCAGCGAGATGGGCATTCTGACCGTCGCGGTGATCACGCGGCCGTTTGCGTTTGAAGGCAAGCGGCGCTTGTTACAGGCCGAGCGGGGGATGAAGGAGCTGCTGGAGAGCGTCGACACCATGATCGTCATCCCCAACGAGAAGCTGCTGGTGGTGGCCAAGGACGCGGGGTTCTTCGAGAGTTTCCGCATTGCCGACGATGTGCTGCGCCAAGGCGTACAGGGCATCAGCGACATCATCACCATCAGCGGCATCATCAACCGCGACTTTGCCGACGTGAAGACGACGATGGCCGGCATGGGGCACGCGGTGATGGGCACGGCGGTGCGGTCGGGGACCAATCGTGCGGTCGAGGCGGCGCAGGCAGCCATGGCATCGCCGCTGCTGGAAGCGGGGGCAATCGACGGCGCGCGGGGCATCCTGATCAACATCACCGGATCGAGCTCGCTCAAGCTGTCTGAGGTCAACGAGGCTTCGTCGCTCATTCAGTCGGCGGCGCACGAGGACGCCAACATCATCTTTGGCGCGGTGCTGGACGAGAAGATGGAAGACGAGGTCAAGATCACGGTCATCGCGACCGGTTTCCGCGACCAGATGCCGGAGCGGCGGGCGCGCATGCTGAGCATTGGCGAGGTGGTTGTGGCCGAAGAGCCGGTGGTTTCAGTGCAGGTGATGGCCGCCGGCAGCTGGATGAACGAGTCTGCCGCGGCTCCTGCGGTGGCCAAGCCTGCCGTGGCCCCGTTCCTGAGCCAGGCGGAAGAGGAGACGGCGGAGAACGAGGAAGAGTTTTTCTTCGGTTCCTCCACGGCCGCTGTGGCCGGCAATGCCAGCGTTTCGGCGCCGGCGCCGGAGGCGACTGCTGCTCCGCGCTTCGATCCCGAGTTCGACGCCGAGTTTGGAACGCGGGAACCGGAACGGGTGGGGGCCGCGGCAAGGCCGCAGTTTGCCGAGATGAGCGAGGAGGCCACGTATACGCCCCTGCCGCGGGATTACGCAGCCGACTTCGGCAGCGGCGTGCAGGGCGAAGAGGGGGCGGAAGAACGGGTGGCTCAAGCAACGCCGGCGCTCTTCCAGGGCGCGGAAGAGGAGCCGCAGAGAGACCTGGATACACCCACATTTCTGCGCCGGTTGAGGTTCTAGAGTTGGAAGAGGGAATGCCCACGGTGGGCGTTCCCTTTTGGAACTAGCCACTTGGACGGGCGAGGAGCAATCCAGCTCACTGGCGTATAGTTCAATGTAGATCACAGGAAAGAAACGATCACCCAGAAGTGGAATGGCATTTGTGCTGCCTTTCTGGGTATTGTGAAAGGAATCAACTTCCAGCTTTTCGGAGTGACTGAGATCACATTGTGGCCGGCACGAGGCAAGTAAAGTGGACCCATTCCTGGCAGATGCAGAAAAGGGCACGGGGAATGGCCGATAAGCATGGAGTGCGACGCCCAATCTGGGACGCATGGCACGAACTTCATAATTGAGAGGATGTCAGCTGAATGAAGCTTTCGCGCATTTGGTCCTACGGACTTCTACTTGCCTTGGTCTTTGCCGGATTCGGCAGCACGGTTGCGGCGGCGCTGGACGCTCCGCACACGCTGCATCGCGCCAGGGCCACGGAACCGCATCTGACTGAGTCTCATCGCCGCCACGCCGCCACACATGCAGCCGCTCCGGCGCCGAAACCCTCCCGCACCCACGCGGTTGGACGTTCCGGTTTGGGGCATGCCGCCAAAGCGGGACCGGCACCGGAGCAAGTCAGGCTAACCCCGCGCGGAAGAGCCAGGGTCGAAGCGCGCCGCGTTTCGCTGACCAGCCGCCACCACCATTTCTATGAGCGCTTTACTGCAAGTTCCTTCGCCAGCAGCGACATCTTTGCCGGGGACATCACCACCGGCGAAGACCCCGTGGTACGCCAGGCGGCCATTGACGCGCTGGACGGCATGAATGGCACGGCTGTGGTCATCGACCCGTCCAATGGCCGGATTCTGGCCATGGTCAACCAGAAGCTCGCTCTCTCGCCCGGAGCCGAGCCCTGCTCGACCATCAAGATCACCGTAGCCATGGCCGCACTCTCCGAGGGCCTGGTTACCCGCGACACCATGGTCCAGCTGCCCGGCTTCCGCATGAACATGACCGACGCACTGGCTCACAGCAACAATCTTTATTTTGAGGAACTGGGCCGCGAACTGGGCTTTGACCGCGTGCGCCACTACGCCACCCAGTTTGGCCTGGGCGAGCTGGCCGGCTACAACATTCCCGGCGAGCAGCTGGGCGTCTATCCCGACCAGGCGCTGCCTGCATCCGAGGGCGGCGTGGGCCGCATGTGCAGCTTCGGGCAAGGCGTTTCGCTTACCCCGCTACAACTGGGCGCCTATGTGGCCGCTCTTGCCAACGGCGGAACTCTTTACTATCTGCAGCATCCCAGCACTGCGGACGATATAGCCGGTTTCCAGCCCAGGGTGAAACGCACCCTGGATATCGCCAAGTACGTTCCCGAGATGCAGGACGGCATGGCTGGCGCGGTGGAGTACGGCACAGCCCGCCGCCTGCGCGCCAACTTCCATGACTTTCCCGTCTTTGGCAAGACCGGGACATGCTCGGACAACGGAACCCGGTTTGGCTGGTTTGCCTCCTACTCCGACTCACCGCAGGGAAGCCTGGTGACGGTTTTCTTCCTGGAAGGCGGCCGGCCCACCTTCGGTCCCCGCGCCGCGGAACTGACGGGCGTTTTCTACAAGAACCTGTGGGAACGCAACTACTTTGCGGAAAAGACGCAAACGGCTGAGGTGACTCCAGCAGCGACCGCGACGGAAGCAGGCAAGTAGACTCGATCCTTACCGCACAGGGTTTTCAACCAGCCAAGAGCCGCCTGCGGGCGGCTCTTCTGCGTTCTGGGGCGGGGACCCGGTCTGGAATGGTGCGGCAATTGATGAATGAGCCAAATTCGCTTGACTCGGTGAGAAAGAAGGCGCAGAGTTAGAAGTAATGTACGGTAAATACACGTACAATTGAAA
>Ga0302196_10006706_pt1 | contig 10127 bp, 12 predicted proteins | sample II_Bog_N1_3_FD_198794 | JGI IMG/M metagenome (GOLD analysis project Ga0302196, IMG submission 198794) | Peat permafrost microbial communities from Stordalen Mire near Abisko, Sweden - II_Bog_N1_3 | ecosystem: Environmental > Terrestrial > Soil > Wetlands > Peat | place: Sweden: Abisko...
TTTCACCTCGACGACTGACGTCGAAACCATTCACCCCCTCGTTGTCGCGACCCCTTTGGCCGCCTGAGGAGTCTACCGCGAGCCCTCGACGGCGAAGAGGGCGTCAGCCGAACTTCTCCGCGTGGCGCACCGCCCGGGCCATGTCGCGCTCGGCGTCGCGCTTGGCGAGCGCCTGTCGCTGGTCTTGTTGCTTGCGACCTTTCGCGAGACCGATCTCCACCTTCGCGCGACCCTCCTTGAAGTAGAGCTTTAGGGGAATGATCGCGAGCGACTGGGCGTTGGCCTTGTGGCGCCACTGTTCGATCTCGCGCCGGTGCACCAAGAGCTTGCGCTTGCGGTCGGGGTCGTGGCTCCCAAAGCCCACGGCGTAGCTCCACGGCGGCACGTGCATCTGGAAGAGCCAGAGTTCGTTGTCGTCGACGCGCACGTAACTCCCGGCGATCTGCGCGGTGCCTTCGCGCAAGGACTTGACTTCGGACCCGACCAGTACCAAGCCGCACTCCAGGGTCTCCAAGATGTCGTAGTCGTGGCGGGCGCGTCGATTGGTGGCCACGACACGGTCGTTGCCGGTATCTTCGCGCTTTTTCGCCCGACGGTCTTGAATCTGCTTGGCTCGAGCCACCCGGCCAGCGTAGTGACGTGACCAGCGCCCGGTGGTCCCCTCACTAGGGTGGCGAGGTGCTGACGCTGCGTTCGAGTGACCGCGACACCCTTCTCGCGACGTGCGTGCGGGCGCTGCCCAACGAAGGCTGCGGGCTGCTGCTCGGGAGCGCCGACGGCGCGGTGCAAGTGGTCGTGGCGAGTGAGAACGTCGCCGACTCCGCCAAGGTCTACGAGATCGACCCCAAGGTGCTCCTTCGCGCGTACCGGCGGGCCGAGAACGAAGGACTCGAGGTCCTCGGCGTGTTCCACTCCCACACCCACAGCGAGGCCTACCCGAGCCCGACCGACGTCGCCCAGGCACCCGACCCCTCGTGGCACTACGTCATTGTCTCTTTCGCGCGTCGACCGAGCGTGGTGCGGAGCTACCGGATCGAAAACGACCTGGTCACCGAGGAGCCGGTCCTCATCGTCGAGTAAGCGGATGAGGGAAAAATCTCGACACGAAGAGCCCGCGAGCCGATAAAGTTGACTCAGTAGGTCAGGAATCAACGCAGCGTACGAAAGAGGCGTCATGTCGGCAGTACTACGGATACCAACCGTCCTTCGTCCCTCCATGGGTGGCGAGAGTGTCATCGCGGTCGAGGGTTCGACCGTGGGCGAGGTTCTCCTGACCCTGACGACGACCTATCCCGCGATCAAGGGCCAGCTCCTCAACGCGGACGGCACGCTGCACCGCTTCCTCAACGTCTACGTCAACGACGACGACGTGCGCTACCTCGGTGGGGTAGAGGCGCGGGTCGACAACGACGACGAGATCACGTTGCTGCCGGCGGTGGCGGGCGGCGCCTGGTAGTGACGCGCTACGCCTCAGTGCTCGACCTGGTGGGTAACACCCCCGTGGTCGACGTGAGCGCCCTCTCTCCCAAGTCCAACGTTACGATTCTCGCAAAACTCGAGGGGCGCAATCCCGCGGGCTCGGTGAAGGACCGCGTGGCCCTCTCCCTCGTCGAGGCGGCCGAGCGCGACGGACGACTCATCGTCGGCAAGCCCGACCAGATCCTCATCGAACCCTCCTCGGGCAACACCGGCATCGCCCTCGCGCTGGTGTGTCGGCTGCGCGACTATCACTTAAAGGTGGTACTGCCGACCAACGTCTCACCCGAGCGCCGGCAGTTGCTGTTGGCCTTCGGGGCCGAGATCATCGACTCGCCCGGCGCCGAAGGGTCCAACGGGGCCGTGCGCCTGGCGCAGCGTCTCAGTGAGGAGAACCCCGAGTGGGTCTTCCTCTACCAGTACGCCAACCCCGCGAACCCGCTCGCGCACTACTCGACGACGGGCCCCGAGATCTTGGCCGACGTCCCGGAGATCACCCACTTCGTGGCGGGACTGGGGACCTCGGGCACCTTGATGGGCGTGGGTCGATTCTTAAAGGAGCGTCGTCCCGACGTGCAGATCTGGGCCGTGGAACCGCCCAGCGGCGAGATCGTCGACGGGCTGCGCAGCCTCGACGACGGTTACGTACCCCCGATCTTCACCGACAACGACGGGGAGCACCTCTTGAACCGCAAGGTGATCGTGCGGGCGCGAGAGTCGATCGAGTGGACGCGGAAACTCACCGAGGTTGGTCTCTTCGTGGGGCTCTCCTCGGGTGCCGCGATGGCCGGGGCCGTCAAGTGCGCCGCGACGATCGACGACGAGGTGAGCGCCACCATCGTGACCTTGATCGCCGACGACGGTTGGAAGTATCTCTCGACGGGCGCCTGGAGCGACGACGTCGACGACGTCGTCGAGCGCGCCAAGTCGATCATCTACTTTTAGTCACCGACCCACCCCGCAAACTCCACTACCGTGGTCTCGCACGTTCGCTGAAGGAGACCCATGTCCGTATCTCGAGTTGACGGTCGCGCCGTCGACGAAGCGCGACCGCTCTCCTTCGAGCGAGACTTCACCGAAATGGCCGCCGGTTCGGTACTGGTGAGCTTCGGTCGCACGCGGGTGCTCTGCACGGCGTCGGTGGATGAGGACGTGCCGCGTTGGCTCAAGGGCAAGGGTCGCGGCTGGGTAAGCGCGGAGTACTCGATGCTCCCCGGCTCGACCCCCGATCGGGCCGACCGCGAAGCCGCCAAGGGCAAGCAGTCCGGTCGTACCCAGGAGATCCAGCGACTCATCGGGCGCTCCCTGCGCAGCGTGACGCGCTTGGAACTGCTACCCGACTTGCAGATTCTGGTGGACTGTGACGTGTTGCAGGCCGACGGGGGCACGCGCACCGCCGCGATCTGTGGCGGGTACGTCGCCCTACACGACGCCGTCTCTCGGCTGGTCCTGAGCGGTCGGATTAGTGAACACGCGCTGAGTGACGAGGTCGCCGCGGTGTCGGTGGGCATCGTCGGGGGCGTCGCGATGCTCGACCTGCCCTACGAAGAAGACGTCCGAGCGGACACCGACATGAACGTGGTGATGACCGGGACGGGTCGCTTCGTCGAGGTGCAAGGAACGGCCGAACACGAAACCTTTGACCGCAAGGAACTTGACGATCTTTTGGACTTAGCGGCGCTCGGCATCGGTCGGATCGTCGCGGCCCAGCGCGAGGTACTCGCGACGGCGCCGACCCCGAGGACGACGTGAGCACTTTCGTCCTCGCCACCGCCAATCCTCACAAGACCGAGGAGATTCGCCGCGTCCTGGCCGACTTCGATCTCGAGCTGCTACCTCGCCCGAGTGACGTCCCCGAAGTCGACGAGACCGAGGACACCCTGCAGGGCAACGCGCTGATCAAGGCGAGGGCGCTCTGTCTCGCCACCGGGCACCCGGCGGTCGCCGACGACACGGGGCTGTTTATCGACGCCCTCGACGGCCGTCCCGGGGTCTACAGCGCCCGTTTCGCGGGCGAGGGGGCCACCTTCGAGGACAACGTCAACAAGGTCCTCACCGAGCTCGGCGGCGTCAAGGAACCTGATCGCACCGCTCGTTTTCGCACCGTGATCGCCGCGGTCTATCCCGACGGTGAGTCCTGGTGGGTCGAGGGCGTCTTAGAGGGAACGGTGCTGCGCGAGCGTCGAGGCGAGCACGGATTCGGGTACGACCCGATCTTCGCACCCCTCGGCGAAGGTGGCCGTTCCCTCGCCGAGTTGAGCCCCGACGAGAAGAACGCCATCTCGCATCGCGGGAACGCGCTGCGATCGTTCGCGGCCAAGTTGCGTGACTAGTTCGTTCGCGTGATGTTCACCCGTAGGGTGGGAGAGTGACGAACCGAGAGCTCGCGATGTTCCCGCTGGGCATGGTGGTCTTTCCCCATCAGACCGTGGGGCTGTGCGTGTTCGAACCCCGCTACCACGCGCTCTTAGCCGACGTCGAGCACGAGCGTCGTTTCGGTACGTGCTTGATCGAGCGCGGCAACGAGGTCGGGGGCAGTGACGAGCGAACCTCGGTGGGCACGCTGGTGGAGATCCTCGGGTCACATCAGCTGAGTAACGGCCAGACCCTCATCGTGGTCGAGGGCATCGAGTGTTTCGAGGTGGAGGCGTGGCTCGAGGACGATCCCTACCCGCGAGCTCGCGTGGGCCAGCGTTGTTGTGACGACGTCGCGGTCGAGCCGGCGTTACTCAAGTCGACCGAGTCGGGGGTGCGGGCCCTGCGGGCGCTGCAAAGCGAAGTAGTGGCCGACCAGTGCCTCCAGCGTGACTGCGCCATGGACCCTGATCCGGGGGTGCGCGCGTGGCAACTCTGCGCGCTGACCCCGATGTCGATCCTCGATCAGTTCAAGGTGCTCAGTCTGAGCAATCCCAACGACCGCCTGCGACTGGTGGCCGAGATCTGCTGCGAGCGCTACGGCGACTACCAGCGCATGCTCGCGGTGGACGAGTTGCGCGCGCCCTCGAGCTAGCGCAACTCCAAGAGGTCGACGACGAAGATCAGCGTCTCATTGGGCGCGATTACCCCGCCCGCGCCACGCTCGCCGTAGCCGAGGTGAGCGGGGATGACCAATCGACGACGACCGCCGACGCGCATACCGACGACACCCTGATCCCAGCCCTTGATAACCTGACCGGCCCCGAGAGCGAAGACGAAGGGTTCGTTGCGGTTCCACGACGCGTCGAACTCCTCGCCGCTCGAGACCCCCACGCCGACGTAGTGCACGACGGCGCGACGTCCCGAGGTCGCTTCCTCACCGTCGCCCTCGATGAGGTCTTCGATCAGGAGCGTGTCGGGCGCGGGGCCCATGTAGGGGTCAACGAGGGGTTTGTCGGCCATGGCGCAGGACTCTACTAGCGGCGATTGCGACCGGCGGCGACCACGCGGACGTTCTTCGCCTCTCGACCCTTGGGGCCCTGGGCCTCTTCGAAGGTGATCTTCTGGCCCTGGCTGAGGGACTTGAAGCCGTCGCCGACGATGGAGGAGAAGTGGATGAAGAGGTCGTCACCCTTGTCGTCGCTCGCGAAACCAAAGCCTTTGGAGTCGTTGAAGAAACTCACGACCGCTTCCTTGCCGCGTGGGCGGTTCGCGCCCTCGGCTCGCGACGGCTGGTGCTCACGACGCTCGAAACCTCGAGTCGATCGAACTGGTACCTCGCTCGTTCGGTGCTCGCGACGCGGGGCGACGCGCTCTCGTGACTCGTGGCGCTCGACACTGCGTGGCGCGCGTTCGCGCGTCCTCGGAGCTTCGGGTCGCTTGGACGGCGTACGGTCGTCGAGACGTTCGGCCGCGACCGCGTCGTCGACGGCGCCGAGACGAATCGCCACGGCGTCTTCACGGGTGTCGATCGAGGGATTGATGCCTAGGGCGCGCTGGAGTCGCTTGACCTGTCCGATGACGTCCTCGCCCACGAGCGAGATGACCGCGCCCGTCGCGCCGGCGCGACCAGTACGTCCGGAGCGGTGGAGGTAGTCCGTCGCCTGCGCCGGCGGGTCGTAGTGGACGACGACCGGAAGGAGGTCGATGTGAATGCCGCGCGCGGCGACGTCGGTGGCGACGAGTACCTGGATCGAACCGTTCTTCACGCTACGTAGCGCGCGCTCGCGCTGGGCTTGGGAGCGGTCGCCGTGCAGCGGGACGGCCGAGATGCCGCGCTCACCGAGCTGGCGCGCGAGACGGTCGGCACCGTGCTTGGTGCGGGTGAAGATGATCGCCCGTTCGTACTGCTCAATGATGTCGGCCGTTATCTCGGGACGACGGTCACGAGGCACGCGCCAGAAGTAGTGGTCGACGTCACTCGGTGCTTCGTCGCCGACGACGTCGTGAATCGCCGCGTCGTGGGTGAACTCTCGCACCAACGACGAGACGTCGGGTCCCATCGTGGCGGAAAAGAGCATGACGTGACGATCGCGCGAGGTGGCGGCCACGATGCGTCGCACCGCGGGCAGAAAGCCCATGTCGGCCATCCGGTCGGCTTCGTCCACCACGACGGTCGTGACGTCGGCGAGGTCGAGCCCGCGCTGTTCGAGCATGTCCTCGAGGCGCCCGGGACAGGCGACGACCACGTCGACGCCGAAGTTGAGTGCCTTGCGCGCGACGTTATACGAGGTGCCACCGTAGATGCAGATGACCCGACGACCCTGGTCGTCGGTGAGTTGGGCGATCTCTTTTTGAACCTGCGCCGCCAATTCACGTGTCGGCACCAACACCAGGGCGGTCGGCTTGCGCGGACGGGCCTTGGTGAGGTTGGCGAGCAGCGGGAGGGCGAAGGCGAGGGTCTTGCCCGAGCCGGTGATGGCCTTACCGACGACGTCACGACCCGCCAGAGCGTCGGGAATCGCCGCTTCTTGGATGGGGAACGCTTCGGTGATACCGCGCGCACGAAGCCGTTCGACGAGGCGAGCGGGGACGCCGAGGTCGGCAAAGGACATAGACATAGAACTCCTACGAGTTGAGGTGAGCCCAACTCGCAGCAATTCGTCGAATCGGTCTCTATCGCGAGATGCGATGAAACAGCGTTACCGATGTTAGCAGGTGGTCCGCGCGAGCCGAGCGCACTCTCGGCGAGGCGACGTGCGGGCGGAGGGACTCGAACCCACACTCCGAAGAACTGGTACCTAAAACCAGCGCGTCTGCCAATTCCGCCACGCCCGCGAGTACCTCCACTCTAGGTCGCCGGTGAGGGCTATCGACTTTGTCTCACGGTAGATTGGTCGCATGATTAACTCCCGCCTCGACGAAGGATTCGGTATCAACGACCTCAATCAGCGACTCCTGCGTGAGCGCATTGTCTTCCTCGGATCCCAAGTGGACCAGAACACCGCGAATCGCATCTGCGCGGAGCTGTTGCTGCTCGAAGCCGAAGACCGCGACAAGGACATCAGCCTCTACATCAACTCGCCCGGTGGTTCGGTCACCGACGGGTTTGGCATCTACGACACGATGCAGTACGTGAACTGCGACGTGCGCACGATCTGCATCGGCATGGCGGCCTCGATGGGGCAGTTCCTCCTGTGCGCCGGCGCCCCCGGTAAGCGGCTGTCCCTGCCGCACAGCCGTATCCTCATGCACCAGCCGTCGATGGGCGGGATGCAGGGCCAGGCGTCAGACATCGCGATTCAAGCCGAGCAGATCATCTACATGAAAAAGACGCTCGCGGAACGCACCGCCTTTCACACCGGTCAAAGCGTCGAACGCATCGAAACCGACTCGGACCGTGACCGCTGGTTCACGGCGCAAGAGGCGTTGGACTATGGCTTCATTGACGCCGTCATCGAGCGTTCGGCACTTCGTCAAGGCGTCTAGTGAGCGGAGCCCCCTCGGCGGGCCAAGGACATCGTTCGCTTGAGGACACCCCGGTGCGGGTGGTCAGTGCGCGACCGACGCTCCCCACCCGACTGAGCACCCTCTGGTCGCGGCGCGAGTTGCTGCTCAGTCTGATCTCTTCGGACATCCGCATCAAGTACAAGAACTCGACGTTGGGCATCTTCTGGTCGATGCTCGCCCCGGCGTTCACCCTCGGGGTGTACTACATGGTGTTCTCGCTCTTTTTAAAGAACGGCATCCCCAACTTCGTTATCTACCTCTTCTCGGGTCTCGTGGTGTGGAACATGTTCCAGAACTCGATCAATACCGCGACCGGGGTCATCGTCGACCGGGCCGCGCTGGTGAAGAAGGTGGCTTTCCCCCGCGAAATTCTGGCGCTCTCCAACGTCGGGGCGGCCGTGGTGTACTTCGTCGTCCAGATGGTCGTGCTGGTCATCTTCGTGGCCGCCGTTGGTCACGCGCCGGCGTGGCGGTTTCTCTTGATCTTGCCGATCTCGTTCCTCTCGTTGTACTTCTTCACCTCCGCGCTCGCGATGGTGATGTCGGCGATCAACGTGCACCTGCGCGACATGAAGCACCTCATGGAGGTGCTCTTGCAACTGTGGTTCTGGTTGACCCCGGTCGTCTACTCCTACGAGCACTCCATCGCGCCGCTGCTCTCGCGCCACGGTCTGACGTTGATCTACTTCATCAACCCCATCACGCTCATCGTGGTGACGTTCCAGCGGGTCTTTTACGTCAACACCATTGTGCGCTCGACGGTGGCGCCCCACGCCATGATCAACATCCTCCCGACGTGGTCGTTCGAGCGATTCCTCGTCCTCAACGTGGCGCTCTTCGCCGTGACCGTGGTGCTGTTCTTCATCGCCGAGGCGATCTTCGGGCGTCTCGAAGGCGACTTCGAGTCGGTCCTCTAATGGTCGCGGTCATCGACGTCAAGGACGTCTCGAAGTCCTTCAAGATCCACCACGAACGGCACCAGTCGTTAAAGGAGCGACTCCTGCACCCTCGCTCGGGTTCCACGGAGGACTTCCAGGCCCTGCGCGACGTGAGCTTTACCGTCGGGCAAGGCGAGACCGTCGGCATCGTCGGGCACAACGGCTCGGGCAAGTCAACCCTGCTCAAGTGCATCTGCGGGGTGCTCAAACCCACCAGCGGGGAGATTCGACTTCGTGGTTCCCTCGCGGCGTTGTTAGAACTCGGGGCCGGATTCCAGACCGAACTCTCCGGACGCGAGAACGTCTACCTCTACGGCTCGATGCTGGGATTCTCGCGCAAGATGGTCGACGGTATCTTCGATGCGGTCGTGGACTTCAGCGAGATCGAACAGTTCATCGACACGCAGGTGAAGTTCTACTCGAGTGGCATGTACGTACGACTCGCCTTCGCGGTCGCGGTGAACGTCGATCCCGACATCTTGGTGGTGGACGAAGTGCTCGCGGTCGGCGACGAGCGATTCCAGGCCAAGTGCGTCGACCGTATTCAGCGATTCAAAGAGGAGGGGCGAACGATCCTCTTCGTGACGCACAACGCCGATCAGGTGCGCGCGCTCTGTGACCGCGCCGTCGTGCTCGACAGTGGCGACATGGTCGCCGATGGCCCGACGCAGGATTCGTTGCGCATCTTTCGCGAGCACATGATGCTCGACGCCGTCGTTCGCGACGCCGCGCATTTGCTGGGCACGATTCAGATCGAGTCCGTCACGACGCTCGAGGGATCCTTCGACGTCAAAAGCGGCGCGGGCCTGCACTTTGACGTCGCGATCACCGCCCAAGTGGCCTACAGCGGAAACTTCGTGATGGAGCTCTTCTCGCGCACGGGACTCCTGGTGAGTCGCAGCGACGCCCAAGGTTCGCCGGTGAACTTGGTTCCCGGACGAAATCACATCTCCGTTGACCTCGCGCAGATACCGCTGCTCGATGGGACCTACGACCTCAACGTCGGGGTGCTCGACCATCACGGCAACACGGTCATCGCCTGGAGTGAGAAGGCCGCGTCCATCCAGGTGACCTACGACGGTCGCGAGGGCGGCTTAGTGGAACTCGGCGCCTCGATCACTCAGCGCTGAGTGCTTCGGCGTCCTGCGCGCGCAGGCGCGGGAAGTGGCGCAGTGCCCCGAAGGGTCCCAGTCGTCCGACGTTGAAGGGGTGCGTCGCGGCGCGCAACATCCGTCGGTCCCCGCGGGAGTTGCCGTAGGCGTAGATGGTCGTCTCGAGCCCGGGGTGGCGCTCTTCGATCCAGGCATTCAATCGCCGCATCTTCTCCTTGCCCCGACAGTTCCTCCCCAGGTACCCACCACTCAGTAGCCCCCGAGCGTCGGTCGCCAGTCGCGTACCTAGTCCTCCGTCGACCCCGAGATGTTCGGCCACCACCTCGACGTAGAGCTGTGGCGACGCCGAGACGATGACCACGTCGTGTCCCTCACGCAGGTGCCACGTGACGCGCTCGAGCACCTCGGCGCGCGCGTGGCGTTCGAAGTGCGCGAGCGCGAAGATTCGTGACTCGTCGCGCACCGCGCGTTCGTCGCGTCCATTGAGCAGCGCCAGGAAGAGGCGCTCCTTGGCCGAGTCCGCCCGCGACCCGCTGCGCACCGCGCCGATGAGCAGGGGCACCGCGAGCCGCGCGGCGGCGAGAAAGGTGGCTCGAGAGCCGCAGATGAAGCGCAACCACTTAAAGACGCTGCCGCCGTCGCTCAAAGTGCCGTCGAGGTCGAACGCGGCGACGATCGGCACGGGGGGAGTACTCACGTGGTCAGTCTCACAGGCGGGTGGGTGGGAGCGACGCGA
>Ga0302196_10006707_pt1 | contig 10126 bp, 7 predicted proteins | sample II_Bog_N1_3_FD_198794 | JGI IMG/M metagenome (GOLD analysis project Ga0302196, IMG submission 198794) | Peat permafrost microbial communities from Stordalen Mire near Abisko, Sweden - II_Bog_N1_3 | ecosystem: Environmental > Terrestrial > Soil > Wetlands > Peat | place: Sweden: Abisko, Stordalen...
CTTCAACCGGTGGCAGTGGGCACAAAATCACCGTGCAGCCCTCGTCGTCCAGCGCCCGTAGCCCCGCATACAGTCCCCGCGCCATCTCTTCCGGAGCCGCCCACCGTCCCATTGCGACCACTGCCGCCGCACCAGCCGGCGCGGCAACCTCAGTCGGCAGCATCACGCCCACCCGTTCTCCGACCAGGTCCAAAGCAGCCTCCGCCAACTTCGCCCCCAGCTCCGCCAACTTGCCCTCGATCAGCACCAGCCGCGCCCTTGGCGCATAGTGCCGCAGTCCCACTCCCGGTGAAGGCAGCGCCGCGCGCGGCTCCGCTTCCAGCACCTCATCGCTGCGATAATTCTCCACAGCCCCGGCAGTCGCTCGAATCTGGACACGCGTCACCGCACCCGGCCGGTAAATCACCATCGGGTTCTGGCAGGGGTCCAGCACCGTGGACTCGACCCCGTGCTCGGTCGGCCCCGCATCCAGCACCGCATCGATGCGTCCATCCAGATCCGCCAGCACATGCGCCGCCGTCGTCGGACTAGTGTGCCCAAAGAGATTTGCGCTGGGCGCGGCCACCGGAACCCCGGCCCGCCGAATCAACTCCAGCGCCACCGGATGCGCCGGCATCCTCACCCCCACCAGAGGCCGCCCCGCCGTCACAGCGTCCGGTACCGCGTCAGTGCGCGGCAGCAGCAGCGTCAGCGGCCCCGGCCAGAAGGCCTTCATCAGCTTGCGCGCCGCCTCGGGAAGATCGCGCACCAACCCTTCGAGCATCGCTTCATCGGCCACATGCACAATCACCGGATCCCACCCCGGCCGCTCTTTGGCCGTGAAAATCCGCCCCACAGCCGCGGCATCCAACGCATTTGCGCCCAACCCGTACACCGTCTCCGTCGGCAGCGCCACCAATCCCCCGGCGCGCAAAATCTCGGCCGCCCGCTCCAGCGCCTTCTCGGCCTCGGGGCTCTCCAGCCTTGCCGGGTCCACCACCAATCGCAATGTCTTCATCTCTTTCATTGTCGCCTCTTCGCCCCGGCTCCGTCCCCTGCCGTATACTCACTGCTGACCATGCCCGTCGAAACCGAGATCAAATTCCGCGTGGACGATGTTGCCAACCTCACCCAGCGGCTTGAAGCCGCGAGTTTCCGTCTGCAAACCCCGCGCGCCTTCGAGAGCAACGTTCTCTACGACACGCCCGGCCGCCAGATGCGCGCCCGCACTGAGATTCTGCGCATCCGCAGTTATGCCGGCCGCTGGACCGTCACTCACAAGCGCCTGCCGGACGTTGGCCCCGGTGAAGACACCCACAAGCACCGCATTGAAACCGAGACCGATGTTGCTGACGGCGCGGCGCTCGAGGAAATCTTCCTTTCGCTCGGCCTCACGCCCGCCTTTCGCTACGAAAAATGGCGTGCCGAGTGGACGGATGGCGAAGGCCATTGCGTCGTCGATGAAACCCCCATCGGCAACTACGCCGAGCTGGAAGGCTCCGCCGAGTGGATCGACCACGCCGCCGCGCGCCTGGGCATCGACCGCTCCCAATACATCACCCTCAGCTACGGCCGCCTCTTCGAACTCTGGCGCGAGCAACACCGCTCCACCGCCCAGGACCTCACGTTTGCCGCCGTAAAGACAGCTCCTGGCTCATAGATGCTGCCTTCCCCCACCCTTTGGTAATCAGCCTTTTCAAATGAATTAATGATGGCTCCTCCTCCGCCGATAACCTCATCGAGCAGTTAAAAAACTTTGAGGTGTCTGATGAATAACAAATGCTTTCTATTTCGTCCCAACTGGTTGCGGCGTGCCGGGCTGCGCTTGGCGCAGGTGGCCGCGCTGGCGCTCGTAATCGCTCCAGCCATGCCCGTCAGGGCCGCGGATGCCCGCGCCATCAAAACGCGCGTCGCGCCCACCTATCCCGAGATTGCCAAGCGCATGAGAATCACCGGAGTGGTCAGGCTTGCGGTCACCGTGAGCTCGGATGGCAAAGTGATCGGCGTGAAACCGCTCAGCGGGAATAATTTGCTTTCAATGGCCGCCTCGGAAGCCGTGCGCAGTTGGCGGTTCGAACCCGGCCCCGGCGAATCCACAGAAGAGGTAGCGCTCAACTTCTCTCTCTGATAGCCAAAGCCGCTTGGATTGCGCGGATGGCGGCGGCAAGTTAGCGCCCCCAACGATGGCAGCTTTTGATCGTTGGGGTGGGATCGAAAGCCGCCTCGCACGGAACATGCAAGAGCGCATGAATTGGTAATTGTATGAATGTAGCGCCTCCCGGCCGGCTGTAGCGCGGACGTCCTCGTCCGCGCCTGTTCATATGGCGTCAAGAGCATTTGGGTTGGAAAACTGATCTAGCCGCCTGCGGTCTGCCCGCTGTCCAACCAGGAAAAAGGGGGGTTCCCTGTTTCGGGAAAAAGCCCCTTGCCGTTTTCCCGGTCATTTCTCCAGGCCGTCCAAGCGGACGGAAGATAGTCCGCCTTCTCTACGCGCTACTGCCCCGCCCCGTGGCATTTCTTGTACTTCTTCCCCGAACCGCAAGGGCAGGGATCGTTGCGTCCCACCTTCTCGCCAGCCCGCCGCTGCGTGGGCTGGCTCGCCTCCCCCGCACCCGCCCTGCTCGCCGCGTCCAACTCCCGCTCCTTCTTGCGCCGGAACTCCTTCTCCAGCGCGTCAATGGTCGTCGAAGGCTGCCGCGTGTGAATCGAAATCTCTCGCGGCTCCGCATCCTGCGTCAGAGGATGAGCCGCACTGGCCACCGGAGGCGCCGCGGGAACCGTGCGAGTGATGCGCGGAGCCGCGTCCATCGGCTGACCGTCCGCCCCAAGAATCTGCATCCGGAAGAGAAACCGCACCGTGTCTTCCTGGAACTTCAGCATCATCGCCTCGAACATGTCGTAGGACTCCCGCTTGTATTCCACCAGCGGATCACGCTGCGCATAGCCGCGCAGCCCGATTCCCTCTTTCAGGTGGTCCATTGACAGCAGGTGATCCTTCCACAACCCGTCGATCACGCTCAGCATCACCATCCGCTCGTGGTAGCGCATGGTCGCCGAGCTGAGTACCTTCTCCTTGGCCTCGTACTGCTCCTTCAGCTTCTCGAAGATCATCTCGCCCAGCTCATGCCGGCTGAGTTCCTGCGGTTTGATTCCCGCCGCCGCATAATTCAGCCCGAAGTGGTCGACAAGTTTGCCTTCGATCCCCTTCATGTTCCATTGGTCTGGACGCACTTTCTCGCCGGCAAATTCGTCCAGTATGCCGCTCAGAATCCCGCCGACATAATCCTCCAGAATCAACTCTTTTTGATCCACGCCCTCCAGCAGTTGCCGCCGCAGCCCGTAAACCGCCTCGCGCTGCTTGTTCATCACATCGTCGTACTCCAGCAAATGCTTGCGGCTCTCGAAGTTCTGCCCTTCCACTGCCTTCTGCGCGCCCTCGATGCGCTTGGAGATCATCTTCGATTCAATGGGCACGCCTTCTTCCATGCCCAGCCGCTCCAGCAGTGTACTCACCCACTGCTTGGCGAAGATGCGCATCAGGTCATCTTCCAGCGACAAATAGAATCTTGACTCACCCGGATCGCCCTGACGCCCCGCGCGCCCGCGCAGCTGATTGTCAATACGCCGCGACTCGTGCCGCTCGGTGCCCAGAATGAAGAGGCCGCCCGCGGCGATCACCTCGTCGTGCTCCTGGTGCGCAGCCTCCGCGTGAACCTTGTGAACCTCGGCCCACTCCGCCTCGCCAACCTCGAACTCCTGCCCCTGGTAATAGAAGCGCAGAAATCCCGCCGGCGCCATCGGATTGATCGCTCCCTCGGCCACGCTGATCGCCCGCGCCTTGTTCTTCTTCGCCAGCTCCTGGCGCGCCATGAAATCCGGATTGCCGCCCAGCAGAATGTCCGTGCCGCGCCCTGCCATGTTGGTCGAGATGGTCACCATCCCCAGCCGCCCGGCCTGCGCCACAATCTCCGCCTCGCGCTCGTGGAACTTGGCGTTCAGCACCACGTGCCGCACGCCCTTGCGCTGCAAAATCCCTGAGAGCCGCTCCGATTTTTCAATCGACACGGTTCCCACCAGCACTGGTTGCCCTTTCTCGTGCAGGATTGCGATATCGTCCGCCGCCGCCTTGAACTTCTCCTTCTCCGTCCGGTAAACCACATCCGGATTTTCCAGCCGCAGCATCGGTTTGTTGGTCGGAATAACGACGATCTCGAGCTTGTAAATCTTCTCGAACTCCGCCGCTTCCGTCTCCGCCGTGCCCGTCATGCCGCTCAGCTTCTTGTATAAGCGAAAATAATTTTGGAACGTAATCGTGGCCAGCGTCTGGTCTTCCTTGCGGATCGCCACGCCCTCCTTGGCCTCGATGGATTGATGCAGCCCGTCACTCCACCGCCGTCCCGGCATCAGCCTTCCAGTGAACGTGTCCACGATGATGACTTCCCCGTCCTTCACCACGTATTCCACGTCCCGCTTGTAGAGCGCATGCGCCTTGATCGCCGTCTCCACGTAATGCTTCAGTTCCCAGTTCTCCGCGTCGGCGATGTTGCCGATCCCCAGTTCCTTTTCAATCGTCACCCAGCCTTCGTCGGTCACGCCGATCGTCCGCTGCTTCTCATCCACAATGTAGTCGCCGGTAAGGAACTTCTCGCCCTCCCTTAGATCCAGGCCCAGCTCCGCCACGCGCTTGGTATTGGTCGCATCGATCTCCTCGCCCATCTCCAGCGCGGGAATAATCTTGCGCACCCGCGCATACTTATCCGTCGTCTGCTCGGTCGGCCCGGAGATAATCAGCGGCGTCCGCGCCTCGTCAATGAGAATCGAGTCCACTTCGTCCACGATTGCGTAATAATGCCCGCGCTGCACGCAATCTTTTATCTCGAATTTCATGTTGTCGCGCAGGTAGTCGAAGCCAAACTCATTATTGGTTCCATAGGTAATATCCGCGGCGTACGCGGCCCTGCGCTCGCCGTCGTCCAGGTCGTGGACGATCACGCCCACCGTCAGCCCCAGAAATTCGTAAATCTTGCCCATCCACTCGGCGTCGCGCTTGGCCAGGTAGTCGTTCACCGTCACCACGTGGACCCCGTGCCCCGCCAGCGCATTCAGATAGCAGGCCAGCGTGGCCACCAGCGTCTTGCCTTCGCCGGTTTTCATCTCGGAGATTTTGCCCTGGTGCAGCACCATGCCGCCGATAAGCTGCACGTCAAAATGGCGCATTTGCACCGAGCGCCAGCCCGCCTCGCGCACCACCGCAAAGGCCTCGGGGAGAATCTCGTCCAGCGCCTCCCGCTCGGCCTTCATTCGTGCATCGGCGTCCGTAATCCCTTCCAGCCGCGCCGCAATCCGCTCACGGAACTCCGCCGTCTTGGCCCGCAATCCCTCGTCCGTAAGCTGTTTCATGTCTGCTTCGAGGGCGCTGATCAACGCCACCATCGGCATCAAACGCTTGATCAGACGCTCGTTCGCCGTGCCAAAAATCTTGGTAAGAATTTTATCGAAAACCACAGTTATCTCCGTTTACCAGTGTAAATGCTGGGGCTTGCGAAAGCTTCCACAATGCCCATGGGCGTGCCAGCGGGTGCCCCAGGTCCCGCTTTTGGGGCCTGGGATCGCCGGGTGCCCCACCCTCGCCGCGTCTTTGTTTTTGCGGCTAGGGTGGGATAGCGCGAACATTATTCTCGTTCATCTGCAGCGCCCTAGCCCGGGCGCCCCTCGCCGCTCTCTTGTTTCCACCCTCCGTACACAATAGTTCTTGACCTTCATTTTGCATTTTGCTACCGTGTTCTGCATCCGGCAGAGAGGTCCTGCCGGGTAGCTTCTTCCCTGTCATCATGCTGACTGAACCGGACATTCACGCCAACGCCAAATTCTGGCTCGACGTCGCCGATGCGATTGTAAAGTTCATCGCCCTGCTGGTTGGCGCCGCGTGGGCCTTGATGAACTATCGGCGCGGCCGCACCTATAAGCGAAAGCTCGAGTTGGGAATCACGGGCAAGCTTTTCAGAAGAAACGGCAAACTCTACCTCTCGATTCTCTGCCGGTTGAAAAACGTCGGGCTGGGCATTTATCCCATCAAGCAGGAGGGTTCGGCCTGCCAGATATTTGCATTCATGGGGCTCAAGCCCGAACTCGTCCGCACATACCCGGTATTTACCGACCACGGCTGGATTGAGCCAGGAGAGCAAATCGAACACCCTCTGATGGTGCGCATCGCGGTGGATGAATCGAAGCTCGTTGGCCTTCAAATCAAGCTGATCATCCTCTCGGGAACCATCGTGTGGACCTCCAGTTCCATCATCGAGTTTCCCGACCCGGAGCAGCCGGCCGCCGCCAAATGACCCTGAGCCTCAAACCAAAAGCGGAACCGAAAAGGAGGAGAATCTGATGCAACAGCAACAGCAGCAGCAGCAACAACAGGAGTTTCAGTCAAACGAGATCGAACGGCAAAAGCTCTGGTCGGCGCAACAGGACCAACTGGAAGAGGAACGAGCAGCCGCCGAAGAGAAAGCAAAGGAGCTGGCCAAGAATCCTTCCCAGTAGCAGAAGACCACATTGCAGCCGCGCCCACGCAGCGTTTACGCATTGACCCGCCGGATGCGCGCAAAGGGGGGGCAAATGTGACCAAAATCGGGCTATTCCCTATTCCCTTGCACCTATTCCCTTGTCCTTATTCCTTATTCCCTATTCCCTAGTCCCTAGTCCCCTGCTCCGGCCCCGCTACAATGGAAAAGGAAGCCGCACCCCACCCGACCGATGGCCGACGAAGAAAAGAACAAAACCAAAAAGCCCGATGACGAACCGTCCGGCAAGGTCTACGACTCCCGGCTGATGCGCCGTCTCGGCCACTATCTGCGCCCCTACTGGTGGCAGGCTGCCGTCTCCGCCATCTCTGTTTCGCTCAAATCCCTCTGCGACGTCACCGGCCCCTACCTTGTTATGGTGGGCATTGACCGTTACTTCCCCGCGGAGCCCGGCGCGCCCACCGTCAACCTGCTCGCCCACGGCCTCGGCACAACCAAATGGCTCGCCCGCCACCTCCCCACCGACCCTTACCAGGGCATCACCCGCCTGGCCCTCATTTTTCTTGGCGCCCAGCTTGCTTCTTACCTCTTCGAATTCGTCCAGATCTACCTCATGCAGTGGACCGGGCAGAAGCTCATGTTCGACCTGCGCCGCGACATCTTCCGCCACATGCAGCGCATGCACATCGGCTTCTTCGACACCCACTCCGTAGGCCGCCTGGTCACGCGCATCACCGCCGACGTGGATGCCATCAACGAAATGTTCACCGCCGGCGTGCTGGCCATCGTCGATGACTTTCTCAATCTCTCCATCATGGCCGCCCTCATGCTCACCATCAATTGGCGGCTGGCCCTGCTCGCTTTTTCCGTCCTTCCGCTCATACTCATCGTTACCCGTCTCTTCCGCGACCACGTCCGCGAGAGCTATCGCCGCGTACGCACCGCCATCGGCCGCATCAACAGCTTCAGCCAGGAATATGTGTCGGGAATGAGCGTGGTGCAGTTGTTCAACCGCGAACAGCAAGCGTTCGATGATTTTGCGGTGGTAAATCGCCAGCACCTGATTGCATTCAAGGACACGATCTTCGCTTACGCGCTCTTTTATCCCGCCGTTGATCTGCTTTCCATCGTCGCCATCGCCCTGGTTGTGTCGTTCGGCGGCTTCGGCGTGATCTCCGGCGCGGTCACCATCGGCGTGCTGAATATGTTCATTCAGTACTCGCTGCGCTTCTGGCGGCCCATCCAGGATATGAGCGACAAATACAACATCCTGCAATCGGCCATGGCCGCCAGCGAGCGCATCTTCCGGCTGCTCGACACAGAGCCGGAGATCGTCAGCCCCGCGCAGCCGCTGGCCGGCGACGGAAGCAACCGAATCGAATTCCGCCACGTCTGGTTCACCTATCAGAAGCTCACGGAGCAACAGCAGGCCGCCGTGAAGGGTACGGGCTTTAGCCCGTACATCAGTAACACGCAGGAAGCGGGGGCTTTAGCCCCTGAGGGAAATCAGGCCGCTAATCTCGCCGCCATCGGCGGCATCGAGTGGATTCTCAAGGACGTTTCCTTTACCGTTGAGCCGGGGCAATCCGTCGCCATCGTTGGCCACACCGGAGCGGGAAAAACCACACTCACCAGCCTGATGATGCGCTTCTACGAGGTGACCGCCGGGCAGATTCTCATTGACGGCATCGACATCCGCGAGCACGACCTGACCGCGCTGCGCCAGCACTTCGCCGTTGTGCTGCAAGACCCATTTCTCTTCACCGGCACGCTGGCCGAGAACATCCGCTTTGGCAACGAGCGCATCACCCAGGCCGATCTGCTCCAGGCTGCCCGCGATGTGAATGTTCTGGATTTCATCGAGAGCCTGCCCCACCAATTCGACGAGCCGGTGCAGGAGCGCGGCAACTCGCTCTCCACAGGCCAGAAGCAGCTCATCAACTTTGCCCGCGCGCTGGCCTACAATCCCCGCATCCTCATCCTCGACGAAGCAACATCCAGCGTAGACACCGACACCGAGTTGCGCATACGCGGCGCATTGGAGCGCATGGTCGCGGGCCGAACCAGTGTGCTGATCGCCCATCGCCTCTCCACCATTCAGCAGGCCGACGAGATTCTGGTGATGCACAAAGGCCAGTTGCGCGAGATGGGCACTCATCAGGAGCTACTCGCCCAGCGCGGCCTCTACTGGAAGCTCTACCAGCTCCAGTACAAAGATCAGGAAGACAGGGATCAGGGAACAGGGCTAAGGGATCAGGCGACGGCAAGTCCGGTGCGCGAACCCTCGACTGCGCCGGCGGTGTGAGCGAGTTAAGGTGAGGCTTGTGGATTCCCACCCCAGCCGCAAAGACAAAGACGCGGCGAGGGTAGGGCGCCTGACGGAATGGGTGGGGAACCGGGAGTTTGTGGGGCGTCCAAACAAAGGGCCACTCCGTATTTCAGGAGTGGCCGTTTGTCTTCATGCGTTCAATTAAGCCGGAGTTACCGGGCGGCGACCAGCGGCTTGGTGCTGAGCGAGCCGTCCTTGTAGCCTTTGGCCATATCGGCAATGGAGATGGCCTTGTAGTCGCCGGCGTGGCCGGCCTGGCCGAACTGCGTCATGCGCTGCGCCACTACCTTCTGCATGGCGGTACGGGCGGGCTTCATGTAGTCGCGCGGATCGAACTTCTCCGGCGTCTCCCAGAGGACCTTGCGAATGGCTCCGGTGATGGCGAGGCGGTTGTCGGTGTCCACATTGACCTTGCGCACGCCGTTGCGGATGCCGAGCTGAATCTCCTCGACCGGCACGCCCCATGTCTCCTTGAGCTTGCCGCCGTACTGGTTGATGATGTCCTGCAGATCCTTGGGCACGGAAGAGCTCCCATGCATGACCAGGTGAGTCTTGGGCAGGCGCTTGTGAATGGCGAGGAGCAGGTCCATCTTGAGGACCGAGCCATCCGGCTTCTTGGTGAACTTGTAAGCGCCGTGGCTGGTGCCGATGGCGATGGCCAGCGAGTCAACGCCGGTAAGCTCGGCAAACTCGACTGCCTGATCGGGGTCGGTGACGTGATCGAGGCCTGAGCCGCCGGCTCCGTGGCCATCTTCAATGCCGCCCAGCACGCCGATTTCGCCCTCGACTGCGACGCCGCGCTCATGCGCGAAATCGACCACCTGCTTGGTGACGGCGACGTTCTCTTCAAAGGTGGCCGGGGTCTTGCCGTCGGCCTTGAGCGAGCCGTCCATCATGACACTGGAGTAGCCCAGCTCGATGGCGCTCTTGCAGGTCTCGAAGCTGTTGCCGTGATCCAAATGCATGGCGATGGGAATCTCGGGATAGAGTTCGTTGGCCGCCAGGATCAGGTGGAAGAGGTAGTTGTCCTGGGCAAATGCGCGCGCGCCGCGGCTAGCCTGGATGATGACCGGCGAATTGGTTTCCTTCGCGGCCTCCATGATGGCCTGAATCTGTTCCATATCGTTTACGTTGAATGCGCCGACGCCGTAACCGCCCTTGGCGGCCTCGTCGAGGAGTTGCCGCGTGGAAACTAGAGGCATAAGAAGATTCTCCTTTTGGTTCGGGTCCGGCCGCCGGGGCAGGGCGCTTCGAAGCAGGCGTTCAGCCCGCCGGGCGATAGGATCCGCAATCATCC
>Ga0302196_10006711_pt1 | contig 10124 bp, 12 predicted proteins | sample II_Bog_N1_3_FD_198794 | JGI IMG/M metagenome (GOLD analysis project Ga0302196, IMG submission 198794) | Peat permafrost microbial communities from Stordalen Mire near Abisko, Sweden - II_Bog_N1_3 | ecosystem: Environmental > Terrestrial > Soil > Wetlands > Peat | place: Sweden: Abisko...
AGGGCCGCCGTCAGGGCGACCTTCGGGTGCACCAATTTGGACGGCTGGTCCAGGTAGTTGGCGAGGTTGGCGCCCGTCATCACGATCCCGACCGGGATCGCGCACACGCCAAGCGAGTGAACGATGCTGCGGACGAAGCCCGGCACGTAGCCGGCGGCGCCCAAGAGGTTGATCGCGACCGCGGTGACGAGGACGACCAGCATCGGCGTGATGACCCGCCGCCAGCCATGGCGGAGCGAGGCGCCGGTCAGGACCAGGATGCCCACCGACCAGATGGCCAATTCGACCCCCATGTTGTGGACGAGGAGGACGCCCTGGGTCTGGCTGCCCCACAGGCCCCCGATGATCGGGAACGGGATGTAGCTGTAGTTGAAGATGCCGGCCGAGAAGCCGAAGGTCCGCAGCCCCGCGCCCTTCTCGAGGCCGATCAGCCGCGCGGCCGCATAGGCGACCAAGATGCCGGCCGCCGTCGTGAGGAAGCCCGCCAAGGGCGGCAGGAAGAGGTTCGCCGGCACCCGCAGCGAGGCGTTGCCCACCACCGTGTCGAAGGCGAGGCAGGGCATGCAGATGAAGACCACGAACCGGATCAGGCTCGTCTCCGCCGGCCCCTCGATCAGCTGGAAGCGCCGGAGCGCCACGCCGACGCCGATCAGGGCGAAGACGGGCAGGATGAGGATGAAGAGGGCCCCGATGGACATCGCGCGGGTGGCAGGCATGACGTTTTCGGGGGCGAAGGCACGCCAAAAGGCCGCCCCATCCCGTCCGCCCTTGCCCGCCTCCGGGACCGCGGCCATAACTCGGCCGCGTCGCCAAACTCCCGCCTCCGCCATGGCCCATTTCACGCTTGTCCACGTCGCCATCAGCCTGATCGGCATCCTCTCGGGCTTCGTCGCCCTCCGCGGCCTGATCGGCAACCGCCTCTACCCCTCTTGGACGCGGTGGTTCCTCGCCACGACCTTCCTCACCAGCGCGACGGGCTTCTTCTTCCCGAACCTGCACTTCACCCCCGCCGTCAAGGTGGGCATCCTTTCCCTCGTCCTCCTCGCGGTCGCCTGCTTCGCGCTCTACGGGCGCCGCCTCGCCGGGGGTTGGCGCCGGGCCTTTGTCATCACGGCCACGCTCTCACTGTACCTCAATACCTTCGTCCTCGTCGCCCAGCTCTTCCAGAGGGTCCCGGCGCTGCACACCCTAGCGCCGACCGGCTCCGAGCCGCCTTTCGCGATCGCCCAGGGCGCGCTCCTCTTCGCCTTCATCATCCTCGGCGTCCTTGCCTTCCGGCGCTTCCGGGACACCCCGTCACCCGCCGCCCCCTGAAAAGGGACGGGCGGCCGGGGCAAGCCCGGCCGCCAGTTAAGGCCAGGAGGCAGCGGCCTCCTCAGGTCGTCGGGGGCGGCGTCGGCGTCGGGGCGGCCGGCGCGGTGGGCGCATTCGGCTCAGACGGCGGCGGCGGCGGACCGCCGGCCCCGCCGCGCCCGGGGCGCAGCGTGTCGAAGATCTTCTGCTGGTCGGGCGTCAGGTCGGCGCGGATCTCGGCCCGCGTCGTCTGCATGATCGCCATCATCTTGGCGTGCCGGTCTTCCTTTGATAGGGTGGTGTCGTCGCGCACGGCCCTGGCCTGCTGCCGGCCGGCGGCGATGTAGCCGCCGACCGCCTTCTGCTGGTCGGGCGTCAGGGTGAGCTTCGCGGTCAGGTCGGCGAGGATGTAGCCCCCGCCGCCCCGGCGGTGCCCGCCCGGCGGGGGCGGGGGCGGCGTCGTGCCGTCGATCGGCGGCCCGTTGACGGTGTCGGCCGGGGGGGCCGGGGGGGCGGTGGTCGTGTCGTCGGCGCGGGCCGGGGTGAAGGCGAACCCGAGGCCGGCGGCGGCGAGCGTGATCGCAAAGATTCGATTGAGGTTCATGCCCAGTATGACGCAGCCGCGGGCAGAGGGTTACTCGATTCTCGCCGATCGGCTTGCGCCGGGCGTCGCACCCGGCCACCGTCGCACCCCATGATTGAGGTTGAGGGGCTTACCAAGCGCTACGGCAGCTTCACGGCGGTCGAGGGCCTGTCCTTCGCGGTCCGGCCCGGCGAGGTGCTGGGCCTGGTGGGCCCGAACGGGGCCGGCAAGACGACGACCCTCCGCAGCCTGGCCGGGATCATCCCGATGAGCTCGGGCACGGTCCGGGTCGCGGGGCACGACCTCGCCCGGGACCCGGTCGCCGCCAAGCGGGAGCTCGCCTTCTTCCCCGACGAGCCGCGGCTCTTCGAGTACCTGACCGTCCGCCAGCACCTGACCTTCGTCGCCCGCGTCTACGGCGTCGCGGACTACGAGGCCCTCTCCGCCCCGCTGCTCGAGGAGCTCGAGCTGGCCGACAAGGCCGACGTGCTGCCGGGCGAGCTCTCCCGCGGCATGAAGCAGAAGCTCGTGATCGCCTGCGGCCTCCTCCACTCCCCCCAGGTCATGTTCTTCGACGAGCCGCTGACCGGCCTCGACCCGATCGGCATCCGCCGGATGAAGGACTCGATCGTCCGCCGCGCCCGCGCCGGGGCCGCCATCGTCCTCAGCTCGCACCTGCTCCACCTCCTGGAGGAGGTCTGCACCAACGTCCTCATCCTGAAGACGGGCCACAAGGTGGCCGACGGCACGCTGGCCGACGTCGCCGCGCAGTTCAGCCACGGCGAGCCGAACGTGAGCCTGGAGGAGGTCTTCATGCGCGCCACCGGCGGCTCCGAGTCCTGAGGCGGCCCGCCCCGTCATGCTTGGCGCGCTCCTCTACCTCCGGCTGACCTCGCTCGCCAACCTGGTGCTCTTCCGCCTCCGGCGCCTGCGCCAGCCGAAGTACCTGGCCGGCACCGCCGCCGCGGTGGCCTACTTCTACTACTTCGTCCTGCGGCGGGCCAGCTCGGCCTGGGGCATGTCCGGATCCGCGATGGGGGTGACGCCGGCGGCCGGCGCCACGCCGCTTTTCATCATCGTCGCCATCGGCTTCGTCCTCTCGGCGCTGGCGCTCGTCCGGATCGCCTTCGCCTGGGTGTCGCCCGCCGAGTCCCCCGGCTTCCGCTTCACCGAGGCCGAGATCGCGTTCCTCTTCCCCGCGCCCATCCCCCGGAAGACCCTGATCCACTACCGGCTCCTCAGCGCCCAGGTCGCGATCCTGTTCACCTCCGCCCTGATCGCCCTCGTCTTCAACCGCGGGGGCGCCCTCGGCGGCCACCGCGTCTTCCGGATGCTCGGCTGGTGGATCATCCTCTCGATCTTCGACCTCCACGTGAACGGGACCAAGCTGACGCTCTCGGCCCTGCGCGAGCGGAGCGCCCACTTCCTGCGCTGGCGGGTGGCCGCGGTCACGGCCATCGTCCTCTACGCCGTCGCCGTCTGCGGGTCCGCGTTCGCGGTGCTCTCCCGCTTCACCGACGGCGGAGACTTCTCGAGCCGCACGCTCGACCGGGCGACCGGGACCCTGCTGGCGTCGCCGGCGTTCCACTGGCTGTCCCTCCCCTTCCGCGTCATCTTCGGGCCCTACCTGGCGCGGGGCACCGGCGAGTTCCTGGCGGCGCTGCTGCCGGCCCTCGTCCTCTTCGCCCTGCACTACGCCTGGGTCCTCAACACCCAGGCGAGCTTCGAGGAGGGGTCGATCGCGCTCGCCGAGAAGCGCGCCGCGGCCAAGGCCGCCGCGGTCCGCGGCGAGTTTCCCGGCGCCCGGGCGAAGCCCAAGCCGCAGTCGGGGCCCTTCCCCCTCCGGCCCGTCGGGCCGCCCGAGGTCGCCTTCCTCTGGAAGAACCTGCTCTCGATGCGCAGCGTGCTCTTCAGCCGCCGCGTCCTCCTGATCTTCGCCCTCCTGCTCGTCTGGCTCACGGTGGCGCTCGGGGGCCTCCTGAGCCAGCTCACCGCCCCGGGCCGGGGCGATGTCATCGCGCACCTGATCGTGGTCTTCTGCTGCATCATCGGCGGCTACACGGTCGTCTTCGGGCCCCAGCTCGCCCGGCAGGACCTGCGCAGCGATCTGCAGAACGCCGACCTTCTGAAGACCTACCCCATCGAGGGCTGGCGCCTCGCCCTCGGCGAGCTGCTGGCCCCGACCGTGCTCCTCTCGGTCATCCTCTGGTCGGTGATCTTCATCGCGGCGGCCGCCCTCGGCGCCGGGGACCCGATCGAGTGGCTGGGACCGGGCCGGCGGATCACGGCCGCGGTCTGCCTCGCCCTCATGGCCCCCTTCCTCTGCCTCATCCAGTTGATCGTCCCCAACACCATCATGGTGCTTTTCCCCAGCTGGTACCAGGCCAGCCGGTCCCGCGCCGGGGGCATCGAGATGTTCGGCCAGCGCATGATCTTCGGCCTCGTGCAGGTTCTCTTCACCGTCCTTGTCGTCGTCCCGGCCGGCGGCTGGGCGGTCGTGGTCTGGGTCTGTACGATGCATCCCCTGGGCCAGGCCGGGGGCGTGATCGTCGGCAGCTTCTCGGCCATCGTCATCCTGGGGGCCGAGGCGGCGGTCGGACTCTGGTGGCTCGGCGAGCGCTTCGCCGCCTTCGACGTCTCGACCGAGCAGCGTTAACCAAGGATGGCGGGGAACATGCGCCACTCCGCGCTTTCCAATCCCCCGGCACCCTGTTTTAACCGATCTCGGCCCTTGTTAAGGGCCGATGAACTAATTACATAAGAATCCTGACATGAAGAAGCTCCTTATCCTTTCCCTGGTCGCGCTCCTCGGCGCCCCGTCCGTGTTTGCGCACGCCAACGACGCCCACACGGCCCGCGCCGATCTCGTGGTCCGGGTGGAGACCTGCGAGGCGGTCATCCGGGAGTTCATGGCCGACCCCCAGTACGCGATCCCGCCCTCCGTCTGGCAGCATGCCCGGGGCGTCCTGATCCTGAGCCAGTTCAAGGCCGGCTTCGTCTTCGGCGTGAAGGGCGGCTATGGCGTCCTGATGGTCAAGAAGCCGAACGGCCGCTGGAGCGTGCCGGTGCTCGTCGACGCGAGCGAGGCGAGCCTCGGCCTGCAGATCGGCGCCAAGGCGGTCGACACGGTCTGCATCCTGACCGATGACGCGACCCCGCGCCTCCTCTTCACCAACCGCATGAACATCGGCGTCGACGCGAAGGCGGTCGCCGGCCCCCACGCGGCCGAGGCGGAGAACGACGCCAAGTACACCTTCATCGCCCCGGTCCTCGTCTACACCCGCTCGGAGGGACTCTATGCCGGCGCGACGGTCAAGGCCGGCCACGTCGAGCGCAACGACGAGGCCAACTTCATCCTCTACAACACGAGCTACACGATGCCCGAGCTGCTCTACAGCGACTGGGTCACCCCGCCGGCGGACGTGCAGCCGCTCATGTCGTATATCGAGCAGCTGGCTCCCTGAGGAACCCGACGAGGGCGGCGTGCGCCGCCTCCGTCATCGCCTTCTGCACGTCCACCCGGCCGAGACCGGGAAACTCCGCCCGGCCGCTGAGGACGCCAAAGTCGCCGCCCTGCCGCCACGCCACCGCCCAGAAGGCGTGCGGCACCATGGCGCCAAAGGCCGGCGCCGGCTCGGCGTAGCCCGTCGTCGCGACGCCGAGGCGGGACCCGAAGAGGACGCAGGCGCCGCGCGCCATCTGCTCGGCCACCCGCGCCGAGACGCAGTTGGTCCGCTCGGCCTCCGCGCGGTCGACCCCGAGGAGGTTGACCTTCTGCTCGAGGGTGTACGCGGTCACCCCGCCGAGGAAGTAGGCCGAGGCGCCGGAGACGGCGCCGATCCGGGCCTGCAGGTGGCCGGACGTCAGGCTCTCCGCCACCGCGAGCGTGAGCGCCGGATCCGCCAGCATGAGGGCCTTCAGCTCGCTCATCGGCTCAGTGGGCCGGCGCCTCGCTGATCCGCTTCAGGTTGGCCAGTCCGGCGTCGAAGTCCGGACCCACCAGCTTGTCCATGAAGAGCCCGAACCAGCGCTTGACCGGGCTGTGTCCCAGGTCACCCGTCATCGTCATGGCGACCGCGGTCCCGCCGGCGGCCGGGCTCAGCTCCATCGTGCCGTGGGCCGCCATCGCCATGTCGAGGAAGTCCATCCGGTACTCGAAGTCCTCCGGCGCGCGGGACAGGGTGATCGTCATCTTGCCGTCGCCCTGGCTCTTGCTCTTCCACTGGCTCCAGGCGCCGACCTCGGTCGTCGCCGGCGAGTAGCTGATCTGCATGTCCGGGTCGCGGGCGAACCAGACGCCCCAGTCCCTCCAGGCCTTCAGGTCGGCGACGTGCGGGTAGATGACGCCGGGCTGGGCGGCGATGACCGTCGTCCGCACGACGCGGTAATGGCCCGGAAGAACCAAGCCGACGAGCATCAAGATGAGCCACAGGCCGACCAGGCCCGCGAAGATCTTCACGATGAGCTTCATGGCCGGACGATGGCCCAGAGGGGGAAGCAGGCCAACCGCTAAATCCCCGTCACCTCAGGAGGGAGGGCCGATCCGGTCACCGGGAGCGCCGCGCTCGGAACATCATTCCCATTCTCCACGCGGCGATGAATCCGGCCTCGCACAGGATGGCGGCCCCGGAACCCAACAGGCGATAGGCCCCGAGCCAGACCGCGACCCCGAGGACCGCGAAGAGGGCTCCAGCGTACATCCAGAACCCCGAGAGCAGGATGATGGGGACGAAGACGAAACGGACTGCGGTGGCATACTGCTGGACCTCGGCGGGCGAGCCGTAGACGTAGCCCAGCACGGGGATCGTCAGGATCAGGTGGATCCAGCGGAGGATCTTCCGCTTGGCGCCAGCCCTCAGGCTTGGGCTGGATTGCTTCTCTGCCGGGAATGTTGATGCGGTGCTCATAAAGTTATCTCAGCGCTCCCACGACCCGTTCCAGGCCCGCCACGAACTTCTGCCAGCCGTGGTTCGCGCCCTGGTAGTTGGCCTCCCTGTCCGGCGGGAAACCGGATTGCTCCATGCGGACAAGGGTGCCGACTGGACTCGGCGCCAGGGTCCAGGTGACGACCGTGTCCAGCCCCAGCGAACCCCAGCTGTAGGAGAGCCGCGCATTCGGCTCGACGGCCAGCACCACGCCGGCGATGACGCCGTTCCAGTTCGGCATCGGCGTCGCCCGGAGGGTAAAGCTGTGCCCGACGACCGGGATGAAGTCATTGGCCATCAGCCATTGCTCGATCAGCGGGCCCTCGGTGAGGGCGCGCCAGACCTTTGCCGGGGGATGGGGCAACTCCCGCTCGATGACGAGGGAGCGCGAGGAAGGGACGGAGGGGCTCATTTTTCCATCTTGTTCAAGACGCCTTCCAGCCGATCGAGGTGCTCGCCCCAGAAGGCGCGGTAGTGGCCCATCCAGTCGCGCAAGGGGGCCAGGGCCTGGGGCTGGGCGCTGTAATGGGTTTCCCGTCCCGCGCGCCGGTTGCGCACCAGCCGGGCCAGCTTGAGGATCGCCAGGTGCTTGGACACCGCCGGCTGCGAGACGCCGGCGCGGACGGTCAGGCCGTGGACGGTTTGTTCCCCGTCCCGGGCCAGCCATTCGAAGATCGACCGCCGCGTGGGGTCGGACAGCGCCCGGAAGAGGTCATTGGCCACAGCCTGCATTCCCTATCCATAACCATACGGTTATGATTTTGTCAAGGCGCACTTCGCTGAAACCATACCTGGTTCCGATCCGGTTCAGCCGAGCTCGAGCCCGACCGGACAGTGGTCGCTGCCCATCACCTCGGGGCTGATCCAGGCCTTCTTGAGCGCCGGCTTCAGCTTCTCGGCGGCGACGACGTAGTCGACCCGCCACCCGACGTTGCGCTTCCGGCAGTCGCCCATCTGGCTCCACCAGGAATAGTGGCCCGGGCCCTTCTCGAACTCCCGGAAGGTGTCGAGGAAGCCCATGGCGAGCGTGCGGCTGAAACTCTCCCGCTCCTCGTAGGTGAAGCCGGCGTTCTTGCGGTTGGTCTTGGGGTTTGTAAGGTCGATCTCGTGGTGCGCCACGTTGAGGTCGCCGCAGAAGACGGCCGGCTTCCCCTTCGACTGGAGCTTCTTCAGGTAGCGGCGGAACGCCGGGTCCCACTTCCTGACCCGGTACTCGACGCGGGTCAGGCCGCGCTGGGAGTTCGGCTGGTAGACGTTGGCGAGCCAGAAGTCCGGGAACTCGACGGCGAGCACCCGGCCCTCCGTGTCGTGGACCTTGGCGCCAATCCCGTTCCAGACGCTCTTCGGCTTGATCCGGGTCAGGACGGCGGTGCCGCTGTAGCCCTTCTTCTCCGCGCTGTTCCAGAAGACCTCGTAGCCCCGCGGCCAGGCCACGTGCTGGACGTCGCCCGGGTGGGCCTTCGTCTCCTGCAGGCAGATGACGTCGGCGTTGCTCTTCTCCATGAACTCCAGGAGCCCCTTCTTCAGGGCCGACCGCACGCCGTTCACGTTCCAGGAGATGATCTTCATGGGGAGCCGGCCAACCTAGCGCCGGTCCGCCCGGAAAAAAAGCGGAATCCCACAAGTTGTTCACATGACACGCAGGGCGCCATCATCCGGTTGCCTTGGGCCGGGGTTCCCCAATAATCGCAACTCCAATGCAGGAGTTTGTCCAGATTCCGCTCGGCATGCCGATCCCCGACCGGCCCCACGCCGTCTCCTGCAGCCTGCCCACGATGGCCGCGGTCCGCGGCTATGAGGAGAAGGACCCGGCGGTCACCGACCAGCTCCAGACCGGCTACCCCCGCTTTGTCGTCCATCCCTTCTGCCTGCGCCTGACGGCCGTCCTCTCCGAGCGCCACGGCCTCGCCGGCCGGCGCCTCTGGCTGACCTCGAGCCGCCGGATGGCCGGGGCGCTCCTCGGCCACCTCCGGGACTTCGGCCCCGCCGGGGCCGAGGCCATGCTGCTGGCGAAGGACGGCGCCTTTGGCGTCAGCCATCCCCCCTCCCCCGAGCTGGCCCAGCGGGCCAAGCTCTACCTCCAACACATCGGCGGGTTCCTCTCCTCCCGCGAGGCCGAGGACCTCCTGGCCGCCCTCGGCGCCGGCCCGGTCCCGGGCACCGAGGAGTTGTTCATCGGCAACGCCGCCGCCGAGGTGATCCGCAACCTGAACCCGGTCTTCGCGGGCACCCGGCCGGCCGACCTCCTCCTCGCCAACAGCGGCATGAACGCCCTCTATGCCGCCTTCCGCTCGGTCAATACCCTGCAGGCGCCCAAGGGCCGCACCGCCTGGGTGCAGCTCGGCTGGCTCTACCTCGACACGATCGCGATCCTGAAGAAGTTCACCGCCACCCCGGGCGACTACATCCACCTCCCGAACCCGATGGACACGGCGGCGATCACCCAGGTCTTCGAGGCGCGCGGCGCCACGATCGCCGGGGTGATCGCCGAGGTGCCGACCAACCCGCTGGTCGAGACCCCGGACGTCGGGGCCCTGGCTGCGCTCTGCCGCAAGCACGGGATCAAGCTGATCCTCGACCCCTCGCTCGCCTCGGCCTTCAGCGTCGACGTCCTCCCGCACGCCGACCTCGTGGCGACCAGCCTCACGAAGTACACCGGCAACGAGGGCGACGTGATCGGGGGGCTCGTGGCCATCAACCCGCTCCGGCCGGACGTCGACGCCCTCCGGGCCGGCGTCGCCGCGGCCATCGAGGCGCCGTACCGGCGCGACCTGGCGCGCCTCGCCGCCATGATCACGAACACCGAGGCGGTCCTCGGCCGGATCAACGAGAGCACGACCCAGGTTGCCGCCTACCTGGACGCCCACCCGCGGGTCCGCTCGACCCACTGGGCCCTGAGCCCGGGCTCCCGCGCCCAGTACCTCGCGATCGCCCGCGGCCCCGCGGCGACCGGGGGGATGATCTCCTTCACGCTCCGCGGCCCGCTCGACGCCTTCTACGACCGCCTGCGCCTCCCCAAGGGCCCGAGCTTTGGCATGCGGACGACGCTCATCTGCCCGTTCATGTACCTGGCCCACTACGACATGGTGACGACCGAGGCCGGGCGCGCGGACCTGCGCGCCAACGGCCTCGACCCGGACCTGCTGCGCCTCTGCGTCGGGACCGAGCCGGCCGCCGAGATCATCGCGGCCCTCGGCGAAGCGCTCGGCGCCTAACCGGCCGCCGGCCCGTCCGCGCGGGTCAGCCGCAGGAAGCGTATTCCCATCGAGACGGCCGCGACCGCCAGCCCGACGGCGAGCCCGGTCCAGATCCCGCGCGGGCCC
>Ga0302196_10006729_pt1 | contig 10107 bp, 7 predicted proteins | sample II_Bog_N1_3_FD_198794 | JGI IMG/M metagenome (GOLD analysis project Ga0302196, IMG submission 198794) | Peat permafrost microbial communities from Stordalen Mire near Abisko, Sweden - II_Bog_N1_3 | ecosystem: Environmental > Terrestrial > Soil > Wetlands > Peat | place: Sweden: Abisko, Stordalen...
GCTTTCTCTACCCAGAGGAAGCGCTCCGCTACCCAGAGGAAAGCTCCCTCCACCCAGAGGAAGCGCTCCGCTACCCAGAGGAAAGCTTCCTCCACCCAGAGGAAGCGCTCCGCTACCCGGAGGAAAGCTTCCTCTAGGGAGAGGAAAACTCTCTCCCCATCTAGGAGTTCCGCGAATGTGCGCAACCCGTTACGCACATCTATTTAGGTCCATTGTTCTCGATACTTGACGAGACTCGATCGACCGTCTCGAGCGCGCGGCGTGCGGGAAAGGCGAGCTTACGAGAGCCGCGCCGTCACGACGACGTCTGCGTCGGCTCGGCCGCGAACATGCGCACGGTTCGCGACGGAACGTGGACCTCGAATCCAGCGATGCCACGCACGATGCGCGCGTCGCTCCTGTCGGGGTTGAGCACGTCGACGAGCGAGCGGGCGCCGCGCACCGAGACGCGGGCGGTCAGGTCGCGCGCGGTCGGGTTCATCACGAAGACCACGCGAGGGGCACCGGTGGCGTCCTCGTGCACGGTCATCTTCACGTCCTCGGGGTCGACCGGGAACGCGGGGAGACCGAGCTCCTGGATGTGACGCGCGACCAGCTCGTCGGCGCGCGCGCCGTCGTCGAGCGGCTCCACCTCGAGCCCCGTGGTGTCGTGCGGCGCGGGCATCTCGCGCATCGAGCCATCGCGCGACGGGACGCGCGGTCCGATCGTCACGCGCAATCCGTTACGTGCCGCTTCGCGCAGGCGCATCATGAGCTCCGGCTTCACGCCGCCCACGGTCGCGCACACGAGCCACTTCGCGTCCTCGATGCTCTCGACGAAGCTGTCGCCCCCGGCGTACGCGAACGGCACGCCGCGCGTTTGTAACGCCCGCTCGAACGCGCGGAGGTACGTCTCGCCGACGAGCGTCGCCACCTCGCCCAGGCCGAGCTCCTCCTCGATGCAGGTCTCGCGGAACCCGGCGCCGAGGATGTTGAAGAACGCCGGCGTGATGGGACCGAACGCATGGCTCGCGCGGGCCAGCCGTCGGAGCGCCCTCGGCACGACGAGGCGCACCGGAGCGCGACGACGCAGCGAGTGGAACTCGGTCGCGTCGAGCGCCGTGTTGAGGCGCTCGTACTTCTGCGCGAGCGGGCGAAGGCGCCCGTGCGGATCGATCGGCGCGCCCACCCAGCGGTCGCGCTCGACGGCCATGTACAGGTTGTATCCGCGGAGGCCGTACGCGAGCGCGCAGAGGAGCGTGTAGAGCGAGTCCTTCTCGTCGATGGGGGCGAAGAACGGCGGGAAGCCCGCGCCCACCTCGGCGCCGTAGGCCGAGACGCGCCCTTCGCACCGCGCCGCGAGCTCGGTCGTGCGTCGCGCGATGGTGTTGTGCTCGACGGGCGTCGCGCGGTGGTAGTAGTCGAGGCCGATCAGGTCGATGACGTCGTCCATGCGACCGGCGTTGAGCGGCGTCGCCGCTTCGCCGAGCGGGAAGTTGTGCATCGTGGGGAGCTCGTCCAGGCCCGTCCCCTTGGTCGCGTCGACCATGCGTCGCATGGCGTGGACGAGGAGGTGCTCGTGGAACTCCATCCAGTCCATGTGCCGCGGGAGATCCGCGGCCCCCTTCGCGTCGAAGCGCACGGGGGGGACGGCGGTCGCATGGAGGAGCGAGGGGTCGTTCCACGCGTCGCGCAGCTCGTTGACGTGGCGGTACTTCGTCTTGAGGAACGCGCGAAAGAGCGCGATCGCGTCGGGGTGGTAGTCCTGATCGTAGGGGCCGTCGCGGAAGTAGAGCGCCCCTTCGTTGTCGATCTGCACGAGCACGATCGGCCCCTCGGGGTGCCGTAGATCGCGCACGACGCGCCCTACGCGCTCGAACCACAGCGCGGTCTCTTCGTGGAAGGCGTCGCTCGCATAGCTGGGGACGGGGAACGCGACCGGCACGATCGGCAGCATCACCGGGTTGTCGCGCGGCGTGCGCGCCTGGCACGCGCGGTCCCACACGATCCGCTCGGGGAGCCCGAAGTACGTCAGCTCGGCGTTGATGTGGGGCCCCGGTCGAAGCACGACCTTCAGCGCGCGCTCGTGCGCCATGCGGAGGAAGCGCGCGACGTCGAGCCGCGGGGAGCGCTCGCCGAAGTCGAACTCGCCCGGCGCGACCTCGTGCTCGCCCCACGGGACGTAGGTGTCGACGAGCCGGAACCCGAGCGCCCGGAGCGCGTCGAGCCCCGCGCCCCACTCCTCCGGCGGATGACGCCAGTAGTGCATCGCGCCGGCGCGCAGCGGGACGATCTCGTCGCCCAGATCGAGGCCGTGGGGATGGAGTCGCACGCGACGCACGGGGCCGGACGATGTCGAAGCGACGCTCATGGGAAGAAGACTCCGCGCACGCCGATCGTGGGCCACACGTGCAGCGCGCCATCCGAGATGCTCGAGTCGCCCGTCTTCACCGCCTGGTCTACGTACCCCGCGACGTGCGCGTGCGAGTACGTGCCGAAGGCCAGCTCGACGAAGGGGCCGATGCCGAAGAGCGACGACAGGCGAAAGTCGACGCCGCCGGCGAGCCGCGCGAGCTCGATGCCGGTGAAGCTCTCGCTCGCCTCGGGCGCGCCCCCGCCCGTAGCCGAGGCGGACGAGACCTCGAGGCCGATCCCGTAGCCCACCCACGGATCGATCCGCTCGTCGGGCTGGAAGTGAACCTGCGCCTCGACGCCGACCCGCACGGACGACGCCAGGCACGACCGGCCCCCCTGCCCGCACAGCTGCGCGGTCCGGAAGCTCTGCGACGTGCTCCCCAGCGAGAGCGACGTGTAGCCGCCGAGGAAGACCATCGGGTGCAGCTTGATCCCGGCCTCGACGAAGAGGGGGACCTGCGACGCGAAGTCGCGCGACATGCCGTCCCCGTTCGCGCCGCTGATGCTCCCGAGCGGGAACGTGATGCCGGTGCGGAGCGCGAGCTGGAAGCCGCGACGCGCCGGCGGGGGCTCGTCGCGAGGTGGGGGTGGAGGCGGCGGGACGTACCGTCGAGGGGCGGGCTGCGCGACGACGGGGGGAGCTTCGCGCTCCCGTTCACGCTCTCGTCGGGGAGACGGCTCGCGGCGCGGCGCCGTTGGTGCCGGCTGCTGCTGCTGGGGCGGGAGCGGCGGGGGCGTGTACTGCTGCGGCGGCGACGTCGGCGGGGGGGGCGGCGGCAAGTTCGGCGGCTCCTGGGCGCGCGCGTGCATCGCGAGCGTCTGGACGGCGACGAACGCGATCGAAGCCGCGCCTACCCTCATTGAAGGACCACCGACTCGATGTCCGGGGTGCTCTGGACACCTCCCTTGGTGATCAGGATGATCTCATACGTCGTGGCGCCGGCGCCGTTGAACGGGACGTCGTCGATCAGGGTGAACGAGAAGGGGGTGCCGTACGCATCGGAGAGGCCGGGCGCCGGGTAGTCGTACGACTTGCCGACGACCGGGACGGTGACCCGGTACGTGGACACGACGTCGTCGTCGCACGTGTACGTGAGCGTTCCGAAGATCGTGTAGAGGCCGCTCGCCGGCGCGACCGCCGCGGTCATGTTCGCAGCCTGCAGGATCGGAGGGTCGCCTGCAGGGGTCGCCGACCCGACCGTGCCGGGCGACGAGCCCGAGCCGCTCCCCGAGGTGTACGGCCAGCCACACCCGGCCACGAGGACGCTGGCGATCGCGAGCGCGCGGGTCACGAGCGGCATGGGCGGGACCATAGCGCGAATCAGGGCGTACCGACGCCCGGCAGCTCCTCGGGGACGACGCGACGCAGGAGTGCTCCGAGTGTGCGCATGTCCGCATCGTCGTCGAGCCGCGCGAGCGCTCCGTGCACTTTGCGGATCGTCGGCGTGACGAAACGGAGGAAAGCGGGGTTGTGCTTCACGCGATCGATGAACACGAAGCGCCCCGCGTCCTTGAGCTTGCGCTGCACGGTCACGTAGTCGAACTCGCGACCGAGGAGCGCCCGTTCGCTGGCGTCGAGCCCCGCTTCGGCGGCGAACTCGTCGAGCCGCGCGTCGACGAAGGGGCGGTCGAACTCCTGGTAGCTGTCGTTCAGGAGAGCGACGAGGTCGTACACGCGCGGCCCGAGCAGAGCGTCCTGGAAGTCGATCCAGCAGATGGCGCCGTTGCCCCGCACCATCAGGTTGCGCGACTGGTAGTCGCGGTGGACGAAGTGGCGCTTCCAGCCGGCGATGCGCTGCGCGAGACGCCCACCGATGCGATCGAACAGCCCGCGGTCGTCGGCCGTGAGCTGATGCCCGCGCGCCTCGATCCCCCACTCGCGGAAGTGATCGATCTCCCAGCGCAGCAGGTCCTCGTCGAACGCGCGGCTGGCGATGACCGAGTCGCCCGGCAGATCGCGCAGCGCGACCTGCGCGCGCGCCAGGTCGCTCACGGCGCGCGTGTAGATGGACTTCTTCTCGTGCGGGTTCCGGAGGAGGAAGTTCGCCAGCGTGTCGTCCCCCAGGTCCTCGATGAGCAGCCATCCGCGCGCCGTGTCCTCGGCGAGCAGTTGCGGCACATCGACCCCGCGCGCCGCGAGCAGCGAGCGCACCTCGAGAAACGGCCACTCCGGCCGCTCGACGAGCTTCTGCACCTCTTCGGGGCGAGGCCCCTCGGGCACGAACATCGCCACCGCGGTCTTCCCCTTGGGGAGGAGCACGCGGAAATAGCGCCGGGTCGAAGCGCCGCCGACCATCCCTTGAAAATGGAACGGCGCCCCGGGGGCGACGCGCGCGATCAGCTCTTCCAGCGGAGTCACGTCGACGTTCGCCGGAGGGGGTGCGAGGCTGACCGGGGATATCATCGGGAAGTTACGATTATCGGACGAGGACGAGGCACGCCACAATGGTCGGCAAGGCAGCAGTGACCTGGAGCGACGCCCAGGGCCCGCTCGAACGCGCTACAGCCGGGCTCGACTCGGGCGCGAGGAAGGCCCTCGCCACGTGGATCGAGCTGCTCTGCAGCTGGAACGCGCGCATCGACCTCACCGCGGCGCGCTCGGGGGGCGAGCTGGTGGACCTCATGCTCGCCGACGCGCTCGCTCTGGCGCCGAGGATCGCCAAGGGAGCGCGCTTGGTCGACGTGGGGTGCGGAGCGGGGGCGCCGGGGTTGGCGATCGCGCTCGCGCGTCCGGATCTCGCGGTCACGCTGTGCGAGCCGCTGGTGAAGCGCGTGTCGTTCCTGCGCACGGTGGTCGGGACGGTGGGACGCGCTGACCTCGCGATCGAGCGCGTGCGTGGCGAAGAGCTCCGGGGCGCGTGGGACGTCGCGATCTCGCGCGCGACGCTTGCGCCGCCCGCGTGGCTCGCGCTGGGAGCGCAGCTCGCGCCGGCGACGTGGGTGCTGCTCGCGAGGGACGAGCCGCCCGCGCTCGACGGCGTGAAGGTCGACGACGACGTCGCGTACGAGTGGCCGGAGACGAACGCCGCGCGGAGAGCGATCCGGTACGTGCGAACGAGCTAGAAAGACGAGCACCCATGCCCATCACAGCCGACGACCTCCGCGCTGCCCACGCGCGAACCGCTCCCTACGTGCGACGAACGCCACTGCTCGCGGCCGACCCTGGATCCTTCGGCGATGCCGACGTCTCGTTCAAGCTCGAACTCTTGCAACACGCGGGGAGCTTCAAGGCGCGGGGCGCGTTCAACAATCTCGTCTCGCGCGCGATCCCCGCGGCGGGCGTCACGGCGGCGTCGGGAGGGAACCACGGCGTCGCGGTCGCGCTGGCCGCGCGGCGGCTCGGACACGCGGCGACGATCTTCGTGCCGGAGATCTCGTCGCCCGTGAAGGTCGCGGCGATCCGTGCGCAGGGGGCCGAGGTCGTCATCGGGGGAGCGCGCTACGCCGATGCACAAGCGGCGTGCGACCGGCACGCGCGGGAGAGCGGCGCGCTGCTCGTGCATCCGTTCGACGCCGAGGCCACGATCGCCGGAGCGGGCTCGCTCGCGATCGAGTGGGAAGAGGACCGCGCGCGCTTCGGGCTCGCGCCGCTCGACACGGTGCTCATCGCGGTCGGCGGGGGTGGACTCATTGCCGGAGTCGCCGCGTGGTGGCGCGGGCGCGTGAAGATCGTGGGCGTGGAGCCGGAGGGGTCACGGTGCCTGCACGCGGCGCTCGAAGCGGGCCATCCGGTGGATGTCACCGTGGAGTCGGTCGCAGCGGACTCGCTGGGCGCGCGGCGAGTGGGCGAGCTGGCGTTCGGGATCGCGCGGGAAGCGGTGGAGCGCGTGGTGCTCGTGGACGACGACGCGATTCGCGCGGCGCAAGGGGCGCTGTGGACGGGGTACCGGATCGCCGCGGAGCCCGGGGGAGCGACGGCGCTCGCGGCGCTCGCGGCGGGGGCGTATCAGCCGACGAAGGGGGAGCGGGTCGGAGTGCTGGTGTGCGGGGGGAACGTGGAGTTGGGGAGCCTGGCGGAGATCACTGCGCGTCAGGCGGCGCGTACTTCAGCGCGCTGATTCGCGCGCGCGCGGCGCTCGCGGTGACCGAGCGAGGCTTCGCGTCGCCCCATTGGCGGACGACGCGCTGGTACGCCGTGCAGGCACCGGAGATGTCGTTCTTGGCTTCGAGCGCCTGGCCGAGGAGGAGGCTGGCGCGGACGTGATCGAAGGGGTTTTCGAGGGCGTCGCAGGCGTTGGCGGCGCGGGTGAGGTGGGGGAGGGCTTGGTCGGGGAAGCCAGCGAGGAGATAGGTGCGGCCAATCGCAAACTCGGCGGGGAATTCCCAGATGGACCGGAGTGGCTCGAAACGCGCGAGCGCATCGAGCGCGAGCCTTGCTTCGGTCGGGGTTGCAACCGGCCACGCGTGGGCGCCCACCCAGAACACGGGGTCCCGCGGGTCGCTCATGCTCTTTGCGATCGCCGCGCGGGCGCTCTCGAGCTCCTCTTGAGGAATCCGCTTCTCCCTCACCAAGAGGGCGAGCATTGGCAGCTTCGCGTCGCGCCAGATCCAGGAGTCGGGTTCGGGCGGCAGTGACCAGACGCGGCTTCGCGCCAGAAAGTCGGCTGCGATGTCTACCGCCTCTGCGTTACGCCCCACCTCGATGTCGAGCTGGATATGCGCCCATGCGACGATCGCGTGCTCCAGCTCCTGGGCGCTCTCCTTGACGGAAGGGTCGGACTCTCGCGCGAGGACAGCAGTCCTTGCATCCGCGAACGCACCTCCACGAATGAAGGCGTCGGCTTCGAGCAGCTGATTCTCGGGCAGCGCGTTCTCTGCATCCGTCATCCGCGCCCGCGTCTGGGCAAGAGCTTCGCGCACCGTCGCGAGCGGGCTTCCGGCAGCGGCGAGGCTGTCAGCGGTGAGAAGGTAGCCCTGCCACCCGTTGGGATGGACGAGGATCGCCCTGCGCGCCTCGTCGGCGAGGTCCTCGCAGCGCCCCTCCTGGTCATCGACCATCGTTCGCAGCGTCTGACAGTTCGTGACGCCGGGGGCGACGCGGTCGCACTCGCGCGTCACGGCGATGGCGCCAGCGGTATCTCCGCGCTCGAAGTAGATGTCGGCCTTCCCGATGAGCGCGTAGCCGTATCCGGGATCGAGCTCGATCGCGCGCGAGTACTGCCCGAGAGCCGAATCGAGCGCGTAGACCTGCTCATTCAACCGCCCGAGCTCGAAGAAGAGTTCCGCGTCGAAGGGATATCGCGCCGTGAGGGCCTCGAGTCGCTTGCGCGCTTCGCGCGAGTCAGCCGGCTCTTGTTGGAAGAGAGGTTCGTAGGCCTCGAGGAGCTGATCGTCGCGCGGCGACAGGGACGAGCGAGCCTGTGAGGCTCTCCGAAAGAGCTCCCGCGCGGCCGTTGGCTGGTCGAAGAGCAGCTGCCGCGCGAGGCGAAGGAGAGCGGGAGCAAGCAACGGATCGAGCTCGATGGCGCGCGTGAACGCGGCAGCGGTGAGGGGCGGATCGCCACGGCGGAGCTCGTACATCCCGCTCTTGTACGCAGCCAGCGCGTCTGCCGTGGTGCTCGGAACCCGGAGATCGAGCAGAGTAGTCGCCGTTGGCGCAGCGGCATCGGGTGCGGTCGCCGGCTGACGTCCGCGGCGCGCCAGCCCGGCGACGCCCGCGAGGGCGACCGCGAGGGCCATCAACGCGGGCACGATCAGCCGCCGCCGTCCCGCGGGCGCCGCAGAGAGGGTCGGAGCCTGCGAGGCCAGTGCTCCGACGAGCGAGGTCTTCGTGCTCTGCACCGTAGCTGCGGATCCGAGGCTCTCGATGGCGGCCCGCGGAAGGCCGCGCGGTGGCGGCGGCCGAGAGACCTGCGGATCGAGAACCTGGACGATCTCATCCATCGAGGCGAATCGGTCCGCTGGGTTCTTGGCGAGCGCCCGCATGATTGCCGCTTCGACGTGCGGCGGAACGGCGGGAGCGATCGCTCGAAGGGGCGGGGCGTCACGCGTCAGGATCTGCGAGATGACGACGAACGATTCTGCGTTTCGGTCCCACGGGAGCCGGCCTGAAAGGAGCTCGTAGGCCAGCACAGCCCAGGAGAACTGGTCGGCGTGCCCATCCACGGCCTCACCACGCATCTGTTCGGGCGCCATGTAGAGAGGCGTGCCCACGACGACCCCTGCTCCCGTGAGCGTGCCCGAGAGCCCTGGGCTCGTCGCCGCAGTCGCGTCGACCTTGGCCCGGCGCGCGATGCCGAAGTCGAGCACCTTCACGACGCCATCCTCGTCGCGAATCATGACGTTCTCGGGTTTGATGTCCCGGTGAACGAGACCGCGGCGATGGGCGGCGGCAACCGCGCGCGCGACGTCGAGCAGCCAGCGCAGACGGTCTCCGACCGACGGCTCCAGCTCGCCGATGAAGCTGCGCAAGGAGCGCCCTTCGATGAGCTCCATGGCGATGAAGGGGAGCGCGGCTTCGCCGTCCATCGCCGTGCCGACGTCGAAGATGGCGATGGCGTTGGGGTGGTCGAGCGCGGCCGCTGCGCGCGCTTCACGCAGAAGCTGAGCGGCTCCCTGGCTTGCGTGCGAATCGTTCGCGCTCCCGTCAGGGGCGGGATGGAGGATCTTCAGCGCGACGCGCCGCTGCAGGCGTTCGTCGAATGCGCGGTACACCCGCCCCATCCCACCTTCGCCGAGCTTCGCTTCGATTCGATAGCGATCGAACCGTGCGCCCGGCTCGGGAAGCATCACAGTAAGGCTAGTGCGGTTCGCGTCGGGAGAGCAACCGGGCCGTGGCGCGAGCTACCACGTGCAGTCGTTGGTGCCGCCGCTCGCGGAGTCGCTGCTGTGAACGCTCGTCCGACCCGTGCGAACGTTCGCCCTCACGCGTAGGTTCTGAATCGTTTGACGCTCGAGCGTCAGCTTCTTCACGGCCTTCGTCTCAGGCGCCTGCCCATTCGTGACGACCTTCGAGGACTTCATGTTGCGCAGTTTGTGCAACGGATGTGCCGCTGAAACTTCCTCCGAAAGCGCCTCCTGGACCGCCGTTTGTCCATGCCGCTTGCGCAATTGCGCAAGCCGTTGCGCGAACGGCCAAGTCGCCTTGCGCAACTTGCGCGAATTGCGCAATCCGCCCTTCGCGACGACGTGCGCACGGCGTTCACTCGTCCCCCACCGCCCCCGCGCTCACGACCAGCGTGTGCACCCCGTTCCCCCCGCACCCGATCGACAGCGGATCCGCCCCCCCCGTCCCCACGCTCTTCCCATCGCAAGTCGCGGTCCACTGCGCCGCCGGCACGCTCGCCCCCGCCCCTACCGACACGAGGTTCGGCGCTGTCACCGTCTGGCTCCCCTCGAACGTCACCGTCATCACCATCGCGGTCTCGTCGTACCCGACGCTCTCGAGCGTCCCGGCGACCGCCTCGAGCCGCGCGCGCGTCATCGCCTGCACGACCGCAGGGCGCTCGGTCGCGACCCCCGCGTCGTCGAAGTCGTAGAACCCCCAGCTGTCCTGCGACTCCTCCTTCCATACCCAGAAGAACGAGCTCGCCTGCACCTGGTCCTCGAGCTCGGCCTGCCACTTCGCCCAGTTCTGGAAGTTCGGTGACGTGGGCGGGTAGCCGTATTCCGTGATGACGAGCGGCGCGTCCCAGCTGTCCGCTTCGTTGCGCGCGTTCACGTTCGAGGCGGTGTAGGTCGCCTTGGTCACGCCGGTCGAGTCGGGATCGGTGA
>Ga0302196_10006730_pt1 | contig 10104 bp, 5 predicted proteins | sample II_Bog_N1_3_FD_198794 | JGI IMG/M metagenome (GOLD analysis project Ga0302196, IMG submission 198794) | Peat permafrost microbial communities from Stordalen Mire near Abisko, Sweden - II_Bog_N1_3 | ecosystem: Environmental > Terrestrial > Soil > Wetlands > Peat | place: Sweden: Abisko, Stordalen...
GCAACCACCAGGTGGTAGTCCGCGCCCAGCTTGAGCTCCGCCTGCGCGACCTCCCCGAACAGGCGCTCGTAAAGGTACTCGGCGGCCACCCAGCCGGCCAGCTGGCCGCGCCGCAGCACCGGCGCGTAGATCACAAAGCCGGCCTGGCGTTCGCCGTTGACATCCGTGGGGGCGGAGACGGCGGGGGCCGCGCTCGCGGCCGAGGCCGCCAGGGCCTCCTGGCGCGCCGCCACCGAATCCTGGTTGAATCCGACCGCCGCCTCGTTGCCGGCCGCCGGGAAGACCCAGCGGGTGCGCCGCTCGGGGTCCACCCAGGCGATCGACACGCAGCCAAGCGGCTCCGATTCGCGAAACTGCGCGGAGGCGGCGGCCAGGCGCGGGTTGCCGCTCTCCGGCAAGTCCGCCCACGCCCGGGCGATGCGCTCGAGCGCATTCTCCTGGCGCCCGATCGCAAATTCCAGGGTTTGCGCGAACGACTCGGCCGCCCGCTGCGTCTTCGCGGCGATGTAGGAATGCTCGCGCTCCACCATCCCCACCCACAGCAGGAGGGTCAGCATCAGCCCGCCGACCACCGCCGGCATCGGCGCCCAGCTTGGGGGCCCGTCCTTGCCCCGGCGGGCCTCCTCCCAGGCGAGCAGGAGCAGGGACAGGCCGGTGAGGAGGAGCGCGAGCGCCAGGATCGGCGCGAGGATGAAGGCCGCGCTGCCCCGGTCCGCGGCGGCCAGGCCCACGCCGCTGCCCAGGAGCGCCGAGCCGGCGGCGGCGGCCACGAGGCAGCCGGTCATCGCCTCCACAAACACCCGGGCGCGGCTCGAATCGGCGCGCACGTGCCAGGCCAGGACCAGCCCGGTCGCCAGCAAGCTGGCGGGTCCGAGCGCGGCCGTCCCCAACGAACCCATCAGGCCGAGCGCCCCGACGCCGGCCGGATACAGCGCCAACCAGCCGGCCCCCCGCCAATGCGCCTCCCGGGCCAGCAGCACCGTGCCGATGACGGCCAAGGCGATCCCGTCGGCGATCCCCAGGCTCACGAAGCCCCAGCTGTCTCCCCCCCCGAGGTCGGGATAGACCGATCGGCCGGCCAGGCTGCCGACGCCGATCAGCAGCACCGCCGAGCCGAACAAGACCAGGGTCCGCTCGAGCCACGAACTGCGCGGCAATGTCGCCAGAGTCGGCATTTAGGCCCGAAGCAAGCGCAGCGCGCGCGCCGGAGCAACGCGATTCGACCGGCGACGGCCCGCCCGGGCCCGGGCCCGTCAGGGAGCCGGCGGGGCCGCCAGCGGAGCCGGCGGGGCCGGCACGGGTTTGCCGAGCTGGCCCAGGTTGCGCAGAAGGTTGGTCGGGCCGTTGGCGAAGACCAGGCTCGGCTTGTCGATCTTCCCGGTGAGCCGCAGCTCCAGCGCTCCCGATAGCGGCGCCACGACCGCGTCCATCAGCTGCTGGGGAAACGATTTGCTCTCCTGGAAGGGATTGACCCGGATCTTGAAGTCGAGCACCGAGCGATCCAGATAGTAGGTGCCCGAGCCGGTGAGCGCGGAATTCGCCCCGGTGACCCGGACATCGGGAAAGACCAGGCGGGGGCCGTCGAGCCGGAAGCTCGCCCGGGCCGCGGTGAAGCGCAGTTCCGTCACCGGCAGCAGCGCGGAGAACAGCCCGAGCATCCGGATCTGGTGGAGATTCTCGCCCTCGAGCGAGATCGTGCCGCCGCCCTTGAGGCTGAGGGCGTCCCCGAACTTGCCCTCGGCCGACAGGGCGGCGTTCATCCGCACGCTGGTCTTCTCTTGCACGAAGCGCGCCGGGGGCGTGCTTGGGCGGTGGGCCCGGCGGGCCGAAAATTCCTGCAGGACGGCGATCGCCTGGCCCAGGCTCGCATCCGCGAGGGCCGCATCGACCTTCAGTCGGCGATCCGCCCCGTCGCCCCAGACCCGGGCCGAGCCCGTCAGGGTTCCGCCCGCCACCTTCGCCTCCAGTTTCGGCAGGCTGATGTCCGCATCGTTCACGTCGGCGACGAAGGCCGCCTGGTCGAACGGAAAATCATTGTAGCTGACCGGCCCGTCGGTCCGGACGTCCAGGTGCAGGACCTCATGCGGCCCGCCCGGGGCCGCCGGGCCGGCAAAATGCGCGGTCAGGCCGAGGCTGGGCGGCCGGGCGAAAACGAAAGCGGAGACGGGCGAGGAGTTCGCCCCCAGGAGCGGGCCGAGGGGAGCCAGGTCGAGCGTGGAATTGGCGGCCAGGTCGAAGCTCTGCAGGGCCCCGGCATCCAGGTCGTAGCGGCGCGCAAAGGTGCCCGCGGCGGCGCCGCCGCCGCGGCTCACCTCGAACTCCAGCCCGTCGGTGAATTGGGGGCGGGAGAAAATCCGCGCGTGCAGGCGGTCGAACTTGAGGCCCCGGAAACCGGGCTGCGCCACGTGCACCTCGACGAAGTCGGCCGCCCGGCGCCCGTTGGTAAAGCAGCCGCTGATGTCGGCGTTCGCACCGACCGGTTCGGCCGAAAAGTCGAACAGGCCGAAGAACTCCGGCCACCAGGCCCCGGCGATCCACGGGGTGATGTCGAGCGGCCGGAGCCGTCCGGCCAGCAGGAAACGGTAGTCGTGGGTCGCCACGTCTTCGGTGAAGCTGCCGCGGGCGAAATTCTCGCCGAGCTGCGCAAAGGCGTCCGGAGCGCGCAGCGTGCGCCCGTCGAACTCGACGGTGCCGCGCGCCGCGTCGACCCGCACCCCCTTGGCGGTCAGGCCCGTCAGCTCGATCCGCGCCGCGGCCCGATCAAACTTCCAGGCCGGTCCGAATTGGGCCTCGCCGGCCGTCTCGATCGGGGTGGAGTACGCGAAGAGGGGCCGCAGGTCGCGATGCAGCCGCAGGCCGAGATAATCGATCGCGAGGGGCGCGACCGAACCCGAAAAACGCACCTGCGCGGCGCCCGCTCCCGGATCGACGTCGGCCTGGACCGCGATCCGCTGATCCCAGAGCAGGCCGCGGAGCTCGGCCCCGATTCGCGGCCAGCGGGCAAGCTCCAGGGCGACGATCGGCCGGTCGACGCCCAGCCCCGCGCCGGTGATCCGGCCGGCGGTCAACTGCGCCGCTTGGGGCTGGAAGAGCGGCGCGCCCGGAGCTCGGCCCGGGCCATTCAGGCGGCCTTGAACCCAGGCCGAGAGGGCCACCACCCGGCCGTCCGCCGGGAAGGCGCCCTCGTCGGCGGTGAGCGCCAGCTTGACCGGCGCCGCGGCGGCGTCGCCGACTTGGGCCTCACCGTGCACCCGGAGGCCCGCCAGCCGCACCGGGGCCGGCGCATCCGACCGGTAGGCGCGGGCCGCGAAATCGACCCGCGCGCGCGCCCCCTGGCCGGCCGCCGACTCCAGGTCCACCTGCAGGACCGGCTGCTCGAAGGACCGCAGCCGGTCCAGCGCCGCCTCGGCTTGGCGGCTCAGCTGCGGATAGATCCGCGCCAGCGCTTCGGCGATCGGCAGCGGCGCCGGTCCGGCCTTCGTCCCTGCGCCCAGTCCCAGGCGAACCGTGCCCTGGGCGGAAACCGGCATCTCGCCGAATCGTCCGGTCAGATATTCGATCTCGATCTCGTCGCCCCGCGGCACGAACGCGGCGTCGACATCGCGGATGATCTGGTCGCCGCCCCCGGGCAGCGAAAGCAGGCCCGGCACGCGCACGCTGAGCCCGGTCACCCGAAGTTCGACCGGCTCAAACCGGTCGCCCAGGAGCTGCCAGGGGTCGATCCGTCCGGCGACCGCCCGGGCGGTGATCTGCGGCTCGGAATAGCCTGGCAGGGTCAGCGCCAGATTCTCGACCACGATACGCCCGGTCGGGTCGAAATAGGTGCGGCCGAAGGTCGCGCTGATCCCGGAGGCGGCCAGCCGCGCTTCCAACGCCCGGCGCACGAAGCCGGGCAGGCTGAGCTCGTCGGTCGAGGCGACGTAAAGCTGCACCGCCAGCAGCAGGGCGAGCGCCAGCCAGAGCGTCCACACCCCCAGCGTCAGCAGCGCGCGCGCGCCCAGGCGCGCGGCTTGCAGAGGCTTGGGTTCGGCGCCGGCGGGCATGGCGGGCCGGTCACCGGGTTGCGGCCGGCGGCGCGCCGGGGTCGCGCGCGCCGTAGGTCAGGTCCCAGATCGCGTCGATCATGGGCTGGTCGAGCGCGAAGACGGCGCCGTACTCCGGCGCGCCGGCGAGCTGGTCAGTGCCGCCGCTGCGCTCCGCAATCCACAGGCTGTGGACGCTCGTCTGGTCGGCGCTCCCGCCGCCCGGCAGCGAGACAGTGGCATCGAGCTTGTAGCGCCAGCTCCGGCCCGGAGCGGCGGCGTCGCCGGCGGCCGGGAACCGATCGGCGACAAACCGCCTGACCCGCAGCTGCCGCAGCTGGTCGCGCACGGCCGCCGCCGCGGCCCGCGCGGCCGGGGCCAGCGCCGCCTCGGCGGCCGGAGTCCAGGCCAGCACGACCCGCCCGTCCGCCAGGTCTGTCAGTCTCAGCGCGGTGATCGTGGCCGCGGCCGGCAGGCTTTGCACCAGGCGGTCGCGCCAAGCCAGCGCGTCGACCGGAGTCACCTCCGGGTCCAGGATCTCCGGGTTGATCGCGTACACGGTCGTCCCGGTCTCCAACTTGGCGTAGGCGACCGGATCGCGGGGGCTGGCCCGGCCGATCTGCAGGATCGTCTGCGCGGCGGCCGGCTGGACGGTCAACGTCACCGTGCGCTCCGGGCGGCGCAGGCCCCAGTTCTCCAGGTCCTTGGCGGACGGCGCATCGGAAAACTGGGGCGAGGCCTGCGGGGAATCCGAAAACCGGCGGGCGGTCAGGAGGGCGAGCTTGGTGAGGAGGCGCTGCACCGCGTCCGGATCGGCGCTTTGCCGCGGGCCCTGCGCCTCCCCGGGCAGGATGATCTGCCAGGCCCCGCGCGGGTCGAGGCGCTGCAGGGTCAGCTCGGGCTGACCCGGGGCCTGGAGCGCGATCGCGGTCACCGTGGCCGGATCCAAGTCGACCAGCACGTGGGGATCGCGCAGCTCGTCCGGGGTGTTGAGGATCTCGAGCAGGCCGGGGTCGACGACGACCGTGAAGACCGCGCTGCGGCCCGAGGGCTTGGTCAGGTCCTCCCGCCAGGCGTAACATTCGCCGGCCGGCGCCGGGGCGGCGCCGGGCTGGCGGGCGACCGGCGCCCCGAGGAAGAGCGTCTCGCGCCGCCCGTCGCCCTCGATCGTCACCTGGAGGCGGAACTGGTCGGGCGGGGCCAGGTCGCCCTCGGCGGCCGCGAAGCGCCGCAGGCGCAGGGCCCCCAGGCTGTTGATCGCCATCTCGACGGCGTCTTTGTTCGCCCGCGCCGGAATCGGGTTCTCAAAGGCCCAGTGGCCGCCGTCGCGCCGGATGACAAAGAGCACGGCGGCCGGTTTCTGCACGGTCAGCGCCCGGGCCTCGAACACCGGAATTGTCAGGACCTCCTCCGAGCGCAGCGAATCCAGATGCGCCAGCGCCCCTTCAAGGTGCTCGACCAGCGGGCGGCCCACCACGTGGATCCGCGCTCCGTCGCCGGAAAGCAGGTACACGCGTTCGCCGGTCTTCCCATTGCCGATCCGCAGCGTCGTGGTCACCGCCGGCGCCCCGGTGGTGTCCGGCCCTCCCGACACCAGCGTGACGGTGAGGGCCGGCCGATCGAGACCGTAGTCGGCGAGGGACTGGCCGTTGTGCTCGAGGTCCCGGACGCTGAAGCTGGTCTCGTCGTTGAGCTGCTGCAGGTCGGTGATGAGCGGGGCGATCGCCTGGGTGTTGGCGCGCCATTCCACCGGCTTCGTGAGCACCCAGTGATCCCCCCGGACCTCGGCCCGGAAGGCGGCGCCCCCCGCGCTGACCACCTCCAGCGAACGGACCGCCGCCGCCTCTGAGCCCAGCACCCGGTGGCGGATCTCCTGCGCGACCCGGTCCGTCGCCCAGTTGCGCTCGACGCGGAAGATGAAGAGGAACAAGGCGAGGTTCAGAAACAGGAGGACGAGCGTGACTTTGGTGCGCATGGCGGGAGGAGCTCCTGGGGCGGAAAGCGGACGGAAGGGGGGTCAGGAACGACGGGCCCAATAGACGATGAGCCCCAGCGCGGCGGCCGCGCCCGGCAGGAGCAACATCAGGCTGTAGTGCAGATTCTGCAGTTCCCGCGGCGTGAGGGAGAGCTGAAAACGGTCGATCGGCCGGGCCGGGATGCTCAGCTGCTGATCGCGGTCGGCGGCCCAATTGACCGCGCCGAGGAGGAAACTGGTCACGCCCTCGTTCGCGATCCTGGAATTGGCGATCAGGTCGCCGGTCCCGACCACGATCAGGCGGCCCTCGCGCACGCTGAAGGGCAGGTCGTCGCGGGCCGAGGCGCGCTCGGAAGCCACCACCAGGCCGAGGCGGTTGGAGGGCGCCATGTCCGGCAGCGGGCGCAGGTCGATGCCCGGGGTGAACGGCCGGCCGGCTCCTTCCAGCCGCGGGTCGACCTCGCCCCAGGCCGTGGTCGAGGTGGCCGCCAGCGTGACCGCATTCAAGCCGTTGCCCGCCGCCCGGGCCAGGTCCGGATGGACCGTGCGCGCGGCGCCGAAACGCAGGCGCGGCTCAAACGTGCTCAGCAGTCCCAGGGTGACCGGATGGGGCGTGAAATCCTGCACGATCAGGTCGCCGTCCAGGGTCTGGTTGTCCGGGCCGCTGTCCCGCACCAGGTCGTCGTCCACGGTCACGCTCCAGTCCAGCAGCAGCTGGTCCAGGCCCACCCCGCGGCCCGGCCCCAGGAAGAGAATCAGCCGTCCCTCCCGGGTCCCCAGGTACTGGCGCAGCAGCTCCTGTTCGCTCGCCGCATAGGGATTCTGCGGGTTGACCGCGATCAAGACCGAAGCGTCCTCGGGAATCTCGCGCCGACGGGCGAGGTCGAGCGTCTCGACGTCGAAATTGCGCTGGAGCAGGAAATCGCGCGCCGCGGTCAGGCCGCGCGCCGGGTCGGAGTCCTCCGGGCTCAGCTCCGAGTGGCCGACCAGGAAGTAGATCTTCTTGCGCAACGGGTTCGCCACCTCGAGGATCGCCGCGGTGATCGCCGCCTCGCCCTGGAACGACTCCCGCTCCTGGCCCCGGTACCGGTAGAGATCGGCGATCGGCAGGATGTGCGGCCGCTTGCCCGCGTCGATCAGCGCCACCGCGTTGGGGGTTTCGATCCCCAGCTGCTGCAATTCGCGCCGGCGCAGGTCGATGTCGAGGTATTCGACCGTGATCCGGCCGTCCGGATTGGACTCGGCCGTGTACTCGTATTCGCGCAGGAGCCCCCGCACTTCGGGGTCGGCGGTGTCCTCGTCCTGGGTCACGACCACGCGGATGGGCGCGGTGAGGGAGCGGAGGTAGGCGACCGTCTCGGGCGAGAGCGAATACCGGTGCCGGAGCGTCAGGTCCAGGCGCCACGGGTTTTCCGGACCGCCGTGGTTGTTCGCCAGGTAGTTCAGGCCGCCGAACAGGGTCAGAAACAGGAACGCCTGCAGGATCAGGTTGATCGTCCGAATCCAGCGGGCGGCGCGAAAGCTTTCGAATCCGGGCATGGCGGCACCCCTCCTCAGCTGTGGAGCAGCTTGGCCTCGACGCTGAGGATGCTGAAGATCAGGGCCAGGACGGTCCCGCTGAGGTAGAAGAGCAATTGGCGCAGATCGACCACCCCGCGGGTGAAATCCTCGTAGTGGCCCAGCACATGACCGTAGGCGACGGCCGCATGCACCGGGTGGAGGATCTCGGTCTTGAGCAGCCACGGGGCGGCCACCAGATACTTGCCGCCGAAGATGAGGGCGAAGAGCAGGCTGAAGGCGAAGATCCCGGCCACGGCCTGATTGCGGGCGAGCGCGCTCGCCAGGACACCGATCGCGACGAAAAGCAGGCCGGAGATCGCGATGAAGAGATAGCCTCCGATCAGCGGCCCGGGATCGAGGAGATGCGCCCCGCCGGAGAACTTCTTCAGGATGAGGAAGAAGCCTCCGGTCGCCGCCCACAGGCCGAGATAAAGGCTGTAGGCCGCGCTGTATTTGCCGAGCACGACCTCCACCGTGTTGACGGGCGTCGTGAACAGGGTCTCGATCGTGCCCAGCCGACGTTCCTCGGCCAGGCACTTCATCGTGAGGAGCGGCACCAGGATCAGGACCGGCCAATAGAAGTACTGGAAGAAGACGATCGCCGGGGAAGCCTCCTGCGGCGCCAGGCTGTAGGTGTCGAGAATGCCCGTGAAGACAAAACCCATCAGGCCGAGAAAGGCAACTGCGGCGATGTAGGTGCTCGGGTTCACCAGCAGCATGCGGATCTCGTGGCTGAGAATGGTGAAGAAATGCTTCATGGCACGCGGGCCGGCTCGCGCCGGGAGGCCGCCGGACCGGGCGGCGGCTGGACGGCGTCCCAGCTGCGGCGGGTGGCCGCGAGGAACACGTCCTCCAGCGTCGGATGCGCCCGGCTGAGCGCGCGCACCCGCAGTCCCTCCTGGAGGAGGGCCTGCAGCAGCGGTTCGCCGAGATCCTTCTCCTCCTCGGTCACCAGGGTGACCGCCCGAAAGCCGCCGGCCTCCGGCTCGCCGCCCTCGGTGGCCTGGAGGGCCGGATCAAACCGGCTCAGCACCGCCGCCAGGCGCGCCGCGTCGCCGGCGAACTCGAGGCGATAGATGCTGCGGCCGAGAATCTCGCGGCGCAGCGCCGAGGGCGTGCCCTGCGCCACCACCCTCCCCTGGTTGATGATGAGGACCCGGTCGCAGGTCATCTCGATCTCCGGCAGGATGTGGCTGGAGATGATGACGGTCATCCGGCCGCGCAGGCTCGCGATCAGGTCGCGGACGATCAGGATCTGGTGGGGATCGAGCCCGATCGTCGGCTCGTCCATGATGATCACGGGCGGCTCGGCGAGGATCGCCTCGGCGATTCCCACCCGCTGCCGGAAGCCCTTGGAGAGGCGGCCGATGATCTTGTGCCGGACGCGCTTCAGGTCGCAGACCTCGAGCACCTCGTCGATCCGCGAACCAAGCTTGCGCCGGGGCACCTCCTTCAGGCGTCCCCGGTAGTACATGTATTCGCTCACCCGCATGTCCTCCGGCAGCGGATTGTTCTCCGGCATGTAGCCGACCCGGCGCTTGATCTCCTCCGGCTGGGTGGTCACCGGCAGGCCGCAGATCGAAACGTGCCCGGAGGTGGCGGGAAGATAGCCGGTCAGAATGCGCATCGTGGTCGACTTGCCCGCCCCGTTCGGCCCGAGAAAGCCCAGGATCTCACCCTTGGCCACCGAGAAGCTGATGTCGTTCACCGCGGCGACCCCGGCAAAGGTCTTGACGAGGTGGGAGACCACGATGGCGAGCGAGGGATCGGGCGGCATGTCGGATCGAATCAAGAAATACAGGGAATCACGAAAAATCCAACCAACTTCCGCCGGGGCGGCGGCCTCATTTCTCGAGCGTGACTTCGCCCGCCCGAAACCGCCGGGTCCTGCCGATGTCCTCGCGCAGGAGCAGCGCCCCTTCGCCGTCGATCCCGGTGACGATCCCGGTGTGGCGCTCCCCAGCCTCCAGCACGGTGGCCCGGCGGCCGCGCAGCACATCGAAGCGGTGCCAGAGATCGGCGAACGTCGCGGCGTGCTCGCCCTCCGCAAACGAGCCGTAGGCCAGCAGCACGCGGCCGATCAGGGCGGCGGTCAGCCGATTAAGATCCCACGGAGCGCCGGCCAGCTCGCTGAGGGAAACGGCCCGGCGCGCCAGCTCGGCCGGCCAGCCGGAGGGCGGGCTGTTCACGTTGATTCCCAGCCCGAAGACGAGGTCCCGGATCTGGTCGGAATCCACCCGGGCCTCGGTCAGCATCCCCCCCGCCTTGCGCCCGTCAAAAACCAGGTCGTTCGGCCACTTAAGTCCGGGCGTGAGGTGCGTGAAGTTCACGATCAGCTCGCAGACGTTCACCCCCATCCACAGGGTGAAGGTCTGCATCCGCTCCGGGGCCACGCGGGGACGGAAGGCGAAGCTGGCGTATAGGTTGCCGTTCTCCGCGCTGTGCCAGGTGCGCCCGAAGCGCCCGCGGCCGCGCGTTTGCCGCCGCGCGAGGACGGCGAAGGGCGCCGGCCGGCCGGCCGCCAGCTCCCGCGCCGCCTCGTCGTTG
>Ga0302196_10006732_pt1 | contig 10101 bp, 9 predicted proteins | sample II_Bog_N1_3_FD_198794 | JGI IMG/M metagenome (GOLD analysis project Ga0302196, IMG submission 198794) | Peat permafrost microbial communities from Stordalen Mire near Abisko, Sweden - II_Bog_N1_3 | ecosystem: Environmental > Terrestrial > Soil > Wetlands > Peat | place: Sweden: Abisko, Stordalen...
GGGGTCCGGCACCAGCTCCACGGATGCACGGATCTCGAGCGTACGGAACGTGCGGGTGAATCCAGGAGATCGGCGTGGCCGTCGGGAAGGTTGGCGGTGGAGGCCGGGGAAGGTGTCCCGGGGCGATTGGCGGGACCGGACTCCAGCCCGCCGGGAATAAGTGGGGAGTACCCCCCACTTCATCTAGGCTGATCGATGAGATGACCGGGCCACGACCACTGCGCGCCGACGCGGAACGGAATCTGGACGCGTTGGTGGATGCCGCCCGTGAGGTGTTCGCGGAACGGGGTCTGTCGGCACCGCTTGACGAGATCGCACGTCGGGCGGGCATCGGCAACGCCACCCTGTACCGGCGGTTCCCCACCCGCGCCGACCTGATCGAGACCGTGTTCGCCGAGTCGTTGCGCGACCACCTCGCCGCCGTCGAGCACGGCATGGCCGCGGCTGACCCGTGGAGCGGATTCACCGGGTACCTCGACGCCGTCTGCGCCATGCAGGTCCGGGACCGCGGGATCGCCGATCTGGTGACGATGGACATCCCGATGTCTCCCGAGGTCGAGCAGCTGCGTTCCCGTGCCTTCGAGGGTCTGGCCGCACTCATCGACCGGGCCCGGTCGGCCGGGGAGCTGCGTCCGGACTGCACGACCGAGGACGTCCGCCTGGTCCTCCTGGCGAACGCCGGGATCGTCCGGAGTGTCTACCGGGTGCGCCGGCGTGCATCTCAACGCCTGGTGCACCTGTTGCTCGACGGACTGCGGGCGGAGGCGGCCACCGACGGGCCCGTCCCGCCTTCGGCCCGGGCCATGCTCGGCGCCATGCGTCAGCAGGGTCGGGATCTCGGGACTCGCCCACGACCCGGCAACGAGAGGATCGGACCGGCATGACCTTCGAACTCGGCGTGTACTCCTTCGGCAACACACCCCGGACGGACATCGTTGGCCGGGGACCGACGGCGCAGGCGGTCCGCAACCTCCTGGAGGCGATCCGGCTGGCCGACGAGGTGGGCCTCGACGTCTTCGGTGTCGGTGAGCATCACACCCGTGGGATGCCGATGTCGTCACCGACCTCGATCATCAATGCGGCGGCGGCATCGACCGGGCGCATCATCCTGAGCACGGCCGTCAATGTGCTGTCGACCGACGAGCCCATTCGCGTCTTCCAACAGCTGGCCACCGCGGCCGCCATCGCTCCCGGTCGAATCGAGGCGGTGGCGGGGCGGGGGTCCTCGAGCCTCACCTTCCCGCTGTTCGATTTCGACGAGGCCGACTACGACATGCTTTACCTATCCAAGCTGGAGCTGCTGGTGGAGCTCAACCGGAGCGAGCGTGTCACGTGGTCCGGCCCCCATCGACGACGGCCACTCGACGGGGCGATGATCGTCCCCCGTCCCGAGTCACCCCTATCCATCTGGCTCGGAACCGGTGGGAGTCCGGAATCGGTGCTTCGGGCGGTGGAGCTCGGGTTGCCGGTGTTCCTCGGTATCCTCGGCGGGAGTCCGGAGTACTGGGCGCGCTACGGCGACGCCTACCGGAGTGCCTGGCGCGAGGTCCACGACAGCGAGCCGGCCGACGTGGCCGTGGCGATGCACGGATTCGTGGCCGATGACGACGCCACGGCCCACCGGACCTTCCTCGAGTACGAGCACCGGATGTTCGTCGAGGCCCTGGCCGAGATGGGACGGACCGCTCCGTCACGGGATGCCCGCGCGGCCGAGTACGGCCCGGGTGGCATGGTCTTCGTCGGTGGTCCGGAGCAGGTCGCAGACCGCATCCTCGATCTCCATGGTCGGCTCGGTCACCGCCGTCACATCATCCAGATGGATGTCGGAGGCATGCCGCACGGTGACTATCTCCGGGCGATCGAACTCCTCGGCACCAGGGTGCTCCCGCGGGTCCGGGAGGGGATCACCTGAGCGTCGCCGGTGCGGTGCACCCCGGCGGGTGACCGGATGCGACGATGTCCCGGTCCGGGCGCAACATCCCGCAGGGGCGCATCGTCCGCGGGCCTGTCGGCCACACCCGCAGTCCCACCGGCCTCGATCAGCTGACGTCCAGGGGAATCGTCGCCTGCACGGTTGACTTGACCTTGCTCTTCTTCGTGCCGGTCACGGTGGTGACGGTTTCGGTCACCTTCACGGTCACCGAGTTCAGCCCGGTGGCCGATTTCTTGCTGACGGTTCCCGAGAGCACGCCCGTGGACGAGAGCTTCAGCCCCTTGGGCAGCGCAACCTGGGGAGCGACGACGGTTCCCTTCGCCCACTTGACCTGAGTGGTGTACCCCGACGAACTGGGAGTCACTCCCTGGACGATGAGCGGCACAGGCCCGTACGGGGCTCCCCTGGTGGCTCCGGGGAGCGACGACGTGGTGATCGAGAACGCCTGGCCACAATGGAGAATCAGCTGCAGGGTCGTCAGAGGAGGTGGAACCTGGAACGCCGGGCTCGTCACCGATCCACAGCCGGTCTTGGACGCCTGGACTTCGTAGTAGCCGGGGACGGTGTCCCAGCCGAACGACCCAGTGGCCCCCGAGACGTCCGGATTGGCCCGGTTGGCGGGCGACATGACCGCGGAGCCGTCGGGCACGGCGGTGAACGACCCCGTGGCGCTGTCCGACGTCAGCAGCGTCACGGTGGCTCCTGGAACAGGTGTGTTCCCGTTGTCCCCGTCCACCACGGTTCCACTCGGGTCGACGTAGATGGTGAAGCCGACGGAGCCGTCCGATGCCGGATTGGGACATCCCGTGATCGACAGCGTGACCACGCCGACCCCGTGGAGCGGGTAGACGGCCGGCAGCGTCCCGTTGAACGTTCCCGGATGGGAAGGGTCCTCGGCGAGGGACACCGGCCCGACGCTCTGATCGTCGACCGTGATGGTCGCGGTCACGTTCCCGCCGTGGCAGGCCTGGGTCGAAATCGGACTGCTCGCCGTCCAGTAGATGACGGGGACGGAGGCGCCACCGATGACGGTGCTCCCGACGCCGGTGACCACGGTCCCGTCCGGCGGCGGCGTCGGTCCGCTGAGGGTGAAGTTCTCCACCGAGCCGGTCGAATCCGTGACCGCGAAGGGCCCGGACGTCACCTGGTCGAGGGAGCTGCCAGACGGTGGTGACACCGTGGCGACGTACGTGCCCGCGGGGACCCCGAGGACGGCGTAGGAGCCGTCGCTACCCGAGCTGCCCACGAAGCAGGAGGTCGCTCCGGCTCCGGTACTGCAGGCCGACACGAGCGCCCCGCCGACAGGATTAGGAGGTGAGGCAGTGTCGGACACCGTGCCGGACACCGATCCGCCGCCCGCACCGGAGCGGATCGGGAAGATGTACCGACCGGGTGTGGAGGAATTCTGGCTTCCGGCCGCCAATGAGTCCGGACCGCCGTCACGGAATGCGCCGTTGACGAACGATCCGGCCAATTCCAGGGAGTTGGTCGAACCGTTGGTATATCCGGCGGCGGCCGAGGTACCGCCGACACAGCTTCCGTCGCCACCACTGGCCTGACCGCTGTCCCACCGGATGCTGTTGTAGTTGAACTCGATGTCGAAGTCGCCAGGGGCGATGTCGGAGCGGTCGATGAGGAGCAGCTGGAAATCGTTCAGTCCACCACCGGTGGTTGCGAAGCAGTCCACGCCCGGCCAGTTGACCCCGAATGCCGTATGGCCATCCACCGTCCCGGACCCGTAGGTCACGATCGCGCTGCCGGAGACCGCCGTATCGACGTCGCCCCAGAACGGAGCAATGATCGGGCTCCCATACGATGTCAGCGCGGAAGGCGTGTAGTTGTAGAGACTGCCATCAAACGTGACGTTCCCGTTGTTGTTGACGTAGAGGTTGTTGTAGGTGGTGCCGAAGAAGTCGATGGCGAACGGGAGTGTCAGTTGGCCGGTCGACCCGTCGTCGTTCGGAGCCAGCGAGTTGGCGTCGAAGCCGGACACGATGGCGTGGGGCACGGCGAAGGAGCGGGTGGTGATGCAGTCGTTGGCGATGTTGCTGAACTCCTCCTGGATCACGTAGGAGACCGCGTCGGTGCCGAGGAAGGAGGACTGCCGCGCGTTGCAGATGTCACCGATCTCGCCGTTGTTGGTGTCGTACCAGGCGAGTGGCGCGGCATTGCTCGTCGCCAGCCCCACACCCGGGTCGGTGATGGTCTCGGTGAGTTCGTGGGAGAGCACGCTCGTGGTGTTTCCGAGGTCCGACGACGAACCACAACCGGAAATACCGGTGAGGTCCGGCATCACCTGGTAGGTGACCATCACCGATCCGAGGAAGAACGTGCTGTGGTATGCGCAGAAGCCACCGCTCACCAGGGAGCATCCCGTCGCATTGCAGATCGACTGACCCTGGCGGAAGAACAGCGCGTAGCTGGTGTCCGCGGTGGGGGTGGGGAGGTGCCCGGCCGTGATCTGGGCTACCAGTTCGGCCTGGATCTGGGAGTCGGTGATGTTCGCCGAGTTGTTGGTGGCCGACGGATTGATCGAGTACGTCCCCCCGAACGTGCCGCGGCCGATCGTCTGCTGGGTTCCGCCGTCGAAGTTGGTGTTGTACTCGCCGAGCCAGTCCATGACCCCGGAACCCAGCAGCTGACCCGTGAACGCCGGGATGGCCGACGCGCCGCCATGGCCGGACGAGATGTACGTGCCCGACCCGTAGCTGACGTCGATGGACTTGATGTTGGAGATGACGGGCCCACCGAAGTACGTCAGGCGTGCCCCCGAGGGGGCGGAGGCGCTCTTGATGCCGAACTTCGACACGCGCATGACATGCGGACCGGCCACGCGGCGCTTTCCGAAGGCCGAGGCCTGCCGGCCCGGCTTGGGCTTGGCCGAGGCGGCCTGGGTTGCCGCACCGGCGGCGGGTCCTCGGACAGAGAGTCCCAGTCCGGCACCGAGCACGGCGATGCACGCGAACACCAGCAATTTCCTCATGACTACCCGCAACTTTCCGCCGCAAGCGCCATTCAGGCGGTCTGCGTGCTCTCCGCCGATGATGGTTGCTGCCGGAAAAGTAGCAGCTGGTGACATGATGTCAACTGATGCCGTGACGGGAGTTGTCAGTGCGATCAATGGCTGGAGATGCGTACAGGCTTCGCTGGCGAGCAGTGCTCCTGATTGCGCTGGTCATCGGAACGGCAGCGTGTGGATCGGCTGTGGCGCCGGTGCCCTCGACGTCGTCGACGGCCACCACCGGGGATCCGACGACAACCACGACCGGAACCGCGACGGCCGGCAACCCCGACCCGGCGCGGATCGGCCCGTTCACCGAGGTCGACAACGGGAGGACGATTGACGCGACAGCGGGTCAGGTCGTCAGCGTCACGCTCCACAGCACCTACTGGATCGTCGATCCGCTGCAGGACAGGTCCGTCATCGATCCGGTCACCGGACCGACCGTGACGCCGGCCTTCCAGGGCTGCGTGCCCGGACAAGGGTGCGGGTCCGTCTCCATCGACTACTCGGTGGTCGGGCCAGGTTCGGCAACGATCATGGCGCGACGGACGTCGTGCGGCGAGGCGATGAGGTGCAGTCCGGCGGAATCGACCTGGACGCTCACCATCGCGGCGAAGTGACCCGTGGTCCGCGTGGGCCGTGTCCGGGTCCGGTCATGAGCGACGGTGACCACGGCTCCGAGGTACCTACGGAGCAGCAGTCCCACATCGGGACGGGCTGCGTCAGCCGGCGCCCTCGAACGGTGCCGCGAAGGCGAACACCCCGCCGTCGGCGGCGGCCAGCCAGTAGCCGCCGGTGGACGGGTCGGCGGCGATGCCGGTGATCGGGGCCTGCAGCAGGATGGATCCTGCGCTCCCCTGGAACGGGGCCCCGCCGATGGCGAAGATCCCCCCGTCCGAGCCGACCAGCCAGTAGCCACCGCCGGGGGCGACCGCCATCCCCACGATCGGGGCGTTGAGGTGGAGGGCGCCGGTCGAGCCGTGGAAGACCGCGTCACCGAAGGCGAAGATCCCCCCGTCCGAGCCGACCAGCCAGTAGCCACCGCCGGTGGGGCCGGGGGCGGCCGCCATCCCCACGATCGGGGCGTTGAGGCGGAGGGCGCCGGTCGAGCCGTGGAAGACCGCGTCACCGAAGGCGAAGATCCCCCCGTCCGCCCCGACCTCCCAGTAGCCGTGGCCGTCGGCCGTCGGCGCCAGGTCGACGATCGGGGCGTTGAGGTGGAGGCCTCCGGTCGAGCCGAAGAAGGCGGCGTCACCGAAGGCGAAGACCCCTCCGTCGGAGCTCACCAGCCAGTAGCCGTTCCCGTCCGGAGTGGACACGATCCGCACCACCGGGAAGGCGAGCGGCTGTCCGGCCATCGAGCCCAAGTCGGCCGCCGCACCGAGCGCCTTCACCGAACCGTCCGACCTGGCTAGCCAGTAGCCCCCGTCACCGGCTGCAGCGGCGATCCCTACGGCCGGAGGCACCGCCAGCGGCTCGCCGGGAACGGAGGGAACCGCGTACGGGTAGTCGTACTGCCCGCCGGTCGACGTCGTCCGGCCGTTCGGGCCGACCGTCTGGCCGGGGCAGTAGACGGGGTCACCCGTCCGGGTGCCGGCCACCGTCGGCGACTGCGGGACCGGGTCGCCCGCCACCGCGCTCTGGGCGGCCTCGCGGCTCTGGGCAGGCCCGAGGCTGCCGTAGGAGTAGCCGAAGAGCTCGACCGTCCACGCCTGGCCGCCGCCGCAGGTGACGCCGATGCCGACCTCGTCGTAGCCGGCGTCCAGCATGTTCTGGCGGTGGCTCGGGGAGGACATGTAGGCGTTGTCCATGCCGTCCGATCCGTCACCGGGCCAGATGCCGTTGCCGGAGTCACCGGAGTTGGCGGCGAGCTCGCAGACCTGCCCGGCCGCCGGCGCCGCCCCGCAGCCGGCCAGCGCCGGATCCTGGACCACGCCGATCGAGGCCAGGTGCGCCGACCAGGACTGGGCGGCGGCGGCCAGCCCGGGATCCACGGCGAGCGTGGGGATCGGCTGGATCGCCGAGTTCCGGGCGGCCCGTTCCGCGTTGATCCGGGCCAGGAGGTCCTGGGAGTAGAGCGACTGGACGGTGCCGATGGACGGTCCGGTGTCGGCGGGTCGGGCCGTTCGGGGAGTGCTCGACGGCACCAGGAGGAACCCGAGCAGGAGGGTGAACGCCGCGCCCGCGGCGCATACAGCCCACAGCGGGCGGCGCGACCAGTGTGGGCCCCGGCCCGTCGGGGCGCGTCCGTCGGGTGTCGCGGTCGAATGTGTACTTCTGTGACTCACGTTCCTGTGACTCACGGCCCTTTGCCCCTCCAGATTCCTGGTGCGTGCCACCCGGGATCGTCCTCTGCTTGCATCCAGTCTGGCTGCCGGTGCCGCCAGATGGGGTGACCCGTCTTGGGCGTGCCGACACCGTAGCCGCTTCGCCACGAGGAGTCCCACCGCGATGCCGGCCCCCGAACCGTCGTCCGAGACGGTCGGACGGGCCTCCGCGTGGGCCCCCTGGGGACCGGATCACCGGCTCGGCACCATCTCCTGATCGATGCCGCCATCCTCTGCGGGGCACGGCCGACCACCGTCCGGGGAGACGACCCGGAGTGGACCGCCCGTCAATTCGGGGAGGTGGAGTCCCCTCCCCGGCACCGCCGGCCGGCCGTTCCATCGCCGGGGCATGCCGCAGGGTCGGCGATGCCCAACGGGTCCGGTCAAGTCGCCGCGTGATCGTGCCGAAAGATGGGGAACAGGTCCGCCGTCGTGGCGGGCACCGATCCGGAGATGGCAGATGTTGTTCGTCGGACTCGACAAGGACGGGAACCAGCACTGTTGGAAGTGCGGTGGCCAGGCGTTCACCCAGGAGCGGATCACCCGGGTATCCGTTGCGCCGGGTGCCCCGTCGATCTCCGCCACGCACAGGCTGCGCTGTGTCCGCTGCGGCCAGTGCAGCGATCTCGGCAGTGCGATGGAGTACGCGTAGCTCGACGCAGCGGCCGATGCCCGCCACCTCGCGGGCGTCATGTCCCGAGGCCGCGCCGACCGATCCCGTGCCGTGGAGCTCCGGTCAGTGCATGACCCGTTCAAGACATGCATCCCAGGAGCCCGAACCGTCCGACGAGCTCTCGGGCATCGCCTCGATGAATTCGCCGAATTCCTCGATCTGTCGGCAGAAGTTGATGATCCCGGTGTCCACGTCCCGCAGATGGAGGGCGTCGAGTGTGGCTCCCGCCCCTCCTTCGTCGCTCAGGGCGAGCGCAGTCAGCCTCCGATGGTCCTGGTACGCGTCCTCGAAGTAGTGGACGGTCCTCCTCAGGTACTCCAGGTCCTCGCCCTCCGCTCCACTGGTCACCGTGAACACGTCGACGATGCCCCCGAGCGCGCTGATCTGGACCTCGATGAAACGTGAGCAGTGGATGCCGAGTGAGCGCACCGCAGAATCGATCCCCCGATCGTTCGGAAGGTATGCATCGCGGAGGACCGTGTTCCTGATGGCAACGGCACCCAGCTGAGACCGCACCGTGTCGAGCCGCAGGGAGATCCACTGATGATCCAGGTCAGCTCCGAGGAGGACGCCATTGGTTTCCAGGATCCGGTCAGCGCAGTCGGCCAACGTGGCCTCGAGTTCTTCGACCACCGTGGCGATCGCCTCGCGATGGGGCACGTTCCTCACCTTGGACCCATCGTCCAAGAGGCACCCCGGCTGAACTGATTCTTGGGAGGATCACCGTCGATCGACGGGTCAACTCGTCCGCGGGGCCCGGGGCGGTTCCCGTCCCGGGCCGGCCGGTCGGGGGCATCGGCGGAGGAGGGCGGGGCACGCGTCCCGACCCGCTGTGGGCCACATCAGCTGGCCCGGCACCCCGGGGCAGGATCTCCCGCCAGCTAAAGAATTGGCCGGCCCGGGCCGATCTCCACTGCAGACAGGAGTTGCAATCGGCATCGCTCGTGAATCGACGCGGGTGGCCGTAGGTCAGGCACAGCACCGGAAGGCGGCTGGTGAGAGCGAATTCCCCGACTACAAGTGACGTATTCGCCCAAAAGAAGAGTCGGGCGACGACCGCGCGCGACCGCCTCCACATCTCCGGTCAGACCTCCGGCACGGGGCGCAAGGAGTTCAAGCGCGACCAGGCGAACGCGCGCCGACTCAGCGAGGAGTTCGAACGGAGGATCCGGCGGACGATCGAGGACCGATCGCTGGAGATCCATTTCCAGCCCATCGTGGATCTCCGGACCGGGCACCCCTTGGGGACCGAGGCTCTGTCACGCTTCACCGGGGAGCCGAGTCGTTCACCTGACCTCTGGTTCGCCGAGGCTGCATCGGTGGGCCTCGGCACCGAGCTCGAGATCGTCGCCATCGAGATGGCGCTGGCCCAGATGGACCGGCTGCCGCCGAACGTCTACATGTCGATCAATGCATCCGTCGAGACGATCCAGTCGGACGAGTTCCGCGAGTCCCTGGCTGACGTACAGGCCGAGCGCGTCGTGCTCGAAGTGACCGAGCACACGCCGATCGCCGATTACGGGGCCTTCACCACCAGCATCTCCGACCTCCGTTCGAGGGGTGTCCGGATCGCCGTCGATGATGCCGGAGCCGGCTACGCCGGCTTCGGACACCTCCTCGACCTGAAGCCGGACATCATCAAATTGGACATCACACTGACCCGGGGCATCGACCGGGATCCGGCTCGGCAGGCCCTCGGCCGTGCGCTACTCCGCTTCGGGTTCGAGTCGCACGACACCACCATGGTCGCCGAAGGCATCGAGACAAATGAAGAGCTCACCACCCTGCGCTCCCTGGGCTGCCCGTTGGGTCAGGGGTTCGTCCTGGGTCGACCCGGCCGGCTGTTGAAGCCGGCACCCCTTCCGCTCCTACCGGCCCTCGTACCCCCTGCCCGGATGCCCGAACCGTCGGGCCCGCAACTGATCGTGTCCCCAGGTCCGGAGCCCATGTCCGCAGTCGAAGGTCCGGTTCAGGTTGCATCCCGGGAGGCTCAGCCCTACGGCCTGCTCCGCTCTGGGTCCTAGTGCCCGTTTCCAGATCCGGGTGAACCCGGGGTCGACGCGTTCGCGCGCTCTCGGTGGGCTCAGCCCCGAAACCTGAGTACGGAAGGGATCGGAGCGCCTCCGGCTCCCAGGCCGAGGAGTTGGACCCGCGAGGTCACGGG
>Ga0302196_10006734_pt1 | contig 10100 bp, 10 predicted proteins | sample II_Bog_N1_3_FD_198794 | JGI IMG/M metagenome (GOLD analysis project Ga0302196, IMG submission 198794) | Peat permafrost microbial communities from Stordalen Mire near Abisko, Sweden - II_Bog_N1_3 | ecosystem: Environmental > Terrestrial > Soil > Wetlands > Peat | place: Sweden: Abisko...
TCGGCGCCCTGTTTGCTGGCGACGTGACGACGATCGCGGCAACGGACCGTGCCATCATGGCGGCAGCCGCGGGCAGCGGATTTCTGCTGATCCACGGCTTTCCCGACGAGGCGTCCACCGGCCGCGCGGCGCGAGGGCAACTGCTGCGGCTGTTCGATCTGCCGCCCGCTGCGATCCAGCCGCTGTGGCGCCAGAAGTTCGACCCGGCGCATGCCAACGTCTACCGCGGCTGGTTTCCGCTGCAGCGCGGATTTCCGACCGCCAAGGAAGGCATCGACATCGGTGCCGATGTCGCCTATGGCGCCGCGGTCGTCGATGCATCGGATCCTCTGCGGGAGGCGACGCCGTTGCCGCCCGAGCAGCTGCTGCCCGGCTGGCGCGCCGCTGCCGCCGGCTACTACCGCGGCATGGAGACGATAGCCGCTGCACTGATGCGTTCAATCGCGCGCGGACTGGGACTGCCCGAGCGCTACTTTGATGCCCACTTCCTGCGCGGCCTGTCGACCCTGCGACTGATCCGCTATCCGCTGCGCGATGATCTCGATGCAGCCGCTGCGCTGGATCCACAGCTGTGGGTCATGCACGCGGGCGAGCGCCGCTACCTGACCGGCAAGCCGCACGTCGACTCAGGCTTTCTGACTCTGCTCGCGCAGGACGGCGTCGAAGGTCTGCAGGCCCTCCACGGCAGCGGGGAGTGGATCGACGTGCCGCCTGAGGAGGGGACCCTGGCGGTGAATTTCGGCAAGGTGCTCGAGCGCTGGTGCGATGGGCGCATCCGCGCCACGGAGCATCGGGTCATCGGGACCGGGCGCGAGCGACGCTCGATCCCCTTTTTCCACGAGGCGCGCGCCGACGCCGAGATTGCGCCGCTGCCATTGGCGGGTGCCGCAGGGTTTGAGCCCTTTCTGTACGGGGACTACCTGTGGGCGACGACGACGCAGTTTGTCGAGTTCGCAGGGATGGCGGGACTGCGTACGCCGCGGCGCGTCAGCCATACTCAGGGCAGTTAGCGTCGTCGCCACACGGAGGCCAGCCACGGCTGCTGGTCGCGTGGCAGGCCTGTCGGGCGGCAGTAATGTTCCAGCTCTTCAAAGCCTGCAGCCAGCAGGTGGCTGCGCCACGCGTCGAGATCGTGGTGCACCGCATAGCGCTCGCCGTTCCAGCCTTCCTCGTTGTTGCCGCGCGGATTCGAGCTGAACAGCACGCCATCCGGCTTCAGCGTCGCATGCAGCTCGCCGAGCACGCGCGGCAGCGCGCGGCTCGGCACATGGAACAGCGAGGCGTTCGCGAAGATCCCGTCGAAAAAGCCCGCCGGCAGGTCGAGGGCGAGGAAGTCCTGGTGCCAGACCTCGCAGCCGCTGTCCGCGCGTGCCATCGCGACGAAGCCCGGCGTGCCTTCGAGGCCGATCGCGCGGTGCCCGAGCGCCCTGAATGACTTCAGGTCGCGCCCCGGACCACAGCCGAAGTCGAGGATCGTCAGCGGCGGGGGTGAGCCGATATGCCGCAGCAAGGCAGCGATGTTCTGGCTGACGTCGTGGTCCGCCGTGCCGGCGCGGAAGTTGCTGGCCCGCTGTGCGTAGTCCGCGAACGTCCGTTCGCTGATCTCGCGCAGGGCCGGATCCGGCCCTGCGGTTGCGGATGCAGGTTCGCTCGCCGCCATATAAGATCCCCTCACCCCATGAGCCGATTCTCAGCCCTTATCCTATCACTGGCGCTTGCCCTGGCCGGGCTTGGCGCAGAGCCGTGTCCCGCCCTGGCCGAACAGCCCGCGGGCTACGCGCTGCGGGATCAACGCGAGCTGGTGACCGACGTCTGGCAGCTCGCGGAGCAACGCCTCGGGCTGATGGATGCGGTTGCAGCGGCCAAATGGCCGACCCACACGCCGGTGACGGATCCAGCGCGGGAGGCTGTGGTGATCCACGCCGCCGGCGAGCAGGCTGCCAGAGTGGGTCTTGCCCGCGAGCCCGTCGAGAACTTCTTTGCGGTCCAGATCGCGGCTGCCCGCGCGGTTCAGGAACGGCTGACGGCACACTGGCAGCGCGACGGCTTCGATTATCGCGGACCGCCGCTGCGCCTCGCCGAGGACCTGCGCCCGCGGCTGGATGCGCTGACCGCGCAGCTGCTCACGGCGCTGTATCTTGCGGCCCCCGGATTGGGCGGCGCGGGCGCAGGCGCGGCGCCGCCCGCCGACGATGCGCTGGATCCGGAGTCCCGCGCGGCGATACAGCAGGCGCTCGCGGCGATCCGCCTCGACGGTACGGGATCGCTGCAGCGTGCGCGGGCAAGCGGCGTCCTGCGCATCGGCACGCCCGCCGACTACGCACCCTTTGCGGTCGCGACTGGCGCAACGCTGCACGGCAGCGATGTGGAGCTGGCGGCGCAGCTGGCCGCGGCGCTGCAGCTGCGCCCCGTGTTCATCCAGACAACGTGGAAGACGCTGCTCGATGAACTCGCTGCCGATCGCTTCGACCTCGTCGTCGGCGGCGTGTCCGCGAATCCGGTGCGTCTCGCACGAGCGGACGCCTCGGTGGCGCTGTCGCGCAGCGGCAAGACCGCGATCGGGCGTTGCCGTGACCAGCTGCGGTTCAGCAACCTGGCGGCCATCGACCGCAGTGCGGTGACTGTAGTCGAGAATCCCGGGGGCACCAACGAGTCCTTTGCAAGGGCTCACCTGCAGGCCGCGCAACTCGTGATCCATCCGGACAACCGCAGCGTGTTCGACGAGCTGCTCGCCGGCCGCGCAGACGTCATGTTCACCGACGAGACGGAGGTGCGGCTCGCGAGCCACCGGCATCCCGAACTGTGCCGGCTGTTGCCTGAGGCCTGGGAGCCGGCCGACAAGGTGTTTCTCCTGGCGCGTGGCGGCGGCTGGGGCGCGGCGGTCGATCCCTGGCTGAGCCAGGCGCTGGCCGCGGGTCTCCCGGCACGGCTGCTCGAGGCGAATCTCGACTAGGGTCGTGGCAGTCGGGCGCACAGCCCTGGCCTAACCCGTGAGCGCCCCTATGGCGCTCGCCCGGTGTTCTGGCGCAGCCAGATGGCCAACGCCTCAAATGCGAACCCCTGACTCTCGTAGAGCCCGAGCATGAACCGATGGGTTGCGTCCGGATCGGCCGTCAGTCGCCAGCCGTTGATCGCGAGAAAGGTGTAGGCAGCGGCAAAGGCGGTGCGCTGGTTACCGGCCACGAAAGTGTGGTTCTGCGACAGGCTCTCCCACAGCGCCGCGGCCTCTTCGATTACGTCCGCGTAGTAGCCGGTCTGCGGCCGAAACAACGCCGCCTCCAGCTGTCCCGGATCCCGGAGGCCCCCCGATCCACTGTAGCGCTAGTAGCGCCATAGCTGGTCAGATTGCCACTCCCGTCGTAGCCAACTGTCACGGGCCCGGCGGGGTTCAGCTGGTTTAAGCCGTTCGGCGTATGGCTCCAGTTGGCATTGGTAATGCCGTCCCAGGCGCACATTCCGCTAGCGCAGCAGCCCGCGCAGCGTCGCGGCACCGAGATGTTCGCCGACGAAGTCGGCCAGGCCCTCGAAGGTATCCTCCAGCGTCGGACAGGCCGCGCCGAACAGCGCATGCAGCACGGCGCTGTTCTCGAACAGCCCGTGCGTGTACAGCGCGAGTGTCGCTCCCTGTTGCCAGCCGCAGCCGTCCGCGAGCGCCGGGCGCAGGAGCGCGGCCTGCGTCGTGCCGTGACGGATCTCATAGGCATCGAAGTTCACGTGACTGAGCGGGGCCCAGAAGCCCGTGAGTTCGCCGAGCGCATAGCGGCCGCGGCGGTAGCGCTTCGCCGGCTGCATCTCGGTGACGACGGGCAGCAGTCCGAGTCCGGGACCGCTCCCCTCGACACCGTGCGGATCGACGATGGTGCTGCCGAGCATCTGCAGGCCGCCGCACAGCGCCAGCGTCGGCCTGTCCGCACGCACGTGTGCGCAGATCGCCGCCGCCAGTCCGCTCTGGCGCAACCAGTCGAGATCCGCGGCAACCGACTTCGAGCCGGGCAGGATCAGCAGGTCGGCGCTCGCGATCGTTGCCGCTTGCCGTGCCCAGCTGACGGACACGCCGGGAACACGGCGCAGCGCCGCGAACTCATCCAGGTTGCTGAGGTGCGGGTAGGCGACGATGACGATCCTCAGGCCACCGCCGCCTGCGGGGGTGTCGAACACGCCGTCCTCGTCGGGCAGTCCGTGGTCACGCCACATCGGCAGCACGCCGAGCGTCGGCACCCCGGTCAGTTCCTGCAGCTGCTCGGGTCCCGGCGCGAGCAGTGCCGGGTCCCCGCGGAACTTGTTCAGCACGAAACCGCGGATCAGCGGCTGGTACGCCGGCTCAAGCAGCTGGTAGGTGCCGTAGAGGTGCGCGAAGGCGCCGCCGCGGTCGATGTCGCAGACGATCAGCGTCGCCGCTGCCGCTGCCGCGGCGATGCGCATGTTGACGATGTCGCTCGACTGCAGGTTGATCTCGGCCGGAGAGCCTGCGCCCTCGATGACGAGGACGTCGGCTTCCGCCTGCAGCTGGGCGAGGGACTCGCGGACCGCCGGCCAGACTTCGGCCGAGCGTTCGCGCCAGGGCATGCGCGTCAGCGGGTCGTTTCGCTGGCCGAGCAGGATCACCTGGCTCGCCGTGTCCCGCTCCGGCTTCAGCAGCACCGGGTTCATCCGCACGTCGGGCTCCGCGCGCGCGGCGAGCGCCTGGAAGTACTGCGCGCTGCCGATCTCGCCGCCGGCGACGACGCGGGCGTTGTTGCTCATGTTCTGCGCCTTGAACGGCATGACCTTCAGGCCCTCGCGCGCATACCAGCGCGCCAGCGCCGTGGCGAGCAGGCTCTTGCCGGCGCCGCTGGTCGCGCCGCACACCATCACCGCGCGCGCCGTGCTCATCCGGCGAGCCGCAGCGGGTTCAGCGGCGAGTGGGCGAGTTCCCGCAGCAGCGCCGGCAGGCCGCCGAGCCCGTAGCGCAGGGACGCGATGACCAGCGCATAGAAAAACAGGTTCGCCGTCGGCAGGAACAGCAGCGAGAACACCAGGCCCGCCTCCCGCAGGTCGGTCTGGCGGTGGTGCGTCTCCGCCCAGGTCGAGATCAGGTGGTAGACCAGCGAAGCGCCGAGCAGCGCGTAGGCGAGGCCCTGAAAGCGCGCCGGAATGAAGCGCAGCGCAGCGAGCAGCGCGATCGACACGGTCGGGAAAAAGTACGGGCCGGTCTGGATCAGCCAGTTCGGCGTGCCGCGGTAGTAGGTCGTGCCGCCACCGCGCAGGCTGGCCTTCAGCCCCGTGACCCGGTTGAAGGTGAGCCACGCAAACAGGCAGTGCGTGAACTCATGTTCCAGCGTCGAGAAAAAGCTGATCGACAGGCGCCGCAGCAGCAGCTGCCACAGCAGTGCGTAGCCCGCTGCGCCGGCGAGAAAGGGGCCGAGGAATCCCATGCCGCGCGCGATACCGGCAACCTGTTCGCCGAGCGCGATTGCGGTGGCCGGCAGGAAGGCCGCGCAGGCGATCGCGAGCGGCCACTTGACCACGCCGAGGACGCTGGCTATTTGCTGGTTGAGCACGGACAATCAGTGTACCGCCATGGCCCTGACCTCGACCATCCACGTCTTCACCGTGCGGCTCGCCGATGCGGACCGTAACCTTTACGAGACGCTGAACCTGCGCGTCGCGCAGCATCCGTCCGAAAGCGCGGAATACCTCGTCACGCGGCTGCTCGCCTACTGCCTCGAGTATGGCGAGGGCATCGCGTTTTCCCGCGGGTTGTCCGACGTCGACGAGCCGGCCATCACGGTCCGTGACCTGACCGGCGCGCTGCAGGCGTGGATCGAAGTCGGCACGCCGGAGGCTCCGCGCCTGCACAAGGCGAGCAAGGCGGCGCCCCGCGTCGCCGTCTATCCGCACCGGGACACCGCGCCCTGGCTCGCGCGCCTTGCCGGCGAACGGATTCACCGCAGCGAGGCCATTGCGATCCATGCGATCGAACTGGACCTGATCACGGCGCTCGCGCAGCAGCTGGAGCGGCGCATGGAGTTCGACCTGTCGGTGGCGGAGCGCACGCTGTACCTGACGCTCGGGGACGAGACGCTCACGGGTGCGATCGAATCGAGGACACTATGAGCGGAATGTCCGCGTTTGATCTCTCGGGCCGCGTTGCCGTCGTCACCGGCGGCAACCGTGGCATTGGCCGCGCGCTGGCCTTGGGGTTTGCGCGCGCCGGCGCCTCGGTCGCAATCCTCGCCCGCAACGCGGGGCGCAATGCGGCGGTCCTTGCCGAACTGCAGTCGATCGGCCGGCCGGCGCAGGCACTCCTCCTCGACGTGACCGACCGCGCGGCGATCCCGACGGCCATCGCCGACATCGAGGCGGCGCTCGGTGGCATCGACATCCTGGTCAACAATGCCGGCAATGCAGTGCTGACCGGCGGGGTGCTGAGCGAGCCCGTGGCGACCTGGGACAATATCCTCGAGACGCATCTGAATGCGAGTTTTCTGCTGTCCCAGGCGGTTGCCCGTTCGATGGTCGCGCGCGGCAGGGGCGGGAAGATCATCAACCTTGCGAGCATGTATTCGTTCTTTGGCGCCGGCCAGGAGCCCTCGTACGCCGCTGCCAAGGGTGCCATCGTGCTGCTGACGAAGTCGATGGCGATCGAGCTCGCGCCGCACGACATCCAGGTCAATGCGATCGCGCCTGGATGGATCGAGACCGACATGACGCGCGAATTTCTCGACTCGCCGGCAAATGCTGCGATCATCGCGCGCACTCCGGCGGGGCGCTGGGGACAGCCGGATGAACTGGTCGGCGCCGCAGTGTTTCTCGCCTCGCGCGCATCCGCGTTCGTCACCGGCGTGACGCTGCCCGTCGACGGGGGCTATTCGGTCTTCTGAGCCGCGGGGCGCGACGCGGGACTCACGCAGGGCTGCCCTCAGTGTGTCCCGACATCCAGTGCCGGCAGCTCCGCATCGCGCAGCGTTACGTGCAGCGCCTGCGCCACCGTCGGGGCGATCTGCCGCATGTCGATCTCGCCGAGCGCGCGCCCCGTTGCGATCCCCGGTCCGACGATGAAGAACGAGGAGCGCATCTCGGGGAACTGTGGCAGGTAGCCGTGCATGCCGAGGTTTGCGGGCGGCGTGACGAGCTCGCCCGTCAGCGCAGGTCCGAGCTCGGTGCCCGGCCGGAATGCAACCAGGAACGCGGCATCCGGAAAGCCGCGGCCCGCGGCGATCGCGGCATGGTCGAGGATGCGCTCGATGCCGTTCGCGGGGTCTGCCTGCAGCCGGTCGAGCAGGGCGCGGACTTCGCCCCGCAGCGCTTCGTCACCCGGATCTGCGAGCATGATCGCCGCCGTTCCGCCGGCCGGCCACGGTGTTGCCCGCCATGCAGTGATCCTGCCGTCGGCGGCCACACTGATCAGGCCCGCCGCAGCGAATGCGGCAGCAAGATTCATGTCGTGCTGCACGGCGGCGAAACCATGGTCCGACACCACGCAGAGCGTCGCGCGACCCGGCGCTTCCCTGTCAAGCGCGGCGCGCAGCGTGCCGACCAGCGCATCGAGGCGTTCCAGGGTTGCGTTGGCGGCCGCGCTGAACGGGCCGGAGGCATGTTCCTGGGTGTCGAGCCCGGTGAAATACACCGTCATGAAATCCGGGCGCCGCGTTTCGAGCAGCCGCAGCGCGAAGCGCGCGCGGACCTCGTCGTCGGCCACCGTCTCCTCCATGCCGCCCGGGTAGCGGCCGAGGATTGCCGACAGGTCCTGGATCAGGCCCGGTGTCGCGAGCGCACGCTGCAGCTTCAGGTCATCCTCGGTTCCCGTGCGCCAGATCTGCGGCAGGTTCCAGGTGATCGCGGCGCCGACGCTGGTCGGCCAGTAAACGTTTGCGCTCTTCAGGTGCGCAGCCGTTGCCGCATCCCACAGCGTCTCGGCGTGCCGGTCCTCGGCATACCAGTACCAGCCCTTGTCGTTGATTCGCAGCGGATCGAAGGTCGTGTTGGCGTAGATCCCGTGGCGATCGGGCGACGCGCCGGTCATCAGCGTCATGTGGCTCGGGTAGGTCAGCGTCGGCAGCACGCCGCGCACGCCGCCCGCATAGGCGCCATCACGCAGCAGCCGCCGCAGGTTCGGTACCTTCAGCCCATGCGCGTCGGCCTCGAGGATCGCTTCCGGCTTCAGGCCGTCGATCGAGATCAGCATCACGAGCGGCTGCGCTCTGTCGGTCCGGGCCGCGCGTGCGACAGCCGGTTGCCAGAGCAAGCCGAGCCCCGCAGCAAGCAACATGACGATGCGGGCGGGGTGCAGGGCAGCGGGCAGGGTTTTCATGCGGCGCAGTATCGCACGGCTCCGTTACCGGATACGAAACCTCGCCTGCAGCCCCAGGGTGAGCGGCAGGTGATCCGCGGGAATCGGCGGCACGAGGATGAGGTTGGCACCGAAGCGGCCACGCTCGAGGATCAGGCTCGGCGTCAGGATCAGGCCCGTGCGGTGGTTCTCGCCGACACCGAAGCGGCCGTAGTTGTAGCCCGAGATCACGCCGCCCATCGCGCCGAGGCGCATTGCCCCCCAGTGCAGCGACTCCGGCGCGTAGATGGCCCCGCCGTAGAACGACGGCCGCAGCAGCGAGTTGCGGAAGTAGCCCGCCGCGGCTGTCCATTCAGGGCGAAAATTGCACTCGACGCCGATGCCGGGATTGAAATCCTCGAAATGCCGGTCCGGATTGAGGTGCCAGGAGCCGAGCATCGCAGTGGCCCACAGTCCCTCGGCGCACGGCGTACCCGCCTGCGTGCCGGCGGCGAGGAGGCATCCGGCAAGCAGGCGGGCGGCGAAGGCGGCGGCGCGGAGTGCGCCGGCCCGCCTCATGTCGTCGGGGCTTTCAGGAACTCACCGTGAACGGCGAAGGTGTTCACGCCGATCTCGTGCGGCGTGCAGGTTGCCCGGTAGTCGAGGTTGCGCGATGCGAGGTTTTTGGCGACGAAGTCACGCAGCTGCTCGATCAGTTCGCAGTCGCCTTCTCCCATCCAGTTCGGCCGATGGGGGTCGATATCAACCGCCGTCCACTGTGCAGCCACCGGCGGCGTCGCGCCCGGCGCGGCTGCCGGATCCACCGGCTCGAGCGTACTGAACCTGACGTCCACGTTCAGCGCATGGCCGAACGGCATGTCATGGACACCGCAGGCGCCCGCATTGACGTGCACGCTGTCCTTGCGGGCGCCCAGCAGCACCAGCAGCTGCCTGACCTTGCCCTCCATACCGCTGCAGGAATAGTTCGAGGTGATGCCGAAGTAATTGAAGCTGGTCTTGTGTTCCTGCCAGGTGGCGGGAATGCCGGGGTCGGCGGCCTGCGCCGTGCCGACCTGCAGGGCCGCCAGTACTGCCAGTAGCGAGAATCCGCCTGATGTTTTCATGGAACGCCTCTCCAAGCTGACCAATGACCTACTTATAACGCATCAGGGCGCTGCCGGTGCACCGGCCGGTGCACGGGAATCGGCGGCACCGTACAGCACGCCCGGTCGCGGAAACCCGAGCGCCCGGGCAGCGGCCGGATCCTCGGGCGCCACGCCGATGACCGCCGCCGAGTTGCCGGACCCCCATAGTGGCAGCGGTACCACCCGGTACCCCATCCGCGTCAGCGCGGCTGCAGTGTCGGCCGACAGCGCGTACGGTTCGGCCGCCAGCGTATCCGGCAGCCATTGGTGATGGATCCGCGGTGCATCAATCGCCTCCTGCACGGTCATGCCATGGTCGATGACGTTGACGAGGATTTCGAGGACCGTCGTGATGATGCGCGCGCCGCCGGGCGTGCCGACGACGAGCACCGGCCTGCCATCTTTAAGAACGATCGTCGGGGTCATCGAGCTCAAGGGGCGCTTGCCCGGTGCGATAGCATTGGCCTCTCCCTGTACCAGCCCGAACAGGTTGGCGGTGCCCGGTTTTGCGCTGAAGTCGTCCATCTCGTCGTTGAGGAAAAAGCCCGTGTCGCCGGCGATGACCTCGGCGCCGAAGTCATCGTTCAGCGTATAGGTCACCGATACCGCATTGCCCTGGTGGTCGACGACCGAGTAATGCGTCGTGTGGCGCTTGTCGTGGGTCGCGGCGCCGCTGCCGAGGCGCGCCGAGTCGCCGGCCTTGC
>Ga0302196_10006736_pt1 | contig 10098 bp, 7 predicted proteins | sample II_Bog_N1_3_FD_198794 | JGI IMG/M metagenome (GOLD analysis project Ga0302196, IMG submission 198794) | Peat permafrost microbial communities from Stordalen Mire near Abisko, Sweden - II_Bog_N1_3 | ecosystem: Environmental > Terrestrial > Soil > Wetlands > Peat | place: Sweden: Abisko, Stordalen...
CTCGACATCCGCATGCCCGGTGGGGGCCTCCATGCCGCCGAGGTGATCGTCGCCGGCCAGCCCGGCGTGTCGGTCGTCATGCTCACGGTCTCAGCCGACGAGGAGGACTTCTTCTCCGCCCTCTCCGTCGGTGCCTCGGGCTATCTCATGAAGGGCCAGGACCCCGCCGAGATCCCGCGGGCCCTGACCCGGGTGCTCTCCGGCGAGGCTGCCATCGACGGGATACTGGCCAAGCGACTGGTCCAGGAGTTCCGGACCACCGGCACCGACCGGCGCAGGACCCGTCGGCTGCCCAAGGGGGCCCGCCTGACCCCGAAGGAGCGCGAGGTACTGGCACTGGTCGTCGACGGCCTGGGGACGAGGGAGGTGGCCCAGCATCTCTTCGTGAGTGATGCCACGGTGCGCAGCCATCTCTCGAACATCTACCGGAAGCTGGATGCCAAGAACCGCACCGAAGTCATGGGGTTGGTGGGCGACCATGACCAAGAAGGCCGAACCGGCGCTGGCGACGGACCCGACGATCGGGAGGCCCGCCAGAACGACGGTCCCACCGCCATCACCGACGGCGGGCACGTCTCCCTCGACCAGGTGCTGAAAGACCTCTCGTGGATCGCCGAGTCCCGCACGCAGAGCGAGCGACACCTCGCCGAGTGGGTTCGGGTCGCCCGCAGCCTGGGGGCCTCATGGACGCGCATCGGTGACGCCATCGGGATGACCCGGCAGTCCGCCTGGCAGCGTTTCTCGGGTGACGCCTGACGGGGTCGGTTCTGCTCGCCCTGGCGCCTCGGGAGCGGGCAGCGCCGTCTCCGATCAGCGATCGAAGCGGTGCCGGTCGAAGAAGGCCAGCATGAGGCCGGTGGCATCGATCTGGTGGGTGGTGGCGCCGAAGGTGCCGGTGGCGAGGGTGATCGGCGACCCGGGCCAGGTGTGGCCGCCCCCCAGCACGCTGTAGAGGACGACGGCACTCCCGGCGTGGCAGCCCGTCCAGGTCCGTCGGACCACCATGGTGCTCAGCTGCCGACGGCGGGGTCCGGGACGGCACCGGTCCAGGGCCGCCCAGTGCTCCAGGTTCTCCAGGACGCCGACCACGGGCACACCGGGCAGGGCCGCCCCGGTGGCACCCGGCCCGTAGGCCACGATCGGGTCGGCCGTGCCGTGGAAGGCGATGAGCGGAACGGGCCCGGCACAGGGGGTGAGGAGGAACTCCGCCGCCACCAGCCCGGCGGCGGCGATGTGCAGGGAGGGCGTGCAGGCCACGATGGCCGAGAACTCGGAGCCGAGGGAGATGCCGGCGGCGTACACCCGGTTCCGGTCCACGCAGTAGCGGGACGAGAGGTCGGCGATCAGGGCCGATGTGTAGGCCAGATCAGCGGTCCTGGCCCCGGGAGGGGATAGTTGCCACTGGCCATCCAGGGCGTCGGGGGTGGCCACCAGATAGCCGAGGCGGGAGGCCCGCACCGGCATCTGGGTGTAGATCGACGTCTGCAGGGCATCGGAGCCGCTCCCGTGGAACAGGAGGATCAACGGGGTGGGCACCGACGGCCGGTAGCGGCCCGGCACGGCCAGTCGGTAGCTCCGGGTGACGCCTCCGACGGTGAGGGACTGGACCACATCCCCGGTGGGGGTGGCCGTGGCCTGGGGGGAGGGGAGTGGCCTCTTACCGCAGCCGGCCGACGCGGCACGGACCGACGGTCCGGCCCACGCCGCCCCCGGTCCGAGTCCGACCGACCAGCCGTTGGGCGCCGCTCCGATGCTGGCCAGGGTGGTGAGGGCGCCGGCCACGGCGGCGGCCAGCAGTCGACCGGACCGGCGACCTGCCGTGGGATTTCCAGGGAGCCGGGGCGCCACCGGGCCGGCTACCCGACCGGAGGGGCCGCGCACTGCCTGGGGAGGGGAGCCGGTTAGGAGACCAGGCCGCCGGTATTGAGGTTGAGTCCGTCGGCGCTCTTGGAGCGGTAGACCGCCTGTACCTCGCTGAATTCGGCCAGACCCCAGGGCCCGTTCTCCACGCCCACACCGCTCCACTTGAAGCCGCCGAAGGGCTGCTGGGGCGAGAGGGCCAGGTGGGTGTTGACCCAGGCCGTGCCGCACTCGAGCCGGTTGGCCACGTCAGCGGCCCGGTCGGCGTCGGCCCCCCACACCGAGCCGGACAGCCCGAAGTGCGTGGCGTTGGCCCGCGACACCACGTCGTCGACGTCGCGATACGAGATGACCGGGAGGGCGGGGCCGAACTGCTCCTCGTCCACGATCCGGGTCCCGTCGCTCAGGTCGGTGAGGATGGTGGGCTCGAAGAAGTACCCGGGCCGGTCCATGGCCTTGCCCCCGACGGCGGCGCTGGCCCCGTGGGACAGGGCGTCGCCCACCAGTTCCTTCACCCGCTCGAACTGCGGGGCGTTGTTGATCGGACCGAGCTTGGAGTCCGGCTCGGTCCCCTCGCCCACCTTGATCTTGCTGGCCTGGTCGGCCAGGACCTCGACCACCTGGTCGTAGAGCGACTCGGGCACGTAGACCCGCTTGATGGCCGAGCACACCTGGCCGTTGTTGTTGAAGGCGCCGGCGAAGATGGCCTTGCCCACCACGGCGGGATCGGCGTCGTCCAGCACGATGGCGGGGTCGTTGCCCCCCAGCTCCAAGGTGACCCGCTTAAGGTCGGGGGCGGCCGAGATGGCCACCTTCTTGCCCGTCTCGATGGAGCCGGTGAAGCTGACCTTGCGGGGAACGGGGTGGCTGGTCATCCAGGCACCGAGTTCGTCGCCGCCGCTGACCACGTTGACCACGCCCGGCGGGATCACACCCCGCAGGAGCTCCACCGTCTTGAGGGTGGAGAGGGGGGTGAAGGGGGACGGCTTCAGCACCATCGTGTTGCCGGCCAGGAGGGCCGGGGCGATCTTCCAGAAGGCCAGGGTCAGGGGGAAGTTCCACGGGGTGATGGCGGCCACCACGCCCACCGGTCGCCGCACCACCTCCACCCGGGCCTCGTCATCGTCCTGGATGACCTGGGGCGGGGTCTCGAGATTGGCGAAGTACTGACACCAGATGGCGGCGGCGAACACCTCGATGTTGGCGTCGGCCAGCGGCTTGCCCTGCTCCGAGGTGAGCACGGGGGCGATCTCGGCCCCCGAGGCCAACAGGACGTCGGCCATCTTCAGCAGGGTGGCCCGGCGCAGGCTCTCGTCGGCCTTCCAGTCCCGCTGCGCCTTGGAGGCGGCGTCGAAGGCCGCGTCCAGCTGCTGGCGGCTGCAGTCCGGGGCCTCGGCGAACACCTCGCCGGTGGCAGGGTTGATGACGCCGAAGGACTCGGCAGCGGGGACGGTGTCGCCCCCGATGGTCATGACGAAGTCGGACATGTGCTTCCCCCGATGATCGATATGGTCGCTCCCCCGAAACTACCTCAGACGGGTGCCGTCGGCTCAGACCGGTACGGGCTGGGACGCCGCCGGCTCGGCGGGATCCTCGGGCGCCCCGGGAAGGGCCTCCTCCGGGGGCGGTTCGGGGTCGACGGACAGGTGGGGTAGGACACGGTCCAGCCATCCGGGGAACCACCAGTTGGCCTTGCCGAACATGAACATGAGCGCCGGCACCACGGCCATCCGGATCAGGAAGGCGTCCATGAAGATCCCGCCGGCCAGCCCCAGGCCGAACTCCTTGATGACCCGTTGGCCTCCCAGGATGAACGAGCCGAACACCAGGATCATGATGAGGGCCGCCGCCGTGATGGTCTTGCCGGTGGCGGCCAGCCCGTTGCGCACGGCGGTCCGGTTGTCACCCGACTTGAGCCACTCCTCCTGGATGCGGCTGATGAGGAAGACCTCGTAGTCCATGGACAGGCCGAAGAGGATGGCGAACAGCATCACCGGCAAGAAGGCCTCGACCGGCCCCGTCTTGCCCACTTGGAACAACGATGCGGCCCAGCCCCACTGGAACACCGCCACCAGGATCCCGAAGGCCGCTCCGATGGAGAGGATGTTCATGACCGCCGCCGTCAGCGGGATGACGATGCTGCGGAAGACCATGGACAGCAGTAGGAACGAGAGCAGGACCACGAGGCCGATGAACAGCGGGAGCTTCGACGAGAGCACCCGGGCGAAGTCCACGAAGATGGCTGTGTTGCCGCCCACGTAGACCTCGAGTCCACTGCCGCTCACGGCGGCGGGGATGGTCGATTGTCGGAGGTGGTCGATGAGGTCGGTGGTGGCGGCGTCCTGCGGGGCGGAGTCGGGGTAGACGGTGATCAGGCTGACCGTCTTGCCGTCCTTGGTCGGCAGGGTCACCGGTGGGACCACCCTGGCCACGTTGGCCTGGGTGGTGACCGAGGAGGCCAGGCGGTCGAGGGCGGCGGTGTCGGCCGGCCCCTCGTTCTGGGTCACCAGGAGCAGGGGCCCGTTGAACCCGGGGCCGAAGCCCTTGGCCAGGAGGTCGTAGGCCTGGCGGGTGGTCGTGCCCACCGGATCGTTGCCCTGGTCCGAGGAGCCCAGCCGCAGGGAGAAGAAGGGCAGGGCCACCAGCACCACGATGAGCAGGGCCACGACGGCGGGCAGGACGGGGCGCCGCTTGATGAAGTCGGCCCACTTCGGCCAGAAGCCCTTGGTGCCGGCGCCGATGATCCTCGGGCCCGTCTCGGCCAGTCCCCGCTTCTGGCTCTTGGACATGACCCGGGGCCCGATGAAGCCCAGCAGGGCGGGCAGCAGGGTCAGGGCGGCGATCATGGTGAACGCCACGCCGAGGGCGGCGGCGATGGCCAACCCGTAGAGGAAGGACACGCCGAGGGCGAACATGCCGAGGAGGGCGATGCAGACGATGATCCCGGCGAAGAGCACCGCCCGGCCCGAGGTGTTCACGGCATTGGCGATGGACGTGGGCACGTCCTCGCCGGCCACCAGGCCCTGTCGGTGCCGGGTCACGATGAACAGGGCGTAGTCGACGCCCACCCCCAGTCCGATGAGGAGGACCAACTCCACGGAGAACTGGGGCATCTTGAGCAGGTGGCTGAGCAGTCCGATGAGACCGATGGCTGTCCCCAGGGAGGCCAGGGCCGACACCAGGGGCAGGACGGTGGCATATCCCGAGCGGAAGACCAGGTAGAGCACGATGGCGGCCAGGATCACCCCGAGGAGGGTGCCCCCGAACGACATGCGGTCGGCGTTCTCGGCCACCAGCCCGGACACCGCCACCTGCAGGTGCGGCCCGTTGGCCGTCTGGGCCGTGGCCACGAAGTGCTTGGCGAGACTGGTGGAGAGGTACTGCGACTGCTTGTCGAAGGTGACGGTGGCGAACGCCGTGCGCCCGTCCTTGCTGATCTGGGTGGACCCACCGGGTCCGTAGGGGCTGGTCACTGCGGTCACGTGGGGGACCTTCGCCACCTTGGCCAGCATGGTGTCGATGGTGGCCTTCACCTCGGGATCGGTGACCTGGGCCCCGTTGGTCGGATGGAAGACGATCTGCTCGCGGTCCCCGGCCACGCTCGGGGCTGCGGCCTGCAGGAGGTGGAGGGCGTTGGTGGACTCCGTGTTGGGGAGGTTGAAGGTGTTGGAGTAGGCGGTGCCCACGGACTGGGAGATGACGCTCATCCCGATGAGGGCGGTCAGCCACAACAGGACCACGATGACGCGATGGCGGACGCACCATGAGGCAAGACTCTTCATTGCGACGTACTCCTCAATTGAATCTGCTGACTACGGGGGGCTGGGTCTCGGCCGGAGGTGGCGGATCGACCCTCGTGCTCCGAACCGTCGGGGCCATTCTCGCTGATTCCCGTCGGAATCTGGTCGATGGCCGTTACTACGACGCTACCGGGGTTGGGCGCGTATGCGATAGTCGGCGCCTGGCATTCCGGGCTCTGGTCCCCATCGGCCATGATGATGGGGTGGACGTCCCCCATCGCCTCGTACCGCTCGACGGCGCCTTCAATTTCCGTGATCTGGGCGGCTACCAGGGCACCGGGGGGAGGGTGACCCGGTGGGGCACGCTGTTCCGGAGCGACACGCTCCATGAGCTGTCCCCGTCCGACGTCACCCTCCTGCGGTCGATGGGCCTGGCCACCATCATCGACCTGCGCACGGCGAGGGAGCTGCTGCAGACCGGGCGTGGACCGCTGGGGCCCGAGCCCATCGCCTACCGGCATCTCTCGGTCATCGGGGACGGGAGCGGCGGTGGAGCCGGTGGAGCCGGTGGCGAGGCCGTGGCCGCGCCCGATGTCGACGATCTCACCGAGCGATATCTCTGGTACCTGGAGGTGGGGGGCCCGGCCCTGGCCGAGTCCCTCGCCGTGCTCGGGGACCCCACCAGCTACCCCCTGGTCTTCCACTGTGCCGCCGGCAAGGACCGGACCGGAGTGCTGGCCGCCCTGGTGCTCGATCTCTGTGGTGTGGCGCCCGAGGTCATCGTGGCCGACTACCTGATCACGGCGGAGCGGATGAAACTGATCCTGGGCCGGTACCGGGCCGACCCCGCCTTCGAGGCCCGGATGGCGGCGGTGCCGCCGGGACGGTTCGGCGTGGAGGCCGACACCATGGAGCGCTTCCTCGACATCCTGCACCGGCGGTTCGGGGGAGCCGAGGGCTGGGCCACGGCCGCCGGCGTGTCCCCGGCGACGATCGGGGGCCTCCGGGAGGTGCTGCTCGGCCCGGCCCACTGAGGCGGTCCGGACGGACCGTGGGGCGGCCGACCCCCGTGAGCCAGCGGGGAACAGGGGGCCTCCGGGGATGCCCGCACGAGGCCGAGTCGCTCTACACTGGCCTGGTGAGTGCATCGATCTGGGCACCGATCCTGGCCGGAACGGCCCTGTTCGTGGCCCTCATGCTGGCCGGACTGGTCGTGACCGGATTCCTGCTCTGGAGGCTGGCCCGTCGCAAGTGGCGGGCGCTCCACTCGCACGGGGCCGTCATCGGCGCCACTGCCCTCTGGGAGGCGGCGGCGGTCCGTCGTCGCCAGGGTGGCGAACCCACCTCGCCCGACGAGGTGGCCCAGTGGTCCCCGTCGCGTGCCCGCAAGGAGATGTGGCGTTCGGTGGACCAGGCCGATGCCGCCGTGCGGGCGGCGGCCGACGTAGGCGCCCCCGTGGCCGAGCTGCCATCGCTGTGTCGGCGCCTGAACGCCGCGGCCGTCGACCTCGACAAGGTGCTGCGGGTGGAGCCGGCCGGTCCCGTGCCCATGGCCATCCGCACCCAGGTCCACGGGGTGATGCAGGCCGCCGGTGACATCCAGCGCGCCGCGGTCGTGTCGGCCAGCGACGCCAACGGGCAGCGGGTGGAGGACCTCACCCGCGATGCCGTCCACGAGATCGAGCTCCTCGACGCCGGGCTGGCCTCGGCCCAGGCCGTCCTGCCCCGGCCTCCCCGCTGATCACGGCCCCTGCCGACTGAACCGGGCCGCGCCATCGGGCCCGGTCGACCGGGAACCGGACGTCAGCCCGTGGGGCCGGACAGCACCTCGTGGACCGAGGCCGACAGTACGTCCAGCCCGTCGGCCAGCAGCGACCCGTCGATGACCAGCGGGGGCAGCAGCCGGATCACGTTGCCGTAGCTCCCGCAGGACAGGACGACCACTCCGCTCCGGTGGCACGCCGCCACGATGCGCCGGGTCGCCTCCCCGTCGGGCTCGAGGCTGCCGGGACGGACCAGCTCCATGGCCATCATGGCCCCCCGTCCGCGGACGTCGCCGATGGCCGGATGCTCCCGTTGGAGGTCCCGGAGGCACGCACCGACGGTCTCCCCGATGCGACGGGCCGCCTCGACCAGGCCCTCCTCGTCGATGGTCCGGATGGCGGCCAACGCCGCGGCGCAGGCCACCGGGTTGCCCCCGTAGGTCCCCCCGAGGCCTCCGGGGTGGACGCCGTCCATGAGTTCGGCCCGACCGGTGACCGCGGCCAGCGGCAGTCCTCCGGCCAGGGCCTTGGCCGTGGTGATGAGGTCGGGCACCACGGCTTCGTCCTCGCAGGCGAACCACTGGCCGGTGCGGCCGAAGCCGGTCTGGATCTCGTCGGCCACGAACAGGGCGCCCGCCTCGTGGGCCCAGGCGGCGAGAGTGGGGAGGAATCCGGGGGCCGGTACGACGAAGCCCCCCTCGCCCTGGATGGGCTCGATGAGCACGCAGGCCACGTTGTCCGCTCCCACCAGGCGCTCGATCTCCTCGATGGCCCGGGCGGCGGCCTGCTCCCCGGTCATCCCCTCGGGATCGCGCCGCGGGTAGGACATGGGAACCCGGTAGACCTCAGGGGCGAACGGCCCGAACTTGTCCCGGTAGGGCATGTTCTTGGCCGTGAGGGCCATGGTCAGGTTGGTGCGTCCGTGGTAGGCGTGGTCGAACACCACCACGGCCTGTCGGCCGGTCACGTGGCGGGCCACCTTCACGGCGTTCTCCACGGCCTCGGCCCCGGAGTTGAACAGTGCCGTCCGCTTGTCGTGGCCCCCCGGCGTCCGGGCGTTGAGCTCTTCGCAGACCGCCACGTACCCCTCGTAGGGCGTGACCATGAAGCAGGTGTGGCTGAACCGGGACACCTGCTCGGCCACGGCGTCGACCACACGGGGGGCGGCATGGCCCACGCTGACCACGGCGATGCCCGAGCCCAGGTCGATGAGGGAGTTGCCGTCCACGTCCACCAGCACGGCCCCTGACGCCTCGGCCACGTAGACGGGGAAGGTCGAGCTCACACCACCGGCCACCGCCGCCGATCGGCGCTGCTCCAACGACCGGGACCGGGGTCCGGGCAGCTTGGTGACCAGGTTGCGCCGCTGCTCGATCACGGTCGGTTGGATCGGGGACGGTTCCACGGAGGAGACGGTACCCCGGGGTCTGCTCAGGTCCCAGCCAGGGCGATCACGCCGAACATGGCGCCGACGGGATCGGCCAGCACGGCGAACCGTCCGGCGGGGATGTCGACGGGTCCGGCCGTGAGCGTGGCCCCCGCCGCGGTGGCCGCGGCCACCGCGGCATCGCAGTCGGCCGTGCCGAAGTAGGCCAGCCAGTACGACGGCACCTCGGCCGGGACCTCGGCGGGCATGGCCATCATGCCGCCGACCTGCTCACCCCCCAGCATCCACATGGTGTACTCCATGCCGCCCATGTCAGCCGTCTCGGCCTGCCATCCGAACACCTCGGTGTAGAACGCCGTGGCGGCGGGGACGTCCCGGGTGGACAGCTCGTTCCAGGCCAGGGCCCCGGGCTCGTTGACCAGTCCCGCGCCGATGTGCTGTCGGGGCTGCCACACCGCGGCCGCCGCCCCGGAGGGGTCGGCGAACACGGCCATGCGGCCCACGTCGAGCACGTCCATCGGCTCCACGAAGACCATGCCGCCGGCCGCCTTGACCTTGGCGATGCTGGCGTCGGCGTCCGTTACCGAGACGTAGGTGGTCCACGCCGGCGGCTGGCCCTCCATCATGATGGGCCCGGCCCCGGCCACCGGCACGCCGCCCTTCTCCATCATGTGGTAGCTACCGGCCTCGGGGCCCTGGTCGACGGCGTCCCAGTCGAAGAGCGACGAGTAGAAGGCCGCCGATGCTCCGAGGTCGGGACTGGCCAGGTCCACCCACGAGGGCGTTCCGGGCACGTACGAGGTCCTGCTGGGCATGCCTGCCTCCTTGTCGCATCGGTGATCGAGGTGGCCTCCGATCACACCCGGGCCAGGCCGCCGTCGCCGGGAGTCCGCCCGTCCTTGTCCACCACCCAGCCTGGCACGTCGCTCCCTGCCGCGCCCGCGCGCGTCAGTTGCCGAAGTTCCAGCTGTCGCCATCCTCGTAGCGGTGGATGATGTTCTTGGCCATGAGGATCTTGTGCACCTCGTCGGGCCCGTCGGCCAGACGGAGGACCCGGGCGGTCAGGTACATCTGGCCCAGGGGCAGATCGTTGCTCACGCCGGCCCCGCCCCACACCTGGATGGCCCGGTCGACCACCCGGTGGTAGGCGGCGGGAACGAACACCTTGATGGCCGAGATGGCGGTGCGCACGTCGGGATCGCCGTTGGCCACCTTCTCGGCGGCGTTGATGGTCATGAGCCGGGCCGACTGCACGTCCATGTACGACTCGGCGATGAACCCCTGGATGAACTGCTTGTCCTTCAACAGCCCCCCATGGACCTGGCGGGTGAGGGTGCGCTCCACCATC
>Ga0302196_10006760_pt1 | contig 10085 bp, 6 predicted proteins | sample II_Bog_N1_3_FD_198794 | JGI IMG/M metagenome (GOLD analysis project Ga0302196, IMG submission 198794) | Peat permafrost microbial communities from Stordalen Mire near Abisko, Sweden - II_Bog_N1_3 | ecosystem: Environmental > Terrestrial > Soil > Wetlands > Peat | place: Sweden: Abisko, Stordalen...
GCCGTAGTGGTCCAGATGTTCGGGATCGATATTGGTGACCACCGCGACGGTGGATCGCAACCGCAGGAAGGTGCCGTCGCTTTCGTCGGCCTCGACCACGATCCAGTCGCCCTCCCCGACCTTGGCGTTGGTGCCGTAGGCGTTGATGATCCCGCCATTGACCACGGTTGGATCCATGCCGCCGGCGTCCAGCAGGCAGGCGACCATCGAGGTGGTGGTGGTCTTGCCATGGGTGCCGCCGACGGCCACCGAGAACTGCAGCCGCATCAGCTCGGCCAGCATTTCAGCGCGGCGGACCAGCGGCAGGCGCAGCTCGCGCGCCGCGACCATCTCGGGATTGTCGTGCTTGACGGCGGTTGTGTAGACCACGGCCGAGGCGCCCTCGACGTGGGCGGCGTCGTGGCCGATGAAGATTTTCGCGCCCAGCTTGCTCAGCCGCTCGGTATTGGCCGAGGCGCGGGCGTCGGAGCCGTGCACGACATAGCCGATGCGCAGCATGATCTCGGCGATGCCGCTCATGCCGATGCCGCCGATGCCGACGAAATGCACGGGGCCGAGTTGGAAGGGGACGGGGCGGCGATTCATCAGTTCTGACTAGATGATTTCGATCTTCGGAAACAGATGTTCGGCGCGGCGCACCTATCGCGCCGTGGCCTCGACCACGTCCGCCAACCGCTCCGCCGCGTCGGGTCGGCCCACGGATCGCGAGGCGCGGGCCATTTGCGCCAAGCGTTCCGGGTCGCTCAGCAGGCCGCGCAAGGTCTCCGAAAGCCCTTCGACGGTGAGTTCGGGTTCGCGGATCACCACCGCGCCGCCAGCCTCGGCCAACAGGCGCGCGTTCTGGCCCTGGTCGTCGTCCAGCGCGATTTGCAGTGGGATCAAGATCGCGGGCCGACCGGCCACGGCGAACTCGCAGACCGTGGACGCCCCCGCGCGGCCGACCACCAGATGCGCCTGGGACAGCCGGCTGGCCATGTCGCGAAAAAAGGGTGCGATCTCGGCCCGAACCATGGCTTCGAGGTAGGTCGCGCGCGCCGTATCCATGGATTCCTGTCGGGTCTGTTGCTGGACGCTCAAACGCGCGCGCAAGGCCTCCGGCAGCCGCGCCACCGCACGGGGAACCAGCTCGGACAACAGCCGCGCGCCCTGGCTGCCGCCGGTGATCAGCAGATGCAGCGTATCCGTCGGCGGGACGTAGTCCAGTTCGGCCAGGGCGCGGATTTCCGGCCGGACCGGGTTTCCGACCACCTGGGCGCGGGCCGCCACCTTGGGGTCCGCCTTCAGCAGCGTCGGAAAAGCGCAGGCGACGGCGCTGACCCGCGGCGCCAGCAGCCGGTTGGCGCGCCCCATCACCGCGTTCTGCTCATGGATCAGGGTGCGCCGCCCGCCGGTGATCGCGGCGATCAGCGCCGGCAGCGAGGGATAGCCGCCGAACCCGACCACGATCGCCGGTTTGATCCGCGAGAACGCCGCGCGGGCCTGCAACGTCCCTCGCACAATGGCCAGGCCGGCGCGGGCCATGCCCAAGGGGTCACCGGGTCGATAGGTGGCCGCCGACAGGGCGATCCGCTCCTCGGCCGGGAAGTGGGCGGCGTGATCCGCCACACGCTCGTCGCTGGCCAGCACAATGCGCCAGCCCCGCTCGCTCAAGGCTTCGGCCAGGGCCTGGGCGGGAAACAGATGGCCGCCGGTGCCGCCGGCGGCGACGACCGCGACGCGGTCCTGGTCGTTCAAGCTCACGTGAAAGCGCCGGAAGAACCTTCGCCGAGGCCGTAGGCGCCCGGCCGCTTGCGGGTCAGAGCCAGGGCCAGACCCAGAGTCAAACCCATGGCGATCATCGACGAGCCTCCATAGGAGATGAACGGCAGCGTCATACCCTTGGTCGGGATCATCTTCAGGTTCACGGCGATATTGATGAAGGCCTGCTGGCCGACCAGCACGAACAGGGCGCCGGACGCGACCTGCTCGAAGGGATCAGACAGCCGCATCGACTTGTAGAGCCCGCGCAGGACAATGAAGGCGAACAGGGTGATCAGCAGCAGCGAGAAGATCAGGCCGTACTCCTCCGCCGCCACCGAATAGATGAAGTCGGTGTGCAGGTCGGGCACGTTGCGTTTCATCACGCCCTCGCCCGGGCCGCGCCCGAACAGGCCGCCGGCGGCGATGGCCTCCTGGGCGTGCGCCACCTGACTAGCGGACGATTGATGGGTGTCGCCGGTGTCGGACGAGAAGAAGTTATTCACGCGCGTCGAGACGTGCTGGAACATGAAATAGAGCGTCACCCCGCCACCCAACGCCGCCGCGCCCAGCCCCATCATCCAGGCGAAGGGCACGCCGGCCATGAAGAAGGCCGCTCCAAACGCGATGGTGATCAGCACCGTCTGGCCCACATCCGGCTGTTTCAGCAGCAGCACCACCGCCAGTACGTACATGCCGAAAGCGATCGACACGCCGGGCACGCCCTCGCCCTTCTGGCCTTCGGCGAACATCCAGGACGCCAGCACGATCAGGGCTGGTTTCATGAACTCGGACGGTTGCAGCGAAAACCCGCCCCACTGCAGCCAGCGCGTCGCGCCCTTGGCGTGGTGACCCAGGAACGGTAGGGCGGCCATGATCAGGATGGCGACGAGATAGATAAAAAAGCAGGTCCGCCGCACGCCCCGGGGCGAGAGCATCGATACGCCGAGCAGCAGGACCGAGCCGATGGCGGCGAACACGCACTGGCGCACGGCGAAATGGAACGGGTCCGCCACGTTCATCCGCGCCGCCGCCGCGGGGCTGGCCGCGAACGATAAGAGCACGCCGAGCAGGATCAGGATCGCGGTGGCGCCCAGCAGCAAATGATCGGTGGTCCACCACCAGACGCCCAGGGCCGAACGATCGGTGCGGGCGAAGGCGTGACGCTGGGTGGTCATGCGCAGGCTTCCCGGCGAGGTTGTTGAGTCAACGCCAGAACCGCGCCGCGAAAGGCTTCGCCCCGGACTTCGAAGTCGGGAAACTGGTCGAACGAGGCGCAGGCCGGCGACAACAGCACGACGGCTTCGTCGCCCGCTTGAAGCTGCGTGGCTTGCAGGGCGTCGGCGTTAGCGGCGGCGACTGCGGCCTCGATCGTACCGCAGATCACGTAAGGCGCCTTGCCGTCCAGCGTGCGGGCGAAGGCCTCTGACGCCTCGCCGACCAGATAGGCTTTGGCTATCCGGGGAAACAGGTCTTCCAGACTGTCGATGCCGCCCGCCTTTGGTCGGCCGCCGACGATCCAGTGAAAGCGCGGATAGGAGCTCATCGCCTGGCGCGCGGCGTCGACATTGGTCGCCTTGGAGTCGTTGACGAAGCGCACGCCCTCGATCTGGGCCACGGTCTCCATGCGGTGCGCCAGGCCCGGAAAGCTCGCCAGCCCGGCCGCTGCGTCTTCCGCCGAAACGCCCAACGCGCGGGCGGCGGCGAAGGCGGCGGCGGCGTTTTGCCAGTTGTGCCGGCCCGGCAGGGATTGCGCGCGCAAGAGGTCGGTCACCTCGGCCACCCGCTCGCCCGTCGCGTCATAGAGCACGCCCTGCAGGGCGTAGACCCCGCGCCCCATGGCCCGCTTGGCGGAGATTGGCCAGATGGTGCGGCGGTTGGCGGCGGTGATCTCGGTGCAGATCTGCTGGCACCAGGCGTCGTCGACGCCAACCACGGCGGTGTCGCCCTTGCCCTGGTTCAGCAACACCCGACGCTTGGCCGCGACATAGCCGTCCATGCCGCCGTGCCGGTCCAGATGGTCGGGCGTGATGTTGAGCAACACCGCCACGTCCGGCTTCAGGCTGGAGGTCAGGTCGAGCTGGTAGGAGGATACCTCGAGCACATAGACCGCGCCGCCGTGCATGTCCTCAAGGCCCAGAACGCCGACGCCGATATTACCGCCAATCCGCGCGTCGCGCCCCGCGGCGGTCAGCATATGGCCGAGCAGCGCCGTGGTGGTCGACTTGCCGTTGGTGCCGGTGATCAGCACGACCTTCGGCCGCTTGCCTTCAGGCGCCGCGTTGACGGTGCGGGCGAACAACTCGATGTCGCCGAGAATTTCGACGCCGGCGGCGTGGGCTTTTTCGACTGTCCAGTGCGCCGCCGGATGGGTCAAAGGCACGCCCGGCGAAAGCATCAGCGCGTCGAACTCGGCCCAATCAGCGACCGAAAGATCGACCAGCGGCAGGCCTTCGGCGGCGGCGGCCGCGCGCGCGGCCGGGGTTTCGTCCCACAGCGCCACCTCCGCGCCGCCGGCCTTCAGCGCGCGCGCGGCCGTCAGCCCGGTTCGGCCCAGACCGAACACGGCGACCCGCTTGCCTTCAAAGCCACGGACGGGGATCACGGTTCTGCGTCCTCCCCTATCTCAGTTTCAATGTCGCAAGGCCGAGCATGGCCAGCATCAGAGCGACGATCCAGAACCGGACGACGATGGTCGACTCGGCCCAGCCCAGCTTCTCGAAGTGATGGTGAATCGGCGCCATCAGGAAGACCCTGCGGCCCGTGCGCTTGAAATAGGCGACCTGGATGATGACCGACAGCGCTTCGACGACGAACAGCCCGCCGACGATAGCCAGCACGATCTCGTGCTTGCAGGCCACCGCGACCGTGCCCAGCGCGCCGCCCAGCGAGAGCGAACCGGTGTCGCCCATGAAAATCTTGGCCGGCGGGGCGTTGTACCAGAGAAAGCCGAGACCCGAGCCGATGATCGCGCCGCAGAACACCGACAACTCGCCCACGTCGGGCACGTAGTGCAGCTCCAGATAGCGGGTATAGACGATATTCCCGACCAGATAGGCGATCATCCCGAAGGCCCCGGCGGCGATCATCACGGGTCCGATCGCCAGCCCGTCCAGGCCGTCGGTGAAGTTGACCGCGTTGGCGGCGCCCATGATGACCAGGCCGGCGAAGGCCAGATAGAACCAACCCAGGTTGAAGATCAGCGCCTTGAACACCGGGAAGACCAGGGAGGTCGACAGGCCGTGGGTTGGGGAGGGCGCCCCCAGCCGCATCATCGCCAGCACCGCGGCGACCGCGATGACGCCCTCGATCGCCAGCCGCGCCGCGCCGGAAAGCCCGTCGGTGGTCTGCTTGGTGACCTTGGCGTAGTCGTCCATGAAGCCCAGCAGGCCGTAGCTGCCGGTCACCACCAGCGCGACCCAGACATAGACGCTGGTCAAATCGCCCCACAAAAGCGTGCCACCGATCAGGCCGGCCAGGATCATCAGGCCGCCCATCGTCGGGGTGCCGGCCTTTTCGGTGATGTGGCGCGCGATACCGTCGGCGCGGATCGGCTGGCCGCGACCCTGCTTGGCCTGCATCCAGCGGATGAAGCGCGAACCCATAGCGACGACGATGATCTGCGCCGTAACTACAGACATGCCGGTTCGGAAGGTTAGGTATTTCAGCAGGTTGAGCACGGGCACGTAGTGGTGGTGTTCGGCCAGGCGCAGGTACAGCAGATACAGCATCAGCCTGCCTTCCTTGCGCCGACGTCGAGCGCCATCAACCTCTCGGCCACCGCATGGGCCTTTGAGCCCTTGGAGCCTTTGACCATCACCACGTCGCCGGGCGCGATCGCTCGCTCCAACTGTGACGCCAGTTCAGCCGCGTCCGGCGCATATCCGCCTCGGCGCGCGGGCGGCAGCGAGCGCCACAGCGCGGCCATCAGCGGGCCAGCGCAAAACACCAGATCCACGCCGGCGACTTCGATGGGTTCGATCAGGCCGGCATGGAGATTCGCCGCCTCGTCACCCAGTTCCAGCATGTCGGTCAAGGCGACGATCCGCCGCCCTTGGACCGGGACGGAGCCAAGGGTCTTGAGCGCGGCGCCCATTGAGACCGGGTTGGCGTTGTAGCTTTCGTCAACCAGGGTGAAGGCGCCGTCAGGCAGTTGAATTCGCCGCGCCGCGCCGCGTCCGTCCAATGGCGCGAAAGCCGACAGCGCCGCCAGGCTGGTGGGCCGATCGACATCCAGTTCCCCCAGCACCAGCAGCACGGCCAGGCTGTTCAGGCCCCAATGCTGGCCGCTTTGGCGGATGGGAAAGCTCAGGACCTCGCCGCCGATCCGGGCGGTGACCCGCGCGCCTTCATCGGTCGGCGCGAAGGTCAGCAGCTCGGCATCGGCGTCCTCGACCGAGCCGAAGGTCAGGATGCGGGCGCCGGCGTGAACCGCCTCGCGGCGCAGGAACGCGAACCATGGGTCGTCGAGGTTCAGGACGGCCGTGCCGCCCGGCGCCAGACCGGCGAAGATCTCGGCCTTGGCCCGCGCGACGCCGGCTTCACCGTCCGGGAAATTCTCGGTGTGCACCGCTCCGACCGTGGTGATGGCGACCACGTCCGGAGCGACCATCCGGGCCAGCGGCTCGATCTCACCGGCATGGTTCATGCCAATCTCAAACACGGCGCGCCGGGTCTCGCGCGGCATCCGCGCCAGGGTCAGCGGCACGCCGATATGATTGTTGTACGACTTGATCGAAGCGTGGGCGGGCCCGGCCAGGGCTAGCCCAGCGGCCACGGCCTGGGTGACGCTGGTCTTGCCGACCGATCCGGTGATCGCGCCGCGTTTGGCCTGCGTCGCGCGGGTCCGTGCAGCCAGTCCGAGGCCCTCCAGGGCGGCCAGGGTGTTGTCGACAACGATGGCGGAGCCGCTGGGTGCGCGCTCGACCAGCGCGCCGGCCGCGCCCAGGGCCATCGCCTGACCCACGAATTCATGTCCATCGCGCAGGTCGCGCAGGGCCACGAACAGATCGCCCGGCTCCAGGCTGCGCGTATCGATCGAGACGCCGGTAGCGGCGAAGGGTTCGCCCGACGGCCGTCCGCCGGTCGCGCTAAGCATCTCGTCGCTGGTCCAAAGGGTGCGCGGCTCAGCCATAGGCCCTCTCCAGCGCGGACAGGGTCTCTTGCACGTCGTCGAACGGGTGGTTGACCCCGGCGATCAGCTGGCCCTGCTCGTGGCCCTTGCCGGCGACCACCAGCACATCCCCTTTGGTCAACAAACCCGCGGCTTCGCGGATCGCGGCGCGGCGATCCCCGATCTCGCGCGCCCCGGGCGCCGCGGCCAGGATAGCGGCGCGGATCGCCGCCGGGTTCTCCGAGCGGGGATTGTCGTCGGTGACGATGACGACGTCGGCCAGCCGCGCGGCGACTTCGCCCATCAAGGGGCGCTTGCCCCGGTCGCGGTCGCCGCCGGCGCCGAAGACCACGATCAAGCGGCCTCGGATATGCGGCCGCAAGGCGTTCAACACCGTTTCGAGTCCATCCGGCGTGTGGGCGTAGTCGACATAGGCCTCAGCGCCACCGACGTCCGAACCCACCCGTTGCAGCCGTCCTGGCGCGCCTTGCAGCTGCTCCAGCGAGGCCAGCACGGCCTCGGGGTCCTCGCCGGCGGCGATGCACAGCCCGGCCGCCGCCAGGGCGTTGCTGGCTTGAAAAGCGCCGACCAACGGCAGGATCAAATCGTGGGTCCGACCTTGTTCGAGCACGCTCAACCGCTGACCATGCGCCGCCGGCTTCCGCGACCTCAGCCGCAGCGACTGGCCGCGTTCGCCGACCGAGAGAACGGTCTGGCCCGCACGCATGGCGGCGGAGGCGAAGGCTTCGAACTGGTCGCTGTCGGCGTTCAGCACGGCGGTCGCGCCGCGCGGCAGCAGGTCTTCAAACAACCGCAGCTTGGCCGCCCGATAGGCGCCCATGGTGCCATGATAGTCGAGATGGTCCTGGGTCAGGTTGAGGAACGCCGCCGCCGTCAGCCGAACCCCGTCCAGCCGCCGTTGACTGATCCCATGCGAGGAGGCTTCCAGCGCGACGTGGGTCACGCCCCGCTCGGCCAGGCCGGCCAGCACCCGCGCCGTATCGGCGGCGTCCAAGGTGGTCAGCCCCGGCGGCGTGATCTGCTCGTCGCCGGCGCGCACGCCCAGCGTGCCCATGCTGGCGGCCGAACGGCCCAGCCGCGTGAAGATCTGATGGCAAAAGGAGACTACCGAGGTCTTGCCGTTGGTGCCGGTGACCGCGACGCAGGTGCGAGGCTGGGCGCCCCAGAAGGCCGCCGACGCAAGAGCAAAGGCACGGCGCGGGTCGCTGTCGCTCACCACCGGCGCGCTCAGCCCGGGAATGTCTCCGCTGGCCAAAATCGCGGCCGCGCCCGCCGCCACCGCCACGGGCGCGAAATCGCGGCCGTCGACTTTTGCGCCGGGCAAGGCCGCGAACAGGAAACCCGGACGCACTTGCCGGCTGTCGGCGGTGATCCCCGTAATCTCCGGATCGACCGGCAGATCGCGATGCACAAGTTCGGAGAGGCGCATGGCGTTCACTGCTCCGCGCCGGCCGGCGCGGCGATCGCGGCGACCTTGAGGTCGGCCAGCGGCGTTGGGGCCAGAGACGTTGGGGCCAGCGGCGTCGGCGCGCGCTTGACCCCCAGATAGGGCGCGATCCGCTCGACCAGGCGACCCGCCGCCGGCGCCGCGGTCTGCGCACCCATGGCGAAGCCGCCGGATTCCTTGGTCGGCTTGGGGCTGTCGAGCAGGATGAAGACGAAATAGCGGTCGGCGTTCATCGGGCCATCAGTAGGAAACACCGCGGCGAACGAGGAGACCCGCTTGCCAGCCGCATAGTGACCATTGATCGCCTTCTGCGCGGTGCCGGTCTTGCCGCCGAGCCGGTAGCCCGGCGCGAGGGCGTCGGCGCCCCGGCCGGTGCCGGTGGTGGCGTTCAGGCGCATCAGGTCCAGCATGGTGCGCGAGGTCGCTTCCGAGATCACACGATGACCGTGCGGATAGTCGCGCGGATCAAGCTTGCGGATGGTCAGGGGAATATATTCCCCGCCGTTCAAGATCGCGTTCATGCCAGTGGCGACGGCCAGGGGACTGACCGAGATGGCCTGGCCGAACGCCATCGAGGCGACCGTGTTATCGGTCAGCTTGAGAGGCAGGATCGGCTTGGCGGACTCAGCCAATTCGCTGGGCGCGGCGCCGAACAGGCCGAAGCTTTTGAAATAATGCCGCATCCGGTCGGGACCGAGCTTCAAGCCCAGCCGCGCCGCGCCGATATTGGACGAGTGGGTGAACACCTCCCAGAGCGGCAGCGGGGCGTTGTCCTTCTCGTCGTCATGGATCCGCTGATTGCCAATCTGCAGGGGGGTGGAGGCGTCAAAGACCGTGTTGATCGTCGCGACGCCGGAATCGATCCCCGCCGCCAAGGTGAACACCTTGAACACCGAGCCGGGCTCGTAGACCGTCGCGGCGGCGTGATTGATCATGTCGCACGGCGGCGTCAGCCCCGCCTTGTTGGGATCAAAGGCCGGATAGCTGACCATGCCGAGAATTTCGCCGGTATGGACGTTGGTGACGATGCCGATCGCGCCGTCGGCCTGGAAGCTGCTCGCAGTCTTCTGCACCTCGTCTTGCAAGGCCGACTGGATCCGCAGATCAATCGACAGCGCGACGGGCGCGCCGCCGGCGTTGTCGCGGATGGCCTGATCCAGCGCCCGCTCGACCCCGGCCTGACCCTTGCTGACCCCGCCATGATCGACGAAGCCGATCAGGTGTCCCCCGGTTGGACCCAAGGGGTAGACGCGGTGAGATTCCGGCTCGAACGAGATGCCCGGCAGGCCCAGATCGTCGATCCGGTCGCGTTCTTCCGGCGTCAAGCCGCCGAGCAGGTATTGCCGCCGGTCGGAAGCGAGCGCCCGATCCAGCCGCTGGGGCGACAGCTGGGGTAGCGCTACTGCTAGGGCGCGGCGCACCTCGGGCCTGTTCCAGTTGTCATGCGGGTCGAAATAGAGCCCGTAGTGCGGCAGATCCACCGCCAGCAATTGGCCGTTGCGATCGACCAGATCCGCCCGCGCGCCAGGAGGGGCGCCGGCCAGGGCGCCGTTGCGGTCGGCCTCGGGAAACAGCGCCGACTTGGTCGCGCCCACGCCCAGGGTCAAAAAGCCGGCGGCGAACAGGGCCAGCACAAAGAACAGGCGCAGCTTGGTGTCGTCCTGAGCCCGCCCCGCGGCCTTTGAGCGCTCGAAGGCGTGCTCGATCCGCCAGACCTGTTCGATCAACCAGCGCCAGGCCGGGGGAAACCGGTAAAGGGCGAGGTCG
>Ga0302196_10006764_pt1 | contig 10079 bp, 10 predicted proteins | sample II_Bog_N1_3_FD_198794 | JGI IMG/M metagenome (GOLD analysis project Ga0302196, IMG submission 198794) | Peat permafrost microbial communities from Stordalen Mire near Abisko, Sweden - II_Bog_N1_3 | ecosystem: Environmental > Terrestrial > Soil > Wetlands > Peat | place: Sweden: Abisko...
CCCGCGGACAAGCGCGATGGCGACGGCAATGCCGACCGCGGCGGACACGAAGTTCTGCACCGCGAAACCGGCCATCTGTACTAGATGGCCATCGGTCGATTCGCCGGAATAGTTCTGCCAGTTGGTATTCGTGACGAAGCTGACGGCGGTGTTCCAGGCCAGCGCCGGCGTCATCGGCGTCGCCGGATTGTTCAGATGCAGCGGCAGTTTGCCCTGCACCAGTTGCAAGACGAATAGGAATACGACACTGACCGCCGAAAACGCGATCAGACTTCGGGCATACGCAACCCAGGTTTGTTCGGCTTCCGGGCTGGCGCCAATCAAGCGGTAGAGGAATCGTTCTGTTCGGGAGTGCTTTTTGGAGCTATAGACCCGGTACATGTAGTCGCCGAACGGCACGTGTACGGCCACCAATGCAACAATGAGGAGAGCGAGGAAGACCACACCCGCTGCTGTGCCACTCACTAGAAGCGCTCCGGATACATAAGAGCCGCAACAAGTAACAGTGCGACCAAGACGGCGAGGACCAGACCTACAGTGTTAGCGATGCTCACGATCCCAACTTCAGCGCAAAGCTGAGCGCTGCGAAAATTGCCAGCGTCAGCAGGAGATACACCACCACGGACATACCTGTCTCCGTTCAATCCCGACTCGGTCGATTCGGTCCTTGACTTGTGCGCGACCGAACATCGCCCCCGGTGATGAGGACAAGTATGAGGCTATGCTCGCGTGAAGCCAGGTGAGGTCTCGTTAACGGTTTCTTTACGGTAGGCACCGCTACATTTGCGGCCTTGGCGGGGTTCCGGCCGATTCTTTTACGCGGTGTCCGGGATCGGATTCTCGGTCATCGGAATCCGCACCCGGAATACTGTTCGGCCGTTGCCGGACTCGGCGGTAACCGAGCCGTGATGGGCCTTGACGATCGAACTGACGATGGCCAGGCCCAGTCCGTTGCCTGATCCGTTGCTCCGGGACTTGTCCGCGCGAACGAACCGCTCGAATAGCCGGGGCAGGACGTCCGCGTCGATGTCGGGGCCGTCGTCATCGACCGTGAGTTCGGCGTAGGGGCCGTCGGGGCCGCTCCGGTGTTGGGTGATCCCGGTTGTCACCGTTACGCCGGGCGGCGTGTGCACCCGGGCGTTGTTGAGCAGATTGCTGACGAGTTGGTGCAGCCGGGCATGATCCCCGCGGACCCAGACCGGTTCGTCGGGTAGATCGTTGACCCAATGGTGGGTAGGCGCGGCCACCGCAGCGTCGTTCACCGCGTTGACGACGAGATCCGCCAAGTCGACGTCATCGGTCTGCAGATCTTCGCCTTCGCCCAGCCGGGAGAGCAGCAGCAACTCGTCGACCAGCGACGTCATCCGGCGCGCCTCGGACTCGATGCGGGCCAGCGCGTACTCGGTCGTCGGCGGCAGCGCCTCACTGTCTTGGCGGGTGAGTTCGGCATACCCCTGAATCGCGGCCAGCGGGGTTCGTAGCTCGTGGCTGGCGTCGGTGAGGAATTGCCGCATCCGTAGATCGGAATCTGCGCGATGCGCCAGCGCGCTGTCGACGTTGTCCAACAACCGGTTCAGCGTGTGTCCGACGATTCCGACTTCATTGTCGGGATCGGTGTCCTGCGGGCGCACTCGCACGTCGATCCGGTGGTCGTCGTCGGTGAGCGGCATTGCAGCAACCTCTGCGGCGGTTGCTGCCACGCGGCGTAGCGGGCGCAGGGTGTACCCGACCACCCAAATTGTGAGCCCCGCGGTCACGACCAGCGCGGCGGCGATAAGGGCTGCGGTGGTGATGTTTTTGCGGGCGATGATTCGGTCGGCGAGGTTGAGCGACACCCCGACGACCAGGATGTCGGATCCGACGAAGATGCAGTCAACCCGGTAGGAGCCAAGGCTGCCCAGTTTTTCGGTCTTTGGCGGGGCGTCCGGCCACGATTGCGCCTCGATTGCGCGGACCACGTCTGCCGGCGCAGGTCGTGCTTCGTCTTCGGAGAAGACTGCCGAGCCGATCACGGCCCCGCCGCGCAGCACGGCGATGAGGTTTCCCGGGGTTTGTCCGGTGAACTCCAACAGTGCCTGCGATACCGGCGGAGTGTCTTGATGTGCCGAACTATGCTCGCCGTTGCGGTATCTGGCGTACGAGTTGTTGAACGCGTGCAGGGATTTGGCGACCTCGGCGTCGTTCATCGTCGTGACATAGCCCCGCAGGCTCAGCACTGAGACGACGCCGACTGTCACCAACACCACGGTGACGACTGCCAATACGCCGAAGAGCAACTGGCGGCGCAGCGAACTGGGGAACCACCGCGGCGTGTCTCCCGATGCCGTATTGGGCTCGCGGGTCATTCCGGTGGCCGCAGCATATATCCAATGCCGCGCACGGTCTGGATCATCGGCTTTCTGCCGGAGTCGATCTTCTTCCTCAGGTAGGAGATGTAGAGGTCGACGATGCTGGTGCGTCCGGCGAAGTCGTAGTTCCAGACCCGGTCCAGGATTTCGGTTCGGCTCAGCGCCCGGCGGGGATTGCGCATCAGGAAACGAAGCAGTTCGAACTCGGTCGAAGAAAGCGATATCGGCGTGCCGTCGCGGGTGACTTCGCGGCTGGCGGCATCGACTCGCAGATCGCCGACATTGAGGGTCTCCGCGGCCGGCGGGGTCAGTTGGGTGGCGCGGCGCAGCAACCCGCGGAGTCGGGCGACCAGCTCCTCGAGGCTGAACGGCTTGGTCATATAGTCGTCGGCGCCCGCGGTGAGCCCGGTAACCCGGTCCATCACCGAATCGCGGGCGGTGAGGAACAGGGTGGGCGTGTAGGTGTCGGACTCGCGAACCCGTTCCAGAATCCGCAGCCCGTCCACGTCGGGCAGCATGATGTCCAGGACCAGCACGTCAGGGCCGACCTTGTCGAACTTGGCGATGGCGTCGCGCCCGTTGTGCGCGATGTCGACGTCCCAGCCTTCGTAATGCAGCGCCATCTTCACCAAGTTCGTCAGCGCCGGCTCGTCGTCGACCAGCAAAACCCGGATCGGTGATCCATCGGCTCGATTGATCCGGGGCAGCTGCCCGAGGATCGCCTGCCGAGGCCTCTGGCTACCCGTGTATCCCGACATTGCGGTCATGCTCCTGGATTCTTACAGCTCAAATGATTTTGTCACAGAGTTCATAGAATTCTCAAATGTAATCCCCTCCCTCGGCTCACATTGAGGCGGACACAAATATGTGTTTTATATGTGTCTCATATGCCAGCTTGAGATTAGGCCGAATCCGAAAAATACTGGAAGACATAGCTGTTAGGATGATTAAGTTTATAGGCGCGAGAGGTGGTCCCCTAAATCACCAGTGCGATAAGGGATTTCACGGCCGAAGCGGCATGACTGTGCTGTACCCGCATTCGCGGATGAATCCCCAGCCCAACGCTGAGGACGATGCCGTCTCGTCTCTCGTTAACGCCAAGTTACGCAGAATCACGAATTTCAGGAGACTTCAATTTATTTCGTAACAAACCCTGCGAATGCACCGCTCCCGACGGTGTTCAAGCCCGGCGCCGAACCGCGAGGTCTCGGCGCTCGGATGGTCGATGCCGAAACCGCTCCGTTCATTCCTGTCAGCCGAATCGCGGACCCGCCTGTGGACACCGGTGACAACCCTTCGGCCGTCGCCGGTGTCCTTTCGGCCACGGTGCTGCCTGCCCGCGACGCTCGCCGACGTAAGCCGATTGTGACGCGGGCCAGCAAACTCAAACAACGAGAGGGATAGGCGATGGACTTTGGAGCATTGCCGCCGGAAGTCAACTCCGCCCGGATGTATCTGGGTCCGGGGCCCGCGACGCTGCTGGCTGCCTCCGCGGGATGGGAATCGTTGGGCGCCGAACTCCAGAGCACCGCGATGGGTTACCAGTCTGCGATCTCGGTCCTGACCGACGAATCCTGGACGGGCCCGTCGTCGATGTCGATGCAGGCAGCGGTCACCCCGTACCTGGTGTGGCTCAGGACCACCGCTGCCCAGTGCGAGGAAGCGGCCACCCAGGCCACCGCCGCGGCGGCGGCCTACGAGTCGGCCTACGCGATGACGGTGGCGCCGCCGTTGGTCGCGACCAACCGGGTTCAGCTGGCGACGTTGATCGCGACCAACCTGTTTGGGCAGAACACGCCGGCGATCATGGCCACCGAGGCGGAGTACAGCGAGATGTGGGCCCAGGATGCCACCGCGATGTATAACTATGCCGCCAGTTCGGCTGCTGCATCAGCCGTTTCGGCGTTCTCGTCGCCGCCCGAAACGACAAATCCGAACGGGCTGGCCACGCAGGCCGGTTCGTTTGCCCAGACCGTCGGCGCCAAAGCCAAGGCATCGTCGACCCAGCTGATGTCCGCGGTAACGCAGGCCCTGCAGAATCTGGCGACGCCCGGATCCGCATCCGGGTCGGGGCTCTCATCCGCGGCGGTAGGCAACGTTTCCGGGCTTGCCGCGTCCGGCGTTTCCTCGCCCGCCAGCGCGCTGTCGAGTCTGACCGGTGCGTCGGGCAAGACCGCCAAAACCGCCGGCGCCGCCGGCGCCCTCTCGAGTCTGACCGGGATACTTTCCAGCCTTGGCAGTAACGGCGCTCTCAACGGGATCTTCGATGTAGGTGGGCTTGCCGGAGATGTCTCCGGCCTGGGTACCGACTTCGGTGGCCTTGGTCTCGACTTCGGCGGTACCGGTCTGGACATCTTCGGCGCGCAGCTCGACGTTGCGGGTATGGGTTCGATATCCGGAGCCGCTGGGAGCGCCGCCAGCCTGGGCGGCTTGGGGGGCATCCCGGGGTTGGGGGCTCTTGGCGGTCTGGGAGGTGTGGACGGGGGAGCCGCGGCCGGCCTGGGTCAAGCGGCGTCGTTGGGTACCTTGTCGGTGCCGCCGAGTTGGGCCGACGCGGTTTCGATGACTACGCCGATTCCCTTGATGGATGCCAACGCGATGCCGGGCGGATGGGGCGCGGCGCCGTCGCTGGCCGGCGGGCCCACCGTCTCCAAGATGCCGCTGGGCGGCATGGTCGGGCGTGAGTCCGATGGTGCGGTTCAGCGGGTTGGATTCCGCTCCTCGCTTGTTCCGCATTCGCCGGTCGCCGGGTAGCGCACCGCAAAAAAGGGCCACAGACAAACAACAGGGCCGCACACCTGTTGGTGTGCGGCCCCGCGTTGTCGAGAGGGGTGCTATCAGGCCCAGCTGGATCCGACGGCGCTGTCGGTGCTCGCCATGTTGTTACCGGCGGACTGCACGTTCTGGCCGTGCGAGTTGGCCTGCTCGTAGATCACCTGGAAGTTGCGACCCAGCTGAGTGATGAACTCCTGGCAAGCGACCGAACCGGCGCCGCCCCAGAAGTCACCAGCAGCCAGCACATCGCGAACGATGGCCTGGTGCTCCTGCTCCAATGATGCGGCCTGAGCGCGAATGGTGGCACCGTGGGTGTCCACGTCGCCGAACGAGTAATTGATGCTCATTGTCATGTCCTCCTAAATTTGTAAGTTTGTGGGTTTCGAAAACGAGTGGCTGAACTAGCTGCGCAGGAGCTGCTGCGAAGCCTGCTCTTGCTGCTCGTAGTTGCCGGCGTCACGCAGCATGCCGTCGCGCACACCGTGGAGCATGTTCACGATGTTGCGGAACGCCTGGTTCATCTGCCCCATGGTGTCGTAAGACGTCGCCTGGGCGGTGCCACTCCAGCCAGCACCCGAAATGTTCACCGACGACGACCACATACGACGAGCCTCGTCCTCGACCGTCTGAGCGTGAGTCTCAAACCGGCCAGCCATCGCACGCATCGCGTGCGGGTCAGTCATAAAGCGCGTTGCCATTTGCCTGTCTCCTTATTACTGGATTGAATTACTTTGGACCTTCATACAGTTTGTCTTTGTGCTTGCCGGAATATCTCTCAACCGGCCGCTGGGGAGTGGGGTACTACGCTACTGGTCCGCGGGAGTTCGAAACGAGGTTCGGCTTCGGCCTGCCACTCGGCCCATTCCGACCACTCATTCCATTCGTCCATGCCTTCGGCGGGCTCTTCTGTATTGGGATTCGTCTCGACGACGGCCTTGACTGCGGCCTCGGCACCCTCTTCAGGCTCCGGCGCCCAATGGTCGTAGTCGTCCGGGGGAACGGCGACGCCCCAGCTGAGCGGGACCGTCAAGCCACCGAGCAGGCCCGACTTAGCCCGAGCCGCCACTACCGCGTCATCCGGCAAGGGCGAACCGAGAGGCAATAACACGCTGCCTCCTTCCGCAGCCAGTACACCTAATGCCCGGCGGCGATCCCGTCGCTACCGAGTACTTCGAATCGTAAGCCAATTATGGGGACAATATCCCGATTTTTCCGATTTCGCGCCCCCTAGACGCAACGAGTTCAGAAACGGCCCGATAGGTGAACCGCTCCGCCGTCCAGCTGCATCGGCACGCCACGGCTCCAGCGCAGGTCAAAGCCATTTTCGGGCCAAGGCCGAGCGGAGGTTGCCCGGAGGTTCAGCACAGACCGCTGGGGATCCCGTGGGCCGTCCCAGGTTTCCTGGGTGGGCAGCGTCTGTGGGTATGCCACCCGATCGGGAATTGACGTGTGGAGCGCGGCTACCCCCCGGGTGCTCCAGGTTGGGTCTCGACGGGCTCGGCGAGGCGGCGAGGTTGACCGCCGAGTGTTGCCACGCGTCGATGTTGGGCTGGCGGTAACGCCTATCCGACACCCACCCGCGGCACCACGCTGGGCCGGTTCTGCATCACGTGCGGACTGGCGCCGCCGCGGCCCATCGGCATACCGCCGCCAGCGCCCGCACCGCCACCCATCGGCATCGGCATCATCGGCATGCCACCGCCACCGGCGGGAGCCCCAGCCCCAGCCATCGCGGCGGCGTTGGGCATGCCAGCGCCCATGCCCGACATCGCCGAAGACCCCATCCGAGACGGCATCGAGCCCTGCCAGGTCTGCGGCACCGACATCGCCCCCACCAACCGGGCTTGACCCAGACCTGCTGACATCCCCGCACCCATGCCGCCCATGCCGCCCAGCCCCTTCATCGCGCCGGCAGCCGGGTCGACGAGCTTCGGCGCATCCACCAAACCGGCACCGGCCGCACTAGCGGCCATACCCGCTGCGTTCGTGCTCTGAGTTGCCGCCTGCACGGCCATCATGATCGGCGACATCGCCATGCTGGCGGGATACATCGCGATCTGAGCCACCGATGTCAGCGACGACAACGGCACCGTGCTAGCCAACCCGGCCACCTCAGACCCCAGGCTCCCGACCACCGACCCGACGCCGACCAGCGGGGATACCGCCGTGGAAACCACTCCCTCCAGCCCCGCCAAGCTCAACGTCGGCAAACTGAACGACGGCAACAACGACGCTACCGACGTCGCCCCCGCGTGATATCCCAACATCGCGCCCACATCCTGGGCCCACATCTCGACGTAGTCGAACTCGGTAGCGAAAATGGCCGGAGTGTTCAGGCCGAGGTAGTTGGTTGACGCCAACGACTGATACGCCGCCCGATTGGCGGTCACCAGTGGCAGCGGCACCGTGCCAGCCAGCGCCGACTCGAATGCCGTGGCCGCCGCGCGAGCCTGGCCGGCCGCCTCCGCGGCCTGCGCCGCCGCTCCGCTCAACCACGTCACATAGGGCACGGCCGCCGCGGCCATCGACAAGGACGCCGGGCCGGTCCAGGCCCCGTTGGCCAGTCCCGACAGCACCGAATTAAATGAGGACGCCGACGCCGACAAGTCCGACGCCAACCCGTCCCAGGCCGATGCCGCGGTAAACAGCGATCCCGATCCGGCACCCGCAAAGATCCGCGCCGAATTGATCTCCGGCGGCAACCAGGAAAAATTAAGAACCATTCCACCCTCGCAGATCCGGCCGCATCAGCGGCTCCGACAGCCACGCACCTCGACATCCACCCGCCGCAACGACATGCGCGTCACTAGGGCCGGATCGTAAAGCGTAAGGCAATTTAACACCCAAAATCGGCACTTTCATCAAAGCGTCAAGCATCTGACATCCCGTTCACGCAGCCTAGTCCTGTGCGGTGGTCTTTACGTGTCATTTCCCGGCCTATCCGACGCCGACCCGCGGCACCACACTGGGCCGGTTCTGGGCCATGTTCGGACTGGCGCCGCCGCGGCCCAGCGGCATCCCGCCACCGGCACCGGCGCCACCACCACCCATCGGCATCGGCATCATCGGCATACCGCCACCAGCGGGAGCCCCGGCCATCGCAGCCGCGCTCTCGGCACCCAGCCCTGGCATTGCCGAGGAAACCATTCGCCCAGGCGCCGACCCTTCCCAGTTCGGCGGCACCGACATCGCGCCCACCAGCCGCGCCCTGCCCAAGCCCCCCGACACGTCCGAGCCCAGACCACCCGCGCCGCCCAGCCCGGTCATCGCGGGGGTGACCCCGCCGACGAACTTCGGCGCATCCACTAAACCGGCCCCCGCCGCACCAGCAGCCATACCCGCTGCGTGCGTGCTCTGCGTTGCCGCCTGCACGGCCATCATGATCGGCGACATCGCCATGCTGGCGGGATACATCGCGATCTGAGCAAACGACTCCACCGACGACAGCGGTATCGCCGAGGCCAACCCCGACGCCTCGGTCACCACGCCCGACACTGCCGTCCCGGCTCCGGTGACCAACGGGGCCGCCGCCGAGGACACCGCCGCGGTAACTTCTGACACCGCCGACGACATCAAGCCCGGCAACCCCGTCAGGGTCAACTGCGGCAAGCTGAACGACGGCAATATGGTCGCTGCCGACGTCACCCCGACGTGATACCCCACCATCGCGGCCACATCCTGAGCCCACATCTCGAAATACTCGAGTTCATTCATTGCGATCGCCGGCGTGTTCTGACCCAAGAAGTTGGTGGCGACCAGCGTCACCAACGACACTCGGTTCGCGGCCACCGACGCCGGAAGCACCGTCGCGGTCCTCGCCGCCTCGTACGCCGCCGCCGCCGCCCGAGCCTGGTTGGCCGCCGCCTCAGCCTGCCCCGCGGCCGCGGTTAACCACATGACATAAGGAGCGGCGGCCGCAGCCATCGACAAAGACGCCGGACCGGTCCACACCGCGCTGGCCAGCCCAGCCACCACCGACTGAAACGACGACGCTGACGTCGCCAAATCGGACGCCAACCAATCCCAGGCCGACGCCGCGGTCAACAACGGCCCCGAGCCTGCGCCGCCGAAGATCAACGTCGAGTTGACCTCCGGCGGAAAGAGCGTAAAAGCAGGAATCACGGCAACCCCAACATTCCCAGCCTCACCAACGGCTTCGACAACCTCACAGCCCTGACAGCGGAACTAGACGCGTGTCGGCCACTACCCCAAAATAGTAGGCCAATCTCGTCCAAAAATCCGCACTTTTACCAAACCCAGTCGCCCCTGACCACCCGGTTAACCAGACAACTGTCCAGACCGCCGCTACAACTTGAGCAGGAAACCCGAAAACATATCGCCGGTGATTAATATCCCCCAATTCCCGAAGCCGTGGTTTCGAAGCCGGGGTGACAGCTGCCCGAATTCAAGTATTCGGCTTCGGAGAAGCCAGGTTTTGCGGAGCGGTGGTTCTAGCTGCCCTTGAGCCGGACCGCCAGATAGTCGGCGACGGCGTTCATCGCGACTCGCTCTTGAGTCATGGCGTCACGCTCGCGCACCGTGACGGCGTTGTCCTCGAGTGAGTCGAAATCCACTGTGATGCAGAACGGTGTACCGATCTCGTCCTGGCGCCGGTAGCGGCGACCGATGGCGCCGGCGTCGTCGAACTCGATGTTCCAGCTCTTGCGCAGTTCGCCGGCCAGGTCACGGGCCTTCGGACTCAAATCGGCGTGCCTCGACAGCGGCAGCACCGCGGCCTTGACCGGCGCTAGGCGTGGGTCGAGCCGAAGCACCACGCGCTTGTCCACCCCGCCTTTGGCATTCGGCGCTTCGTCTTCGGTGTAGGCGTCGATCAAGAACGCCATGAACGACCGGGTCAGACCGGCCGCGGGCTCGATGACGTAGGGCGTGTACCGGGTGTCGTTGACCTGGTCATAGAAGGACAGGTCGACGCCGGAATGCTTTGCGTGCGTTGAT
>Ga0302196_10006785_pt1 | contig 10054 bp, 8 predicted proteins | sample II_Bog_N1_3_FD_198794 | JGI IMG/M metagenome (GOLD analysis project Ga0302196, IMG submission 198794) | Peat permafrost microbial communities from Stordalen Mire near Abisko, Sweden - II_Bog_N1_3 | ecosystem: Environmental > Terrestrial > Soil > Wetlands > Peat | place: Sweden: Abisko, Stordalen...
ATTGATTTTAAGGCTAGAGGTAACCCATCGGTAACCTAGCGGAAAGTAGGGCGCGTAGCCGCAGATGGCCATGCACGGGAGCATGGAACGGCAGACACTCAGTGTGCTGGAGGAACGTATTCAGCGGGACGGGTCGCTCCCTCGCCGAAGAAAAACTGCTCCATCTGCTTCACGATGACTTCCTGGTCCTGCTTGCGGGCGGGGTTCAGGCGATATTCGTTCAGCAGCATTTTGCAATGCTCCATCCACTGGCCCCACGCCTGTTGCGAGACGTTGTCATAGATTTTTTTTCCCAACTCGCTGTCGAAGGGCGGTTCCGGGAGTCCAGGCAATTCCTGTTTTAATTTCGCGCAGAAGACTTTGTGATCAGACATAGATTTCTGTTGAAATTATCGCACAGGCATCGCGTTAGCACTGCTTGGCGGCAGGACGTTTCCACCACCACGGAGAAATTCCGCACGAGGCGATTGCCGGGACTTGAGCACGCACGGAACCAAAATCGTTCGCGGGCAGAAGATTGTTGTTGACAAATTACATTCACATGGCAATATCTTGTGGTAGGACAGCTACTCATACTAGTAGTTGAGTAGCCCGGGCATCAAGGTGCCCTGTCGAGAACCTTGGGAGAACAAATCGTTCAAACGGAGGAAACACTTCATGGCAACCAAGAAGAAAGCCGCCAAGAAAAAGAAACACTAAGCGGACGGATGCTCGTTCAGAAGTTCCCCAAAGCCTCTCAGGAGAAGCACCTCTTGAGAGGCTTTTCCTCTGGCGAAGGAGCGATGAGCGCTCCAAAGACCATTGCAATCAAACTTGACACCATCCAATCACTGTGCAGCCTCTAAGTATCCCGCCAGCATCGGTCGCGAGTCGCAATTACTCGTCGCGGCGCGCGGCCTTGTGGCTCTTTGCGGCGTTTCAGTTCTTCTACCTGCTTACTTCGACCGGCCGGGTGCGCACGCCCGACGAGTACAACACTTTCTACACGACGGAAAGCCTAGCGCTCCGCGGGTCTACCGCGGTTCCGCAGGCAGTGCAGATGCACAACTTCTACGGCAGATACGATCAGCACGGGCAACCGCGCGCCGCGTATCCGCCGGGGCAGGCTTTGCTTTGCGCACCCTGGTATGCCATCGGACAGCACCTGTTGGCGCGATTGCCCGGCGTGCCCGCCGACGATACCGACTTGGTCGTGGCATTTTCTTCGTGCTTGAGCAGCGCGACATTTTCGGCGCTTACCGTGACCTTCTTTTTTCTGCTGCTGATTGGGATTGGGATCCCGGCGCGCGTTGCCCTGTTCGCCACGACCATCGTTGGTCTCGGCACTCCGATCTTTGCGTACTCCGCGTGGCTGTTCTCAGAACCGCTGACGTCCACCGTCTTTGTAGGGGTGGCGTTACTGTTGTTCGGTCGCGACAATGCGGCGGCCCCAATTCCCTTGCGGAGCACCTCCATCGCGGGGTTGGCGCTTGGGCTGGCAACGATCATCCGGCCGACGGACGGGCTGGCGATTCCTGTGTTTGCGCTGGCGATTCTAGTGCGGGACGGAAAGCCCGCGCTGCGCAATGCGTTGGCCCTGTGCGCGGCGGCGGCGGTCGGAGTGGGAGCCCTACTTCTCCATAACGCGGTCTTGTTTGGCGGTCCGTTTCAATTCGGGTACCCTACCGCAGCGGAAGGCGCCAAGCGCCTGAATACTTTCGACACGCCGCTCTGGAAGGGCCTTTACGGATTCCTGCTGTCTCCCGGCAAGTCGGTATTTATTTTCGCGCCTCCCTTGCTCCTGGCGCTGGCTGGCCTGCGCCGCCTTTGGAATATCGAGCGCGGTGTCGCCACCGTGGCCGTACTGATTCCCTTGACGTATCTCTTTTTCTTTGCCCGCTACACGCAGTGGGAGGGCGGGTATTGCGTTGGGCCGAGATATCTGGTCCCGTCGATGGTGCTGCTTTGCCTTGGGTTGGGGCCGGCGCTCGCTGAGGGCCCAGCTCGAAGAATGGCGCGAACCAAGAAAATTGCCGTGTTGCTGCTCGTTGTCGGAGCGTCCGTGCAATGTGTCTCACTCGCCACCAGCTTCATGGAAGACCAGGTTCCGCGCGGACATTATTACGATGCCAACTGGGATTACCGCCTCAGCTATTCGCTGAGCGGCCAGATTCATCTGCTGTGGAAGTACGCGCACAGCAGCGAACCGGCGCGCCTGGGACTGGGTTGGGATCGCTGGTTCGTGTTTCTGCACAAAGGGGGAGTCTCCGGCGCGACGCTCGCTACTCTGGGCCTGATCATGATTGTGGGACTGGGAATCAGCTTAGCTGGACTGGCAAGGAACGCCCGCTCGACACAGTAATTTCGCGAAGCCCCAAAACAAGCCAGGGCGGCCGATGTGTACTTTTAGGTGCCCTTGGGGGTTGTTCCGCAGCGCGGCTCGTGCTAGAAACGCGTATACAGGAAACCCAAATGGCTTCGATGAGCCTAAGCAAGAGAGTAACGAAAAAAGCGGCCCGTCACGAAGAAATCATTATTCCGGACAAACTCTACTTCCGTATCGGCGAAGTCGCCTCGCTGTGCCGTCTGCCAGCGTATGTGCTCCGGTTCTGGGAAACGGAATTTTCGCAGCTGAAGCCAGTGAAGAGCAGCACCGGGCAGCGCATGTACCGCAAGCGCGATGTCGAGTCCGTGGTGCGGATCAAGAAATTACTGTACGACGACGGTTTTACCATCGCCGGCGCGCGGCTGCAGTTGCGCGAGGAGACCAAGTCGGAACGGAATCAGAGCGCCCTACCGTTCCCCATGAATCCCGCTATCAGTGCGGCGCATTTGCGGCACGAACTGCAGCAGATTCTGCACATTCTTTCCGCTCGCCACTAAGACCCGCTCGCCAACCAGCCTGTGCGATGACGAACCCGTTCAGTCGGCAGCGCTGCGTCGAACGCTGTGTACCTCAGTCAGGAAGTCGACCCGAGGCGCGCCCTTGACTCCAGCGCCCGCCATTTTGGTTTTGAGTTCGGGGGACGCGATGAAGGCGCGCGCCGACTCCAGACTTTCCCATTCGAAGAAAAGGGTGAGGTCGTTGACGTTTCCGGCGCTGCGAAAAATGCGGCAGCCGCGTTCGCCGTTCTTGTGCCGCCAATCGAGAGAGGAATCGAAAGCCGCCTTCCAGGCCATATAATCGGCGACTTCGTGGTGGATGATGACGTTGATCATGATTTCTTGCGTACTCCTTTCACCGTGAAAAAGGTGCTCCAAATGCGGGAAAAATGCAAGGGCAGGAGTCACAGGATGGTGTCCTGCCTTGTCTTCTTCACACGGAATCACGAAGTCACGGAGGAAACCTCGAACCGTCCTTTGAGGGCTTCCCCCTCGTCCCGGCTAGACGAATGAAAGACGAACGTTAGGGGGCAAAAATAAAGTTGATTTTCGGGGTGTTGTGAAAGTGTGAAAATCGGGGGTTTTTCGGTGGATAGATGTTTACTGTCTGGTTATGGCGGAGCTCCTTTGATCTTTCTTAGATCTATGAGAAAGATGGGGTTAGCCCGGGGTTGTGATTCCCGGTTTCAGAATGAAACACTTGCGGCGAAGTGTCTGGCAAAAAAGGACTTACTGGTTGCGAGTTGCTTGCGCTTTCCGTGGCGATGGGAGGGGCCAAGGGTTGGATTTTTTCAAGTTGACAAGGCGCGTGCCATGGGAACCCGAGGATGGGTAAGAGCAGCGCGAGGCGACATCAATCATCAGCCTCCACCGGGTCGTAGCCGAACTTGAATTCGCTCAAATGCTGATTCTGATCTAAGACCCACTCGAAGCGGAATGGGAGGTCGCTTGCGGAAGTCAGGCAGATGACATGAAGCTCTTCCGCGTATGCTCCGTCGGTCGGCTTCAGATCGCGACGAACCACCTTGCTCACCTTGTAACTGCATGGAGTAACCGCAGGCGACTCCTCGTTGAGGTATTCGGCAATAATCGAGTGGAGGACGTCAGGCTTCCCCAGTGCCGATCCCTGCACCCGAGCGACCGCATTCCGGTCAACCTCGGTGAACATTCTGGTCGAGTGGAAATAGCCGGTCTGCTGGTTGCATCCGGCCAGGGTACTAATCAGAAACACCAGCCCCATCGCTCGCTTCATAATTCGACGATTTTACAACGATGGGCGGAAGGGAAATCACAGCCCGGCTCCGGCGGATTCTGGTCACGGACTCTGAATGATTGGTCGGGACGGCGAGATTTGAACTCGCGACCCCTTGCACCCCAAGCAAGTGCGCTACCAGGCTGCGCTACGTCCCGATCGAATCGCCGCCGAGGATGGCGGCGTGGGGTTTGACTTTCAAATTCTACACTAGTCGGTAGCTGGGCGGGGACGCAGGACGCTCCACCAGCGAAGTATCCCTCCGTCACAAACGGAGGGTGATGGTGGTCACCTCGCGGCAGCCGCTCTTCGCGTCAACATGATCTGTAGTCGTAGAAGCAGGCGAGGAACCCTTGGCAATCTTGGTAACGGGCGGTGCGGGGTACATTGGCAGTCATGCGGCGCGAGCGCTGCGGCGGTCCGGCTATGAGGTTGTGCTCTACGATAATCTCTCCGCCGGATTCCGCCGCCTGGCGCAAGGTTTTGAACTGGTGGAGGGCGACATTGCCGACGAGGCGCGGCTGCGGCCGGTGCTGGCGCGCGTCGACGCGGTGATGCACTTTGCGGCGCACGCCTACGTAGGAGAGTCGGTCGAAAATCCGCGCAAGTATTTCCGCAACAACGTCACGACCGCGCTCAGCCTGCTGAACTCCGTGCTGGACGCCGGGATCCGCCGCTTTGTGTTTTCGTCGAGCTGCGCCGTGTATGGCGTCCCCGAGCGGATTCCGATCACGGAGCGGACGTCGCGCGAGCCGGTCAATCCCTATGGGGCGTCGAAGCTTTTCTTTGAAAACGCGCTCGAAGCTTACGGTCGCGCCTACGGGCTGCGCTCGGTGCGGCTGCGGTATTTCAATGCCGCGGGAGCCGCAGACAGTGAAGACGAACGTGGCGAGATTGGCGAACTGCACGACCCGGAAACGCACCTGATTCCGCTGGCGCTTGCTGCCGCAACCGCAAACGGACCTGAGTTGCAAATTTGCGGCTCCGACTACCCGACTGCGGACGGCACTTGCGTGCGCGATTACATTCACGTCAACGATCTCGCCGATGCGCATGTCCGAGCGTTGCAATATCTGGAAAGAAGCGGCAACGAAAAAGGTGAAGACTCGCTCGCGCTCAATCTGGGCGCCGGGCGCGGATATTCCGTGCTCGAAGTCATCCGTGCGGTCGAATACGTGACGGGACGTGCGGTGCGGCGAACGATGGGGCCGCGGCGGGCGGGCGATCCGCCAGTGCTGGTGGCCGATCCGGCGAAGGCTCAAAGCTTGCTGGGATGGAGCGCAAAACGCAATTTCAGCGACATCGTGTCGAGTGCGTGGGCGTGGATGCGGAAGATCGAACGGCGGGAGGCGGCTTAACGGGGCGGGAAGACTTTTGGTTTACGACGCGGCGGCCGGCTAAAGAGTGTGCGTGCGAACTGGGCCGTCCCCTTCGACTTCGCTTAGGGCAGGCTCCCCGGAGTCTGTGTCATCGGTGGGGTGCCGTCCCTGACGGGACTCGGTTTGTCTGATTCTGCTTTTCCGGCACCGTGCCGGGCTTTCCTGTTTCGCCGCGTTGCGGCTGGAGGCACTCCGGTCCCACTTTTTTGCTTGACCTCAAGCTACCCAAAATCAAGTACTGTCAAGCCCGAAGCGAACGGCTCAGAAATTAGTGGTGAGGCGCATAGAGACGCTGCGTGATGGGCCGATGGCGTTGCCCGAGAACAGACCGCCGAAGTCGATGACATCGAGAACATTCGTGAGGTTCTGACCGTCAATCTGAAACCGAATCGTCATGGGGTCGGATTTGTGAAGGTCCGCGCCCGCGGAGGCGTTGACCTGGAAAGCAGGATCGATACGGTTGCGGGCAAAATTAATGCGATCGATCACTGGTTGACCGTATTCGGCGAGCGCTTGTTGCGGGGTACTGTCGATCTGGAAGGGCAGTCCGGTGTCATATTGAATTCCGCCCGCGATCCAGAAGCGCGGCTTCACCTGGTAGCGAAGGCGTCCGCGAAGGCTGTGGCGCTGGTCCTGCGAATCGGGGAAATGGCCGGTGAGCGGAGGACACGTGCTTCCCACAGGTTGATTGATACAGGTTTTGCTCACGCCGAGAAAGAGTCCGCCGGTGACCGGGTACCAGGCGTTGCCGACGATGTAGGACTCGCTGATGAAGCCGGAGAAGCCCCTCCAGTGGGGGAGTTCGATCTTGCCTTCGGCGCCATAGAGAATGGCTTTTTCGAAGGCGACGGGAAAGCTGATGCTGGTGTTGAAAATCTGGTCGTCGTCGGCATAGTTGTTGGCGGCGCGGCGGAACACATTGGCATCGAAGCGGAATTGGCCGAAAAAGCTCTTGCTGGCGCCGACTTCGAAATAATTGCCGTGGGAGGGTTGCACCGGCAGGCGCAGGACATTGGGTTCGAAGGATTGCACCTGGCTGGAGCTGGAGAGCAGGATGTTTTCGAACGACGGGGTCTGAAAGATGCGGTCGTAGGAGGCGTGGACCATCAAACTGGCTTTGGGAAAATAATGCGCGACGGCGAAGCGCGGGCTGACGGCGTTTTGGTTGAGCAGTAATTGGTAGTGATCCCAGCGCAGGCCGGCGTTGATGGTCCAGTTGCCGAAGTGGATGAGGTCCTGAACGAAGGCGGCCTGTTCGAGGTCGGGACGGCTGCCAGCGAACGCGAAAGTGGTCACCGTGCCGGGGTCGAAGGGATAACTGACGGGGTAATTCGGGTTGGCGGTGATCGTGTCGCTGTAATTTTCGTGGAGGAAGAGGTTGTCGGACTCAAGGCCGATTTTCCATTCCTGGTGGCCGGTGTGAATGGAGATGGAGGTGTTGAAATATCCGTCTTTAAAATCGTTGTGCTGGACGACAATGATGGGCCAGGAGTAGGGATTGGAATTGAAGTCGTTGGAGTTGTCGCGGACCATGCCGCGGACGTCAATGAGAACGTTGGGCGAGAAAATGTGCTGATAGGAAGCGCTGCCCATGGTCTCGAAATTATCGGCGGTCTGGAGCTGGGGCGGAGTCCCGGGCGGAGGCGAAGGCTGGCCTCCAAGAGTCGCTATGAGCTGGGGATCTTCCTGCACCAGTTCGTTGGGAATTTCATAACGGGCGAGCTCGTGACGGACGATCAAACGTAAACGATCTTTCGGCGTCAAGTCGCGCTCGTAGTTGACTGAAAAATCTCCCAGCGTGCCCGCGTTGGTGAAGTTCTGCGGAACCACGGGATTCAGATAATGGTCCGACATGCTGCCACTGGCGCTGGCGCCGAAGGTGTTCTTGCCCCAGCCGAACTGCCCCTGCGCAGCCGCGCCGGCGGAATCAAAGCTGCCGCCGGAAAGCACTACTTGGCCGTGGAAGCCTGGTTGTGAATCCTGCAGCGTGTTCACCTCGACGATGCCGCCCAATTTGCGGCCGTATTCCGCGGGAATGCCTCCGGTGTAGATGCTCAACGATTGCACATCGTCGGCGTCGATCGCAGGGCCGAAGCTGGGTGAGCGATTGTCGGTGAGCGGGATGCCATCGACGACGAACTGGGTCTGATACTCCGACCCGCGCGGATGCAGCACGGCATTGCCCTCGTAAAGCCAGCCGGGCTGGGAATTCACCAAATCTTGGAGGGAACGGCCGGGAATTGAGCTGAGCCGGGTCTGGATGTCGTCTGAGCCTACGTGATTGATGGCGCCACCCTGGTCGGGGTCGATCAAGGTGTTGGGCGCAGTCACGGTCACGGATTCATTCACCGACGACAGTTTGAGTTGGATGGTGTATTCGGTTGGAAATGAGGAGTGAATGTCGACAGAGGCAGTGATCTCCGCAAATCCAGGCTGCCTGACCGTGAGCTGATAGATGCCGTAGGGCAGGCGCTGTACGTCCAGAGTGCCCCGCTCGCTGGTTGCCAGAGTGTTTCTGTACTGGTTCGCTTCACTCGCGATTTGAACCGTTGTTTTCACCGCGAGTCCCTCCGGATCGGTCACTTTGAGGCGCAGTTCGCCGCTATTGCTCTGGCCAAGGAGCGGCCAGGCGCAGAAGCAGACGGCGACAATGGCGGCAAATCTGTTCATGAGGGGCCGGTCTTGGTCGGGCCGATCTTTGTAGGTTAGCTCCTGTAGTTTAGCGCTTGTGCAGGCGCAGGCTAAGAGTTGGTGCGGGCGGGTTGGTTACCTTCGGGAGGAGCGTGGCATAGTTGTCAATCCGGGTTGGTTCGCGTACTCTGCGGCGCATGGGAAATCGCGCGTTGTCCGCCTGGTTGTGTCTGTGTATTTTGCCGATGGTGTGTTCTCCGATTTTCTGTTCTGCGCAGACGGCGCCTCGCGGCTTCTCGCTGGAGCAGGTTCTGAGTTCGCCCTTTCCGACGAATCTGGTGGCCTCCCAGCCGGCAGGCGGCCGTGCCGGACGCATCGCGTGGGTGTTCGCCGCCAAGGGGGAGCGCAATGTTTGGGTCGCGGACGCGCCAAATTTCGAGGCGCGGCAGGTGACTCATTACACGGGCGACGACGGCATGCCGATTGCCGCGCTGAAGCTGACGCCCGACGGTCGAACCATCGTCTATGCGCGCGGCAGCGAGTCGAATGACGCGGGAGAAACCGCCGACCCGACCAGCAACGTCGAAAAGCGAACCCAGCAGGTGTGGGCCGCGGACGTGGATCAAGGCGGTCGCCAGTCGGGCGAGCCGCGCCTGCTTGGCGATATGGGCTGCGACGAGGAGGATTGCGAGGACATCCAGATTTCTCCCAACGGTGAGTTTGCGGTGTGGGCGGCGAAGAAGCAGATCTGGATCGCGCCGATTTCTGGCACGGACGAAGAAAGGGATAAAAACAAGAAGAAAGAAAAGGGCGAGGATAAAGATAAAAACAAAGCCAAGGCGCTCTTTTTCGCGCGCGGCAACAACTCGCAGCCGAAGTGGTCGCCCGATGGGAAGAAGATCGCTTTCCGCAGCAGTCGCGGCGATCACAGCTTCGTGGTCATTTACGAATTTGGACGGAACACGCTGCGCTATGTGTCGCCGAGCGCCGACCGCGATCTGTATCCGCGCTGGTCGCCCGACGGAAGTCAGTTGGCTTTCGTGCGGATGGGGGGCAAGCAGATGAAGGAGCCGCTGATTCCGCAGCGGCCTCAACCTTGGGCAATCTGGGTGTATGACGTCGCGAGCGATGCGGGGCACGAGATTTGGAAGAGCGGCGCGGGACTGGATGATTCGCTGCCCTTCCTGACCGAAGAGGGGTCGTTTCAGTTTGCGGCCAAGAATCGCATTGTGTTTTCGTCCGAACAAGACGGATGGAACCATCTTTATTCGGTCGCAACCTCGGGCGGGGCCGCCACGCTGCTGACTCCGGGAAAGTTTGAGACCGAAGATGTGGCGCTGAGTGTCGATAAGACCTCCGTCCTTTACTCGTCCAATCAGGCTGGCGCCGATCCGCAGGATGTTGACCGCCGCCATCTGTGGCGCGTCGGCGTGGAAGGCGGGACCCCAGTGGCTCTCACGCATGGCGAGACGATGGAATGGACGCCGCTGGAAATCGCGGGGAAGGTCGTGTGTCTCGGTTCGACGGCGACGACTCCGGCGATGCCGTACGTCGTCACTGCGTCCGGACGGGAAATGATTGCAAAGAGCGCGCTGCCGGTGGATTTTCCCTCCGCGCAATTGGTTATACCGAAGCAAGTCATCTTCAAGGCAGCCGACGGCTGGGAGATCCACGGACAGTTGTTTGAACCGAAGCAAAGCGGGCCGCGACCGGCGTTGATATTTATTCACGGCGGATCGATCCGGCAGATGATGCTCGGCTTCCATTACATGGACTACTACCACAATGCCTACGCCATGAATCAGTATTTGGCGAGCCGCGGATATGTGGTTCTGGCGGTCAACTATCGAACAGGCATCATGTATGGGCGGCACTTCCGCGAAACGGTGGATGGAGGCCCACGCGGCGGCGGCGAATATCGAGACATCGT
>Ga0302196_10006796_pt1 | contig 10044 bp, 6 predicted proteins | sample II_Bog_N1_3_FD_198794 | JGI IMG/M metagenome (GOLD analysis project Ga0302196, IMG submission 198794) | Peat permafrost microbial communities from Stordalen Mire near Abisko, Sweden - II_Bog_N1_3 | ecosystem: Environmental > Terrestrial > Soil > Wetlands > Peat | place: Sweden: Abisko, Stordalen...
CGCCGTTGGCGCGCTGCTCGCCGAGATCGCGCCGGGCGGCGGCGCGTCGCCGCCGGCGGCCAAGCCGGTGGCGAGCACCGAGGGCTCAAACGGCGCTGCGCGCTCCGGCCCCGGCTCGGGCAACGGCGCCTCCGCGCCTGGCGCACCGCCAGCGGCGCCCACGACGATCGACATCGTGACGCCGGCAGCCGGGGAATCGGTGACCGAGGGCACGATTCTCGATTGGAGCGTGAAGGTCGGCGAGCGCGTGGCGGCCGGCGACACGGTCGTCGAGATCTCCACCGACAAGGTCGACGTGGAGCTGCCGGCCCCCGCCGCCGGCACAATCACCGAGCTGCTGGCCGCGCCCGGGGAGACCGTCACCGTCGGCCAGGTCATCGGGCGGATGACCAGCACAGCCGGCGCCGACGAGAGCTCAGCGGGCGCGCCGCCGCCGCCGAGCGCGGAGCCCGCGCCCGCCACCTCTGCGAATGCCGATGGCACGGCGGTCTCGGAGGAAGCGAAGGCCTCGCCGGTCGCTCGCCGTGCGGCTGCGACGCTGCACGTCGATCTGGGCTCGGTGGCCGGCAGCGGCCGCGACGGGCGGATCGTCAAGGAGGACGTGCTGGCCGCCGCCGAGCACCCCGGCGCGAGCGAGCAAGCAACTCCCGCGAGCAGCTCCAGCGAGCTGCGCGGCGGCGCCGCGATGCTCGTCCGCTACATGGAGGAGAGCCGCACGATCCCCACGGCCACGAGCCTGCGCACGATCGTCGTCAGCGAACTCGACGGCCGCCGCCGCCAGCTGAAGGAGGCCGGGGCGAAGGTGTCCTTCACGCACCTGATCGCCTTCGCGATCGCCACGGCGGCGGGCGAGCTCAGCGTGATGGCCGACCACTACGCCGAGGTCGGCGGCAAGCCCCACCGCGTGCGCGACGGCGCCGTGAACCTCGGCCTGGCAGTCGACGTCGAGAAGAAGGACGGCTCGCGCACGCTGATGGTGCCGGTCATCCGCGCCGCCGACCGGCTGTCGTTCGACGCCTTCCTCGCCGCCTACGACGCCCTGGTCGAGAAGGCCCGCACCAACACGCTGAGCGCTGACGACCTGGTCGGCGCCAACGTGACCCTCACCAACCCCGGCGGCCTGGGCACCGGCGCATCGGTGCCGAGGCTGATGCCCGGACAGGGCACGATCGTGGCCACCGGGTCGATCGGCTACCCGCCCGGCCTGGCGGAGGTCGGTGAACGGATCGGCGCCCAGAAGGTGATGACGCTGACCTCGACCTACGACCACCGCATCATCCAGGGGGCGGAGTCGGGCCGCTTCCTCGCCAGAATCGACGCCCTGCTCGGCGGCGCCGACGCCTTCTACGAGCAGGCCTTCGCGGCGATCGGGGCAGCGTTTGCGCCACTCCCGGCGCGGGCTGAGCCGGCGGCCGCGAGCGCGCCCGCGAGCGCCCCGCCGAGCGAGGAGCTGCTGCAGGCGGCGGCCACCGCCAACGCGATCGTGCGCTCGCTGCGCACACACGGCCACCTCGCGGCGACGCTTGACCCGCTCGGCTCGACACCGCGCGGCGATCCGGCGCTCGACCCGCAGGCGATCGGCCTGACGACGGTTCTGATGGCGCAGATCCCGTCGAAGCTGCTGCACATCTTCGTGCCGGGAGCCACGCTCGCCGAAGCCTTCCCGCAGCTGCGCGAGACCTACTGCGGCACGATTGCCTACCAGATCGAGCACATCGCCTCCCACCAGGTGCGCCGCTGGCTGCGCGAGAAGATCGAGGGCGGCACGTTCCGGCGGCCGCTGAGCCCGCAGGAGCAACGCGCGCTGCTGACGCGCCTGATCGAGGTCGACTCGCTCGAGCGCTTCATGCACAAGGCCTATCTCGGCCAGCACCAGTTCTCGATCGAGGGCGTGGACATGACGGTCCCGATGCTCGACGAGCTGATCCGCCTTTCGGCTTCGCGCGGCGCGCAGGAGGTGGTTGTCGGGATGGCCCACCGCGGCCGCCTGAACGTGCTCGCGCACAACCTGGGCCGCCCCTACGAATCGATCTTCGCGGAGTTCGAAGGCGCGGCCACGCTCGAGGCCGTGACGACCATCCCCCAGGGCGGCACCGGCGACGTCAAGTACCACCACGGGGCCCAGGGCCATTACAAGCTCGAGTCGGGCGAGTCGATCAGGGTCAACCTGGAGTCCAACCCGTCGCATCTGGAGGCCGTCTCGCCGGTCGTGATGGGGGCGACGCGAGCCGCTCAGAGCAGCCACGAAGGAACGCACGCGGAGCGCGATTCGGCCCGCGCGGTGCCGATCGTGATTCACGGCGACGCCGCATTCCCCGCGCAGGGCGTGGTGACCGAGACGCTCAACCTCCAGGCGCTCGACGGCTACAGCGTCGGCGGCACGCTGCACCTGATCACCAACAACCAGGTCGGCTTCACGACCGACCCCGACGACGCCCGCTCGACGCAGTGGGCGTCGGACCCGGCGAAGGGCTTCGACATCCCGATCATCCACGTCAACGCCGACGACGTCGAGGCCTGCATCTCGGCTGTTCGCCTCGCCTTCGCCTTCCGCGAGGAGTTCGGGCACGACGTGCTCATCGATCTGATCGGCTATCGCCGCTTCGGCCACAACGAGTCCGACGAGCCGGCCTACACGCAGCCCGAGATGTACGCCGTGATCAAGGGCAAGAAGCGCGTCTGGGAGCTGTGGGCGGATGAGCTGATCCGCCGCCGCGTGATCAGCCCGCCCGAGGTTGACCAGCAGCTCGCAGCGGCGTGGGAAGCACTGACGGACCGCCACCAGGAGCTCAAGGAGCAGATCGCAGAGCTGCGCGAGAGCGGTGCGGCCGAGAGCCCCACCGGCGAGTACGAGCTCGACCGCACGGCCTCGCCGGATGTGGACACGAGCGTCCCGGGCGAGCTCCTGCGCGAGATCAACGAGAACCTGCTGCGCGTGCCCGCCGGTTTCACCGTCCACCCCAAGCTCGTGCGCCAGCTCGAGCGCCGTCGCGAGGCGCTGGAGACCGAGCTCGACTGGGCGCATGCCGAGGCGCTCGCCTTCGGGGCGCTGCTGGCGGAGGGGACCTCGATCCGCCTGACCGGCCAGGACGCCGAGCGCGGCACCTTCAGCCAGCGCCACCTCGTGCTGCACGACGCCGACAACGGGCAGACGGTCTGCCCGATCGCGGCACTGCCGAGCTCCAGCGCGCCGTTCGAGCTGCACAACAGCCCGCTCTCGGAGGTCGGCTGCCTGGGCTTCGAATACGGCTACAGCCAGGAGGCGCCCGAGACTCTCGTGCTGTGGGAAGCGCAGTTCGGCGACTTCGTCAACGCCGCCCAGGTGATCGTCGACCAGTTCATCGCCTCGGGACTGGCGAAGTGGGGACAGAGCTCGCGCCTGACCCTGCTCCTACCCCACGGCTACGAGGGTTCGGGGCCCGAGCACTCCTCGGCGCGTCTCGAGCGCTTCCTCGCCCTGGCGGCCGAGGGTAACCTCCGCGTCGCGACGCCCACAACCCCCGCGCAGTACTTCCATCTGCTGCGCCGCCAGGCGAGGATCGTCAAGCAGCGGCCGCTGATCGTGATGACCCCCAAGTCGCTGCTGCGGCTCCCGCAGGCCTCAAGCCCGCTGTCCGCGCTGAGCGACGGGCAGTTCGAGCCGGTGCTCGCCGAGCCCGGGATCGACGACTCGAAGGTGACGAGACTGATCCTCTGCACCGGCAAGATCTACTACGACCTCGCCGGCCACCCGGATCGCCAAGACAACGAGCGCATCGCGATCGGCCGTGTCGAGCTGCTCTATCCGTTCCCCGAAAGCCAGCTGCTCGAGACGATCAGCCGCTACCCCAACCTGACCGAGCTCGCCTGGGTGCAGGAGGAGCCGCGCAATATGGGCGCGCGCGCCCACATGAACGCGCGGCTGCGCCAGGTGATGCCGCGCGAGCTCTCCTACGGCTACATCGGGCGCCCCGAACGAGCCAGCCCGGGTGAGGGCTATCCCGCCGCCCACGCAGCCGAGCAGAGCCGCATCGTTCGCACGGCGCTCGACCTCGCCACACCGCTGTCGCAGTTCCCGGCAAAGACGCCGGGCGAGCGCTAGCGCGGCGGGCGGGCGGCGCCCCGCGCGCGATCCCGGCACGCCACACCGCCCGCGCCCGCCCCCGCGCTCAGCCGAACAGCGTCAGCTCAGGCTCGCGCTCGCCGCGCAGCACGGCCAGATCGACCTCCACGCAGGCGATGCCCCGCGCCGCCGCCAGCACGCTCGCCTGCGGCTTGATCTGCTGGGCCGCGAGCACGCCGCGGCACTCGCTCATCGCCGGATCCAGGCGGATGCGCTCGAGGTAGCGGCTGAGCTGCTCGACCGCGTCGATCGTGGCGACGCGTTTGATCTCGACCGCGATCCAGCCATCACCGTCATCGCGGCACATCAGGTCAACGGGGCCGATATCGGTCGGCCATTCGCGCCGCACGAGCCGGAAGCCCTCGCCACAGCGCTGCGGCGCCGCAGCCAACAGCTCCTGCAGATCACGCTCCACGCCGTCCTTCTCAAGGCCCGCCGCCTCGCCCGTGTCGTGGGTCTGATCGAGCAGGACCTCGTCGATCGCGATCTCGATCCGCTCCTCCCCCTTCAGCTTTCGCACCTCGATGCGCACCGGCGGCTCGCCCTGCACGTCGATCACGGTCGGCGCCGTCATCCAGTTCTGCGGCTTGTAGCCGCCGCTGTCTGCGTGCACCATCATCGAGCCGTCCGACTTGAGCACGAGCAGCCGCACCGCCATCGGCAGAACGGTCGCCAGGCGGCCGCTGTAGATGACCTCGCAACGGGCGACGATCAGGCGCACGCGCGAAAGCTACAGCCCGCCGCGCCGGTGCGCACGACCGCGCGCCGGCTCAGCGGCAGAAGGTGCAGCCGTCGCCGCCCTCGTCCAGAGACCTGGAGTGGGCGATCCGATGCTCGCTGGCGACACGAGGGTCCGCCAGGCCGCGGTCGTGCTCGAGGCGCTCGAGGTATTGCTGGACGAGCGAGGAGCCGAAACGGTGCAGCCGGGTGAGGGGTCTGGGCATGAGGTCTTCCTGGTCGCAGTGGTCTGTCCCTCCCTCTCGGAGCGAGGCTACGCCGCAGGCGGTGGTATGTCCAAGACCTGTTATTTCTCGCTGTGATACCTCAAAGCGCTCAGATGCGCCCGCCGCCGCGCTACCCGGGCGGCCCGGCGGGCGCCGGCCCCGCGCCGGCGTCCTGCTGCGCGGCCTCCCCCTCGAGTGCCCCGCCAAGCTTGCGTGGCGTCACCTCGCCGTTCAGCGCGTCGCGAAACACGCGCATTCCAGAACCGAGGCTGCGAGCCACCTGCGGCAGCCGCTTGGGCCCGATGAAGATCAGCGCGAAGGCGGCGATGAAGAGGATGTGGACCGGGCTGATCAGGCTCATGAGACTTCCTACGCCGGCCGGGGTCCGGCCGGATCGCCATCCAGACTACGCCGCCGGCAGCACGCGCGGCTCGAGCCTGCGCATCCGGTCGCGCAGATCGGCGACCTCGTGGTCGCCGCCCAGCTCCAGCGCTCGCTCGCAGGCTTCCAGGCACTCGGCGACGCGGTCCGTGCGCGCGAGCGCATGCGCGAGGCGCGCCCAGGCGGGCAGCGATTCACCGTCGAGCTCGACGGCCTGCTCGCAGGCGGAGACCTCGCCGCCGACGTCGCCGGCCAGCTGTAGCGCGAGCGCGAGATCGAGCAGCGCCTCGACACTCGGCTCGAGGCTCTGCGCGCGCCGCAGCGCCTCGATCGCGCCGGCGCGATCCATCAGGCGCAGCCGCAGGCGCCCGAGCCGCGCCCACTCGCCGGCGTCGCTGGGAGCGCGCTCCACGGCCCGCTCGGCGGCCTCCGCCGCAAGGTCGATCGCGCCCATGTCCTCGTAGATGCGTGCGGCGAAGCGGTGCGCAGCCGGCCGAGAGCCGTCCACGCGCGCCCAGTCGCGCACGGCGCGCGCCGCAGCCGCGAGGTTGTCGGCCTGCCAGAAGGCCAGCGTCATCATCCGCAGGACCGGCACGTTGGCGGGGTCGGCGTCGCGCGCATAGATCAGCCGCTGGGCGGCGAGCGCGTAGTCGCCGTCGGAGAGCGCGTTCTGGGCGGCCGTCATGAAGCGCGCGACGCGGTCGGCGGCGACATCCGGCGTCGAGAAGTCGACGAAGCTCAGGCTGCCCGCCGGGACCGTGCGGATCCCCTGGGCGAACAGCACGCGCGCCCACTGGCGGACGTCGTCGCCATCGCCTGTGAAGTAGATGCCGGTGACGCTGCCAACGCCCCATTCGGGATAGCTCAGACAGCGCGCGTAGCGGTGAACCACCGAGTGGTCGGGGACGCGGCTGCCGAACGGATCGTGGTGCGTGCGCTCCGCCGCGGCGGCTCGGGCGCGCTGCTCGGCCTCATACGCACGCTGGCCCTCCTCGGCACGCGCCTGACGCGTCGCCGCGGCCGATGCGCGCGCCGCGTTGCGCGAGATCTTGCCGCCGCGCGAGCCCTCGGCGAGGCGCTCGAGTTCGTCCGCCATGTCGTTGATCGCCTGCAGGTGGCGCTGGTGCTCGTGCTGCTTGCCGGGGGGGGCGATGTCGGGATGCCAGCGCTTCGCCATCCGCCGGCGCGCCAGCTGCACGTCGCGCGCGTCAAACGGCGGCTCCAGCTCCAGGAGCGCCATTGCCTGTTCGAGATCGAAGGGCGTCGCCATCAGCCATTCACGTTATCGGACGCTCACCCCATATCCTCCCGCTCCGATGGCCGGCGAACCAATCTTCCAGATGTACAAGCTCTCGAAGGTCTACCCACCGGACCGCGAGGTGCTGAAAGACATCTCGCTGTCGTTCCTGCCGGGAGCGAAGATCGGCGTGCTCGGCTACAACGGCTCGGGCAAATCGTCGCTGCTGGCGATCATGGCCGGACGCGACAGCGAGTTCCGCGGCGACGCGGCACTCGCGCCGGGGGTCTCGGTCGGGCTGCTCGAGCAGGAGCCGCACCTCGACGAGTCAAAGGACGTGCGCGGCAACGTGCTCGACGGCGTCAAGGAGCTCGCCGCGCTGCTCGAACGCTTCAACGAGCTGGCCGCCAACTACACCGAGGAGACGGCGGACGAGTTCGCGCGCCTGCAGGGTGAAATCGACGCCGCCGACGTCTGGAACCTCGACGGCATGATCGAGCAGGCGATGGACGCGCTGCGATGCCCGCCGGGCGACGCGGCTGTCGGCCCGCTCTCGGGCGGCGAGCGCCGCCGGGTGGCGCTGTGTCGCCTGCTGCTCTCGCAGCCGGGCCTCCTGCTGCTCGACGAGCCGACCAACCACCTCGACGCCGAGTCGGTCGAGTGGCTCGAGCGCCACCTCGCCGACTACAAGGGCACCGTCGTCGCGGTCACCCACGACCGCTACTTCCTCGACAACGTCGCCGGCTGGATCCTCGAGCTCGACCGCGGCCGCGGGATCCCCTACCGCGGCAACTACTCCGGCTGGCTCGAGCAGAAGCAGGCACGCCTGGCGCAGAACGAGAAGCAGGAGATCGCCCGCCAGCGAACGATCGCCGCCGAGCTGGAATGGGTGCGCACCAACCCCAAGGGCCGGCGCACAAAGTCCAAGGCGCGGCTGGCGAACTACGAGGCGCTGCTCGCCGCGGAGGGCGACGTCAAGCTCGACCAGGTTCAGATCCACATCCCGGCCGGCCCCCGCCTCGGGGATCTCGTGATCGAAGCCAGCGAGCTGCGCAAGGGATTCGGCGATCGGCTGCTGATCGAGAACCTCTCCTTCTCGCTGCCCCGCGGCGGCATCGTCGGCGTGATCGGGCCAAACGGCGCCGGCAAGACGACGCTGTTTCGCATGATCACGGGCGAGGAGCAGCCCGACTCGGGGACGCTGCGAATAGGCGACACGGTGGAGCTCGCCTACGTCGACCAGTCCCGCGACGCGCTCGATGACGCAAAGGGCGTGTGGGAGGAGATCTCAGGCGGCGCCGACCAGATCAAGGTTGGCGACGTGTGGGTCAACTCCCGCCAGTACGCGGCGTCATTCAACTTCCGCGGCTCCGACCAGCAGAAGAAGGTCGCCAAGCTCTCGGGCGGCGAGCGCAACCGCCTGCACCTCGCGAAGCTGCTGCGCGGCGGGGGCAACCTGCTGCTGCTCGACGAGCCGACCAACGACCTCGACGTGGACACGCTGCGCGCGCTCGAGGAGGCGCTGCTCTCGTTCGCCGGCTGCGCCGTGGTGATCTCCCACGATCGCTGGTTCCTGGACCGCGTCGCCACACACGTGCTCGCCTTCGAGGGCGACAGCCAGGTGACGTGGTTCGAGGGCAACTTCGAGGCCTACGAGGAGCACCGCCGGGAGCTGCTGGGGGCCGAGGCCGACCGGCCGAAGCGGATCAGCTACAAGCGGCTCGTGCGCTGAGGCTCGGTCGGCGGGTCGTGTTTCAGGCCCAACGTTCCCGGACGACTCAGCGGGCCTCGAGCAGCGAAGCGAGCTCCCAGGCGTCGGCCGCGACGGCGTCGGCGCCGTTCAGCTCCGATGCCGGGTGCGGTCCCGTCGCGACGGCGAGCACCGCCAGCCCGTCCGCACGCGCGCAGGCGATATCCAGCGGCGTGTCACCGATCACGATCGTGCCCGCGCGCGGGTGACCGCCGGCCCGGGCACGCGCGATCGCCGGCAGCTCATCGCGTGACTCGGCGTCGGATCCGAAGGCGCCCTGCCCGGGCGCGAAATGGCGGCCGATCCCCGCGCGCTCGAGCTTCAGGCGCGCGACCGGCTCGTAGTTGCCGGTCACCAGCGAGAGTGAGACATCGCAGCGCCGCTCGAGCCTCGCGAGCAACTCGCGCATCCCGGGCGCCACGCGGTCGGCGAGACTCGCCGGGCACAGCTGCGCGAAACGCTCGGCGCAGACCGCTCTGAAGTGCTCGAGGCCGGCGTCGAAGCGCTCCGCATCGACGCCGGCGAGCGCTGCCAGTTCGCGCGCGATCGCCGTGTCGGTGCGGCCGGCGGCGCTGATCCGCTGCGGCGGCGCCGGCGTTTCGTAGACGCTCGCCAGCGCCTCGCGCAGCGCGGTGGCGTGCTCCGCGCTCGCGCGCAGGAGCAGCGTGCCGTCGATGTCGAACAGCAGAAGCATCCAACCATTCTCGGGCCTTCAGGCCCGCGGACGTTACTCGGATCCATAACAAGGCTCAGTAAACCTCCGCAATCTGCCGACAACAGAAGAGACGATGAAAATAGTTCGCGCCCGCGAGATCCGTGCACGGCTGCGTGTACGCCTCGCGTCGCGCGTGCGTTCGCAGCGCGGCGACACGCTGATCGAGGTGCTGATCGCCTCCCTGCTCGTCGCCATGATCGCGGCGGCCACCTTCACCGGCTATAGCGCCGTCGCACACGTCGCCGGCGGTGAGAACCAGCGTGCGCAGGCCAGCACGCTCGCCGAGGCCGACCAGGCCCGATTGCATGGCCTTACGCTCAACAGCCTCTCGAGCTCCGGCACCGGGCTCGGTGTGGGCAACACGAGCTACACGACGGCGCTCGACGGAACGATCTACACGATCACCTCCACCGCCGCCTTCGTGACCGGCGCCGGCGCGCCGTCGTGCACGTCCACCGCCGCCAGCACCGCAGATGAGGTCCAGATCCTCTCCACGGTCGTCTGGAACGCCGACGTCGCGGGCGGCGGACCGGTCGAGATCCACGGCCTCGTGACGCCACAGGAGGGCGGTGCGCTGATTGCGCGGGTGCTCAACACGAGCGGCAATCCGGTCTCGGGCGCAATGGTCTCGCTGAGCGGCGGTCCAACCTCGGCGAGCACGCTGACGACCGACGTCAACGGATGCGTCGAGTTCGCCGCGCTGAGCGGCGGTACCTACACCGTCGCGGCGACGGCGAGCGGGGTCACCGAGAGCGTCACCGCGCCGACCGTGGTGCCGACGCAGACCTCGGTCGCGACGCTCACCCCGGGCGGCCCCGGCAGCATCTCGGCCACGTTCACGACCAACTACAACGGGTCCAGTCACGCCTCGAGCGCCGACCAGGTCACCGCTTGGAACCAGTCCACGGCGCTCTA
>Ga0302196_10006800_pt1 | contig 10040 bp, 10 predicted proteins | sample II_Bog_N1_3_FD_198794 | JGI IMG/M metagenome (GOLD analysis project Ga0302196, IMG submission 198794) | Peat permafrost microbial communities from Stordalen Mire near Abisko, Sweden - II_Bog_N1_3 | ecosystem: Environmental > Terrestrial > Soil > Wetlands > Peat | place: Sweden: Abisko...
GTGGTCGAAGGCGGCGTTGACGTCGGCGGTGATGCCCTCGGCGGTCAGCTGCTGCATCACCGGCATCACCGCCTCGAAGTCGTCGTAGGCCAGCACCGGCGAGCCCTGCCGGTGGAAGAGAGCCGGGGCCACGGCGTACCAGCCGGCCTCGGCCAGGCGGCGGGCGATGTCCTCGATGTGGGTGGTGACGCCGAACGCCTCCTGGACCACGACGATCCCCCCCGCTGCCGGCCCGTCGGGGGACGCCTCGAAGGCCGGCATCGGCCCGTCGGGCGTCTCGATGGTGATCTGGGCGGTCGTGGTCATGGGGTACCTCCTCGGGACGGTCCCGCCGGGGTGGTGTCGGCGGGTGTGATGCGAACGTAGTCGGACCGCCGTCCCCACGTCCCGGGTCGGCGCCCCCATCGGCGACACTCCCCCAATCGGCGAAACTGTGGCCATGACCGAGCCGCTGACGCTCCGGGGGCGCCACGTCGCCCTCGAGCCCCTGACCATCGACCACCTCGACGTGCTGCTCGAGGCCGCCACCGCCGACCGCACCACCTTCGCCTACACCCCGGTGCCCACCGACCGGGCGTCGATGGACGCCTACCTCCGGAAGGGACTGGCCGCCCGCGAGGCGGGGCGCCAGGTGCCGTTCGTCACCCGCCGGCTGGCCGACGACCGGGTCGTCGGGTCCACCCGCTTCTACGACCTCGAGACCTGGGACTGGTCGTCGTCGCGGCCCGGGCCGGAGGCCGGGCGCTCGGGGCCCGGGCCGGACGTGGCCAACATCGGCTACACCTGGCTGGTCCCCGGGGCCCAGCGTTCCCCGGTCAACACCGAGGCCAAGCTGCTGATGCTCACCCACGCCTTCGAGATCTGGGGGGTCCGGGTCGTCCGCATCCAGACCGACGCGCGCAACCAGCGGTCGCGGCGGGCCATCGAGCGGTTGGGCCATCGGCTCGACGGCGTCATCCGAGCCGAGCGGCCCGCCGCCGACGGCGGGGTGCGCGACACCGCGCTGTACTCGATGCTGGCCGTCGAGTGGCCGGCGGCGCGGACCCGCCTGGTCGAGCGGCTCGCCGGCTGACCCGGGCGGGTCGGGGGCCCGGCGGCAGGGCAGTCCGATGGTTCCCGGGTGATCCTGCAGGGTAGGGAGACCGTGCGATCAGCGCCGTGGGAAACGGTGCGGATACGTCCCCGGACACGCTGACGCCGCCCCTGATTGACAGAAGCGACGACCACACACTAAGTTACTTTCCCTAGTTTATAACTAGGTTTGATGTGCCTGCAAGCCGAGGCCGGAGGCGTGAGAGCGAACGTGCCGGATGGCGCCCGGATCGCCGACCGCAATCCTGCCGCTGCCGACCCAGCTGGCGACCCTGACCCCGACACCTGAGGAGACGCTCCACCGATGTTCCCCCCGCTCACCCGCCGCCTCCGCCGACTGACCCTGGTCGCCACACCCCTCCTGGCGTTGACCGCCCTGGGAGTGACCGCACTCCCGGCCCCGGGTGCCGGGGCGTCCGGATCGTCGGCACCGGTGACCATCCGGCTCGGCTACCTCACCAACCTCACCCATGCCAGCGCCCTCGTCGGCGTCCAAGACCACGAGTTCACCGACAACCTCCCCCACGGGGACACCCTCCAGACCTCGACGTTCAACGCCGGGCCCGCCGAGGTGACCGCCCTCCTCTCGGGCGCCCTCGACGCCGGCTACCTCGGGCCGAATTCGGCCATCACCGCCTACACCCAGTCGGGCGGCAAGGGGATCCGGGTGATCTCGGGGGCCACCGCCGGGGGTGCCGCCCTGGTGGTCTCCCCGTCCATCACGTCGCCCTCCCAGCTGAAGGGCAAGACGATCGCCACCCCGCAGCTGGGGAACACCCAGGACGTCGCCCTTCGCACCTGGCTGACCAAGGAGCACCTCACCTTCCCCGGACCGGACGGTGGCAGCGGCCAGGTGACCATCCTCCCCGAGGACAACGCCACCACCCTCGCCTCCTTCAAGGCCGGTTCGATCGCCGGCGCCTGGGTCCCCGAGCCCTGGGTGGCCCGCATGGTCAGCGAGGGGAAGGGCAAGGTCCTGGTCAACGAGAAGAGTCAGTGGCCGGAGGGACGGTTCTCCACCACCGTGCTGGTGGTGAACAGCAACTTCCTCTCGAGCCACCCGAACCTGGTCACCGACCTCCTGAAGGGCCAGCTCGCCACCAACGCCTTCCTCAACGCCTCGCCGGCCAAGGCCCAGGCCGACGCCAACTCCGCCCTGGCCGCCCTCACCGGCAAGCCCCTCGACGCCGCCGAGCTGGCGTCGGCCTGGTCGGACATGTCCTTCACCGACGACCCGATCGCCTCCAGCATCGCCACCGACGTCAAGCACGCCAAGGCGGTCGGCTTCCCGTCCGGCTCCATCGCCGGCCTCTACGACCTGCAGCCGCTGAACGCCCTCCTCAAGGCGTCGGGCAAGGCCCCGGTGGCCTCGTCGTGACCCTCACCGGGGCCACCCGCCAAGCCCGGACCCCTGCCACGGCCCCCGCCGTCCACCTCGACGGCGTCGGTCGCCGGTACGGAGCCGGCGACGCCGGCGTCAACGCCCTGGCCGACATCACGCTGGACGTGGCCCCGGGGGAGTTCGTCTGCCTGGTCGGGGCGTCCGGGTGCGGGAAGACCACGTTGCTCAACCTGGTGGCCGGCCTCGACCGCCCCACGGTCGGCACGGTCGACGCCGGCGGCGGCCCGGCGGCGATGCTCTTCCAGGAGGCGGCACTCTTCCCCTGGCTGACGGTGGCCGCCAACGTCGAGCTGCCCCTCCGGCTCCGGGGGGTCGGCGCCACCGAGCGACGGACGGTCGCCGACGACCTGCTCGACCGTGTCCGCCTCGGTGGCCTGGGGGGGAAACGGCCCCACGAGCTGTCCGGAGGGATGCGCCAGCGCGCCGCCCTGGCCCGCGCCCTGGCCCAGGACGCCGGCCTGCTCCTGATGGACGAGCCCTTCGGGGCCCTCGACGCCATCACCCGCGACCTCCTCCACGACGAGCTCGAGCAGCTCTGGGAGGAGCGCGGGTTCACCGTGCTCTTCGTCACCCACAACGTCCGGGAGGCGGCCCGCCTCGGCGACCGGATCGTGCTCCTCACCAGCCGCCCGGGCCGGGTCGCCGCCACCTACCCGGTGCCGCTGGGGCGTCCCCGCCGGATCGACTCGCCCGAGATCGCCGACCTGGCGGCCACCGTCACCGACCGGCTGCGATCGGAGGTGCGACGCCATGCTCGATGAGACGGTGTCGCCGACCTTCACCCCGGAGCCGGCCAGCGACCCCGACGTCGACGGGTCCGGCCCCGCACCCGCCCCGCGGCTCGATGCCGAGCTGGCCGGCCTCGACGCCCTGGAGAGCCACGCCATCACCCGCGGGCCGTGGACCCGTCGCGCCTGGCGGGTGACCTGGCCCAAGCTGATCGCCCTCGGACTCATCCTGGTGGCCTGGGAGATCGCCGTCTGGACCCACTGGAAGCCCTTCATCCTGCAGACGCCGCGGGCGGTGGCCGTCCAGCTGTGGGACCTGCTCGGCACGTCGTCGTTCTGGAGCGAGGCGTGGAACACGGCCCAGCGGGCGGCCGTCGGCTACGCCATCGCCGTGGTGATCGGGACCGTGGTCGGTACCGCCGTGGCCCGCGTCCCCGTGCTCCGGGCCGGGATCGGCTCGCTCATCACCGGGATGCAGACGATGCCCTCGGTGCTGTGGTTCCCCCTGGCGTACATGGTGTTCGGCGACACCTCGTCCGCCATCGTCCTGATGATGGTGCTGGGTGCCGCCCCGGCCGTCGCCAACGGCGTCATCGCCGGCGTCGACCAGGTGCCGCCGCTGCTGGTGCGCGCCGGGCGCATCCTCGGCGCCCGGGGGTGGGCGCTGCAGCGGCGGGTGGTGCTGCCGGCCGCCTTCCCGACCGTGCTCGGCGGGCTCAAGCAGGCCTGGGCGTTCGCCTGGCACGCGCTGATGGCCGGCGAGTTCCTGATCCAGGTCGGCGGGCAGATCGGCCTCGGCGGCCGGACCGACAACGCCCTCACCCAGGGCTACTACGCGGTGGTGGTGGCCCTGATGATCGTCATCATCGTCATCGGGATCGTGGTGGACATGGGCTTCAGTCGGCTCGACCTGGCCGTCCGCCGCCGGTACGGGCTGCTCGACGCCTCGAGGGGGTAGGCGGCTCCGGAGGAGCGGCGTGGCAGACTCGACCCCGTGTACATCTCCGCCAAAGTCGACTACGCCGTCCGCGCCATGTGCGCCGTCGCCGCCGTCGGCGACCAGGCGGTCACCGCCGAGTCGCTGGCCACGGCCCAGGGGCTCCCCCCGAAGTTCCTGGAGAGCATCCTGAACGACCTCCGCCGGGCCGGGCTCCTGCGCAGCCAGCGCGGCGCCGACGGCGGGTATCGGCTGGCCCGGGCCGCCAAGGACATCACGGTGGCCGACATCATCCGCCCGCTCGACGGCCCCCTGGCCGAGGTGCGGGGCCTCCGTCCCGAGGCGGCCAGCTACGAGGGGGCGGCGGAGCACCTCCAGCAGGTGTGGATCGCCGTGCGCTCGAGCCTGCGCTCCGTGCTCGAGAAGGTCACCCTGGCCGACCTCGTGGCCGGGACGCTCCCCCGCTCGGTGGTCCAGCTGACCGAGAAGCCCGAGGCCTGGATCTCCCACTAGCGGCCGGCGTCCCCGGGCACCGGTGGCGGCGGCCGTCGGCACCCTCGGCCCGGACCGCCCCCGCCGGGCCTCCCCTACGCTGGCCGGCGTGGACCCGACCCCGACCCACACCGACGAGCGGACCCACCCGCCGGACTGGCTCGTCCTCACCCTCGTCTGCAGCGCGCAGTTCATGGTGGTGCTCGACATCTCCATCGTCAACGTGGCGCTGCCGTCGATTCAGCACAGCCTGGGCTTCACCGAGGCGAGCCTCCAGTGGGTCGTCACCGCCTACTCGCTGACCTTCGGCGGCCTCCTCCTCCTGGGCGGTCGCCTGGCCGACCTCTTCGGCCGTCGACGGATCTTCCTGGTGGGGCTGGCCGTGTTCACCGCAGCCAGCCTGCTCGGCGGCTTCGCCCAGGACCAGACCACCCTGATCGCCGCCCGCGCCCTGCAGGGCGTCGGGGCGGCCATCCTGTCGCCCGCCACCCTGACCATCCTCACGGTGACCTTCACCGAGCACCGGGCCCGGGCGAAGGCCCTCGGGGTCTGGAGCGCGGTGGCCGCCGGCGGCGGGGCGGCCGGCGCCCTGTTCGGGGGGATCCTGGTCCAGTACCTGTCGTGGCGCTGGATCCTCTTCGTCAACGTCCCCATCGGCATCGTGCTCTTCGTCCTGGCGCGGCGCGCCCTGGTGGAGTCGAAGGCCGACGGGCCCCGGAGCCGGCTGGACGTGGCCGGCTCGGTGACCGTCACCGCCGGGCTGATGGTCCTCGTCTACGCCATCGTCCACACCGACCAGGTCGCCTGGGGCTCGCCCTCCAACCTGGTGGCCCTGGCCGTGGCCGCCGTGCTCCTCGGCACCTTCGTCCTGATCGAGACCAAGCTGGCCACCCACCCCCTGGTGCCGCCCGGCCTGCTCCGGTCGCGGGGGGTGGTCGGGGCCAACCTGGCCATGTTCTGCTTCGGGGCGTCGATGTTCGCCATGTGGTTCTTCCTCACCCTCTACCTCCAGGAGGTGCTGCGCTACAGCCCCCTGGTGACCGGGTTCACGTTCCTCCCCCAGACCGCCGCCATCGCGGTGGGCGCCACCATCAGCGGGCGCCTGTCGCCGAGGTTGGGACCGCGGAACGTCCTGGTGGCGGGGGCCCTGCTGGCGGCTGGTGGCCTCTTCTGGCTGTCGTTCATCGAGCCCGGCGACACCTACTGGAACAGTGCCTTCGGCGGGGGCGTGCTGTGCACCTTCGGGATGGGGCTGGCCTTCACGCCCATCGCCCTCTCGGCCATGTCCAGCGTGCGCCGCGAGGAGGCGGGGCTGGCGTCGGGCCTCGTCAACACCAGCCGCCAGATCGGGGCGTCGCTGGGGCTGGCCATCCTCTCGACGGTGGCCGCCGACCAGGTGCAGCGCTCCCTGGCCGGCGCGGCCCACACCCGGGCGGCCGTGGCGGGGGCCCTCACCTCCGGCTACGCCCACGGGTTCCAGATCGCCGCGGCCATCGCCCTGGCCGGCGGCCTGTTCGCCCTCATCATCCCGTCCGACCGGCACCGCACCTCGCCCGGCGGTGAGCCGGCCGGTGGCCTGGCGGTCGCCGTCGAGTAGGCGGCGTCCGGCCTCCGCCGTCGGGACCGTCCACCGACGGGGCGCCGATGCGTGGTGCTCAGTGGATGGGCTCGACCAGGAGGCTCTGCAGCGACCGCCCGATCCGTCCCTCGCGGTCCCACAGCACCGACGCCGCCACCCCGATGCCCGGGGTCCCGAACCGGGTCCGGGCGTCGAGGCAGATCCACTCCCCCACCGGCGGCCGCACCACCGAGACGGTGAGGTCGGGGTTGATGAAGACATGGGTCTTGAAGTCGAGCTCGGCCGAGATGCCGTTGCCGAAGTCGGCCGCCGCCGCCGCCCGCTGGAACGGCGACGGCTCCTCGCCGGCCACCACCGGGCACCGCAGCCGGAACCAGGCCGCCGAGGCCCCCAACTCGTCGAAGCGACCGCGGACGAACCGGATCTCCACCCCCTCGTTGTGGAAGGCCGGGTACCCGTCGAACGAGGAGGGCGTGACGATCCCCCGCTCGGGCGGGGGCGGGGCGTCCTCGTCGGCGACGGTGCTGGTGACCCGGTCCTCCTCGGGGTGCACGCGGATCCGCAGGGCCCGGGCCCAGGCGATCTCCACCCCGCCCGACTCGACCACGGCATCCACCAGCTGCACCTTCTTCCCCGGCCGGACCAGGAAGGCGGTGACCTGGAGCCGGGCTTTGGGCACGGGTCGGAGGAGCTCCAGGGTCAGGCGGGTGAGCTGCTGGCCACCCTCCGGGGAGCACCGTTCGACGGCCCGGGCCACCAGGGCGGCCACGGTGCCGCCGTGGAGCGCCTTGGGTGTCCACGGCCCCCGGGCCAGGTCGGTGGGGAGGAAGCTGGCGCCGTCGCGGACGAACAGGGCGGCGTCGGGATCGTCGGGGCCGGCGGACCGGTTGGGCGGCGAGGGCGGCGGCCCGTCGGGTGGCACCGGGATCGTCTCGTCCTCGGAGGGGGCCATGCCCGTGACGCTAGGTGTCGGGGCGACCGCTGGCAACGACACCCCCGGCGGTCGGGACGACCCCGGCACCGATTCTCCCTCGGGCCCCGCCAGGTCCTAGCATCGGCGGGCGACACCGGAACGAGCACCCAGGGGGACATCGTTGGGCAAGGGACAGGCAGCCATCGACATCGACGCACCGGCCGACGCCGTGTGGGCGGTCATCGGCGACTTCGGCGGCATCGGCGACTGGATGCCCGGCATCGAGTCGTGCCGGGTCGAGGGCGACGACCGGATTCTCGAGATGCTCGGGATGACCATCACCGAGCACCTGGTGTCCAAGGACGACGCCGGTCGGGTCCTGGCCTATGCCATCACCGACGGGGTCCCGGTCGAGAGCCATCAGGGCGTCATCACCGTCACCCCGGCCGGCGACGGCTCCCACGTCACCTGGGACGTCGACGCCAGCCCGGACGAGATGGCCGACCTGATGGCCGGCATGTACCAGCAGGCCCTGGAGGCCCTCAAGACCCACGTGGGGGGCTGAGGCCTCCCCGGCGCCCGTCGGCCCGGCGACCACGAGGCGAGGTAGGGGACCCATGGCACCGAGGTCGTTCACCCGGTCGGGACACACCCTGGCCCCGGTGGACGTCGTCTGGCCCCTGGTGGCCGAGGCCGCCCGCTGGAAGGAGTGGTCGTTCCTCGACCGCAGCGAGCTGGTGACCGAGGGTTCGCCCGTCCCCGACGGGGTGGGGGCGGTCAGGAGCTTCACCCGCGCCGGCGTGGGCTCGAGGGAGGAGGTGGTGGCCTGGGAGCCGCCCACCCACCTCGGCTACGTCATCCTCCGGGGCTTCCCGGTCCGCGACTACCGGGCCGACGTGGTCCTGGCCCCCGCGGCCGCCGGCGGCGCGGGATCCGCCCACGGCACCACCGTCACCTGGTCGGCGCGCTTCGAGCCCCGGTACCCGGGGACCGGGGCGGCGACGGGCCTCGTCCTGCAGCAGATCATCCAGCGGTTCATCACCTCGCTGGTCCGGTACGCCGACCGGCAGTACGCGGCGGGGAGCTGAGCGGATCGGGCGACCGGGCCCGTGGGTCCGGTCAGGTGCCGGCGTCGAAGGCCACGGCGAGCCCCTCGACCATCCAACGGTCGGCCGACGGCAGCTCGACCGGCGACCCCCGCTGGCTCAGGGCCTCGATGAGCGCCGCCGCGCCGCCCGTCAGGACCGGCACCCCCGCCGGGACGGGCCCGGGGCGGACGACCACCTCGGGACCGAGGTCGACCACGAACGGGGGGACGATGTCGGTGGCCTCCACCCCCAGTGTCCCGGTCCGGGTCGATCCCGAGACGGCGGCGTAGGCGGGGCCCAACGCCGCGGCGTAGCGGAGGCAGCCGGTGACCTCGGCGTCCTCGAGGACCGGCGGCAGGTCGAGCGGCAGCACGATGTCGCGCTCGTGGACCCAGCCGTCCCAGAGGGCGTGGAGCACCACGGCGGCGACGGACAGGTGGCCGGGCGGGGCCTCGGCTGGCGCCGACCACGAGGCGGCGTCCAGTCCCCCGACGACCCGGGCCAGCGCCTCGTTGCTCTCGTCGAACTGCGCCAACAGCTCGGCCGGCGACCGGTCGGCCATGGCGCCGACCATCGCCGCCGGGGTCGCGACCGGGTCGAAGCCGGTGAGCACCCGGGTGGGCTCCCCCGCCAGGCCGGCGGCGACGGAGTGCGCCCAGAACCCGTTGGTGCCGACCAGGTGGGCCACCACGTCCCGGACCGCCCAGCCCTCGCACCGAGACGGCGTCAGCCACGCCTCCTCGTCGAGGCCGGCCAGGGTCCGGGCCAGCCGGCGCCGCTGGCGGACCGCCGGGACGGCCGGGTCGCCGAGCGGCACCTCGAAGGTGAGGACGGGGTCGTCCCCGTAGCGTGGCGTGAGCTGCATGGTGTCCGGTCCCCCCCTCGTGTCGGCGGGGTCATCGTAGGCGGCGAGGTGGCACCGCCGTCGTTCCAATAGGGTTTCCGCATCTCGGACGCACACACCAACGACCACGGGGGGCCCGCCGGCGGGGAGGGACGGATCACCGCCGTCTCCCTCTGGCCGATGTGGGTGCTCGGCCTGGCCGTGATGATCGACAACGTCGACCAGTACATCGTGCGCGGCACCTCCACCCAGATCGAGAAGGCGTTCCACGTGGGCGACTTCCAGATCGGCATCCTGTTCTCCGCCTTCATCGTCGTCAACGGCCTGGCCACCATGCCCGCCAGCTACCTGGGCGACCGCTGGAACCGGACCCGGATCATGGCGGTGACCATCGCCGCCTGGTCGCTGGTGAGCGCCCTGGGCGGCCTGGTCCCCGTGGGGGCCTTCGGCCTCCTGGTGGTGATGCGCGGGGCACTGGGGTTCGGTCAGGCGGTCACCGACCCCTCGGGTTCGAGCCTGCTGGCCGACTTCTACGGCATCGAGCGCCGCGGCAAGGCCTACTCCATGCAGCAGTGCCTCATCTACGTGGGCCTCGGGCTGGGGCTGGCCATCGGCTCGATCTTCGTGACGCTGTTCCCCCACAACGGCTGGCGGCTGGCCTTCTTCTTCTCCCTCCTGCCCGGACTGGCCATCGCCGCCTGCTGCTGGCGGCTCCCCGAGCCGAGGCGGGGCACGGCCGACCGGGCCCACGTCACCGACGAGCCGGGCATGGAGGTGGAGACCGGCCGACAGCCGCTGTTCCCCCACGGGTTCCGGCGCTTCGTGGGCGACATGGGCCGGGGGCTCCGCACCGACGTCCGGACCATCCTGGCCATCCCGACCATGCGCTACGCCCTGGTCGGCGTGTCCACCGTCCTCTTCGTGGTGACCGCCGTGTCGACCTGGATGCCCACCATGTACGAGCG
>Ga0302196_10006803_pt1 | contig 10038 bp, 10 predicted proteins | sample II_Bog_N1_3_FD_198794 | JGI IMG/M metagenome (GOLD analysis project Ga0302196, IMG submission 198794) | Peat permafrost microbial communities from Stordalen Mire near Abisko, Sweden - II_Bog_N1_3 | ecosystem: Environmental > Terrestrial > Soil > Wetlands > Peat | place: Sweden: Abisko...
TACCCGAATATCTCGTAGGTGGAGCGGGAGATGGCCACCTGCATGGCGGTGGCGGCGAGGAGGGCGGGGGCCACGAACGACAGGTAGTTTTCTCCCCCCAGGCTGGCCAAGGCGTGGCCGTGGCCGACCAGGGAGCCGAGCCCGAGGCCGAGCGAGGCGAGATAGAGGACCGGGGTAAGGAAGGTGGTGCCGATGTCGGCTTTCCAGGTCCGCAGGAACTGGGTCTAGAAGTAGCTGAGGGGGCGCATGGCCATGGGCACTTGCATGCGACGCCCGTCAGTCCGTCAGATGGCGACCGGTGAGGTGCAGGAACACGTCCTCCAGGCTCGTCCGGCGCACGAGGACGCTGACGGGCCGGATCCCCTTGTCGTGTACATGCTCGGCAGTGGCGTCACCGTCGTCGGTATAGAGCAAGAGGCGGCCCGCCAGGGTCTCTAGCCGGTCCGCCATGCCTTCTACCGCAGCCGCCATGGCCGGAGCCTCTCCCGGGGCGACCCGCAGCTCCACGACCTCCCGGGAGACGTGGGTTTCGATCAGCTGGCGGGGAGAGCCGTCGGCCACGATGACGCCTTTGTCCATGACCACCAGGCGGTCGCAGAGCTGCTCGGCCTCGTCCATGTAGTGAGTGGTCAGCACCAAGGTCACACCCTGCTGCTTGAGGCTGTAGAGCCGGTCCCAGAGCACGTGACGGGCCTGAGGGTCAAGCCCTGTCGTGGGCTCGTCCAGGAGCAGGAGCTCAGGCTCGTTGACGAGCGACCGGGCAATGGTCAGGCGGCGCTTCATGCCGCCCGAGAGGTTGTCGACCTTGTCGCCGCTGCGCTCGGACAGGCGGGCGAACTCAAGAAGCTCGGCGATGCGCCGTCGCAGCACGGGGCGCCGGATGCCGAAGTAGCGGCCGTAGACGAAGAGGTTGTCGGCCACGGAGAGCTCGAGGTCGAGGTTGTCCTCCTGAGGCACGACGCCCAGCCTCGCCCTAATGGCGGGCCCCTCCCGGTTGGGATCGCGGCCCAAGACCCGTAGCTCGCCCCCGCTGCGGGCCGAGGTGGCGCCGATCATGCGCATCGTGGAGCTCTTGCCGGCGCCGTTGGGCCCGAGGAACCCGAAAGCTTCGCCTTTTTGCACCTCGAAGTCGATGCCGGCCACGGCGGCAAACCCGCCGAAGTGCTTCTCCAGGCCGCGGGCGACTACTAGCGGTTCGTCCATACGTGCGTCAGTGCCTGTCCCGGCAAGCGCCGGGGCGCTCAGCCGACGCGGCTAGCCAGTACGAAGAAGCCGGTGAGGGGGACGATCTGGACGTTGGCGCCGGTGTAAGGCGCCTGGACGATCTCGCCGTTGCCAATGTAGATGGCCACGTGCTCCCCCGGGTCGGCCGGGAAGACCAGGTCACCGGGTTCGAGGTCTGACATCGGGATGTGGATCGTGTCGTCGTACTGGGCACCGCTGTAGTGAGGAAGGTATACCCCCGCCTGGGCGTAGGCCCACATGACGAGCCCCGAGCAGTCGAACGCGCCCGGACCGGCGGCGCCCCAGACGTAGGGGTCCCCCACCCTGCCCTCGGCGGCGGCGACGGCGGCCGAGGCAGCCGAGGAAACCCCCGGGACGGCCGCGGTCGTGCCTTCGGCCGACGAGCTGGCGGGGACCGTAGTGGTGCCGGCCGCCGGGACGGTAGTGGTGGCGGCGGCACCCGCAGACTGGTCGGCCGCGGCGCGGGCAGCATTGGCCTGGGCCAAACGGGCGCCGTCGTCGTCACCTTCGACTTCAGGGGTACCGGCCTGTCGGACGGGGAGTTCTCGCTGGGAGGGTGGCAAGCCGACTTGAGCGCGGCCATAGGCACACTGAGGGCCGTCCCCGGCATCGAGAGGACATGGCTCGTAGGTTTCGCCGCCGGCGGGACCCTGTCGATATGCGCCGCCGGCGAGGACCCGTCGATTGCCGGCGTGGCCGCGTTTTCGCCATTGGCCGACTTCGCCGAACGTGGCGGTGAGACCAAGCGTTCCTCGGCCCAAGCCCGAGCGGCCGCCGACGCCGCCCGCACCCGTGGCTACCCGCCTGAGCCGGGCACCTGGGCGCGCGATGTCAAGGAGGTCAGGCCGTCGTTGCTCGTCGCCCACATCCCGCCCCGGCCCCTGCTGATAGTGCACGGCGCCGGTGACGATGTGGTGCCCCTCACCGACGCCCGGGAGCTGGCCGACGCGGCCGACGCCTCGTCGGAGCTGCGCATCCTGGCCGGTGCCGGCCATGGCCTGGTGCACGACCCGCGGGCCATCGCCTTGCTGCTCGGCTGGTTCGACCGCCACCTCGGCTCGGTCGCCTGAGCCCAAAGCGGGCGCGCCAAGCAGCATTAGTGGTCGTTGTGGTTAACCATTAGCGAACACTTCCCAAATCATCGTCCCGGGTCGTTGCGGTCGGTGCCGTCGCCGAGGTCTGATTGGCCCCACCGGTCCGGTGGCCCAGTGCGAGGGCCGACGGTCCACGGTGAGCCACTGACCGGGACGGAGGAGCTTGTTGTCATTGTCTGATCGACTGGGACGGTTCGGCACCGCCGTGGCGGCTATGGCGTTCGTCGTGACCACCGGCGTGGCCGGCCCCGCCTCGGCTCAGGAGACGGCCGGCATCACCGTCAGCCCCACCGTCGCCCAGACCGCCGCCGCCTACAACGGGGCGGGCCTCTATCAGGGGGACGCGGCCGTCGTCACTGTGAGCGTGGCTGCTAACACCGTCTTCAAGCCGGGCGCGGCGCTGAGTTTCGAGGAATGCAACCCGGGCCCGACTTCACAGGCCGATTGCGATGCGCTCACACTGCAGGGGACCGCGCCCGGGGAGAGTGCCGCTGTGGTGCCCGGCGCCGACGGAAGCGTCCGCTTCACCATGGACCTCTGGATACTTCCTACGGGCAACGCTCTCACCGCTCCTGACGTCGACGACCCCAACAACAAGAACCCCGCCGGTTTCGACAACGGGTCATCGGTCACCTGCAATGCCGATGACCCCTGCTCCATCTGGGTGGGCGACGACCCGAACAGCTGGGCGGCCAACAGCTTCGTCTACAACTCGGTGGTCCTCCTGCCCAACACGCTGGCGCTGTCGCCAGCGCCCGGGACCACCACGGCGGCCCGTCCGCTCACCTCAACTACGTCGGGCCCTACAAGCACTACGGGCCCTACAAGCACTACGGGCCCTACAAGCACTACGGGCCCTACAAGCACTACGGGCCCTACGAGCACGACTGCTGCTCCCACGAGCACGGCAACCTCCAGCTCGTCCGGCGGTCCTACGAGCACGATTGTGCCGAGTTCCTCGACTACCACTGGCTCTTCCACGACGACTACAGTGGCCGGCTCTTCCACCACCACGACAACTGGGGCCTTGGCGACCAGCGCAGCCGACCCGACCGGTGGCCAGGTCCCGGAGTCCCCCTATGTGCCGCTGCTCCCGTTCGGCGCCGCGACGGTCGCCGGGGGCCTTCTGATCGTCGTGCGTGCTCGGCGGGGAAAGCCCTCCCGGCCCTAAAGGCCCAATAGTTCGCCTGTCAACGCGTTCCTGTTCTTCCTCACCATCTTCGCGGGCTCGGAGGAAAGATGAGCCGGAGCAGGGATGAGCGCCTCGCCGACAAGTTCATCGCGGTGGGTGCGGGTTGCCGCCATGGCTCTCGCCCCCAACCGCGACCAACGAGCGGCACAGCAAGAACGGCCCGAACTGGAGGTGCCTTCCGGCGTCGATGACCTTGGCCGCATGGCGGTGGCGCCGCCAGCCACGGCACTTGGTCACGACCGTGACCGACCACGACCGCCGCGGGCCGAACTCGACCGGTAGAACCTCAAGACGGTGGCTCAACCGGGCCCCCTATGACGCCGATGACCGCGGACGAGCGCGAGCTCCTGCGCTGCGGCTGGGTTGATGGCGCCGTGCTATGGGCCGAGGTGAGCGTTGCCGAGCTACCCGGGAGGCAGTGGCTCCTCCAGGTCGACGACGTCACCGACCAGCCCGAGGAGGACCTGACATACCGGGAGCTTCACGACCAGCTCACCGGCCTGGCCAACCGGCCGGTCGACCATGGACCATCTCCGTTGCCCCCATGCTCGCGGTGAGGGGCCCCTGCCCGGCACCGGCCGGCCACCGCCAGGCCTGCAGGCGATGGAACGGAGGTGAGTGTCGGTTGGCTCGCCGCGTTCGGCCAAGTGCCGCACGTCGCTGCCGACCTCGGCCCGAACATGGCTGAGGCAGTTAACCCGTTCGGCAAGACCGCCCGAGCGCAGAGCGCTTCCCCCGTCAGCCGCACCAACTTCCACGACGGCACGCTCCGGCTCGGAGAGGAAAGGAGAGGAAAGATGATCTTTTTTCATACCCCCGCCAGTTGGCCAGAGGTCATCGCGGGCAACAAGTCGGCAGCCGAGGCGACATTGAGCGATCTGGCGCTGGTCATCGGGGACGGCGTCGCCTCGCCGGGCGACGTCGTCTGCGCCGTCTTCGGGGGCCGGGTCGTGTCAGCCATCGAGATCGACGAGCCCAGCAGACAAGAAGCTCGCGGGAGGCGCTCGGGCAGGCCTTCGATCGCCTGGGGCCACCTGGTCGGCCAAGAGGCCCCCGTCAGCCGGGGCGGGCACCAGTTAGCCACCGGCTACGAGGCAGGAGAGCTACCCGCCCCTGAGAGCACCCGACCAGGAGCAGCTCGAGGACGGGCCCGCCGGGCCGCGACGAGCGCACCTAGCCATCCAACGGTGCGCCTGTCCGCCGACGCACGAAGGGAGGCAGTGCTTCGGGCGGCCATCGTCGCGTTCTCCAGGGGCGGCCTCGCCGGCACGTCCACCGAGGACATTGCCCGCCTGGCCGGCATCAGCCAGCCGTACCTGTTCCGGCTGTTCGGCACCAAGAAGGACCTGTTCCTGGCGGTTGTCCAGAGGGCCTTCGACCGGGCTCAGAGCACACTGGTCGATGCTGCCGGCGACCGCACCGGCGAGGAGGCCATGGCGGCCATGGACGATGCCTGCCGGACGCTGGTCGAGGACCGCACGCTGCTACTGGCACAGGTGCAGGCCTACGCGGCTTGTGGCGACGACGACGTCCGGCGCGTCACCAGGAGTTGTTTCGGGAAGATGTGGCAAGCGGTGGCCAAGGCCACCCGGTTCGACGACCGCCGCCTTGCCGACTTCTTCGGTCACGCATTCCAGCTCACCATGGCCGCGGCCATGGACTTTACGGCGCTGACCGGCCTCCCGGGTGAGGGCGCACAGGGGTTCCGATAGGAACGGAGCAGAGAACCTCGGTTGCGGTGCATTTCCGGAACCTGACGCCACCGGACGGCGCTGCGGTGACTCCCGTCAGGCCCGATGGTGGTCACGCTGAGCGGTCAACGCAGTGTGGCGCTGGCGCCAGTTACCTTGCCTTGCACCGACCCCTGGGGTACGGATCCGGTGACTGCGTCCGATGCCTTCCGGTCGCGTTTCCGGGGCACCCGCCTTGTTGTCGAGCACAACCCAGAACGTCGATCGGGCGATCGAACGCCGTCGGTGGTTCGAGAATCGCCACGCAATAACGGAACCGGTGTCGCGACGTAGTGCTCGCTGGCTCTGCACGCCGTTGGTCGGACGGCGTCACGGCTATCGCACCCGATGGGCTCAGGCAGCACCCGGTATAGCGCATTTCACAACAACGATCCGCCGCCGACCTGCTTTGGTGACCTCGGCTTGGACGCGACTGAAGCCCGCCTCTGCGAGCTCCGCTGCCAGCCGGTCGGCTCCGCCCTCGGTGATGCCATTAGCGGCGTGCCCCCGGGCACCAGGCGGGGTGAGCCGCTCGACCACGAGGAGCCTGCCCCCGGGGGCGAGGAGGCGTCGCGCTTCGGCCCACCCGGCAGCCCGCTCAGGCCAGTGGTGAGCCGAGCTGAGGGCCCATACGACCGTCGCCGAAGCGTCGGGCAACGGCACGGCCGCCGCGGAGCCCTCGAGCCAGCTGACGTTGCGCGCCCGGCGGGCGGCGCTGATCCACCGGGCTAGGCGCAGCATGGCGAGGTCCGGGTCGACACCAGTGGCAGAGCTGCAGTGGCTGGCGGCTTGGCGGACAGCAGTACCCGGCCCACAGCCGATGTCGACGACCCGGTCGTCGCTAGAGAGCTTGGCGCTGGCGGCCACGGCACGGGCGGCCGGTCCGCGCCCGACGGCCATGGAGAGGACGGTGAGCGCCCGATAGAGGCGCCCCCGGCTCATCGGACTACCTCGCGGGTGAACACGCCGAGGGCCAGGGCCGTGAGCACGACTGCTCCTGTGTGCCGCTGCATAACAGTCTCCTTCGTTCCTCAGTAACTTAGTTATTCGCTAGTATAGCTAAGCACTACAATGAGCCCATGGGCCCAAAGTCCTTTGATGACCTGGCCGCCTACCTGCAGCGCTTCGGACTGGAACGTGACCGCATGCGGGCCGCGCTAGCCCGCCACGCAGGGGTGAGCGGGACCGACCTCGACGCGCTCGAGCACCTGGAGGCCGACGGGCCGCTCACCCAACGCGACCTGGGCGAGCGCCTTTCGATCACCTCGGGGGCGGTCACCATGCTCGTCGACCGGCTCGAGGCGGCCGGTTGGGTCATGCGCCAACCCCATCCCAGCGACCGGCGCTACATCCTCATAGAACTGTCGACGCAAGCGGCCGAGCACGCGCCAACAGGGCTGGCCACGTACCACAGCTCTATCCAAGCGCTCGTCGCGGGTGTACCGTCCCAGCAACGCCGCGCCATCGCCACGTTCCTCGAGGCGGCGGCCGGGGCGGCCAGCAAGGCCGCCCAGGACCTCTACCGTGGCCCCGGCACGGCGGGCCGACGTGAGCGATGAACTATGGCTACGGGCGTCAATGGACGGCCGTGCACTGCGTTCAGGGCAAGCCCGAGCCGTCGCAATGAGCGGATGTCCCTTGAGACTCCCGCATTTTCGGCCACACATCAGAAGGCCCTCCGCGCGTAGCCACCCCGGCCCGAGCTCTCCGGCCACTTGAGGCACGATGGGCTCGTGCCGCGCGTTGCTGAGGGCCCCGAAAATGGGTTGACATGCCAGGCGAGGTCCCTGCGGGTGCTCCACAACGCGATCGGGGCCGGAGAGCTCGTCTGTCTCGGCTATGTCTGGTTCTGCGCGTTGGCTCGACGACGCGACGTCTGGCTTCGAGCTTCTATTGCGGTGCTGACCGGAGAAGGGGTAGCCCTTGTGGTCGCCAAGGGTTGCCCGTTCGGTGTTTTTCAACGGCGCGCCGGTGACGACGTGCCGATGTTCGAGCTCTGGTTCGGGCCGCGCGTAGCACCCTTCGCCATCCCTGCCTTCACGGCCATCGCGCTCGTTGGCGCGGGGCTCCTCGGTCTCTGGCCTGCCGCGACCCCGGCGCCGCGGAGCAACGGCCTGGTCCGGGTGCCCCTATAGGTGCGCGTCTCAGACGGGCTCGAACGGAGCCGAGGCTTCAGTCCCGACCCACGTGCTTCACCCGACCCCAGGCCCGGCCTGGCCGGGACCGACGCCGAGCGGTCAGGGTGCGTGCCGGAGCGCCCAGAAGCGTAGGTAGGGGCGGCATGGCAACTGGGTGGGCTCGCACACCCTCCGGTCGCGGGCGGCACGCTGGCCGGTATGGTTTGGGGCAGCGGTGCCCTGCAACAACTTGGAGGTCTCCATGGGCCAACCAGCCGTTGACGCTCCTGTCGGTGCCACACCCACCGAAGGGGTCGTGCACCGCCGTAGCCCGCTGTCGGTGGCGGGCACCGTCGAACGGCTAACCGAGGTGGTCGAGGGAGCGGGGGCCAAGGCTTTTGTCGTCATGGACCATAGCGGCGAGGCGGATCGGGCCGGGCTCTCGCTGCGGGACACCAAGCTAGTTGTCCTCGGCAACCCGGTTGCCGGCACCCCCGTGATGGAGGCGGCACCTCTGGCCGCCCTCGACCTCCCGCTCAAGGTGCTCGTGTGGGCAGGCGACGCCGGCGCGGTGTGGATGAGCTACCTCTCGTCCGAGTGGCTGGCGGGCCGCCATGGCATCCCCGCCGAGCTCGCCAAAGCCCTGTCGGCACCTGACGTCCTGACGGGCCGCGTCGCTGGGACGAGCTGAGCGGTGGCGTTTGGGCCGCAGCCGGCTCAAGATCGGCACCCGCCCTCAGACAGAGGCGCGCCCGCCGAGAGCCCGGAGACGCTAGTACCAACGTGTCAGTCCCCGGTCCAGTAGGCGGGATTCTCGTGGCCCGGTGCTGTCTTATGTACCCACGTTGAAGGACTTGGAGTTCGCGACCGGACTGGCGCGCAAATCGTCGCTTGCCGTCGTGGAGTCAATCAGTACCCCGCTTCGCGGGTGGGCCGCTTGGCTTGGGGCGTTGAACCTCGTAACCGGCGCGCCCACTGCCGTCCTGCCTGAGACAACCAGGGAAGCGGTCGAGCGCCTGAAGTCCTGCGGGAACAATGGGTTCGCCGATGATTACGGGAAGCGGGACGCGCTGAGGATCATAAGTGGGCTACATGAACGGGGCTGTCTCGACCAGGACCTCCTGGTGGGAGCAGTGTTCGCTGCGGGAGTGTTTGCGGTACCTGGGATCAAGAACCTCGCGTCACTGATCGAAAGAGTGGAGCGGCGCGCACCCGGACCTGCCAACAGCCGCGACCTCAGCTGACCACGCGAAAACGCTCGTCCGGCCCAACGCCTTGGCGAGGCTCCACCATCGGGGTCTTCCGCGTGACGGCGCCAAAGTGGCCAGCGATCCATCTATTAACCGCCGTTAGTGGCAACACATGGGAATGACAGCTTGAGCTGGCCCCGTCGCGATAGCTTGAAATGGCCCCATTCAGTCACGCTGAGTGACGGTGTCTGAGGCTTCGGCCGGCTCGCCGAGTCGGCGTCAGCGACGCCAGAGCCGTCTCGTTCTGCACTGATTCACCTTGAAACATAAGGGGTTCCGGGGCAGCGCATAACGGGGGGATCTGGCGGCTCGGCGGTCGTACCCTTGGTGGCGGGTTGGGGCGGCACTACTGCTCGTCGGTCGGGGATGACAGTCAACCCTTCCAGACCACGAGCCCCTCTCCGTCGTGCTCGATCTCGACAATGCCGGGAGTTTGGGTGTAACCGCTGGCCCCGTCGGTGTCGACGTAGGTCGAGCCGTTCGCCAGGACGGCGACCCCATTGGGCAAGAAGGCTCGCCAGTCCCGGGTCAACAGGTCGGTGGTGAAGTCGACCACGGTACGAATGCCGGTGGTCGTGATGCGGTCGAGCGAGGTGTCGTCGAGGCCGAAGACCTCGCCGTCTGGGGCCGTGACGATCCCGCTGCTGGAATGGGGGAAGAAGCCGGTCTCGGGTTTCTGGCCGATGATGGCGTGGATGACCCCATGGGGGTCGACCATCAAAAGGGCCTTGGTGTTGACCCCGAATATGAACAGGTCACCAGCGCGGTCAAACGTGATGCCTGCGGGGCCGTCCGGGGACGCCTCGGTGGCGGGCTTGCCCATGTTGTAGGCGCCTGCGTACCGGATGTGTGAACCGCCAGCGACGAGCACCAGCTTGTCGGCCGGGCCGAGCCTGAGCAACTCGTTGTCGCCGGTGTCAGCTATGTAGAGCTCGCCCCCCGGCCCAAAGGTGACGTCCTCGGGCGACAGCAGACGGGCCCGGAGGGCGGGAGTGCCGTTGGCAACGGGTGCCTCCCAGCGCCCGGCGGCGCCTACGACCGTGGTGATGGCACCGTCGGGGGCGACCCTTCGGACCCGGTGGTTGGCCTCGTCGACGATGTAGAGGTCGCCATCGGGCCCAAAGGCTATGCCCCCTGGGTAGTTGAGCTCGGCGGTCAGCGCCGGGCCACCGTCGCCCGAAAGACCTCGCTTGCCATTGCCAGCGACCACGACGAACTTTCCGTTGGGGAGGTGCTCGAGGACCTGGTCCCGGCCGTCATCGGCGATGAACAAGTTGCCGTTCGGCCCGATGGCCAATGAGCCTGGGGCTTTCGGGACGACGTAGACCCCGGCGTAGGGAGGGCTTGGTAAGCGGCCCCCTAGAGGTGCGGCCACCAGGCGGGTCGCTCCCTGGCGCACCGCGGCGTAAG
>Ga0302196_10006810_pt1 | contig 10031 bp, 7 predicted proteins | sample II_Bog_N1_3_FD_198794 | JGI IMG/M metagenome (GOLD analysis project Ga0302196, IMG submission 198794) | Peat permafrost microbial communities from Stordalen Mire near Abisko, Sweden - II_Bog_N1_3 | ecosystem: Environmental > Terrestrial > Soil > Wetlands > Peat | place: Sweden: Abisko, Stordalen...
TGCGCGAAGGCGCCAATCTCAACGATGCGCTGCTAGCGCTGCTGCCGCTGGTGGGCGTGTGGCGCGGCGAAGGCGAGGGCCGCGGACCTGACGGTGACTACCGGTTCGGCCAGCAGATCGTGGTCTCGCACGACGGCGGCGACTATCTGAACTGGGAAGCCCGCTCCTGGCGCCTTGACGCGACGGGCGGTTACCAGGAACCAGGCCTGCGCGAGGCGGGCTTTTGGCGATTTTTCAGCGATCCCGACGACGACCCGAGCGAGTCCCAGGCGATCGAGTTGTTGTTGGCCAATTCTGCCGGTTACGTCGAATTGTTTTACGGCCGGCCGCTCACCCAGTCGTCGTGGGAGTTGGTGACCGACGCGCTGGCCCGCAGCCGGACCGGCGTGCTGGTGGGGGGTGCCAAACGGCTGTACGGCATCGTCGAAGGCGGCGACCTGGCCTACGTCGAGGAACGGGTGGACGCCGACGGCGGGCTGGTGCCGCATCTGTCGGCTCGGCTGTCTCGATTCGCCGGGTGATCGGTACCCGGCCGAGGCTGGACATGGAGCGGCCCCCGAGCAAGGTTCCTGGTTGGACAGACCGGGAGCTCGGGGGCCGGGTGGCTACGGGGAATTCGCCAGCGCGCGTATGAATCGCTAGCTCTTCCGAGCCAAATGCAGCTAGCGTGCAGCCACCTCACATGTCCATGAAGCTATCAATTTCGCAGACCACCTCCTTCCTTGTGTACGCCCGACGGTACCCGCCATTCCGCAAGCCGACAACAGATTTGACTGTCTCAGCGGTCGCTGACGATGGCCGCGTCGACCAGTGCTGCGAATTCCGCGGCTATCGGGGACCGGGGCAGCCACCGGCCGTCGAGCGTGTGTACGCGGGCGGCCAGGGTCATGCTGGAAATCAACCAGATCCCCTGGGCAGTACGCAGGTCCGTGACTCGCAACGCGCGATAATCGCAGTCGTAACCCTTGGCGCGGGCCGTCTCGAACAGAGCCTGCTGCGTGGTGCCGCGCAGGATCGGATACCACGGCGGCGGCGTCAGCAGACACGGATTACCTTCGCCCCCTTCGGATTCAGTGGCGATAACCACCGTCGAGCGCGGACCTTCCAGAATGAAGCCGTCCGTGCTGACGAAGATGACATCATCAGCGTTTTGCCGCGCGGCATGGCGTAAGACGGCCATGTTGACCGCGTAAGACAGGGTCTTCGCACCTGCCAGCAGCCACGGCATCGCATCGGTACCGGTGGCGGGCAACCCGCGGTCGAGCGTGACCGCCGACACCCCGTCGCGCCTCACCGCGACCACTCGTTCCGGGACGGCGTTGACCATCACATACGCGGTTGGCGCCGACCCGCTCTCACGACCGCGGCTGTAGATCAGCCGCAATGCCGCCTCGTCATCGGTGCCCTGGGTCCACTGCCGCGTGGCCACCTCAATCGCGCGGCGCCAACTCGGAAGGTCCGGCTCGGGCAGATCCAGCATTTTGGCCGACCGCTTGAGCCGGTGCAGATGCAGCTCGACCAGGCAGGCGCCGCCGTCACGGATCAACAGCGTCTCGAAGGCGCCATCGCCGCGAATCGCGGCGAGGTCGTCGGCGTGCAGCAGTGCCGTTCCCGGTGGATGTATCTCGCCGTCCAGCGTGACAACGACACCAGCCATGGGGGCAAAGCCTAAATGGCGATCGCAAGCGCGGCGAAGCCGGGCGCAGCGGGTCGACATCATCAGGCGCAGCGAGCGTGAAGCTGGCCGCACGCGTCGGGAGGTAACCGGCCGCACGCCAGGTCCGTAGAGTTGACGTGTGAGCACCAGCGCAGTACCCGCACCCGATTCCGGACCCGACGCGGGCGCGATCTGGCATTACGGCGACCCGCTGGGCGAACAGCGGGCGGCCGAAACCGACGCCGTGCTGGTGGACCGCTCGCACCGTGCAGCGCTCACCCTGACCGGCAGCGACCGGCGGAGCTGGCTGCACAGCATCTCGACCCAACACGTCAGCGAACTCCCGGACGGCGCCAGCACTCAAAACCTCAGCCTCGACGGCCAGGGCCGGGTCGAGGACCACTGGATCCAGACCGAGCTGGCTGGCACGACCTACCTCGACACCGAACCCTGGCGGGGTGAGCCGCTACTGAGCTTTCTGAACAAGATGGTCTTCTGGTCTGATGTCGCCCCGGGGACTGCCGACATCGCGGTGCTGTCGTTGGTGGGACCTCACCTGGCCGATCGCGCGGTGCTCAATGTGCTTGGCCTGGACGCGCTGCCGGCCGAGCTGGCCGCGGTCCCCGTGGCTGGCGGCGGCCCCGAAAAAGGCTTCGTGCGTCGGGGCGGCCCCGCCGGGCAAATCGAACTGGACCTGCTGGTGCCGCGCGCCGAGTCGGCCGCCTGGCAGAGCCGGTTGGCGCAGGCGGGCGTCCGGCCGGCCGGAGTGTGGGCCTACGAGGCCCTCCGGGTGGCGGCGCTGCGCCCGCGGCTCGGCGTCGACACCGACGAACGCACCATCCCACACGAGGTGGGCTGGATCGGTGGCCCCGGCGAGGGTGCCGTCCATCTGAACAAAGGGTGTTACCGCGGGCAGGAGACCGTCGCGCGGGTGCATAACCTGGGCAAGCCACCCCGAATGCTGGTGCTGCTGCACCTCGATGGCGCAGGGGAAATGCCGTCCACAGGTGAGCCGGTGCTGGCCGGCGGGCGGATCGTCGGCCGCCTCGGGACGGTGGTCGACCATGTGGACCTGGGGCCGGTGGCGCTGGCCCTGCTCAAGCGCGGGCTGGCGGCCGACACCGAATTGGCGACCGGGCCCGAAGCCGCTGTCGCCGCGGCAGTCGACGCTGATTCACTGCCACCCGACGATGAGGTCGGCGCGGGACGGCGAGCCGTCGAGCGGTTGCGGGGGCGGTGACCCGACCGATGGCGTCCGCCACAGCGGGCGGGGTGGCCGACACCCGGCCGCGGGGCGCGGTAAACTGTCGGCAGGACAATAAACCACACCAGGAGATCGGAGCCGCCTACTTGTTAGGCCGCTCCGTTATTGCGCGAGGGGGTCCCCCCATGGGCCGCGGCCGGGCGAAGGCAAAGCAGACCAAGGTTGCTCGAGAACTTAAATACAGCTCTCCGCAGACCGACTTCCAGCGACTTCAGCAAGAGCTGGCAGGAACGGATGCGGCCGACTCCAACCATCTCGACGGCGACGCCGACGACGCGTTGGACGACGGAGACGACTGGCGACGCTAAGACTTCTTGATTACCTGACGCCCCGATGCCGGGGCGTTTCGCATCGGCTCGGTGCCGACCCCGGTTAGGCCCGCTCCCTTAGAATCTCGGGTGCTGTCCGACGAGTTTGGCCCGCGGTCCTCGTTTGCCGCCTTTGCCGACGGTTCCCAACACCCAGCAGTTCAGGTGCCGTGCGGTCAATATGGCCATGGCACGTTCGGTGTCTTCCGGCGCGACGACGGCGATCATGCCGACACCCATGTTGAACGTCTTCTCCATCTCTTCGCGGGCGACTCGGCCCCGCTGGGCGATCATGGCGAACACGGGCGCCGGTGTCCAGGTGCCGCGGTCTACCTCGGCGACCAGCCCTTGCGGGATAACGCGTTGCAGGTTGCCGGCCAGCCCCCCACCGGTGACGTGGCAGAACGTACGGACCTGGGTTTCAGCAGCCAGCGCCAGGCAGTCTTTGGCGTAAATCAGGGTGGGCTCCAACAATTCCTCGCCCAGGGTGCGGCCGAACTCCTCCACATGACCGGCCAAGTCCATCCGGTCGATCTCCAGTAGAACCGTACGGGCCAGCGAGTATCCGTTGGAGTGCAGGCCGGAAGATCCGAGCCCGATGATGACGTCACCGGGTTTGACGCGGTCGGGCCCCAGCACGTTGTCGGCCTCGACGACACCGACGCCGGTGGCCGAGATGTCGTAGTGGTCCGACTCCATCAGGCCGGGGTGTTCGGCCGTCTCGCCGCCGAGCAGCGCGCAGCCCGCGCGCACACACCCCTCGGCGATGCCGCCGACAATCGCGCTCACTCTTTCCGGCACTGTGCGGCCTACCGCGATGTAGTCCTGCAGGAACAATGGTTCAGCACCGCAGACCACGAGGTCGTCGACCACCATCGCGACCAGATCAAGGCCAACGGTGTCGTGCTTGTCCATCGCCTGAGCGATCGCCAGCTTGGTACCCACCCCGTCGGTGGAGGCGGCCAGCACCGGTTCGCGGTAATCGCCACGCAGAGCGAATAATCCGGCGAATCCGCCCAGCCCGCCGCGCACCTCGGGCCTGGTGGCTTTTGCAGCCAGCGGCTTGAACAGGTCGACGGCGCGGTCACCGGCTTCAATGTCCACCCCGGCCGACGCGTAGGTAATGCCGTGGCTGCCCGGGTCGTGGCCGGGGCTTTTTCCGGGATCCGTCATCGCGCTAAAGGGTACCGGGCGGCGCTCAGCGCCGGTATCCAGCATCTTGCCGCGTCGAGAGTTCGTCAGCGATTAATCGGAACTTCATCGGCGGCGAGATCCCCCAGCCCGGCGCCGCGCGCGGCATTGGCGAGCATGTGCTCGACGACGTTCTTGCCCAGCACGGTCTCGCTGGGCAGCTCGATTGGATACCTGCCGTCGAAGCAGGCGGTGCACAGCCGCGAAGCCGGCTGCTCGGTGGCCGCGATCAAACCCCGCAGCGAGATGTAGCCGAGCGTGTCAGCCCCAATGGCATGCCGCACCGCTTCCAGCATCTCTTCCTCATCCTGGACGGCGTTGGCGATCAATTCGGCCGGCGACGGGAAGTCGATGCCATAGAAGCACGGCCACTTCACCGGTGGTGAGGCAATGCGAACGTGCACCTCGAGCGCACCTGCCTCGCGCAGCATTCGCAAGAGTGCGCGCTGGGTGTTGCCCCGCACGATCGAGTCGTCGACGACGATCAGCCGCTTGCCGCGGATCACCTCTTTGAGCGGGTTCAGCTTCAGCCGGATGCCGAGCTGGCGGATGGTCTGCGACGGCTGGATGAATGTTCGCCCGACATAGGCGTTTTTCATCAGGCCCTGGCCATACGGGATGCCGGACTCCTGCGCATAGCCGACCGCAGCGGGAGTGCCCGATTCCGGCACGCCGATCACCAGGTCGGCGTCGACTGGCGATTCACGGGCCAGCCGGCGACCGATATCCACCCGGGCGCCGTGCACGGACCGGCCGGCGATCGTGCTGTCCGGCCGCGCCAGATAGACGTATTCGAAAATGCAGCCCTTGGGCGTGGGGTTGGCGAATCGGGTGGAGCGCACCCCGTCGGCGTCGATGGCGAGCAATTCCCCCGGCTCGATATCGCGCACAAAGGAAGCGCCGACGATATCCAGTGCGGCCGTCTCCGAGGCCACCACCCAGCCGCGATCCAGCCGCCCGAGTGACAGTGGCCGCACCCCATGCGGGTCGCGGCACGCGTACAGCGTGTTCTCATCCATGAATGTCAGGCAGAACGCTCCGCGCACGGTGGGCAGCAGTTCCAGCGCCGCCTGTTCCAGAGTGGAATCTGCCGCGCCGTGAGCCAGCAGCGCGCCCAGGATGTCCGAGTCCGTCGTCGCCGGGGCCGGGTAGCGCTTCGTCATCAACCCGGCGTCGCGGGCACGTGCGGCAAGTTCAGCGGTGTTGACGAGGTTCCCGTTGTGCCCCAATGCAACCCCGGTACCGGCCGCCGTGTTGCGGAACACGGGCTGGGCGTTTTCCCAGGTGGTGTCGCCGGTGGTGGAGTAACGGCAATGCCCGATGGCGACGTGGCCGTGCATTGCGGCCAGCGTCTGCTCGTCGAACACCTGACTGACCAGACCGAGGTCCTTGAAGACCAGAACCTGGGATCCATCGGCGACAGCGATCCCCGCCGCCTCCTGGCCGCGATGCTGTAGCGCGTACAGCCCGTAGTAGGTGAGCTTGGCGACTTCTTCGCCCGGGGCCCAGACCCCGAACACACCACACTCTTCACGAGGCGAATTGAGGTCGTGCTCGGGTTCTAGAACGGTCGCGTCGGTCACGATTCGGCGGCTCCCCGGGGAACGGATGGTGACGAATGGAAGTCTACGGCCAGGACCGCCCTCGTGCCGAATCCGTCGGGCGTGTTGCCCGCCGAACAGCCATCGCACCAAACCTAAACGTGCAGTTCAGCATTACATTCAGCTGACGTCGAACAGGGGCAGCCAGTGGTCGATCTCACTTGCTCGGGAGCCGGAAAGGCGCAGCGTACCTGCGCTCTTCGCCTCGGCCAGCCGCAATAGCCCGGTGGCAAGCAGCAGCCACGTCCGCGGATCGGTCTCTACGACATTGGGGGGAGTGCCGCGGGTATGTCTGGGTCCGGCAACACACTGCACCGCGACAAACGGCGGAATACGGACCTCGACACTGGCGCCCGGGGCCAAAGCGGCAAGGGTCCGCGCCGTGAGCCGCACCGCGGTCGCCAGCGCGACACGGTCGGGCGCCGGATGAGTTTCGCCACGCAACCAGTCCGAAATGGCCAGCACGGCCTGCCGCGTCTTTACCGGATCGGTGCTATCTCGCACCGGAATACCATAGGGTCGCAGAATCATGGAGTCTTCTGCACGGGGGCCCGGCACCCGTGTTGGGCCGGTCACTCGTCGGCTGGCTGCGTTCGCATTGACCGCGGCAACGCTGTCGTTGTCCGGCTGCGTCGACTCTGTCGACGAGTCGGAGGGCGACCCGTCAGACACCCAATGTCGCGTACTGGCAGCCGATCCGGGCTGGTATGGCGACAACCGCGACCGGATTAACGACATGATCAGCAAAAAGGGCGCCTGCGGGAAAGCGGGATCCGTCGCTGATGGTGCACCGCTGGCATTGCTCGACTGGGACAACACGACGGTGAAAAACGACATCGGCAACGCGACGTTCTTTTGGATGGTGCGCAACTCCAAAATTCGGCTACCGGCGAACGGGGACTGGGCGACCACGAGCCAGTATCTGACGGCACCGGCCGCCGCAGCGTTGGCGACAGCGTGCGGCGGACTTGCGGCTGCAGGCCAGCCGCTGCCCACCGGCACCAACGCCGGCTGCGCCGACGAGTTGACGTCGGTATATCTCGATCGCCAAACACGCACGGGCGCAGTGGCGTTCGTCAACTATAACCACCGCCGCATCGAACCTTCCGGCGCCTGGGCGGCGCAACTGCTCGCCGGGTGGACCGAGGCGGACGTCACCGGCTTCGCTCAGGAAGCCCGGAAGCAGAGCCTCGATGCGCCCGACGGGGACGAGCAGTCGGTGGGCACCACCCGCCAGATCGGATGGGTGCGTTACTACCCGCAGATGCGCGACCTCATCGGGACACTGCAGGCCGACGGATTCGACGTGCGGATCATCTCCGCGGCTCCGGAGCCCATAGTGCGAGTCTGGGCGGCCGACGTGGGAATCTCCGAGGATCGGGTGATGGGAACGCGCACCGACCGTGACGGTGACGTTCTGACCACGCGGTTGGCGCTGTGCGGCGGCGACCCGTCCATGCCCTACAACGAGGGCAAGCGGTGCCGGGTCAACGAGCAGGTCTACGGCGTTAAGGGCGCTGCAGCGTTCGACCAGTTGCCCGACGCGCGGCGCCAGGCCTTCGCGGCCGGCGACTCCGACGGGGACGCGACGTTCATCGCGGACGCCACCGCGCTGCGCCTGGTGATCAACCGGAACCAGATCGAATTGATGTGCCGGGCCTACGCCGATCTTGACGGCCGTTGGTTGGTCAACCCGATGTTCATCAATCCGTTGGCGATAAGCCCGCCGTACCCATGTGCGACGCAGGGATTCGACCAGCCCAATGGCGACCAGGGGCCGCTGCCGGCACCCGACGGCGGCGCGGTCCCCGACCAGCAAGACCGGGTGCACGCCTAAGCACCGGTCATCCGAAGAATCGCGGCAGCACAGCCTCGGACGTCGCGCGCAGTTCAGCCAGGGGAACGTCGAACAACCCCTGAACCTCCACTGTGTCCGAACCCTGATCGACGACGCCGATGCGCAGGACCGGCAGTCCCCGCGCCTCGCACATCGAACGGAAGCGGCTCTCTTCGGTGCGCGGCACCGCCACCAACACGCGGCCCGCCGACTCGGAGAACAGCAGAACAAATGGGTCCGCATCTTCGGGTAGCACTATGCGGCAACCAGTTTCACCCGCCATCGAAGCCTCGACGATGGCTTGGACCAGGCCACCTTCGGACAGATCGTGGGCCGCGGACACCAGGCCGTCCCGCGAAGCGGAGCTCAGCACTTCCGCCATGAGCTTCTCGCGCGCCAGATCGACCGCGGGTGGACGGCCGCCCAGATGGTCGGCAGTCACCTGCGCCCAGATCGAGCCGTCGAACTCGTCACGCGTGTCACCCAGCAGCAGCAACGTCTCACCAGGGTCGCTGCCCAAGGCGGTGGGGATGCGCCGGCTCACATCGTCGATGACGCCGAGCACCCCGACTACCGGGGTGGGCAGAATCGCCGACGTTCCGGTTTGGTTGTAGAAGCTCACGTTGCCGCCAGTCACCGGAATCCCCAGGTCCGCACAGCCATCGGCCAGGCCGCGCACCGCCTGCGAGAATTGCCACATCACCCCGGGGTCTTCGGGTGAGCCGAAGTTGAGGCAGTTGGTCACCGCGACCGGGGTGGCGCCGGTGACGGCGACGTTCCGGTACGCCTCGGCCAGCGCGAGTTGGGCGCCGGTGTATGGATCCAGCTGGGTATAGCGTCCCGACGCGTCGGTCGACAACGCGATGCCGCGGCCGGTGGACTCGTCGATGCGGAGCACGCCGCCGTCGGCGTGCTCCGCCAGCACAGTGTTGCCACGCACGTACCGGTCGTACTGCTCGGTGATGAATGCGCGACTGCACAGGTGCGGGCTGCCGAGCAGCGCAAGCAAAGTCGCCCGCAGTTCCGCACCGGTAGTGGGCCGTGGCAACTTGGTCGAACTGTCCGCGTTCAGCGCGTCCTGGGATTCGGGGCGGGCGACCGGTCGCTGATACACCGGGCCTTCGTGGGCGACGGTGCGCGGCGGCACGTCGACGACGGTCTCGCCGTGCCAGGTGATCTGCAACCGGTCGCCGTCGGTGACTTCGCCGATCACGGTGGCCAGCACCTCCCATTTGCGGCACACCGCCAGGAAGGCATCCACGTTCTCCGGCGCGACCACCGCGCACATCCGCTCCTGCGACTCGCTGGACAGAATCTCGGCGGGCGTCATGTTGGTCGCGCGCAATGGGACGGTGTCGAGTTCGACGCGCATACCGCCATCGCCGGCTGATGCGAGTTCCGATGTGGCGCAGGATAATCCAGCGCCACCGAGATCCTGGATGCCAATCACCAGCCCCGCGGCATACAGCTCGAGGCAACATTCGATGAGCACCTTCTCGGTGAACGGGTCGCCGACCTGCACCGAGGGCAGCTTCTTGCGGCCGGTTCCCTCGCCCTCGTCGCCGCCGAAGGTCTCCGAAGCCAGCACGGATACGCCGCCGATGCCGTCGAGACCGGTGCGCGCGCCGAACAGGATGATCTTGTTGCCGGTGCCCGATGCGAACGCGAGGTGCAGATCCTCTTTGCGCAGCACCCCGACACACAACGCGTTGACGAGCGGGTTGCCCGCGTACGAGGCGTCGAACACTGTCTCGCCGCCGATGTTGGGCAGGCCCAGCGAGTTGCCGTAACCGCCGACACCGCGGACCACACCGTCCAGCACCCGGCGCGTGTCTGGCGCGTCAGCCGCGCCGAAGCGAAGCTGGTCCATCACGGCGACTGGTCGCGCGCCCATGGCCATGATGTCGCGGACGATGCCGCCGACGCCGGTGGCCGCACCCTGATACGGCTCGACGTAGGACGGATGATTGTGCGACTCCACCTTGAAGGTGACGGCCCACCCGTCGCCGATGTCGACGACACCAGCGTTTTCACCGATACCGGCCAGCATCCCGGCACGCATTTCGTCCGTGGTGGTCTCGCCGAAATAGCGCAGGTGCACCTTGGAGGACTTGTACGAGCAGTGTTCGCTCCACATCACCGAGTACATCGCCAACTCGGCGTCGGTGGGGCG
>Ga0302196_10006811_pt1 | contig 10031 bp, 12 predicted proteins | sample II_Bog_N1_3_FD_198794 | JGI IMG/M metagenome (GOLD analysis project Ga0302196, IMG submission 198794) | Peat permafrost microbial communities from Stordalen Mire near Abisko, Sweden - II_Bog_N1_3 | ecosystem: Environmental > Terrestrial > Soil > Wetlands > Peat | place: Sweden: Abisko...
CGGATTGGTCGTAACAGCGGTGTCGGCCACCTTCAGCTCACCCTTCGATTCATCGCGCCCTCGAAAAGCGGGGCGCGCGTATGACGATCTCGACCTTTCACAGGCCGTCTGCAACAAGACTCTATGTGGAGGTCGAGGCGGATCGGGCGTCGGCCAGCGCCGTCATCCCAATACCCCCTCGCGAGTCAGCACCCCCGCTAGCATCTTATCCGGTTCGCTTAGAATGCGTTTGGCCCTTTTTCAACCGGACATTCCGCAAAACGTCGGCGCGGCCGTTCGGCTGACCGCCTGTTTGGACGTCATCCTAGAGATTATCGAGCCCTGCGGCTTCCCCTTATCCGACCGATCGCTGAAGCGCGCGGCGCTGGATTACGGGGATCAGGCGCGGGTGGAGCGGCGCATCTCGTGGTCCGATTTCATTGCGGCGGATGCGCGCACCCACGGCCGGCTGGTGCTTTTTACGACACGCGGCGCCTGTCCCTTCAACGATTTCAGCTTCCAGAGCGGCGACACCCTGCTGTTCGGCCGGGAAAGCGCGGGGGTTCCCGAGGCGGTCCACGCCGCCGCCGACGCGCGGCTGATCATCCCGATCGCGGCGCGGACCCGTTCGCTGAATTTAGTCGCCGCGGCGGCGATCGCGCTGGGCGAGGCCCTGCGGCAGACGGACGGATTTCCGTGATGCCTGTGCGTCCTTCGACACGGTCGCTAGCGCGACCTACTCAGGATGACTTACGATTGGCGAAATTCAAAAAAACCTCGTCATGCTGAGTAGCGGCGACAAGCCGCGTGTCGAAGCGTGCACTGGCAACGCCCTGGAACACCGATGACCACCACCCAGCCCACCACCGAAGACCTCCGCGCCCAGGCCCGCGTCTGGTTCGAATCGCTGCGCGACCGGATCTGCGCGGCTCTCGAAACCCTCGAGGCCGAGGCGCCGACCGACCTCTTTCCGGGCGAACCTACGCGATTCACCTACAAGCCCTGGAGCCGCGAGACCGGCGTCGGCGGCGGGGTCGGCGGGTTTTTCACCGGCGGGCGGCTGTTCGAGAAGATCGGCGTGCATACTTCGTCGGCCAATGCCCGCTTTTCGCCGGAGATCGCCAAGACCTATCCGGGCGGCGAAACCCACCCCGACTATGTCTCGAGCTCGATCAGCCTGATCGTGCATCCGCGCAGCCCGCGCGTGCCGGCGGTGCATATGAACACCCGCCTTTTGGCCACCAGCGAATACTGGTTCGGCGGCGGCGCCGACCTGACCCCGCTGTTGGCCGACCAGCGCAGCCAGGACGCCCCCGACGCCGCCCTGTTCCACGCGGCGCTGAAGCGCGCCTGCGACGCCCACGACCCGGCCTGGCACGCCCGCTACAAGGCCTGGTGCGACGAATATTTCTTCCTGCCGCACAGGAACGAGCCGCGCGGCGTCGGCGGCATTTTTTATGACCGGCACAACACCGGCGACTTCGACCGCGACTTCGCCTTCACCCGCGACGTCGGCGAGGCCTTCCTTGAGGTCTATCCCCAGATCGTGCGTCAGCGAATGATGGAGCCGTGGACGCCCGCCGAGCGCGAGGAGCAACTGATGCGCCGCGGCCGCTATGTCGAATTCAACCTGCTCTACGACCGCGGCACCATGTTCGGTTTCAAGCAGGGCGCCAATATCGAGACCATGCTCAGCTCGATGCCGCCGATGGTGGCGTGGCCCTAAGCCCGCGCCTTTCGCAAACCCGCGAAATGCGGTAAAGCTTGGCCATGCTCGTTCACCCGCACATGGCCTTTTCGAATTGCGGCGCACCCTTTGGGGGCGGCGGGATTCGTTTGCGCTGAACGCAAGCTGACCAGCCCGACCCCGCCTTACCGGCCGGGGTCTCCATCATCGATCTCGTCCGGCGGCCTTCAAACCCCCGGAGACTTCGATGACCACCCCGCCCGAACCGATCCAGCCGCCGGATGAGCGATGGTTTCCCATCCTCACCCGCCGCCTGGTGCTGCGCGAATTTCGCGAGCAGGACCTGGACGACATCCACGCCTATGGCAGCGACCCGGAGGTGGTCCGCTATATGGACTGGGGACCCAACACGCCAGCGATCACCCGAAAATTCCTCGACGAATCAATCACCGAGCAAGCGACCTGGCCGCGTCTAAAGGTGAGTCTGGCGGTCGAACTCAGAGCCGAGGCTCGGTTGATCGGCGCCCTCCACCTGGGTATCAGCGACCCCGCCAACCAGAGCGGCGACCTGGGCTATTGCCTGCATCGCGACTACTGGCGCCGGGGCGTGGCCACCGAGGCTGCGGCGGCCCTGGTGCGCGCCGGCTTCGAGACGCTGGGTCTTCACCGTCTCTGGGCCACCTGCGACACACGTAACGTGGGCTCCGCGGGCGTGCTGGAAAAGGTCGGCATGCGGCGCGAGGCGACGATGCGCCAGGACCGTTGGGCGCGCGACGGCTGGCGCGACAGCTATCTTTACGCTCTGCTGGCCGACGAGTGGGCCGCGCGCGCCAACGGGTCCGAGACGTGACGCCGGCGATCGGCGTCGCCGAAGCGCTGGCCGCGTTGAACCCCGAGCCAGGCTTGGTCGTGCTGATGTGCGGCTTGGCCGGCTCCGGCAAGACGACCTTCTCCCAAGGTCTGGGAGCCAAAGGGTTCGTCCGGCTATCGATAGACGAGGAGGTCTGGAACACCGCCGGCCGGTTCGGCATGGATTTCGAGGCGTCGGACTATCCGCGACACCTGGAGGCCGCGCGCCGCGCCCTGCGCGAACGGCTGGTCGATGTGATGCGGGACCAGACGCCGGTGGTGGTGGACTCGGCGTTCTGGAACCGGGCGGCGCGGGACGACTACAAGGCCTTGGTCGAACAGCACGGATGCGCCTGGCGGCTGGTCTATCTGCAAGCCGGCCCCGACCTGCTGCGCGCCCGGCTGCTGGCCCGAAGCCACAGATTCGACGCCAACGCCCAGTTCCCGGTGACGGGCGCCATGCTGGAGCGGTTTCTGGGATCGTTCGAGGCGCCGTCGGGTGAGGGTGAGATGGTCGTGGCGGCCTGACCTCATCTAGGCGGATGGGCGCCGAGCCAGGATTTGCACCGCCGTCGCCGGGTGTCCGTTCAATGTAAAAATGGGGACACTCCGGTCGGCGACCGTCTCAAACGCCTCCAGAAGGTCCCCGAGCCGACGCTCGTCATGGTGGCGCATGATCGCGCCGTCTTCGGTCTGGAACACGCCATAGTCGCCGAATCGCCGCTCGCCCTCGGCGTAGCGGGCCAGGTTCCGCGCGTCCGTCTGCAGCGGCATGTCGCTCAGATAGAGCAGCCCGCCAGGACGCAGCAGGCCGTACAGCGCCGCGATGAGGTCCCTCTGCGCCCGGTCGTCCGCCACGCAGGTGAGCACGGCCATCAGCAGGACGGCGTCGAAACGCCCCGCCTCCGCCGAGAACGGAAAATCCTCGACCAGGCCGAAGCTCATGTCTGGGGCGTCGCGCCGAGCCCGCTTGATCATCCGCGCCGAAAAGTCGATGCCCCGGGTATTTTCGTAGCCGAGCCCGGCCAGTTCCCGCAGAGAACGGCCATAGCCGCAGCCATAGTCCAACACGCGGGCCTGGCGGTCGACGAACCGATCCAGCCAGTCATGATCGAGGGGATGGGTGAAGGCCTTCTCGTCCGCGACCCGGTCCCAATAAGCCTGTTGCCCTTCCATCGGCTCCCATGCCGCTTTCACGCCGATTCGGATACGCTGCAGCCCGAACTTTGGAGACCATCGGATGGGGTTGGCAATCAGCGAGTGGGGTCTGGCGGGGGTCGAGACCTTGCGCGACCGGGCGGCCGTGCTCGTCATCGTGGACGTGCTGTCGTTCTCGACGGCGGTCGACGTGGCCGTGTCGCGGGGCGCGGTGGTCTATCCCTTCCCCTATGGCGAGGCGGTCGCGGCCCAGGCCGCGGCGGAGCGGGTCGGCGCGGTTTTGGCCCAGCCGCGCCGCGCGACCGGCGGACAGTTCAGCCTGTCTCCGGTCAGCCTGGCGACGCTGGCGGAGGGCTCCAAGATCATGCTGCCTTCGCCTAACGGATCACGGCTGTCCCTGGCCGGCGGCCAGACTCCGGTCCTGACCGGCTGCCTGCGCAACGCCGCCGCCGTAGCGCGGGCCGCCAAGGCGATCGCATGCGACGGCCCGGTCGGCGTCATCCCAGCCGGCGAGCGCTGGCCCGATGGCGGCCTGCGCCCGGCCATCGAGGACCTGCTGGGCGCCGGCGCCATCCTGCATCACCTGGACCTGCCCTGCTCGCCCGAAGCCCAGGTGGCGCTGGGCGCCTATCGAGCGGTGGGAGACGGTCTGGCCGACCTGATCCGGGGCAGTGTTTCCGGGCGAGAACTGATCGACGCGGGGTTCGCGGGGGACGTGGAGATGGCGGTGGACGAGGGCGTTAGCGCGTGTGCGCCCATCTTGACCGATGGGGCTTACCGCGCCGGATAGAACGGCCTCAGTAAGCCATCCCTTGCGCCACCGCCTTCAGCCGCTCGATCATCGACATCTTGTCGTCGAGGAAGTCGTGGTCGATCCACCATTCTTCGACCTCGCGCATCACCGCGCCGACCAGGGGCCCGCGCGGAACGCCGGCGGCCATGACCTGGTCTCCGGTCAAGGGAAAGGTCGGGCGCGGCCAGCTTTGCGCCATGGGCAGCAGGGCGCGCCACTGGGGCGTGGCGGCGGGATGGTCGACGCAGGCCCAGGCCAGCAGCACCCGGTCGCAGAACGTGTCGACGCCCAGCCGATAGACCGCTCGGCGCGCCTCGCGCGGGCTCAGCCACGAGACGATCCGCTGGTCGGTCCCCAGGGCGGCGACCAGGCGGTCGCGTTGGGCGTTGGACAGGCGCAGCGTCTCGGCGACCCGCGCGCCGACCGCCGGATCGTCGGGCAGCAGGGCGGCCAGGCGCAATTCGGGATCGCACTGGAACAGTTGGTCGGTCTCGATGCCGACCAGCCGCTCGAACCGGCTGACGCCCTGGGCTTGCGGCAGGATCAGCGACAGGACGCCGGTGGCCGCCATCAGCCGGACCACCGGCCGCGGATCGTCGGCGGCCAACAGTTTCAGCAGCTCCTTGGACACCCGCTCCGCCGACAGGCCGGTCAGCAGCGCCTTTTGTTGTTCACAGGCCGCCAGGCTGGCCGCATCCGGCTCGCCCTTGCCGTACCAGGCCTGGAAGCGGAAGAAGCGCAGGATGCGCAGGGCGTCCTCGCGGATGCGGGTCTCGGCGTCGCCGACGAAGACGATGCGCCCGGCCTTGGCGTCGGCCACGCCCTCGCCAGTCGGGTCGAATACCTGGCCCTCGGCGTCGGCATAGAGGGCGTTCAGGCGAAAATCGCGGCGTTGGGCGTCCTCGGACCAGTCATCGGTAAAGGCCACCACGGCGCGGCGGCCGTCGGTCTCAACATCGCGGCGCAGGGTGGTGATCTCGAACGGCTGGCCGCCGGAGATGGCGGTGACGGTGCCGTGGTCGACCCCGGTGGGAACCGCCTTGAGCCCCGCCGCCTTCAGCGCCGCGCTCACCTGGTCGGGGGGCAGCGGCGTGGCGATATCGATGTCGCCGACTTCGTGGCCGGTCAACGTATCGCGCACGCAGCCGCCGACGAAGCGCGCCGAGCCCGCGCCGCCGGCCGCGGTCAAGGCCTCGATCACCGCGCGGGTCTTGGGCGCCTTCATCCAGGGCCGCACGCCGATGTTGGTTTCGTTCACAGTTGCGGTCTCCAGTTCAAAGCAGATTTCAGCTCAACTGAACTGAGTCGTCATGGCCGGGCTTGTCCCGGCCACCCATAGACTCGAACGGCTCAGGGCGAGCGCAGCTTAGCCCGGAAACGATTGAGTGTATGGGCCACCGGGACAAGCCCGGTGGTGACGGGAATTATCTAAGCCGCCACGGGTCCATATAGGCGTTCGTACAGCGCGCGCAGCATGCCGGCGGTGGCGCCCCAGATCAGGCGATCCTCGTAGGACATGGCGTAGAAATACCGGCGCATCCCGGCGGCCTGTTCCATGAACCGCCGCTCGTGGTTGTTCGGGTCCATCAAGAAGGCGAACGGCGTCTCGAACACGTCGGCCACTTCCGCCGGGCTCGGCCTCAGCGCAAAGCCCGGCCGCACGAAGGCGACCACCGGCGTGATGTCGAAGCCGGAGCCGGTCTGATAGGCCGAGGACAGGCCGGCGATGGTCACATGGGCCGGATCCAGCCCGATCTCCTCCTGGGCCTCGCGCAGAGCGGTCTCCCAGGGCAGTTCGCCCGGATCGCAGCGCCCACCGGGAAAGGCCACCTGGCCGGTGTGGTTGCGCAGGGTGTCGGCGCGACGCGTCAGCAGCACCGTGACGCCAGCCTCGTGTTCGACCAGCGGCACCAGCACCGCCGCCGGACTCAGCGCGCGCTCGGTCTGGGCCTGGGTGGGCCCCTCGGTGGGATTGAGGTCGAAGTCGGAATGGATGATGCGCTTGGCCGGATCATAGGTTTCGATCGGGTCGAGCTTGCCGGCGATCCACGCCCGCATTTCGCGCGGCGTCATGCCAGATGCGCCCGCGCCGGACCGATCGGAAACCAGGCGCCGTTGGAGGTGACGCCCAGGGTCGGCCCCTGGGGCGTGTCGCGCTCCGTGGCCATCTCGACCAGCTCATAGAAGACCGGCCGGCGAATGCGCGCCTCCAGGCCCCGGCGCACGTGCAGATAGGGCCTGGGCTCGCCCGTCGTGGGGTTCATCTCGACGCGGATGGCGTTGTCCGGCCCAGCCTCGACCTCGTCGCCGACATTGGTCACGAAACGCAGGGCCTCGCCGACCCGATCGACCCGCACCGCGATAAAGGGCGCGTCCTCGACCGTGATCTTCATCTTCTCGACCGGCGTGACCAGGTGAAAGCCGTCCGGATCTTTGCGCAGCACGGTCGAGAACAACCGCACCAGCGCTTCGCGGCCGATCGGCGTGCCCTCGTGGAACCACAGGCCGTCGCGGCGGATGACGATGTCGATCTCGCCGCAATGCGCGGGATGCCACAGATGCACTGGCGGAAGGCCGCGCCCCGGGGCCTGTTTCGCCGCCGCCGCGATACCGTCCAGGCCGGTTTGGTTTTCGGTCGCGCTCATGGGGCGAGTCTAGAGCAGATTTGAATGCGGCGCCCTACCGCTTCGCGCCGAACCGTCCGATCCGCTCTTCCATGTCCGGCCCGCGTCCCGCGCCGCGGAACACCTCATGCGCCAGGCCCGCCTCCAGCGGCAGGCCGTCGGTTTCCACCAAGAGGCGCTTATTGGCGCGATTGCTGAACCAGGAATTGGCGAGAATTCCGCGCGCGAAGGCTTCCAGTTCGGCGTCGAACACCTCGTCGGCGACGCAGATATTGGCCAGTCCCATGGCCAGGGCCTGGGCGCCGGAATAGGTGGCGCAGGTGAACATCATCTCCCGGGCCTTATAGGTTCCGACGCGGCGCGGCAGGCGCTGGCTGAGGCCCCAGACCGGGGTCAGGGCCCATTTGGCGTGAGTGTCGGCGAACTTGGCGGACTCGGCGGCGAAGATGATGTCCCCGGCCAGGGCCAGCTCGAGCGCGCCGGTATAGCAATGACCATGCACCGCCGAGATCACCGGCTGGGGCAGATTGGCCAGCCGCTCGATAATGCCAGCCTGGAAGTTGGGCCGGGGCAGCTTTTCGCCCACGGCGATGTCGCCGAGGTCGTGGCCGGCGGAAAAGCATCGCCCGGCGCCGCGCACGATCACCGCGCCGACGGTCCGCTCCTCATGCGCCAGCTGCGCCACGTGATTGTCCAGCGCGCTGAACAGCTCGACATTCAGCGCGTTCAGCTTTTCCGGCCGATTGAGGGTCAAGGTCGCCAGTCCGTCCGAGTCCTCGCGCACCACCAGATTGCTCATCCGTCCGCTCCCTTTGGTTTCTGTTTGATTGATCATGCGCTGGCCACGCCCCTCGCGCCATCGCCTAGCGCTGAACGACAGCCCAGGCGGTTTCCGCAAGTTGCCGCGTGCCCTCGTTGCCGGTTTCGGAGGCGTCGGCGCCGCCGATCCCATCCTGATTGCGCTTGAACACGCCTTGGCCAATCGAGGCGAGGCGGAACAGGGAGAAACCCAGATAGAAGTTCCAATCCTCGATCCCAGCGCGGCCGGTGCGCCGGCAATAGGCGGCGACGTATTCCGCCTCGCTGGGAATGCCCGACGCCCCGAAGTCCACGCCGATCAGGCTGCCGAAGCTCTGCGAATGCGAGTGATAGAGGATGCAGTTGAAGGCCAGGTCCGCCAATGGATGGCCGATGGTCGACAGCTCCCAGTCCAGCACCGCGATGATCCGCGGCTCGGTCGGATGGAACATGACGTTTTCCGGCCGGTAGTCGCCGTGAGCGATGGTGGTCAAATCGTCGGCGGGAATGCGGCTGGGCAGATAGTCGATCAGCCGCTCCATCGCAGGAATGATCTCGGTCTGGGCGCCGCGATACTGTTTGATCCAGCGGCCGATCTGCCGCTCGTAATAATTGCCCGGCCGGCCGTAGTCCTCCAGGCCCAGCGCCCGGTAGTCGACCGCGTGCAGCCGCGCCAGGGTGGCGCTGAGCTCGTCATAGATCGCGGTGCGCTGCGGCGGGGTCAGGTCCGGCAATTGGGCGTCGCGAAAGATCCGGCCTTCGAGGTAATCCATCACATAGAAGGCCGTGCCGATGACCTCCGCGTCCTCGCACAGCGCGCGCATCCGGGGGACGGGGAAGCCGGTCCCACCCAGGGCGTGCATGATCCGGTGCTCGCGCTCGACCTGGTGGGCGCTGGCCAGCAGCGTTCCCGGCGGTTTTTTGCGCATCACATAGCGGACAGGCTCGCCGCCGCGCTGGGTAGTCAGCAGAAAGGTCGGATTGGAGGCGCCGCCGTGGAACTGGCGCACCTCCAGGGCTTCGCCGAAGTCCTCGATATGGGCGCGGCACCACGTTTCCAACTTCGCAATGTCGAAGCGATGATTGGCGCGGATGTCGCCGACGCCTCCGGCGCGCGGCGCGGCTGGAGCGGAAGCGGGCGTTTGCTGTTCGGGCATGGTTTCCTCATTATCAGCGGCGACGGCCACGATAACAGGCTTACGCCACGGCCGCGCAACCGGAGGACGCCATGCCCAAGCCCGCCATCGATCCCGCCGACTTCACCTGTCTGCTCTATGGCGTGGCCGACCACATCGCCCGGATCACGCTGAATCGTCCCGAACGCCGCAACGCCTTGAATCCACGGGCCTATGCCGAGATCGAAGCGGCGTTTCGGACCGTGTCGGAGGACCCGGAGGTGCGCTGCGTGGTGATCACCGGCGCCGATCCGGCCTTCTGCTCCGGCGAGGACGTCAAGGAGATGATGACCGGCGAGACGTCCGCCACGCCGCGACCGACGCGGGTGCGCCACGAGCCGACGCCGGCCGGACTGGCCGCGATCGAATGCGAGAAGCCGGTGATCGCGGCGGTCAACGGCGCGGCGGTCGGCTGGGGCATGGAGCTGAGCCTGTTCGCCGACATCCGCATCGCTTCTGAAAAGGCGGTGTTCGCCGAACTGTTCATCAAGCGGGGCCTGATCTCGGACATGGGCGGCCTCTTGCGCCTTCCGGCCATCGTTGGCCCCGCCAAGGCCTCGGAACTGCTGTTCACCGGCGATCCGATCGACGCGGCCGAGGCGCTGCGAATCGGTCTGGTGAGTGAGGTTACGCCCCATGCGGACCTGTTGCCCCGCGCGATGGCCATGGCCGGGCGGATAGCGGCCAACCCTCCGCTGGCGCTGCGCTACATGAAAGAGGGCCTGCGCCGCACCGCCTATGGCGACCCGCGCGAGATCGGCGGCTGGGCCATCGAGGTGATCTACAAGCTGTTCCAGACCGAGGACCACCGGGAGGGCGTGAAAAGCTTTCTGGAAAAACGCGCGCCGGTGTTCGTCGGCCGATAGGCGCGCGAGAGACTCGCCAAATTCCGACCAGTCCCCCACATCAACAGCGCGCAGGTTCCGCGCATACGCCAGACCCTAGGAGTTCAACGCATGACCGACACG
>Ga0302196_10006817_pt1 | contig 10024 bp, 9 predicted proteins | sample II_Bog_N1_3_FD_198794 | JGI IMG/M metagenome (GOLD analysis project Ga0302196, IMG submission 198794) | Peat permafrost microbial communities from Stordalen Mire near Abisko, Sweden - II_Bog_N1_3 | ecosystem: Environmental > Terrestrial > Soil > Wetlands > Peat | place: Sweden: Abisko, Stordalen...
AACCCCAAGTTGGCCAATAGTTTATAACACAGTAGTACTAGCTAGCAGGATGATGAAAAAGTAACTCCGGCAAGAATCTCTTACCTTGCCGAGGTTATTTTCGTGCAATGCAGCGGGCCGTTTGAGATTCCCCGTAGGGGGATACTCGGCCTAAACGCCATGTTTTTCGGCGTTCAGACACACTTCTCCCCGGACTTACGCGGACTGAACCGGGGGGAACAGCAGAGTCCGCATCCGCACGAGATTGTAGGCGCTGGCCGCAAAGGTGAAAACCCATCCGACTTTGAACACTCCGCGGTGTCTGGTCTTGCGCAATGCGCCTACGGTCTTCAACCAGCCGAATACTTCCTCGATCCGCTTTCTTTTCCGCTGACTGACTTTGTATCCGGCGTGGCGCGTCGTGCGCCCGTCAATCGCGCTGCCGCCTGGCCGCTTCTCATTCTGCGCCACGTGCGGCGTCGCGTTCATGTCCCGCAGTTGAGCCACAAAGTCTCTGGTGTCGTATCCCTTGTCGCCTGCCACCGTCACTCTTTCGGTGCTTTCAATCCGCTCCACCATCAGCACCGCTGCTTCGCGCTCCGCCGTACCACTGGCCTGCGCCAGTTCGGTATCTACCACCAGCCCGTTACGGTTTTCGATCAGCGCATTGCCGCAGTATGCCAGTTTGGACTCCTGCCCTCCGCCCTTGCGCGCCAGCCGCGCTTCCGGGTCCGTCTTCGACTCGTGCGTATCGTTGCGCCGCCTCTCACCGTGGAAGTTTACGGTCGGATTACCCGGATCGTCTTTCGGCGGCTCTTCCGTCTGGTCCTTCCGCTGAAAGCTCTTCTGGCTGGCCCACGCTTCGATCAGCGTGCCGTCCACACTGAAACGCTCATCGGATACCAGCCCCGCCGCGCTCGCCTGGTCCAGAACCTGATGGAAGAACTTCTCCGCGATTTCACCTGCCATCAGCCGGTCCCGGTTCTTGCTGAACACCGTTGGCACCCATACCGCCTCATCCATGTTCAATCCCACGAACCAGCGAAACAACAGGTTGTATTCCAGTTGCTCCATCAGCATCCGCTCACTGCGAACCGTGTACAGCACCTGCAAAAGCAGCGCGCGCAGCAGTTTCTCCGGCGCGATCGACGGGCGCCCGAAGGTCGCATACATCCCCTCGAACGACGGAGACAGTTCTTTCAAGGCCAGATCCACCATCATGCGAATCGGTCTCAATGGGTGATCGGCTGGTACTCGCTGTTCCGGCGAAAGATAACTGAACATAGCGCCCTGCTGAGTGTCTGGTCCACGCATAACAACCAGGCGCTCATCTAAATCAATAGGTTACCCGCTCAATTACTTTTTCATCATCCTGCTAAGGCTAGAGATTCCTCCGGACGCCGGTTAGATTCGGCGCGTTGCTTTCCATTACACTGGGAATTCGAAAAGGCGGTCCGGGAGGATTGAGGTTCCAATGAAACGATACATACTGACAGCACTTCTGACGGGCACGTTTGCCACATCGGCGTTTGCCCAGGGTATGGCTTTGCCGCCGGGCATCGCGGCTGAAACCAAACAGGTCTACACTGCGGTGAAGACGAATCTGCTGGCGGCGGCGAACGCCATGCCGGAAGCGAATTACAGTTTCTCGCCGGTGCCGGAGGAGATGACTTTCGGCGCATGGGTGGCTCATGTGGCGGACGCGCAGACCGGCATCTGCTCCACGCTGAACGGCCAGACGAAAAAGGGCGATGCCGCCACGAAGACCAGCAAGGCGGATCTGGTAGCCGCCCTGCAGGCTTCGTTCGACGAATGCGATAAAGGCTACAACGCGCTTACCGATGCCAATGCGACGGAACTGGTGGCTTACGGCCGGGGGCAGAATTCGCGCGCCGGACGCCTCGGATACAACAGCGCTCACGATCAGGAGTGCTACGGCAGCATGGCCGTCTATATGCGGATCAAGGGAATTGTTCCACCTTCCACGGCAGCGCGTGGGGGCGCCGGTGGCAGAGGCGGCAGCGGACGCGGCATGGCAGGACCCGGGCGCTAACTGGGTCCACAATCGAGGCCTGCTAAAACGGGCTCTTCCGGGCTGCCATTTTTCGCAGGCCGGAATCCATGGTGACCAGTTCGGCATTGAGCGCCTTTGCAAGCGCGAAGTAGGCCGCATCATAAGGCTGAAGGCAGGAAGCGTGAAGACCCATGAGCAACCTTCAGACGTCCAAATTGCTTTATTTTCTGGTGGCTGCGCTTTGGCTTGTATATTGCCTTATCGGAACACTGGTCGGAATCAATTACCACACCGATTGGCCGATTGCTCCGCAGGTGTGGGAAGGTATCGGTATCGCCATCCTGCCGACATTCATCGGATATCTGGCGCTCTTTCATTTAGTCCCATGGCTGCGCGAGTTTTTTAGGGGACGTAGCCTGTTCTGAGGAATTTTCGATGAACGCACCTTTTAGGCACTACCAGCGCCGCCGTCGCGCACGGCAACGCGAGGTGCCTGTAGTCAATGCCGTTAGCGATCCGTGACAGGAGGGAGCGGTGCGACGAATCCCTCAAACGGCGAATTGCCCGCTGAACCCCGAATCGTTTCATTTAAGTGCCTCTCCCGTCGCTATACTCAATTGGAGGCAGTAGCCAAAGGCGCCCACAGTCGATGCAACGGAAAGCCTACGCCGTGCTCGCGGCGCTCATGTTCGGCTCCACGCTGGCCGCGCTCTATCTGAGCTGGACCGCCCTCGGCCGCCAGTTCGATACCTACGCCTACGATTTCTTCTTCCGCCTGGAACCGCCGGCGGCGTGGACGCCCGATTCCATCATCCTCGCGATCGACGAAGAAACGCTGACGAAGTATGGCGGCCTGACCGGCATGCGCACAGCGCTCGCCGATGGACTCGAAATCATCGAAAGCGCGCGGCCGGCCGCGATTGCCGTCGATCTGATTCTGCCCGATGCCAGTCCATCGGACGGTCCGCTCGAAGCGGCGTTCAACAATACTCCCGCACTGATTCTCTCTTGTGACCTTCTTCCGAACGGGAGTGGCTGGGAAGATCCTATCGCGCGCTTCCGCAGGCACGCGGTTGCGGTGGGAGAGGTGCACGCCGATCTCGACAAGTTCGACGCCATCAGCCGCGATCTGCCGCTCGAAAAAGTCGCCGGTCACGACCGCCGCTGGGCGCTCGCGCTCGATACCTTCGCCGCCGTGAAGCACGTCAGGATCACGGAATCGCCCGACGATCTGCTGGTGGGTTCTACCCGGATACCATCCAGCGATGCCGGCGGGCGCATCATGCGTATCCGGTATGCGCCGATCGCGATTCCGCGCACATCCATCGCCGAACTCGACCGCCATCCCGAACTGGCTAAGGGTTTCGCCGGCAAGGTGGTATTCGCCGGAGTAACGGCGCAGACCGTGAGCGATCGCTGGATGACACCCTATTCCAACAGCGTCGCGATGCCGGGCATCGAGTTTCACGCCAACGCGTACGAGACCATTGCGCGCCGGATGTTCCTTGTGGATGCGCCGCTTACGGGCATCGCGCTGGTTTGCTTCGCGCTTGCCGCAGCGACGGGCTTCGCGTTTTTCCTGGGTAACGGATGGCAGACAAACGTCGCAGCCGCGATGATCATTGCGGTTTCGCAGACGATTCCGGCGCTCGAATTCGCACACGGCACGGTGTGGCCATGGATGCCCGGAACTCTGACGGCACTGCTGGCCACCGCAGTCGCGGCCGCCTGGCGTCATTTGCTGGTCAGGCGCCAGTTGTTAGTCTCCGAAAACGAGAAGACTCGCTACCAGCGATCCATGCAGTTTGCCATCCATGAGCTGCGCACCCCGCTCACGGCGATCCAGGGTTCGAGTGAGCTGATCAGCCGTTATGGCGGTATGCCCGAAGCGAAGCGCAAAGAGATGGCGGATCTGATCAACGCCGAATCGAAGCGCCTGGCGCGGATGATCGAAACGTTTCTCAGCGTGGAGAAACTTTCGGCCGGCGAGATGGAAATGAAGCGGGAGCGTTTCGGGCTCGCCGGAGTGGTGGGGCGGTGCGCGGAGCGTGCGAAACCGCTTGCCGACGCCAAGGACATTGCTGTCGACCTGGAAACACTCCCGTCCGTCGAAATTACCGGCGACCGCGAGCTCATGGAATATGCAGTCTACAACCTGCTGACCAATGCCATAAAATATTCGCCAGGCGGCACACGGGTCCGCGTCTTCGGCGAGGATGATAGAAATGTAGTACGCCTCTCCGTGCAGGATCAGGGAATCGGGATGGATAAAAAAGAAGTGCGCCGCATTTTCGAGAAATTCTATCGCACCAAACGCGCCGAGCAGACGGGCGAGGCGGGAACCGGCATCGGGCTTTCCATTGTGGAGCAGATTATCCAGCAGCACGGCGGCACGATTGACGTCGAATCCGAGCCCGGTAAAGGCTCCAGGTTCACACTGGTAATGAAGCGGACATAATGACTGAAAGCGGCGAAAAGATCCTCCTTGTCGAGGACGACCCCTCGGTTCGAACCACCATCGTCACCTTTCTCGAACTGGAAGGTTTCAGCGTGGAGGCTTTTTCCAATACGCGCGATGCCATCGAACGGCTGTCGCACGGCGGTTGCCGCCTGGTGATTTCCGATATCTATATCGACGAACGCACCGGTATCGATATCCTGCAGGCCGCGAAGAAACAGGAGGTGGATTGCGCCGTAATCCTGATGACCGCGCGCGGCACTATGGAAACCGTCATGGCGGCGACGCGTAACGGCTCTTTCGACTATCTGGCGAAGCCGTTTGAACTCGACACGCTGCTGGAGGCGGTGAAACGCGCTATTGCGGCGCGAACGCCGGACGACGACGCGGTGGAAGCGGAAGATCTGCCGGAAAGCGAAATGATCGGCAGTTCTACCGGCATGGTGGAGATCTACAAGATTGTGGCGCAGGTGGCGCCGACGGACGCGACGGTTGTCATCCTGGGCGAAACCGGCACCGGTAAGGAACTGGTGGCCCGCATGATTCACCGCAACAGCGATCGCGCCCAGTTTCCGTTCGTACCGGTGGATTGCAACGCCATCACGCCGACGCTGGTGGAAAGCGAGTTGTTCGGCGTCATGCGAGGGGCTTTTACGGGCGCGGATCGCGACCGGGTGGGCGTTTTCGAAGCCGCCAACCGCGGCACCGTGTTTCTGGATGAAATCGGCGACATCGACTCTGCCTTCCAGGTCAAGCTGCTGCGCTTCCTGCAGGAGCGCGAGGTGCGGCCGGTGGGCGCGTCACGCTCGAAGAAGGTGGATGTCCGGGTTGTGGTGGCCACTAATCGGGACCTGCAGAAAATGGTGGAGGACGGCAAGTTCCGCGAAGATCTCTGGCACCGCCTGAACGTAGTGCGACTTACGCTGCCACCGCTGCGCGAGCGCCGCGTGGATATTCCGCTGCTGGCCCATTATTTCCTGAACAAGTACAATAGTCGGTACTCGCGAACGGTGAAGATGACGGATTCCGGCCTGCGCGAGCTGAACAATTTTACCTGGCCTGGCAATGTTCGCCAGTTGCAGCATCTGATCGAAAGGCTGACGATTCTGGCGCCGAACGACCGCATCGACGCCGAATCCGTGCAGGACGCCATCGCCGCCATGGATACGAAAGAGGGCGGCGGTGAGACACTGGCTGAAACGGAAGCAGATCAGATACGACGTGTGCTGGCGGCTACCGGCGGCAATAAAAGCCGGGCCGCGCAGGTTCTCGGCATCGAACGCAAGACGCTGTACCGCAAGCTGGAGAGGATGAAAATCTAAGGTATGTCTGGTATTCGAATTGGCGCCATCACGGATGAGTTTTCGCCGGATATTGCCGTGGCTGTGGAAGCCATGCGCGAACTGGGGATGAAGGGTGCGGAACTCCGCATGGTCAACGGCAAGAACATCATGGACCTGACCGATGCGGAGCTCGATGCGGCGCTGGCTGTGGTGCGCGGGGCAGGCCTGGAAGTGGCCGCTATCGCGTCCCCGCTGCTCAAATGCACATTGCCCGATGCGCCGCCGATCGACGAACGCTTCCAGCAGGATGTGTTCGCCTCGAAGCACTCGTTTGAAGATCAGCCGCGGCTGGCGCAGCGCGCGTTCGAGATCGCCAAACGATCCAGCGCCAGGATTGTGCGCGTTTTTTCCTACTGGCGCGTGGTGGATCCGCCCGCCGTCTTCGAGCGTGTGGTGGATGCCCTGCAGGAACTCTCCGACCGTGCCGCCGAGCACAAGCTCATCATCGGCATTGAAAACGAGCACGCCTGTAATATCGCGACGGCGCACGATACGGCCCGCATTCTGGCAGCCGTGGATCAGGAGAACCTGCAGGTGGTCTGGGATCCGGCGAACGCCTGGGTTTCGGGCGAAGAGCCGTTTCCGGGCGGTTATCAGGTGCTTGAAAGTAAGCGAATCGCGCACGTGCACGCGAAGGATTGCCGGCTTGAAGGGCGCAAGCCGATCTGGTGCCCGCTGGGTGAAGGCGACATCGACTGGAAGGGCCAGTTCGCGGCGCTGAAGCGGGATGGCTACAGCGGTTACATCCATCTGGAGACGCATTGGCCGGGGCCGGACGGGAACAAACTCGAAGGCAGCAAAATCTGCGGACGCAACCTCAAAAACATGCTGGGATAGGCAAGCTTACAGGCTTCCGGTTAGAATGGTAGTTTCCCTATGAACCGAGCAGAAGCCATTGATATGTTCCAGTCGGATGACCTGATCGGCATCGGCATGGAGGCTGATGCTGTCCGCCGCAAGCTTCATCCGGAAGGCATCGTCTCCTACATCATCGACCGCAACATCAACTACACCAACTTTTGCACCGAATATTGCAGTTTTTGCGCCTTCTACCGGCCGCTCGGCCACAAGGAAGGCTACATTCTGCCGCGGGAAGTGATCTTCGACAAGATACAGGAAACCATCGATCTCGGCGGCACCGGTATGCTCTTCCAGGGCGGCCTGCACCCCGATCTGAAGATCGAATGGTATGAAGATCTGCTGCGCGCGATCAAGGCGAAGTTCGATATCTGGTGCCATTGTTTTTCCGCGCCGGAGATTACCAACATCGCTCAGGTCAGCGGGTTATCGCTGCGCGATACGATCGCTCGCCTGCGCGATGCGGGTCTCGATTCCATCCCCGGCGGCGGCGCCGAGATTCTCGACGAGGCCGTGCGGCACCGCATCAGCCGCCTGAAGTGCAGCACGCAGGACTGGATCGACGTGCACCGCACCGCTCACTCGCTTGGCATGCGCACCACCGCGACTATGATGTTCGGCTGCGGCGAAACTATCGAGCAGCGCATGAATCACTTCGACATCGTGCGTCAGATCCAGGAAGATACGGGCGGGTTCACGGCGTTTATTCCGTGGGCCTTCCAGCGCGAACTGACTTCGCTCGGCCGCTTCGTGAAGGAAGAAGCGACCGCGGTGGAATATCTGAAAACTCTCGCCGTCTCCCGCGTTTATCTCGATAACATCCTGAACATCCAGAGTTCCTGGGTGACTCCGGGACTCAAGACCTGCCAGGTGGGACTGCGATTCGGCGGCAACGATGTTGGCAGCATCATGATCGAAGAAAATGTCGTTTCGGCCGCGGGCACGCACTATCAGGCGACGGAAGAGGAGCTCCGGCGCATGATTCGCGATGCCGGCTTTGTGCCGAAGCAGCGCGACACGCTTTACCGGACATACTTCCTCAATTAATCGGGATGGTCAAGAAGATTTCACCTGTAGTTGCGTTTCTCGCGGCGGGCGCGTTGCTCTGTTCGGGCTTGCTGTTGCTTTCGAATGTGCGGCTCACCTCAACGCCCGTCCACACGCTGCTCAGTTCGCTGCCGCTGGCGCTGATTGGTCTTGCGTATGCAGTGCTTCAAATCCGGTCGAAACCGGACCCTGCGACACTGGCGAAACGGCTGCTGCTGGCAGGGACGTTCATTTTGTGGGCGGTCGATCAATATCTGCCGCCAGGCCGGCTTGCCACTGTGGTCGGCGATTTCGTGGTTTCCGCCTACGTGATCGATCTCTACTGGATCATCCAGGAACAACGAAATTCATGAAACGGGTAGCCGGACCTTCCGCTCAATTCAATATCGCATCGCATTGGCTCCGGAGCGCCAGGCCCGTGCAAGTCGCCGCAAGCTTCCGTGCCTCGTCCGACAGCCTTGCCGACGACGAAGTATCGGTGCTCGCCTTCGCCGCTCTCGTCAGCATCGCTACGGCCGGTAACGCGCCGATTGGAGCGTTGGGATAGGCGGTGATGCCGTCGACGGCCCACGCCGCGCTGTCGGCAGCAATCCCGGAAACAGCCGTATCTGCGATAAGGCCGATCAGCCTGTCGAGAGCGCGCTGTTTCACTGGACCGGAATCCTGGTGCGCGTCCTCGAGCCGCTGCACGGCGGAATTCGTCGCCCCGACGATTGTGATCTTCGCCGGATACCACCTGGGTGTGCCAGTCACTGTGCCCGGAAAGTCCAGAAACGTCAGCAGCGCGCCGATAGTCCGCTCAGTATCGGCCGTGGATAACTGATCGGTCACTGCAGCGAGTTGGCGAATCGCAAACTCAACACAGCCGTCCGAAAGGCCCTTCCTGTCCTTCTCCAAATAGCCAACCAGCTCGGTTGCCGGCGCCTTTTCCAGTTCCGCGCAAGCAGGCATTGGCGTTGTCATTTTCGGCCCCACGCGATCCTCGCCCATCGCCATCACCGCGGAAGATACCATCAAGAGGGCCACGAAAGCGGAGCCACGATATTCTTCTGCGTTCATCACGACCTCCTCTCGACAGGCTAGACGACGTCCTAACGAAGATCGTGCAGATGTTTCTCGACCCTTCAGCTAATTTCCCGCCGATGCGCTGTCCGGGCTCAAGCCTGCCCCACCGGGTACAACAGCGATTCCATCAGCCATTCCTTGTTGTCACGCACCGCGCCCCGCAGCGTCTCCACCAGCCGGTCGCGATTTTCGTATAAGCGATACGGCTCGCGCTTGCCGTGCTTCTCCATCAGCGCCTTCACGATGAACGGCATCATCATCGAATAATCGGCCGGCAGGCTCTCGGTCGACTGCTGATATGTGTCTTTATCGACCTTCCCCCACGTCACCGCTTCAGCGGGAGGACAGGATGACAGCGAGCCATCGGTCACTGGCGCGGTTGTAATCTGCACGTCGAACTCGTAGCCGCGCACATTGGGCAGCCCCAGTACCTGGCCGAGCGCAGGCTCCGGCTGCAGGTTGTAATTCTTCGGCACGCCGCCGCCCAGGATCAGCGTCGCAATCGATTTCGCGTCGCTCTCGAACAGGCCCCAGTGGTGATAGGCGCAGGCTTCGAATACTTCGGCGTGCAGGTCCAGATCGAACGAGTATTCGGGAATCAGCCCGGCCTGTTTCATGGCCCAGAGCTTCATTGAGTTCAGGAACACGCTGCCATCGGCGGGCGCGCCCACAAAAACGGGAATGCCCAGCCGCGTGCACGTAGCGAGTAAGCCAGGTTTGACGCCGGTCAGACTCTCCTGTGCTGCATAATAAGCACCCAAACGATAGCGGAGCTCCGTGCCGGTCATTTTCTTCTGGAACTCAGGCTGCATCAGAACCGCCGTCAGGAATTTATCCTGATCGAGGAGGACGCTTTCATCGAAACCCATATCGGTGACGCGGATGACATTTTCATCGCGCAGTGCGCCGTCGTCGCCGAAGATCGGCACTTCGTAGATGGGATCTTTGGTGTGTTCGTTCAGGCTGCGATGGCCGTCGTGATAGCAGACGGCGTCCGTGGTGCTGAGATACGCCACCCATCCGGCTTCCAGCATCGGGATGAGCCACGCCTGGTGCTGGCCCGAGACGGTCACAGGTCCGGCAATGGAAATGGTCAGCGGACAGCCTGCCCCGATCGCTCGATCGAGAATGCTGTAAACGCGACGCAGGATTGCGCCACCAAATGCCGGGAGGCAGTGTTCAAAGATTTCGTGGACGGAGTTACATTCGTCGATGCGCCGCACGCGCACCGGTTTTCGCTGGTCGGGATGCATGTCTCTC
>Ga0302196_10006818_pt1 | contig 10024 bp, 5 predicted proteins | sample II_Bog_N1_3_FD_198794 | JGI IMG/M metagenome (GOLD analysis project Ga0302196, IMG submission 198794) | Peat permafrost microbial communities from Stordalen Mire near Abisko, Sweden - II_Bog_N1_3 | ecosystem: Environmental > Terrestrial > Soil > Wetlands > Peat | place: Sweden: Abisko, Stordalen...
GTCCGCCACCGTCCTCTCCGCCGCCTCGCTGGCTTTCCCCTACGTGATGCGGGGCCAGCAAAGCAGCCCGCCCAGCAGCCGCCTCAACATCGCCTGCGTCGGCGTCGGCGGCCGCGGCGCCAGCGCCGTCGCCGGGCTGACGAGCGAGAACCTGGTCGCGTTCTGCGACGTGGACGACGCCAAGGCCGCCGAGACCTTCAAGCTGCACCCCGACATCCAGCGCTTCAAGGACTACCGGGTCATGCTGGACAAGCTCGGCAGCCAGATCGACGCCGTCACGGTCTCGACGCCCGACCACATGCACTTCCCGATTGCGATGGCGGCGCTGTCCCTCGGCAAGCACGTCTTCGTCGAGAAGCCGCTCACCCACACGATCCACGAGGCCCGCACCCTGGCGGCGACCGCGCGCGAGAAGAAGGTGGCGACCCAGATGGGCAACCAGGGTCACGCCGGCGAGGGCTGCCGCCTCCTGAAGGAGTGGGTCCAGGCCGGCGTCCTCGGCGAGGTCACCGAGGTGCACAGCTGGACCGACCGGCCGATCTGGCCGCAGGGCAACCTGCCCCCGGACCACTCCAAGATGATGCCGGTCGTGCCCTCGACCCTCGACTGGGACCTCTGGCTCGGCGTCGCCCAGCCGCGCGAGTACGACCCGGCCTACCTGCCCTTCACCTGGCGCGGCTATTGGGACTTCGGCACCGGCGCCCTTGGCGACATGGGCTGCCACATCCTGGACGGCGCCTTCTACGCCCTCGAGCTCGGCTCGCCGACGCACGTCGAGGCGGTGAGCGCCAAGCTGACCGAGATCAGCCCGCCCAAGTCCTCGATGGTGAAGTACAAGTTCCCGGCCCGCGGGACCCTCGGACCGGTGACCCTCACCTGGTACGACGGCGGCCTCCTGCCGACCCTCCCGGACGCCCTCGAGCCCGGCAAGCTGCTGGCGCCGAACGGCTCCCTGATCATCGGGACCAAGGCGACGGTCCTCGCCGACACCTACTACGACAAGGTGACGATCATCCCCGACGCCAAGATGGCGGAGCTCGCCCCGTCGCTGCCGGGCAAGACGATCCCCCGGGTCGGGATGACGCACTTCATGGAGTGGGTCCGCGCCTGCAAGGGCGGCGTGGCCGCCGGCTCCAACTTCGACTACGCCTCCGGGCTCACCCAGGTGGCGCTCCTCAGCAACCTGGCGATCCGCGCCCGCCGCCCGATCGAGTGGGACGGCGCCGCCGGGCGGGTCACCAACCTGCCGGACGCGAACCGCTTCGTCACCCAGAGCTACCGGCCCGGCTTCGGGGTCTGACCGCCGGCCGGGTCAGCGCAGCTTGACGACGGCGGGGTCGCCTTCGCCCGCCGCGTTTGCGGCGGTGATCGACACGCTCGTCGACTGCTCGGGCGGGAAGCCGTCAAGCCGCCGGACGATCGGGTGGGTGGCGTCGGCGTGGATGATGTCGAGCCCCTCGAGGAGGTTGCGGGCGCCGTCGGGCGCCGAGGTGACGGCGTAGGCCACGATCGGGCCGCCGCCGTCCCTGCCGGGGACAATCCGGACCCGCAGGGCGGTGCCGGCGGGCGTGACGGAGACCGACGCCGGCTCCGGCGGCGTCTTCAGCTTGCGCTTGCGAAGCGGCTGGACCGGGGCCGTCGGCAGCGACGCCGGCCCCGAGCCCTGCGCGTTTACGGCCGTCACCGTGAAGGTGTAGGCGTGCCCGTTCTGGAGGTCGCCGAAGACCACGTAGCCCTTCTCCAGGAAGTCGGTTGCCGTGATCATCGACTTGGAGCCGTTGGAACAGGCGATCAGGTAGCTCCCGACCGCCGAGCCGCCGTCGAGGCACGACGGCATCCAGGTCACGTAGGCGAACTCGTCCTCGGCCTCGGCCGAGACGTCGTCGGGGGGATCGGGGATCGTCGGGGCCGCGAACTTCTCGTCCAGCAGGGACTGGTAGGCCGCGGGAACGCCCACCTCGCCCTCCGCCGCCTCGCCGCTGGCGAAGGAGGGGACGCCGTGCATCGAGATCATCGGCGGGAGCACCTGGTTCGACTCCTCGGTGACCTCGTTGTCCGCGGCCCCGGCGCGGAGGACGGCGACGAGCGGGTAGTGGTCGAGCTGGCAGTGGTCGATCGATACGCCCTTGGAGGCGGCCACCCGGATCACCCCGTCGGCCCCGTGCCGGAGGGCGGTGTAGGAGAGGCGGCTCTCCGAGACCCGGACCTGCGCGGCCCCCGTGACCGCGAGGGCGGACCCGGCGAGGTCGGCGAAGAGGCACCCGTCGACCGTGCCGCCCTCGAAGGCGGGCCCGAAGGCGAGGGCCGGCGTGCCCATGTGGAGGAACTCGTCCTCGAGGAACTGGATGCCGCCGGCGTAGGTGAAGCGGAGGGCGGCGGCCGGCGCGGCCCAGGGGTCGAGCTGGGTCGTGCCCTCGAAGCGGATGCCCTTGAAGATGATCCCGGCCACCGGGTGGTCCGCCGTCCCCTGGGCCACGATGAGCGCCTGGGCGGCCGCGGCCTCGACGTCGGCGGTGGCCAGGGTCTCGCCCGGGCGGGGGGTGTAGTAGATCCGGCGGGCCGGCCGGTCGAAGTACCACTCCCCGGGGGTGCCGATGAACTCGTAGGCGTTCTGGACGAAGAAGGGCGGCGTGCCCCCGAGCTCCGACCAGATGGCGCCCGGGCGGGCGGGCTCGAAGATGACGTCGCCCAGGTTCTTCCACTTGGCCTCGCCCTGGCTCGCGGCCGCCTGGTCCGGGCCGAGGTTGCGGGCGAAGACCTGGAGCAGCCGGCCCCGGGTCCGGCGGACCGGGCTGCCGTTGACGAAGAGATCGTGGGCATCGGCGAGGCCCTCCGGCGCCGGCGCGCTCCAGAGGCCCGAGCCGGAGTCGGCCACGCTCCAGCCGGTGACGTGGTAGGCCCCGGTCACGACCGGGTGCGCGTCGGGGGCCGCCGTGTAGATGATGTTGTAGCCGTTGCTGCCGGCGTCGGCGGGCCCGAACTGGATCGGGACCGCCACCCGGAATTCGCCGGCGAGGAAGACCGTGATGTCGTCCGTCATCGCCTGGTTCATCGTCCGGACGACGTCGCGGGCATGCTCGATCGTGCGGAAGGGCGCCTCCTCCGTCCCGGGATCGCGGTCGTTGCCCGACGGCGAGACCCAGAGGCCCGCCCGGGCGCGGGCCGTCCCGGCGAGGGCCAGGGCGAGCAGGCGGAGGGCGACGGGCAGGAGGCGGGGCTTCACCGGGCCCAAGATGGGCGCCTGGCGCGGTTTCGGCAACCCCCGGGTCGCCGGCCCCGCGGCCGCCCGGGGGGAATTGCCTCGCCTTGGACAGGCTTCCGGACGGAGGTATGTGATGCCTTTTTCAAAACTCAACCTGGCGCCCAACTTCCTCAAGGGGGTGCAAGCCATGGGCTACACGGAGCCCACCCCGATCCAGCTGCGCGCCATCCCGGCGGTGCTGTCGGGCAAGGATCTGATCGCCTCGGCCCAGACCGGCACGGGCAAGACGGCGGCCTTCGCGCTCCCGGTCCTGACCATGCTGGGGATCCACAAGAAGGAGGGCCCGCGGGTCCTGGTGCTTGAGCCGACGCGCGAATTGGCCGCCCAGGTGGAGACCGCCTTCCGGGACTTCGGGCGGTTTTCCGACATCCGAGCCACCGTCGTCCACGGCGGTGTCGGCTACGGCCGCCAGCGGAGCGAGCTCCGCGCCGGCACCGACATCGTGATCGCGACCCCGGGCCGCCTGATGGACTTCCTCCAGGAGGGCGAGATCAAGCTCCACAACCTGCAGATCCTGATCCTCGACGAGGTCGACCGCATGCTGGACATGGGGTTCATCCACGACGTGAAGCGGATCATCGCGAAGTGCCCCTCGAAGCGGCAGACGCTCTTCTTCTCCGCCACGGTGCCCCCGGAAATCGCGGCTGTCGCCTCCTTCGCCCTCAAGGACCCGGTGCGGGTCGAGATCGGCGTCGCCCGCACCGTCAACACCTCCGTCACCCACGCGATCTACCAGGTCCACCAGGAGCAGAAGTTCGAGCTCCTGGCGGCCCTCCTCGCCTCAATCGACTTCAACAGCGTCCTCGTCTTCTCCCGCACCAAGCACGGGGCCGACCGGATCGCCCGGCGCCTGCGCGAGGCGAACCACAGCGTCGGCGTCCTCCACGCCAACCGCTCGCAGAACCAGCGGATCGAGGCCCTGGAGGGCTTCCGGAGCGGCCGTTACGAGGTCATGGTCGCGACCGACATCGCGGCCCGCGGCATCGACGTCGCCGGCGTGACCCATGTGATCAACTACGACGTCCCGGAGAATCCCGAGGACTACGTCCACCGGATCGGCCGCACCGGCCGCGCCCAGGCGGTCGGCGACGCCTTCACGCTCGCGACGCCCGAGAACAACGGCGATGTCCGCGACATCGAGCGCTTCATCGGCCAGGAGATCCCGAAGCTGAAGCTCGAGGGCTTCGACTACCGGGCGGCCTCGTCCTTTCCCAAGCGCCCGGAGCAGCAGGCCCGCGGGGGCCGCGGCGGCGGTGGTGGTGGCTTCCAGCGCCAGGCCGCGCCCCATCACCCGAAGGGCAAGCCCGGCGCCCACTGGGGCGGCCGGCGCTGAGCGCCGGCTACTTCTGCCCGTAGTAGGCGCCCGTCCCGTGCTTCCGGTTGAAATGCCGGTCGAGGAGGACGGCGGGAAACCGCAGCCCGGACGGCCGCAGGGCCAGCGTCTCGGCCGCCAGCCGCGCGCAGAGCTCGAGCGCGACCGCGTTCTCGACCGCCGCGGCCGCCGTCGCGCCCCAGGTGAACGGCCCGTGGCGGCTGACGAGGACGCCGGGGATCTCCGCGGGGCTCGTCCGCGCAAAGGTGGCGACGATCACGTTCCCCGTCTCGGCCTCATAGGCGCCGGCGATCTCCCTTTTCGTCAGCTCCCGGGTCACCGGCACCGGCCCGCGGAAGAAGTCCGCGTGGGTCGTGCCGAGGACCGGGATCGGGCGGCCGGCCTGGGCGAATGCGCTGGCGTGGACCGAATGGGTATGGGTGACGCCGCCGATATGCGCGAAGGCGCGGTAGAGGACGAGATGGGTCGGGGTGTCCGAGGACGGGCGGAGCTTTCCCTCGATGGTCCGACCCTCCAGGTCGACGAGCACCATGTCGGCCGGGCGCAGGACGGCGTAGCCGACGCCGCTCGGCTTGATGGCGACCACGCCGCGGGAGCGGTCGAGGGCGCTGGCGTTCCCGAAGTTCAGGGCGACGAGCCCGTGGGCCGGGAGGGCCACGTTGGCCTCGTAGGCCTCGCGTTTGAGTTCGGTCAGCATCGGGGCGCGCCTACTTGAGAGTCAGGAACGGGCGCCGGGCGCAAGGTGGTAGTAGACCTCGTTCCACCGCAGCTCCTTCTCGAACTCCGGCAGGCGGGTGGCGGCGTCGATCAGCACGAGCTCGATCCCGGCGATCTCCGCCAGGTCGCGCAGGTGCTCGGTCGTGACGGCGTAGCTGAAGGCGGTGTGGTGGGCGCCGCCGGCGCGGATCCAGGCCCCGCAGGCGGTCTTGAAGTCCGGCCGGCATTTCCAGACCGCCCGGGCGACCGGCAGCTTCGGCAGCGGCTGCGGCGGTGCGACGACGTCGACCTCGTTCGCGATCAGCCGGAACCGGGTGCCGAGGTCGATGAGGGAGGCATTGAGGGCGGCGCCGGCCGGCGCCGTGAAGACGAGGCGCGCCGGGTCGGCCTTGCCGCCGATCCCGAGCGGGTGGAGCTCCAGTGTCGGCTTGCCGGCGGCGATCGACTCGCAGATCTCCAGCATGTGGGCGCCGAGGACCAGGCTGCCCGACGGGTCGAGGTGGTAGGTGTAGTCCTCCATGAAGGAGGTGCCTCCGGGCAGCCCGGCGGCGATCACCTTCATCGTGCGCAGGAGGGCGCAGGTCTTCCAGTCGCCCTCGGCGCCGAAGCCGTAGCCCTCGGCCATCAGGCGCTGGACGGCGAGGCCGGGCAGCTGCCGCAGGCCCCGCAGGTCCTCGAAGGTGGTGGTGAAGCCCTTGAAGCCGCCGCGCCCGAGGAAGGCGCGGAGCCCGAGCTCGATCCGCGCCGCGTCGCGCAGCGACGCATGGCGCTTGCCGCCGCGGGCCAGCGCCGGGGCGAGCGTGTACCGCTCGGCGTACTCCCGGCACAGCGCGCCTACCTTGGCGTCGGTGACGGCGTCGACCTCCGCGGCCAGGTCGCCGACCCCGTAGCCGTCGACGGCGTAGCCGAAGCGGGTCTCGGCGGCGACCTTGTCGCCCTCGGTGACCCCGACCCGGCGCATGTTGTCGCCGAAGCGGGCGAACTTGGCGCCCTGCAGGTCCTGCCAGCCGCGCGCGACCCGCATCCAGGCGATGAGCCGCTCGATGACCTCGGGGTCCTCCCAGTGGCCGACGATGATCTTCCGGGGCAGGCGCATCCGCGCATGGAGGAAGCCGGCCTCGCGGTCGCCGTGGGCCGCCTGGTTCAGGTTCATGAAGTCCATGTCGATCTCCGACCAGGGGAGATCGCGGTTGAACTGGGTGTGGAGATGGGCGAAGGGCTTGCGCAGGACGGACAGGCCGCCGATCCACATCCGTGAGGGCGAGAAGGTGTGCATCCAGAGCACGAGGCCGGCGCAGCTCGGCGTCTGGTTGGCCTCGAGGCAGATGGCGCGGATCGACTCGGCGGAGGTGAGGACCTGCTTGAAGACGAAGGGCAGCGGCATGCCGGGCGCCGCGTTGAGCGAGCGGGCGATCGTCCGCGAGTTGTTGGCCACCTGCTTGAGGGGGCCGGGGCCATAGAGCTCCTGGGAGCCCGTGACCAGCCAGACTTCGGATTTGGGGAGGGCGATCATAGGGGGTTAGGTGCCGCGGGCGGCGGACTGGATCGAGAGGAGCTCCTTCATCACGCCGGAGAGGTCGGCGCGGCGGCGCAGGCCCCCGAACCCGTCGTGGAGGAGGGTATACTGCCGGAAGATCCTGTTGTATACCCGCCGGCGGGCCGGGTCCGGGCGATAGGCCCGGGGGCGGAGCCGGGTCATCGCCCGCTGCGCGGCGGGGAAGTCCCGGTGCTGGCCCGCGAGGACGGCGGCGCTGATCGCCGCCCCGAGGGCGCAGGCCTGGTTCGAGCCCGCGACGTGCAGCGTGCAGCCGGTCACGTCGGCGTAGATCTGCATCAGCAGCGGGTTTTTCTCCGCGATCCCGCCCGCGCAGACGATCCGCCGGATCGGCACGCCGTACTGGCGGATCCGCCCGATGATCATCCGCGCCCCGAAGGCCGTCGCCTCGATGAGGGCCCGGTAAATCTCGGCCTGGGTGGTGTGGAGGGTGCAGCCAAGGAGGAGGCCGGTCAGCCGCGGGTCGACGAGGACGGTCCGGTTGCCGTTCTGCCAGTCGAGCGCCAGGAGGCCGCTCGCCCCGGGGGCCTGGCGGCCCGCCGCGGCCGTCAGGCGCGCGTGATGTTCGGGGTCGCCCCCGCAGACGGTCCCGACCCACCAGTTGAAGATGTCGCCGACCGCCGACTGCCCGGCCTCGATCCCGATGAAGCCGGGCAGGATGGCGCCGGGGACGATCCCGCAGATCCCGGGGATGTCGCGGACCCTCTTCTCCGCCGCGACCACGGCGCAGTCGCAGGTCGAGGTGCCGATCACCTTGACGAGCGTGCCCTCGCGGATGCCGCAGGCGATCGCGCCGTAGTGGACGTCAAACTCGCCGATCGCCACCGGGACGCCGGCGGGGATCCCGAGGCGGACCGCCCACTCCGCGCCGAGCAGGCCCGCGGCCGTGGCGGCGTCGTGGGCGCGGTCGTAGAGGCGGTCGCGGAGTTTCGCCAGCCGCGGGTCGAGGGCCGAGAGGAACTGCTTGTCGGGCAGGCCGCCCCACTCGTCGCTATAGAGCGCCTTGTGGCCCGCGGCGCAGATCCCCCGCTTCACCTGCCGCGGGTCGGCGACCCCGGCGAGGACCGCGGGGATCCAGTCGGCGAGCTCGACCCAGGAGTAGGCGGCGCGGAAGACGTCCGGGGCGACCGCCAGGCAGTGCCAGACCTTGGACCAGAACCATTCCGAGGAATAGCGGTTGCCGCACTTGGCGAGGTAGGCCGGGCGCAGCCGGGCGGCGACGGCGGTGATGCGGTCCGCCTCGCGCCAGCTGGTGTGGTCCTTCCAGAGCCAGCACTGGGCGGCCAGGTTTTTCCGCCACCTGGGCTGGAGGGCCAGGGGCCGGTTGCGGCGGTCGACCGGGATCGGGCTCGAGCCGGTCGTGTCGACGCCGACCCCGACGATCCGCGCGGCCGAAAAGCCGCGGGATTTCCGGGCGGCCCGGAGCGCGCCGCGCACGCCCGCCTCCATCGCCTGCAGGTAGTCGGCGGGGTTCTGGCGGGCGAGGTGCGCGTCGCGCGGGTCGAGGAGCACGCCCTGCTCGCCGCTGCGGTAGCCGGCGACGGCGGCGCCGACCTCGGCGCCGTCGCGGCAGCGCACGACGACCGCGCGGGCGGAGTTGGTGCCAAAGTCGATGCCGAGGGTATAGGCCATGGGGTCGGGTGGGGCGCCGTCGACCCTACGCCGCGGCGGGCGCCGGACGATCCTGTGTTGACTGGACGGTAAAGTGATCCGAGCGTCGCGTCGCCTGTCCGGGGCCGTAGCTTGGCCCCGTTGCCCGCCCCCAGCACCCCCCGTTAGCTACCCCCCCGCTATGGCTACGTCGTCCGCCTCCACCCTGACCGGCATTGATTGGATCGCGATCGCGCTCTACTTCGGCCTCCTCCTCGGCGTCGCCGCCTGGGTGGTCCGCAAGAACAAGGACACGGCCACCGATTATTTCCTCGCCGGCCGCAACCTCGGCTGGTGGGTGATCGGGGCCTCGATCTTCGCCTCCAACATCGGCTCGGAGCACATCGTCGGCCTGGCCGGCTCCGGCGCCACCGACGGCGTGGCCCTGGCGCACTACGAGCTCCACGCCTGGTGCCTCCTCGTCCTCGCCTGGGTATTCGTCCCCTTCTACACGCGGGCCCTCGTCTTCACCATGCCGGAGTTCCTGGAGCGGCGTTTCAGCCCTGCGTCCCGGTACGTGCTCTCGATCATGTCCATCGTCACCTTTATCGTGTCGAAGATCGCGGTCGGCATCTTCGCGGGCGGCGTCGTCTTCGCGACCCTCCTGCCGGAGGTGCACCTGACCCTGGGCTCGGTCGCGATCAACAGCTTCTGGATCGGGTCGGTCGCGGTCATCCTCCTGACCGGTCTCTACACCGTCGTCGGCGGCATGCGCGCCGTGGTCTACAACGACGCCGTCCAGGTCGTGGTCCTGATCGGCGGCTCCGCCTGCCTCACCTTCTACGGCCTCCACCGCCTTGGCGGCTGGGGCGAGCTCCGCCATTACTGCGGCTCCGAGATGCTGAACCTCTGGAAGCCGATCACCCCGGCCGGCGTCCAGGCGACGTGGTCGCCGGTCCTCGAGACCAACGCCGCGGGCGCGGTCACGAAGCAGGCTTGGTATTTTAACGGCAACTTTCCCTGGCCCGGCATGCTGATCTGCGCGCCGATCATCGGCCTCTGGTACTGGTGCACTGACCAATACATCGTGCAGCGGGCGCTCGGGGCCCCGAACGAGACGATCGCCCGCCGCGGCAGCATTTTTGCCGCCTTCCTGAAGCTCTTCCCGGTCTACCTCTTCATCATCCCGGGGCTCATCTGCTTCGCGCTGGCCAAGAGCGGCAAGATCGCCGAGTTCGCCCCCATGGTCAGTGCCACCGGCCACCCCGTCGCGGCCGAGACCCAGGCGGCGTTCCCGATGATGGTGAAGTACCTCCTGCCCCCGGGGCTGCGCGGCATCGTGGTGGCCGGCCTCCTCTCGGCCCTCATGGGCTCGCTCGCCGGTGTTTTCAACGCCTGCTCGACCCTCTTCACCGTCGACCTGTACCAGAAGTGGCGGCCCAAGGCCACGCAGCCCGAGCTCGTGCGGATGGGCCGCACCGCGACCATCATCATGATCGTGATTGCGCTCGCCTGGATCCCGGTGATCCAGGGCGCCCACGGCCTCTACGGCTACCTGCAATCGGTG
>Ga0302196_10006821_pt1 | contig 10023 bp, 11 predicted proteins | sample II_Bog_N1_3_FD_198794 | JGI IMG/M metagenome (GOLD analysis project Ga0302196, IMG submission 198794) | Peat permafrost microbial communities from Stordalen Mire near Abisko, Sweden - II_Bog_N1_3 | ecosystem: Environmental > Terrestrial > Soil > Wetlands > Peat | place: Sweden: Abisko...
TGGGTGCCGGCTTTACCCTTTTGGCCCTGGCCACCGGGTCGCTGTGGGGTCGGCCGATGTGGGGAACCTGGTGGGTGTGGGACGCGCGACTGACCTCGGTTCTGGTGCTGTTTCTGCTCTATCTCGGCTATATGGCCCTGGACGCGGCGATCGACGACGAGGCCAAGGCGTCGCGGGCCTGCGCCATCCTGGCCCTGGTCGGGCTGATCAATCTGCCAATCCTGCATTTCTCGGTGGTCTGGTGGAACACGCTGCACCAGGGCGCCTCGGTGTTCCGCGCCGACGGCCCCGCCATGCCGCCGGTCTATCTCGAGCCGCTGTTCGCCCTGACGCTCGCCTATATGGCGGCGTTCGGCGCGCTGTGGCTGGTGCGGATCCGCGCGGAGGTCTGGCGGCGGCGCGCGGCGGTCCAGGCCATGCGAGCGGCGGGGTAGGGCCGTGTTCGACTTCAACGCCGGCAAGTACGCCCTGTTCGTCTGGCCCGCCTATGGCCTCACCGCCCTGATCTTCGTGGTGCTGATCGCCGATTCCCTGCTGCGCGCGCGTCGCTGGCGGCGGGCGGCAGAGCGGCATGGGGCTCAGAAGGCGGACCCCGAACCTCGTCCCTGATCCGCGGCCTTTTGACCGGCTTGAATGCGGCCTCCGCGAGGTTTAACCTCTGGTTAACCATAAATTCGCAAGGCTGGCGTTCGCCGCGCGCATTCTGAGTTGGGATCGAACTTGGCCTTACCTCCCGTTTCCTCCGGCGGCTCCCAGTCGCCCGGCGTTGGCCGCGCGGGAACCGATGCGGCGGCGCAGGCGCGCGTCGCGGCCCAGCGAGCCTTCTTCCAGGCCGCGCTCAGCAACACGCAGCCGACCGCCGCCGTGACCCGAGCCGAAACCCAGCAGCAGCCGAGACCGAACCCCGCGCCGATCCGCATGACCGCGGCGCCGGAACCCGAGCCCACCGGCCGTATCCCAAGGCCCGGCTCGATCTTGAATATCGTCGTTTAGACGGCGCCTTCCGCCATCGCGGCGGTTTTCTTGGCCTTTTTCTTCTTGCCGACCTCGGCGACGGGCGCCTTTTCCGGCTTGGTCGCCTTCTGGGGAGCCTTAGGGGCCTTGGCCGGTTTCGCGGCCTTGACCGCCTTGTCCTTGGCCTTTTTCTTCTTCTTGGCCTTCGGAGCTTTCGGCTCGGCCTCGCTCGCGGGCGCCGGTTCGGCGGCGCGGCCCATGTCGTGCAGCACGCTCAAGAAGGTGTCACGCTTGCGCGCCGGCAACAGTTTCAGGATCCGCGCGTCCGCCGCCGCGACGCGGGGCCCGGTCGCGGTCAGGGCGGCGCGGCCGGTCTCGGTCAGGCTGACGGTGTTGGCCCGCGCGTCCGAGGTCGAGCGTTCGCGCGCGATCAGGTTCTTGCCGATCATCCGGGCGACCAGGTCGGCCAGGGTCGAGCGGTCGATGCCGGTGGCGTGGACCAGATCGGTCTGGGTCAGACCCTCGTGCGCGGCCACGGCGGCCAGCACCGCGTACTGGCGCTGGGTCAGGGCGTCCGGCCCGGTTTCCTCGGCATAGATGTCCAGGGCCAGTTGCAGCGCCCGATGCAGCAGATGGCTGGGCGAGCGCTCCAGAGCGCGGCCCGCCTCGGTCTTCCCGCCGGCCTTCTTGTCTCCAGCCTTCTTATCTCCAGCCTTGGTCTTCAGCTTGGCCATGCGCCGCGATCCTCAGGTTCAACCCAGTCTAGCATAACATCGGCGTGCGTCGATTTGACGACAGACCTTCCGTACACGTTGCAGGACTGTGACAGCGGTTATTCCGTCGGCGCCGGCGGCGGTTGATGGGTGTGCAGATATTTCATCATCAGCGGCGCCTGGGTGAAGGAGAACAACACCGCCAGGATCCACAGGCCCGGCATGCGGAACAGCACCCAGTGCTCGTCCGACTGTGTGCGCCAGACCCACTCGTTCAGCCCCGCCATGGCCAGAAAGAACACGGCGTAGCGCACGGTCAGCTTGCGCCAGGCCTCGTCCGGCAACGGAAGGGATTCGCCCAGGAGCGCCTTCAGCGGGTTCTTGCCGAAAGCCAACCCGCCCAGCAACGCCGCCGCGAAACAAAGATTGGTCGCCGTCGGTTTGATCTTCACAAACCGCGGATCGTGGAAGAACAGGGTCAGGCCGCCGAACACCAGGGCGAAACCGCCGGCGATCAGCGGCATCGGCGCGATCCGCCGCTCGGCCACCCAGCCGATCAACAGCGCCAGGGCCGAGCCGCCAACCAGCCACCAGGTCGCGCCGGTGATGTCGCGGGGGCCATGCCCGCCCATGGCCAGGGTCCAGCCGATCGGGCCGGCGGAGGCCACGAACCTCAGCCTTAGAAAGAAGGCGATCAGGAAGGCCGCCGGGCCGCCATAGTCGACCAGGCTTCGGATCAAACCGTGATATTTCGAAACCGGCCGGACGGCGCCTTCACTCGACATCTAAACCCACCAATGATCTTGAAAACGCCCGCGCGTCGAAAGGTTGCAGATCGTCGATCCCCTCGCCGACCCCGATCAGCTTGATCGGGGCGTCCGACGCCTGGGCCACCGGCACCAGCACCCCGCCCCGCGCGGTGCCGTCCAGCTTGGTCATGACGATCCCGGTCACGCCGGCGGTATTGCCGAAGATGTTTTCCTGGGCCAGGGCGTTGCGGCCCACGGTCGCGTCCAGCACCAGCAGCGTCTCGTGCGGCGCGTCCGGATCGATCTTTTTCAGCACGCGCACGATCTTCAAAAGCTCGTCCATCAGGGCGGATTTGTTCTGCAGCCGGCCGGCCGTGTCGATCAGGACCACATCATAGCCCTCGGTCTTGGCCTTTTCGAAGGCGTCATAGGCCAGACCCGCCGCGTCGGCCCCGGTCTGCCGCGCCAGGAAGCCGGCGCCGGCCCGATCCGCCCAGATCTTCAGCTGCTCCACCGCCGCGGCGCGGAATGTGTCGCCGGCGACCACCAGCACCTTGGCCCCGCGCCCGGTCAGGTCGGCGGCGATCTTGCCCAGCGTGGTGGTCTTGCCCGAACCGTTGACGCCGACGAACAGCACCACGAAGGGCCGGGGGCCGTCCAGCGCGTCGAAATGGCCCTGGCGAGGCAGCAGTTCGGCGGCGATCGCTTCGGCCAGCGCCAGTTTGATCTCGTCTTCGCCGGCCTCGCGCCCGAAACGGGCCACGCCGAAGGCCTCGGTGATCCGCGCCGCGGCGTGTGGGCCGAGGTCGGCCTCGACCAGCATCTCTTCCAGCTCGTCGAGCATGGCCTGATCGAGCGGCCGTTTGACGAAGGTCGCGACCACCTGTTCGGTCATCTGCCGCGACGAGCGCGACAGGCCTTCGGTCAGGCGCTTGAACCAGCCCGGCTTCTTGGGTGCATCTGTCATGAGGCGGCCTTCTAGCGCGGCCAGGTCTCGGTGTCGTGGTCCGGATGCTGGAAGGACCGGATCGAGGCGTAGTAGGGCGCGACCTCGGCCGCCTCGCTGATTGTCCGGACCGGCAGCGCGGCCAGCTGGTCCAGCCAGGGCAACCGGCTGGGAACGTCATGTTGGATCACCGGAACGACAGCGGCGGCGTCATCGAAGGCGCCGATCGCCACCTCGGCTGGGCCGTCATCCGGCTCGAAGGTCAGCGGCGTGCCGCAATCGGGGCAGAAGCCGCGCCGCGCTCGGTTCGAGCTTTGGAAATATTTCGGCGCGCCACGGGTCCAGGTCAGGCCCGGCGCGGAGACCAGCGGACCATAGCCGGCGCCGAACGCCTTCTGGCACATCCGGCAATGACAGATGCTGGCGCGGCCCAGCGCGCCATCGATGCGAAATCGCACCGCGCCGCATTGGCAGCCGCCGCTGAGGGCCAATTCACTCATTCGTCCGTCTCTATCCCGATCGCGCGGCGACCGTCCTGGCCCGTGATCCGCAGGGAGACGATTTGGCCGGGACTAGCGGCGCCGTCAAAGGCGATTTCGGTGAAGTCTTCCGCGCGGGCGCGGCCGGAACGCTCGACCAGCGCGCGAACCGTCCACCCGATCCGAGCGCCCAGGTGGGCGGACAGGGCGCGGTCGCCGGCGGCGCGTAGCCGTTCGGCGCGCTGCTTGACCACCGCGCGGGCCAGGGCCGGCATCCGCGCGGCCGGCGTGTTCGGCCGCGGACTGAATGGAAAGACGTGCAGATACGAAAGCCCCGCCGCCTCGACCAGCGACAGGGTGTTTTCGAACATCGCCTCGGTTTCGGTGGGAAAGCCCGCGATCAGGTCGGCGCCGAAGGCGGTGTCCGGACGAACCGCGCGCACGGCCGCGATCAGGTTCAGCGCGTCGGCGCGGCTGTGACGGCGCTTCATCCGCTTGAGGATCATGTCGTCGCCGGCCTGCAGCGACAGATGCAGATGCGGCATCAGGCGCGGTTCGTCGGCCAGGCAGCGCATCAGGTCGGCGTCGATCTCGGCCGCGTCGATCGACGACAGGCGAAGGCGCGGCAGATCGGGCGCCAGCTTCAAGATTCGCGCGACCAGTTGGCCAAGGGTCGGTTGGCCGGGCAGATCGGCGCCCCAGGAGGTGATGTCGACGCCGGTTAGCACGACCTCGTTATAGCCCTCGGCGCTGAGCCGGCGGACCTGTTCGACCACCTCGCCCGCCGCCGCCGAACGGGAATTGCCGCGTCCGAACGGGATGATGCAGAAGGTGCAGCGGTGATCGCAGCCGTTCTGCACTTCCACATAGGCCCGCGCACGATCCTTCAGGCCGTCGATCAGATGGCCGGCGGTTTCGCGCACCGACATGATGTCGTTGACCCGTACGCGCGGCGCATCCGGCTGGACCGTATAGGCGCCGGCCTGGGACTTTTCCGCATTGCCCAGCACCAGGTCGACCTCGGCCATGCCGGCGAAGGCGTCCGGATCGATCTGGGCCGCGCAGCCGGTGACGATCAGCCGGGCGTCCGGCCGTTCGCGCCGCGCCTTGCGGATCGCCTGGCGCGCCTGACGCACCGCCTCGGCCGTCACCGCGCAGGTGTTGAACACCACCGCGTCGGCCAGGCCGTCCTCGGCCGCGCGGGCGCGGATCACCTCGGACTCGTAGGCGTTCAAGCGGCAGCCGAAGGTGACAATGTCCACAGAGGCCCGGTTCGCGGGAGTGGGCGGGGATGGGATCAGCGGCTTGTTCACTGCAGGGTCCCGGTGAATTCGACCGCGACCGGGCCGGTCATCAGCACGTGGCCGTCGCTTTCGCGCCATTCGATGATCAACTCGCCGCCGGGGCATTCGATGGTCGCCTTGCGGTCCACCAGACCGCGTCGGGCGGCCGCGACCAGGGCCGCGCAGGCGCCGGTCCCGCAGGCCTGGGTCTCGCCGACGCCGCGTTCCCAGACGCGCAGGCGGATGCGGTCGCGCGCCAGAACTTGCGCGAAACCGACATTGGCCCGCTCGGGGAACAGCTGGTGATATTCGATCATCGGACCGACCTCGCGCACCGGCGCAGTTGCCACGTCGGGCACGAAGAACACCACGTGCGGATTGCCCATGGAGACGCAGCCCGGCGTGTGCAGGATCGGCGCGTCGATCGGGCCGACCTGAAGCTCGACGCCGCGCGTGTCCATCGGCTCGGCCAAAGGAATGTCGCGCCAGTCGAGGCCAGGCTCGCCCATGTCGACGGTGACCACGCGCTCGCCGGCGCGGCGACCCCTCAGCGTTCCAGCGGCGGTCTCGAACACCGCCTCATCGCGGCCCGAGGCCTCCATCAAGAGCCAAGCCACGCAGCGCGTACCGTTGCCGCAGGCCCCGACCTCATCCCCGTCCGCGTTCCAGAACCGCACGAAGGCTTCGCTGGAGGTCGAGGGCGAGATGGCGATGATCTGGTCGCAGCCCACGCCGGTCGCCCGGTCGGCAATGGCGCGCGCCTGGCTGGGTCCCGGTGCGAACGGGACCGAGCGGGCCTCGACGACGACGAAATCGTTGCCGAGCCCGTTCATCTTGAGAAATGGGCGGCTCATGGAGCGAGCCTATAGTGCAATTAGGCGAAAAGTTCACGCCCCCCGGGGCGGAGGCGGGGTGCGTGCTTCGACACGCGGCCTACGGCCGTGTCGAAGCACGCACAACAAGCGCCACGCTACACCTTCTCGACCGCCTGGGCGGCGGCGTCGATGGCGGCGGCGACGGCTTGGATCTGCTCTTCGGTCAGGGGTCCGCGCTGCAGGCGCAGTTGCAGCGCCATGCCGAGATTGCCCATGGCCCGCATGATCTGCGGCGCATTGCGGCCCCGTCCGGCGACCGAGGCTTCTTCCATACGCGCCTGCAACAGGGCGATGGCGGCGGCCTGGGTTTCCAGGAAGGCCACGCCTTCGGGCGTGATCGCATAGAGCTTCTTGCCGCCCTCGGCTTCTTCGACCTTGGCGTGGCCCAGGTCCTCCAGCAGGCTGAGGGTCGGATAGACTACGCCGGGGCTGGGGCTATAGGCGCCGCCGACGCTGTCCTCGACCGCCTTGATCAGCTCGTAGCCGTGGCGCGGCTTTTCCGCGATCAGTTTGAGCAGCAAGAGGCGCAGATCGCCCTGCTCGAACACCCGCTCGCGGCGGCCTTCGCGGTGGCCGCCCCGAGGGCCGCGACCGACATGGCCAAAGGCATGGCGGCCGCGATGGGCGCGGTCTTCGTCGTGGTGGTGGTTATGAAATCGATGCATGTTAGACCTTTCTTAGATATATCGATGAAGCAGATATATCTAAGTTGCATCGAACTGCAAGGGCCTCGCGAAATTATTTTTGGAATTCCGGGCTCGGCCCCGTCTAGGACAGCCGTTTGGTCCACCAGGATGTGCGATCGATGATCTCGAAACCGCAGGATTGGTAGGTGGCGATGGCGGGGGTGTTGAAATGGGCCGTGCTGACACGGCCCCAGGCCATGCCCCTGGCCTTCAGTCGGCGCAGGCCCTCGATATTCACGGCGCGGGCAAGGCCTTGGCCGCGAAAATCCACGTGCGTGCCGACCGGCTCGATGGTCCCGACCCCGCTCGCCGAATCCGCCCAGCAGATACAGTTGGCGGCCAAGCGTCCGTCCGCACTCACCGCCAGAATGTCGAGCGCGGGATCGTAGCCAGGCGATCCGAGCAGCCGGCGATAGGTCTCGGCGGTGAAGGTGGAGCGGGCGTTCTCGATCCCGATGTGATCCAGATGGTTCCAGGCGTCGCGATGGCAGGAGGCTCGAAGCTCGGGATCAACGCCCAGGCAATCTCGCATCCGCACGCCATCGGGCAGAATCGGCGGTGGAATGTCCGCGTGCAGGGCGCGCCGGAAACGCACGCCTTCGGGCGCCGTCCGCTCGTAGCCGCGCGCTTCGAACGCGGCGACCCGGCCCCCATCGCTGTCCAACGCCTGTACCGAAAGCTTCGATTTGCCTAAGCGCGGCCGTTCCGCCCGGAGCGTTTCTTGGGCCCAATCCAGGATCTCCGCCACCAGGTGTTCGTGGTCCGGCAGGCATTCCAGCCAGAGCCCGCCCGGACCCACGAACCAGGCGACCGCGGCCAGACCGGAGGGCGTCTCCCAAAGCCGCATGTCTTGGGTTGCGTCGCCCGCGTCCTTCAATTGCCAGACGAGGTCGCCGGGATGCCACTCGGCCTCCAGCGGAAAGCGAGCGCGAAGCGATCGGCCGGCGAAGGCGAGCAGCGCCGGAAGGTCCGACAGCCCGGCGTGCGACCGCGCGGTGACCCGCGACGTGTCCTGCGGCATGGCCCCTCCTCCCTCGGCGCCGTTTCGCGCTTTCGGGGCTAGAATATCGCCAGGCAGGGAGTCTGTCTCAGGCCGTCTGCAGGGTCTCGGCCAGCAGGCGGCCCTCGGCGCGGCGGCTGGATCCGGCGCGCCAGCAGACCACGATCTCGCGGTTGGAATGGATCGAGTCGAGATGGCGGATGGTGATCGGCGCGTGTTCGGCCAGGCCCGCCTCCACCGCCATGGCCGGCAAAAACGAGACGCCGAGACCCGAGCCGATCATCTGCACCAGGGTCGGCAGGGAGGTGGCCGCGAAGCCACCCTCGGCGTTGGTCTTGGGCGGCTCCAGGCCGCAGGCGGACAGGACGTGCTCGCGCAGGCAATGCCCGTCTTCCAAGAGGATCAGGTCGTCACCTTCCAACCGTTCAGGAGCAATGGCGCCGCCGGCGGCCAGCAACGGGTGATTGGCCGGCAGGGCGGCCAGCAGCTCGTCGTCCGCGACCCGCGCCGTCTCCAGCCCGGCCGTGTCATAGGGTAACGCGATCAGGGCCGCATCGAGGGCGCCCGCCTTCAGCGCCGCGATCAGCCGGCCGGTCAGGTCCTCGCGCAGGAACAGCCGAAGGTTCGGGAACCGCGCGCGCAGGATCGGCAGGGCCTTGGGCAACAGGAAGGGCGCCACGGTTGGAATGACTCCCAATCGGAACCGGCCGGCCAGCGGCTGGCCCGCGCTCTTGGCCGCCTGGACCAGGTCTTCGGTCTGGGCGAGGATTTCATTGCCGCGGCGCACGGCTTCTTCGCCGACGGGCGTCAGGATCACCCCGGAGCGGGCCCGGTCGACCACCGGCGCGCCCAGGGTCTTCTCCAACTCCTGGACTCCCGCCGACAGGGTCGGCTGGGTGACGTGGGCGGCCTCGGCCGCGCGGCTGAACGAGCCGTGGTCGGCGAGAAGTTTCAGATATTGCAGCTGGCGCAGGGTGGGAAGCATGGAAGCGATATAGATATTTCCAATTCCGAATTCAAATACAATCGATTTGATTTATCGCCTGCCGACCCCCAAATCCTCCCCAACGGCGAACCCGCCGGTCCATTTTCGAAAACCCCAAGAGGAGATAAGCGATGCTCGGCGTCGGAGAGACCCTGCCTGACTTCAAGATCGTCGGCGTGAAGCCGAAATTCATGCACCACGAGGAAGGCGGCGAAAGCGCCTTTGAAACCTTGGGACCGTCCAGCTTTCCGGGACAGTGGAAGATCATCTTCTTCTATCCCAAGGACTTCACCTTCGTCTGCCCGACCGAGATCGCCGAGTTCGCGCGCCTGAACGGCCAGTTCGCCGAACGCGACGCGGTGGTGCTGGGCGGGTCCACCGACAACGAACATTGCAAGCTGGCCTGGCGGCGCGAGCACCCGGATCTGCACAATCTGCCGATCTGGAACTTTGCCGACAGTTCGGGCGCCTTCGCCCGGGCCCTGGGCGTGCTGAACACCCAGGAAGGCGTCGCTCAGCGGGCCACCTTCGTGGTCGATCCGGACAATGTCATCCAGCATGTCTATGTGACCAACCTGAATGTGGGCCGCGCGCCGGCGGACACGCTGCGCGTCCTCGACGCGCTACAAACCGACGAGCTTTGCCCCTGTAACCGCGCCGTCGGCGGTGAGACCCTGAAGGCGGCTTAAGGCCGCAATCCGGCCCCTCCGCTTAACGCGGAAGGGGTTTGGAACCCTGATTAGAGAACGGACATCGTCATGACGATCGACACCTTACGCGAAACCCTGCCCGCCTACGCCAAGGACCTCAGACTGAACCTGTCGTCCCTCGCCGCCGAGACCGTGCTCACCGATCAGCAAAAGTGGGGCGCGTTCGTCGCTTCCGCTCACGCGGTCGGCGTGCCGGCCATGGTCAAGGCCGCCGAAGCCTCCGCCGCCGAGGCCGGCCTCAGTGAGGAGGCCAAGACCGCGGCCAAGACCGCCGCCGCCATCATGGGCATGAACAATGTGTACTACCGCGCCCTGCACCTGATGCAGAACGCGGAATACCGGACCCTGCCGGCCAAGCTGCGGATGAACATCCTGACCAATCCGGGCGTGGACAAGGTGGACTTCGAACTGTGGTCCCTGGCCGTCTCGGCGATCAACGGCTGCGGCGCTTGCCTGGATTCCCACGAGGCGGAGTTGAAGAAACGCGGCGTTTCCGCCCCGGCTATCCAGGCGGCCTTGCGCATCGCCTCGGTGGTCAACGCGGTGTCGCGGGTGGTGGCCGGAGAAGTGGCGGCGGCTTAAGGCGGGTTGGAGCGCCGGCTGTGCGTGCTTCGACACGGCCGCTACGCGCCCGGCTCAGCCT
>Ga0302196_10006834_pt1 | contig 10006 bp, 12 predicted proteins | sample II_Bog_N1_3_FD_198794 | JGI IMG/M metagenome (GOLD analysis project Ga0302196, IMG submission 198794) | Peat permafrost microbial communities from Stordalen Mire near Abisko, Sweden - II_Bog_N1_3 | ecosystem: Environmental > Terrestrial > Soil > Wetlands > Peat | place: Sweden: Abisko...
GGATCGCCTGGGCGATCAGCTCCTTGCCGGTGCCGGACTCGCCCTCGATCAGGATGGTCGCCTTCGACTGGGCGACCTTCTTCACCCGCTCGATCACGTCCTGGAGGAGCGGGGAGTCGCCGACGATCCCCTGCATGTCGAACTTCTCGTCCAGGCGCTCGTGCAGCTGCTGGACCTCGACCTCGAGGCTCTTGGCCTTGAGCGCCCGGCGGATCAGGACGTCCAGGCGCTCGATGTTGACCGGCTTGGTCAGGAAGTCGACCGCGCCCCGGCGCATCGCCTCGACCGCGGTGTCGATGTTGCCGTAGGCCGTCATCATGAGCACCGCCGGCTTGCCCGGGAGGGCGAGGGCCCGGTCGATGATCTTCAGGCCCGACTTGCCCGGCATCCGCAGGTCGGTCAGGATGACGTCGAAGGGCTGGGCGTCCATCAGGTTGAACGCCTCGTCCGCGCTGGCCGCCAGGCTGACGTCATAGTTGTCCGCCAGGGCCTGCTGCAGACCCTCGCGGGTGTGCTTCTCGTCGTCGACGATCAAGACGCTGGGGGCCATGGGGCCATTCCAAGCGAGCGGCGGGGGCGGTCAAGCCCGCGCAAGGGCGCCTAGGGGGTCGGGGTCGGCGCCGCGGGGGCGCCGAGGCGCTGCGCGAACGGGGCCAGCCGGGAGAGCATCATGCTCGGGGGCGGCGCGCTGTCGACCAGCTCGATGAACTTCTCGCGCCGGACCCGCAGGAGGTCCTTCACCTTCTCGCGCTGGGTGTCGTCGAGCTTCAGGTCGGAGGACATCCGCTCGAGCGTCATCGGGACGATGATGAAGTAGGTCAGGGTGCGCATCGGCCGCTGCATCAGCTGGTCGACCTGCTCGTCGGAGAGCGGGCGGGCGCTGTCGTCCATGCCGGGCGGGTTGCCCATCCGGTGGGCCCGGAAGTCCTTCTCGTACCTGTCGCGCTGCTCCGGGGTGAGGATCGGCTCGATGTCGCGGTCGAACTGGGCGTAGATCTCCGCGATGTGCTCGGTGAAGGACACCATCTCCGGGCGGAGCTTGTCGATCTGCTCCAAGAGCTGCGCGCGGTTGACCGGGGGACCCGGGGGGTGGCCGTGGTCGTGCCCGCCGGGGCGGGCCCCGAACTCGCCCATGAAGGCGCCGGGCGGCGGGGGGAACGGGCGGTGGCGCTCGACCCAGAGGCCGGCCAGGAGGCCCATGGCAAACACCGCCAGGCTGACCAGGACGGCCAGGACGCGATCCCTCATAGCCCCTGGTCGAGGTCCGAGGCCTGGGCGCTGATCTCGCTCCAGCCGGCGCGGTTGCTCGCCTCGTCGGCGGCCGAGCCCTGGGCATGGAAGAGCAGCACCCCGAAGAGGCAGAGGGCCGCGGTCGCGATGCACATCGCGAACTGGGTGACAAAGAGGGGGGACGGGTCCGCCCGGGCCGCGCGCAGGACGCGGTCGGGGAAGCCGGGGGAGAGCTGGGAGGCGGCGTGCTCCCGCAGGCGCAGCCATGCTTCGTGTTCAGGTTTCATCGCGGTGGTAGTGTTGGCGTAGTTCTTCTCGGGCGCGGTGCAGGCGGGCCTTCACGGCCGCGACGCTGGTGCGGCAGGTCTCGGCGATCTCGGCGTGGCTGCGTCCCTCCTGGACGAGGGCCAGGAGCGCGCGATCCTTGGGACGGAGCTGGTCCAGGGCGTGACGGAGGGCGTCGAGCTCCTCGGAGTCGACGGCCCCGTCGGGCTCGGGGACGTTCTCGTGCTCGGGCGCGAAGGGGGTGAAGATGCGGCGCAGCTTCTGGCGGCGCAGGTGGTCGATGCAGGTGTTGCGGGCGAGCCGGAAGAGCCAGGACTCGAACTGCTCGGGGGCCTTGAGCCGGCCGAGGGCGCGGGCCATCTTGACGAAGACCATCTGGGCCAGGTCCTCGACGGAGTCGCTCCGGCCGGTGATGGCGTAGGCGAAGCCGGCGACGCGGCGCTGGTAGGCGACGATGAGCTCGCGCATGGCGGCCTCGTCCCCGCGCTGAGCCCGGCGAACCCGTTCGCCCAGCGTGGTCGTAGAACTTTCATCCATGCGTGTGACATTGCCCTATGGCCGACCAGACGCAGGTCGGGCCGGAAAGATGCGCTTTTTCAATTGGCGCGGATGCACCCCGGATGCAACCTTTGCGGCGCCGCGATGTCCACCGCGATCGCATCCCCCATGACCCACCCCCTGACCCCGGCCGCCCCGAGCTCTAACCCGCCCCCCCGCAGGCGCTTAGGCCCCGCCCTGGCGGCCCTCGGGGTGGCCTTCCTGCTGGCCTCCGGCGGATGCGTCCACCAGAGCCCGGACGAGCTGACGGCCGGGGTCGTCTCCGGCGAGAAGCCCTTCGCGATGGAGGGCAGCGAGCCCTTCTTCGACGGGATCGTGGTCGCCAAGGTGACGGTCGGCCGCGGCGTCGGCCATGGGATCGCCAAGGGCCACGGCGACCGCCGCGACTTCGCGGAGAGCGACGGCCGGACCTTCGTCGGCAACCCGATCCCGCCGGTCACCCTGCACCTGATCCTCACCAACACGGGCCCGGCCCCGGTGACCGTCAGCCTGATCGACTTCAACTCCGACCTCGGCAACTTCGCCCTCGACCCCGACACCCTGACGCTGGCGCCCGGCCAGTCGGCCGAGCCGACCGCGATGGTCTCCGAGCTCGGCGTCACCGCCGACGCGATCGCCTTCAAGGTGACGCTCAAGGTCCCGGGCCGGCGGGAGTCGAAGACGGTGGTCGCGCGCGTGATCGCGGCGGCGCCGCCGGCCAGGTAGGCCGTCAGGGGCGGAACGCCTCGACGAGGAAGACGCTGTAGCGGCCGGTCTTCTGGTCCGCCTGCAGGTGGACGAGGAGGTCGGCCTCGGGCGCGGTGACGATGAAGACGGGGTCGTCGATCTCGTCGAACGGGAAGTTGGCCCAGTACCGGCGGACCTCCTGGTCCGTGGGGGCCCGCACGACACCCTCCCCCAGGAGCGGGCCCAGGGCCTCCGCCAGGTCGCGGTTGCCCGCGGCGCCCCGGATCACGACCCCGGAGCCCTCCGCGAACTTGGCCGGGATCAGCTCGATGTGGTAGCGGTCGATCGAGTCCCGGATCCGGGCCCAGAGCCGCGGGGCGCAGATCGCCAGGGTGCCGAACCAGGAGTCGAGGCGCTCGCCGCCGGCCGTCACGTCGGCCTGGAAGGCGGCGCGGATCTCCTCCAGGCGGGCCGGCGCCATGTGGCGGACCCGGGGCTCGGAGGCGCGGGCGCAGAGCGCGCCGAGGAGGAGCCCGGCCACGGCGCCCAGGAGGCGGGGGCCGCGGGCGCGCATCAGCCGCCCCCCAGCATGCGGACCCGGCGGTCCTTGCGCGGGAGCTGGAGCGTGACGACGGTGCCCAGGCCCTCGCGGCTCTCCACCCCGACCTGGCCGCCGTGCATCTTCATGATCCGCTGGACGATCATGAGCCCCAGGCCGTGGCCGCCGGGCTTCGTCGTGTGGTAGGGCTGGAAGAGGCGGACCAGGTCCTCCTGGCGGATGCCGGAGCCGCTGTCGCCGAAGAGGAGGTAGACCGAGTCGTCGTCGGCGCGGGAGCGGATCTTCAGGCGCCCGCCGGGCTGCATCGCCTCGAGGGCGTTCTTCGTGATGTTGAAGAAGACCTGCTTCAATTGGTTGCGGTCGGCCATCACCGAGGGGAGCGCCGCCTGGGTCTCGGCCTCGACCGTGATGCCGCGGTCCGCGAACTCCTTCTTCTGGAACTTGAGCACCTCGGCGAGGACCTCGGCCAGGTCGGTCTCCGCCAGGTCGGGCGGGCTGGGGCGGATGGCCTCGAGGAAGTGGGTGATGATCCCGTCCAATCGCGCCACCTCCTCGCGGCAGACGTCGATCGAGTCGGAGATCGAGGCGGCCTCGGGGGACTTCTCGAGCTTCTTCAGCTTCCGGGCGATCAGCTGCAGGTGGATGGTGAGCGAGTTGAGGGGGTTGCCGAGCTCGTGGGCGACGCCGGCGGCGAGCAGCAGGATCGAGGAGGTGCGCTCGTCCTCGATCCGCTGCGCGGTCGTCAGCTTGTCGTGGGTGACGTCGGCCAGGATGACGGCGTGGCGCCGGTCGGCCGAGCCGCCCTCCTCGCGGAAGGGCACCATGTAGAGGCGGATCGTGCGGGCCTCCGGGTAGGAGAGCTCGAACTCGCGGGCCACCACCTGGGCGGAGGGGCCCTCGTCCTGGAGGGTCGGCTGGAGGCCGGGCACCAGGCGCCAGAGGGTCTTGCCGACCAGGGACTCGTGCGGGAGCCCGATCAGGCGGTTGGCGGCCTCGTTGGCGTACTCGATGATGCCCTCGTCCTCGATCACGAGGACGCCCTCCTGCAGGGTCTTGAACACCTGCTCGTAGAGGGCGCGCTCCCGGGCCAGCCGCTGGACCAGGTTCGTCAGGTTGACGGGGTCCAGGCTGTCCAGGCGCCCCATCAACCGCTCGAGCGGGCTGTGTTTCTTCACGGGCATCGGACTCCCCTTCTGCCCGCCCCTCCCGCCGGGGTCAAACTTCGGGGAGAAAATCCATCTGGTCGGGGTCCTCGCGGGCGGCGAGGAGCTTCCTCAGGAACATCTCGCGGTGGACCGCGGTGCGGCCGAGGCGGGTCACGGCCTCGCGGTGCTCCTCCGTGCCGTAGCCCTTGTGCTGGGCGAAGCCGTAGCCCGGGAACTGCGCGTCCAGCTCGGCCATCATCCGGTCGCGGGCCACCTTGGCGATGATGGAGGCCATGGCGATGCAGAGGGAGCGGGTGTCGCCCTGGACGATCGCGGTGTGCGGGTACGGGAAGCTGCGCAGCGGCAGCCCGTCGACGATCACCCGGCAGGAGACCAAGGGGACGAAGGACGCCCGCTGCTCGAGCGAGCTGAAGAGGTCGGGCTCCTCGTGGCGGCGGAAGGCGGCCGGGGGGTAGATGCCCTCGAGCGCCCGGCGCATGGCGAGCTTGGTCGCCCCGAGGATGTTGTGCTGCTCGATCTCCTCGACCGAGGCGGCGCCGAAATGCGCATGGATGGCGCCCTGGGCCCCCAGGGACTCGAACTCGTCCCAGAGCGCCTCGCGGTCGGCCGGGGCGAGGAGCTTCGAGTCGTTGACCCGGCCGGCCTTGTACACCGCCCACTTGCCCTCCAGGAAGGCGCGGGTGACGAGGATCGCGCCGGCGACGACCGGCCCGGCCAGGGCGCCGCGGCCCACCTCATCGACGCCGATCAGGCCCTCGAAGCCCTCGAGCTTCTTCAGGTCGAAGCTGCGGAGCTGGCGGCGCTTCGGCATCGGCGGGCGGGGCGGCCTACCCGCCCCATTCCATCTTCTCCCGCGGCTCCGGGAGCGGGAGCTCGTCCAGCTTGCCGGCCGCCTTCACCACCTCGTAGGCGGTCCGGAAGTGGAGCTTGGCGAAGGTGCCGAGCGCCCGGGCCCCGAAGCGCTCGATGATCTGGTGGGCCTGCGCCTTGACGAGCGGGCCGGCGCCCTTCTGGAGCGGGGCGCCGAACTCGCGGGAGAGGGCGTGCATCTGGCGGACGAACTCGGCGCGGGCGACGACCGAGGCCGCGGCGACGACCGGGTCCTCCTCGGCCTTCGTCCGCATCTGCAGGTCAAAGTCCGTCACCCCCATCTTCTTCAGCTCCTTCTGGACCAGCGGCTGCTTCGTGAACTGGTCCAAGAGGCCGCGCGGGGCCTTCTTGCGTCCGAGGGCCTGGACGAGCGCCGTCGCGTGCTGCCAGGCGAGGAGCTTGTTCAGGTTGGCGTAGGGCCGGCCCATGATCAGGTTGTACTTGGGCATCCCGCAGAGGCAGACGGCGACCGCCACCCCGTGGGTCTCCCGGATCAGCTTGTCCAGCTTGATGATCTGGGACTCGGCCACCTTCTTCGAGTCCTTGACCCCGGCGGCGATCCAGGCCTCGATCGCCGCGCGGTCGGCGATCACGGTCGCGGCGACCACCGGGCCGAAGAAGTCGCCCTTGCCGCTCTCGTCCAACCCCGCGTGGAGCTCGAACCAGTCGGGGTGGTTGACCTCGTCGTAGCCCAGCTTGGCCGCCTTGGTGACGTCGGGCTCGAGCGTCATGGTGACAAACTCCTCGGTGCCCTTGCCGGCGACGACCAGCTTGCCGCTCTCGTAGGCGGTCACGTTGCAGGTCGGGCCCTTGTAGGCGAAGCGCGCGTAGGCGACCACCGCCTGCTCCCAGCCGCGGGCGGCCAGGATCCGGCGCAGGGCCTCCATCTGCTCGCCATCCAGCTTGACCGTGTAGGTGCTGAGCTTCTTGGGTTTTTCCTCGTCGTCGCCTCTGGGCTTGGCCATGAGGGATCCATAGTCACAAAATTGCCGCCAATGACACGCAAAACTTCCGCCGGGGGCGACCTGGCCGGGCGGCGGGAGGCCTTCCGGCGGGACCTCCTCGCGTGGTACCACGCGTCCCGGCGCGCGATGCCCTGGCGCGAGGCCCCCTCGGCCTACCGGACGGTGGTGAGCGAGTTCATGCTGCAGCAGACGCAGGTGGCGACCGTCCTCCCCTACTTCGCCCGCTGGATGGCGGCGCTGCCGGACTTCGAGAGCGTGGCCGCGGCGCCGGAGCAGGTCGTCCTCAAGCTCTGGGAGGGACTCGGCTACTACTCCCGCGCCTGCAACCTCCACCGGCTCGCCCGGGAGGTCGCCGGCCGCCCGCTCCCGCGGACGGCCGCGGCGTGGCGGGAGCTGCCCGGCATTGGTCCCTACACCTCGGCGGCGATCGCCAGCATCGCCTTCGGCGAGGGGGTCGCCTGCGTCGACGGCAACGTGGTGCGGATCCTGGCGCGCCTGACCCGCGACGGGACGCCCTTCCGGGACAGCGCCTCGGCCTCCAAGGCGTTTGCCCCCTTGGCGAACGAGCTCGTCAACCCCGCGGCGCCCGGCGACCACAACCAGGCGATGATGGAGCTCGGCGCCACGGTCTGCGTCCGCCGGAACCCGGCCTGCCTCACCTGCCCCGTCCGGCCCCACTGCGCCGCGGCGGCGGCCGGCGACCCGGAGGCCTACCCCAAATTGGAGGCGAAGCCGATGGAGCAGGTTGCCGTCGTCCGGGTGTGGGCGGAGGGGAAGGCCGGCGTCCTCCTCCACCGGAACGGCCCCGAAGCGCGGCGCCTCGCCAACCTCCACGAGCTGCCGACCGCGGAGCAGGCGGGGCTCGACCCGGCGCAGGCGGCGCTCGGCCCCCTGGTGGCCCGGAAGACCCGCGGGATCACCCGCTACCGGATCGTGGAATCGATCCACGCCGCCACGCTGCCGCCTGATCTCGCGCTCCCGGGGCTTGTCTGGGTGCCGGTCGCGGAGCTGGACTCCATCGCCCTCTCCGGGCCGCACCGCCGCTGGACGAGCCAGGTGCTGGCGGCCGCCCGGAAGGGCTAAAGGTCCCCTCAGGGCCGGAAGATGTTCACCTCGGACTTGAGGCGCATGGCCTCAAACCGCTTGAACCCGTACTTCTCGTAGAGGCCGTGGGCGTCCCGGGTCGCGAGCGTGATGTTGGTGCGCCCCAGGTCCGGGTGGCCGACCACGGACTCCATCAGCAGCTTGCCGAGGCCCTGCCTGCGCACCTCCGGGTCGACGACGACGTCGCAGAGCCAGGAGAAGGTCACCCCGTCCGTGACAACCCGGGCGAAGGCCACCTGGCGGCCGCCCTCCTTCTCGTAGGCGCCGAAGCACAGGGACGGGCGGATCGACTCCTCCACGTCCGCCCGGGAGCGGTCCGAGGCCCAGTAGGAGGCGGCGAGCTGGGCGTGGATGAAGGCGATATCCAGCCGGCCCTGCTCGGTGCTGATCTCGTAATCCTCGTTCGCGGGGTGCATGCCCCGAGCCTAGTCCCCCAGGGGCCCAAGTGAATCCCAAAACCGGGCCCAAGAGGGCGTTGACTGGCCCCGGGTGGCCGCCCTTGTCTCGGCCTCACGCCTATCTCCGCTTCGCCAGGAGGGCCCGGGTGAGGGCCATATGCCCGACCAGGGCTCCGCCGACGCAGACCGGCAGGATGAGGGCGTAGGGCAGGTGGAACGGTAGCAGGAGCGGGGGCTGGACCCCGGACCACAGGGGCCCCGGCGACGACCGCGCGGCATCGAGGATGACATTGGCGAGGAGCACGATCCCGATGGCGTTGGCGGCCCAGGCCGCCGCGCGGAACCGGGAGGCCAAGGGCGCCAGGACGAGGGCGACAATCCCCGAGGCGATGTCCCAGTTGGAGCCGTCCCACGTCATCGAGCGGGGAATCACCCCGGCGTGGGCCCAGGCGTGCAGGACGAGCTCGAGCGGCAGGCGGAAACCCTGAAAGGCGACCAGCCAGGCAATCGTCGGGCCGACGGCGAGCCAGCGACCCAGGGGCGACAGGCCGGCGGCCACGCTGACGAAGAGGATCCCGCCCATCAGGATCAGGAGGCGCGGGGCCGGCATCGCCTCCACCCACCCGCTCCGGACGAGGAGCCCGAGGGCGCCGAGCCACGCCGCCGTCCCGAGGGCGACGCCGAGGACCCGCCTTCCGGGCGGCTTCCCGTCCCGCCGCGCGGATTTCCCCACCGCGGTGAGCAGGGAAGCGATCACCAGGGCGCAGACGCCGAGGAAGGCCACGACCGACCCGGGCGATCCCGGCTTAAAGGTCCAGGCGGGCGCCACGGTCAGCGCCGCTCCCGGTCCCGGGGTGCGGGCAGGGCGGTCAGGAAGGGCTCCGTGCCCGCCCGGACGAGCTCAACGAGCTCCGGATCCATGAAGCGGTAGTCGTCCGGGATCTCGAGCGACCCCAGGGGCGGGAAATCCCTCCGGCCGGGAAAGGCCTCCCGGATGCGGTCGAGGTGGCGTCGTTCCATGGCGAGGACCAGGTGTGCCCAGTCGAGGTCGGCGGTCGAGACCGCGTGCGGGCTCTTCCCGCTCACCCCGGCCGACCGGACCTCGACGCGGGGATCCTGCCGATACACCTGCTCGGCGGTGGGGCTTCGCCACCGGTTCCGCGCGCAGACGAAGAGGATCCTCAGTCGGTCGCGCATCACCCAACGTATCGCCCCACCGCGCGCGCGGCAATGGCGATCGGCGCGGCAATGGTCGGCGCCCCAAGCTTGAAGCCACGCCCAGGATCCTTACTGAAGGGGATGCATTTCCGGCGCATGCTGACGGTCAGCCTTGCTCTTGGCCTGCCGGCCGGTCGCCTGGGCGCCATGCCCAGCGACAGCGGACCCCACCCCTACCCGCTGGTCGAGGGCCTGGGTTCCCACCACCGCACGGTGAGCGCCTGCCCGCCGCTGGCGCAGCGGTACTTCGACCAGGGCCTGGCGTTCTACTACGGTTTCGCCCACGGCCCCGCGATCAAGTCCCTGCGCGAGGCGGAACGCCTCGCCCCCGGCTGCGCCCTCATTCACTGGGCGATCGCCCTCTGCTACGGCCCCAACATCAACGCCCCGGCGGTCTCCGCGGCCGCGGCGGCGTCCGCCTGGGAGGAACTCCAGCGGGCGGAGGCCCTGGCGGCGCAGGCCAGCCCGGTCGAGCAGGCCCTGATCGGCGCCCTCGCCCACCGCTACGCCAGCCCCGCGCCGGCGGACCGGGCCGCGCTCGACGCCGCCTACGCCGATGCGATGCGGGAGGTCTGGCACCGCTTTCCCGGGGACGCCGACGTCGGCGCCTGGTTCGCGGAGGCGATGATGGACCTGCGCCCCTGGGACCAATTCACCCTCGAGGGCAAGCCCGAGCCCGGCACCGACGAGATCCTCGCCACCCTGGACGCCGTCCTGCGCCTGGACCTCCGGCATCCCTACGGCAACCACCTGACGATCCATGCCCTCGAGGCGTCGAACCATCCCGAGCGGGCCACGGCGGCGGCCGACCGGCTCCTGCACCTGCAGCCGATCCTCGCCCACAACGTGCACATGCCCTCCCACATCTACATCCGGACCGGCCGCTGGGAGGATGCGATCCAGTCCAACCTGGACGCGGTCGCGGCCCAGCGCCGCTTCGAGGCGATCGTGGGGCCGCCGCCGCCGGGGAGCTCGCTCCCGGGCTAC
>Ga0302196_10006836_pt1 | contig 10005 bp, 9 predicted proteins | sample II_Bog_N1_3_FD_198794 | JGI IMG/M metagenome (GOLD analysis project Ga0302196, IMG submission 198794) | Peat permafrost microbial communities from Stordalen Mire near Abisko, Sweden - II_Bog_N1_3 | ecosystem: Environmental > Terrestrial > Soil > Wetlands > Peat | place: Sweden: Abisko, Stordalen...
TGGTCGCGGGATGGAAGTAATAGGCGATGTCGCGGGCGGCGAGCGAATTGGGACGGTCGTTCACGGACGGCTCCTCGGGATTTGGCGCGCATTTGCGCCCCGAGCGCCGGCTTTGTCCAGTGGCCGCGTCCCGCTCGCGCCCATAGGCCGCATGAGCCTATTGGACCAGGGTAGGCGGTTCGGCCCCGCCAAATTCCAGCGCTCCGTCGCGCAAGGCGCCGAATCGCAGCATCAGAAGGTCCTTGACGTAGTTTTGATACAGCCGCCACGGCGCGCGCGACCCCTGCTTGGGAAATCTCGCGATGGCGCGCTGGAAATAGCCCGAGGAAAAATCGACCCAGGGCTCCGCTTTCACTGAGGGGTCGGTCAGTCGCGGCATACAGACGCGGTAGCTTTTCGCGCGCATATGGTTGAGCAGGCGGCAGACATAGGCGCAGGTGAGGTCGCTCTTCAGCGTCCACGACGCGTTGGTGTAACCGAATACGGAGGCGAGGTTCGGTAGGCCGGCGTACATCATGCCCTTGTAGGTCATGAGTTTCGCGACATCGACGCGGGCGCCATCCACGGTGAAGGCGAGATTCCCCAGCGGTTGCAACTCGAGCCCCGTCGCGGTGACGATGAGATCGGCGGCAATTTCCTCGCCCGAGCGGAGTTTGACGCCCGTCTCGGTGAAGGTCTCGATCTCGTCGGTGACGACGGAGGCGCTCTTGTCGGCGATGGCCTTGAAGAAATCGCCGTCGGGCGCGAGGCAAAGCCGCTGATCCCAGGGATCGTAGCGCGGCGTGAAGTGCTTGGCGACATCGTAGTCCGCGCCGAGCCAGAGGCGCACGCCGCCGAGAATCATCGCCTTGACCCGCGCGGGGCGGCGTCGGCTGAAGCCGTAGAAATACATGCCGCGCAGAACGTTCTTCCAGCGCGTGATCGCGTAAGCGAGCTTCATCGGCAGACGCTGGCGCAGCTTGTCGGCGATCTCATCGTTGGCGGGGCGCGCAACCACATAGGTCGGCGAGCGCTGCAACATCGTGACGTGGGCGGCGGTTTTCGCCATCGCCGGCACAAGCGTCACGGCGGTGGCGCCGCTGCCGATCACGACGACTTGCTTGCCGGCGTAGGCGATGTCGTCGGTCCAGAACTGCGGATGCGCGATGTGGCCCTGAAAGAGTTCGCGCCCCGGGAAGTCGGGGCTATAGCCGGCCTCGTAGCGATAATAGCCGGCGCACATCAGCAGGAAGTTGCAGGTGTAGACGATGGGCTCGCGCGTCGGACCGCGCTCGGCCTCGACGGTCCAGGTCGCGGTCGCGCTCGACCATGAAGCGCGCGTCACGCGGGTCTGGAAGCAGATATGGCTGTCAACGCCATTTTCGCGGGCGGCCTCGGCGACATAATCGAGGATCGCCGGCCCGTCCGCGATCGCCTTGGCGTCGGTCCACGGCTTGAACACGTAGCCGAGCGTGTACATGTCGGAATCGGAGCGAATGCCGGGATAGCGGAACAGATCCCAGGTGCCCCCGAGCCGCTCGCGGTTCTCCAGCACCGCATAGGTTCGATCGGGGCAGCGGGCTTTCAGATGACAGCCGGCGCCGATCCCCGAAAGCCCCGCGCCGACGATGACGACGTCGAAATGTTCCAACGGCATGGGAGCCTCCCCGGCGGCCGATCTCTTATTTGCCAGCCATCCTCGTTCACTCCGCCTCGCCTGTCCAACCCCTCATTTTGCGGCCGCGGCGGCTGCGGCCTTCGCTTCATGATCGAGCCGACGCAATTCCGCGCGCGCGCCCTCGTATTCGATGAAATCCACGGGGCATTCCTCCGCCGCGGTTTCCAGTCCGGGGCGCGCCGGCTCGGTCTTTCCCTGTTCGAGCATCCATTCTGACGCGTAGAAGTCCGCCTCGCAGCGTTCGTCGTCGGTTGTCGCCGCCGCCCGAGCCTCCGCCGCGGTGATCTTGCCGAGGTAATAGCGCGCCACGGGAAGCGGCCATTTGGCGTCGGTCGCGGCGGACAGCTTCGTCGCGAGTTCCGGCGCCGGGTCTTCGCCGAGCCGCGCGCCCGCGAGAAAGCGCCAGAGCGAAGGGTAGAGAAACGTCAACACTTGCCCGGAGCGCTCGAAGTCCATCGCGGCCTTGCCGGGTTCCTGTTGATAGAGCCAGAGTCGACCGCGCGAGAACAGCGCCGCCGCGTCATTGGGGTTGGCTTGCAGATCGGCGTCCAGCGCTTGCATCGCGCCCTCGATGTCGCCGTGCTCGAGCAACAGCACCGACATCACGCGCAGCATCATCGGATCGCGCGGGCCGAGACGCTCGGATTGGGCGATGTCGGATTGCGCCTTGGCGATGTCGCGGACTTCCATGTGCGCCTGTGCGCGCGCGGCCCACAGCGACGACGAGGTGGGCGCGATCTCGATCGCGCGGTCGAGGTCGGCGATCACGGCCCACGCCTGATGCAGATTGCGATGAATCTCGGAACGCTGGAACAGCAATTCCGGGTTGTCGGGCCTCAGCAGGATCGCCTGATCGAAATCCGCCAACGCGAGGTCGAATTTCTCCAGATTGGCGTTCGCCGCGCCCCGCTTGGCCAGCGCGTCGATGAAGTCGGGGTTGTTGGCGAGCGCTCGATCATAGGCGCGAATGGCGGCTTCGTGATCGCCCTTGAGATCGCTCTCGACGCCGCGGACCGTCTGGCTCGCCGCGAGCATGTCGCGAAAGGGCTGCTGACCCCAGCGTTCGACCGCGAACAACGCGAGCCCGGCCGCCAGAACAGATCCCCAGCCGAGCCCTCGCCGCCATGCCAGCGGCATCCGTTTAAACGGCGGGCTCGGCGGAAACGCGAGCAGCATCACGCCCGCCGCGATCGGGCAGACGGCGCCGACGGCGACCCAGAGCAGCGCGAACCCCTGGTCGACGAGATAGGCGAACGCGCCGGAAATCACGAGCGCGATGAGCGACGGCGCGATCAAGGCGACGGCGGCGACGACACCGGCGCCGCGCGAGAGGAGTACGCGGACCGATCGCGTCTCCGCGGCGCGATTCGTCGCGCGTTCGATCCGGAGGAAGGGAGGCCGATCGAGTCGCCACAGGCTGACGAGAGCCATTACGCAGATGACGGCGAGGGCGCCCAGCATGAGCGCGTAGAGCATCGTCGCCGGGGCAAGGCCGAGCCCATTCGCCACGCGTCCGACGACCGGCGGCGCCGCCGCCTCGCCTTTCAGCAGGAACAGCGAAAGGTCGTACGCCGCGTGCAAGATCCCGAGCCCGGCCCAGGCCGCTAGGATGCGCGGCCATCGGCCGAGGCGGCTCGCCGAGAGGTCGGCCCGCGCGATCGCATAGCCGCCGGAGAGGCCCAGGAACATATGAAACGGCACCGCCGTCAACGCGCGGGTCAGCGCCAGCCGACCCCAATTTTCGCCGGCGGCGGAGATGTAGAGCATGTTCTCGAGCAACGCGAAGCCCAAAGCGAGACTGGCGGCGGCGAGCACGAGATCATGCGAGTTGCGGTTGAGATAATAGGGCCGCAACAGGAAATAGACGCCGATCATTTTCGCCGCTTCCTCGGGTAAGCCCGCGAAGACGAAAGCGATGGTGAAAGGCGAGAAGCCGTGCGGATTGGCGTGTAGTTCGAAAGGCGTCTCGAGGAACAGGATCAAGGTGCCCATCACGGCGCCGATCGACATCGCGGCGCCGAACAGGCGTAGCGGAAACGCGCCGCGCCCAAGGCGCATGACCAGCCACGCGAGCAACAGCCCGACGAGCAGCGCCTCCGGCTGGGCGGCGAACGGGGAAGCGAGGAAGGCGTTCATGGCGCGGTCTTCAGCCCTACATAGACGCCGGTGCGCGAACCGATCGAGACGGCGGCGATGAAAAACAGCGCGCCGATGACGGCGCCGGCGATGGAAACGCCCCCCGCCCGCCGAATGACGTCCTCGGCCGCCGCCTCATCGGGTTCGGCCGCGCGAATGCGCGCGATCGTCCGGCGGGCGCCGCCGACATAGAGCCGCCGACCCGAGATCGCCGCGAGGGCCGGCGCATAGGCGAGCACGTTTCCGTACCCGCCGAAAGCGTGAATGCTGGTGACCAGCAGCGGCGTGACGCAAGCGAACGCCGCCCATCCGTACATCTTGCGATAAAGGAACCAGGCCTGCGGAAACACGAGGCCGGGCCAGCAGACGCTGAAGGCGCTCCGCCCGGCGGCGATGGTGTCGTGCAGGGGCAGGAATTTTTCGAGATTGCGCTGCGTGAACAGCGCCATGTCCCGACGCTCCGAGGCTTCGGGGTCGGGCGGAGACATCGCGGACTCGGTTTCGGACATGCGGGGTTTCCGGAAAGAATCGCGGGCGGGCTCTCTTCCCGCGCCAATGCGGTTAAAATAGGATCGCGCGCGCCGCAATTCCCGCGCGGGATTTCGCCATGTCGTTGACCCTCTACGCCGCCTTCGTCCTGGCGACGACGATCCTGATGCTGATTCCCGGGCCGAACGTCGCGCTGATCGTCGCCAACAGCCTCGCTCATGGTGCGCGCTTCGGACTGACGACCGTGGCGGGAACGACGGCGGCGATGGTCGTTCAACTCGCGTTGACCGGGCTCGGCATGACGACGCTGCTGGGGCGACTCGCGAGCGCCTTCGAGGCCCTGCGCTGGCTCGGCGTCGTTTACCTGTTGTGGCTGGGCCTAAACGCGTGGCGGGCTCCAGCGACCGACCTGACGAAGACCGCGCCGGAGCCGCGCTCGCCGAGGGCGATCTTCGCGCGCGGCTTCCTCGTCTCGCTGACCAATCCGAAGACGCTGCTGTTCTACACGGCGTTCTTCCCGCAGTTCCTGACGCCGGGGGCGGCGATGGTAGGTCAGATCGCGATTCTGGCGACGACGTTCCTCGTCGTGGCCGTGGTCGTAGACAGCGGCTGGGCGCTGCTCGCCGCGCGGTTCCGCGGCGCGCTCGGCGTCAACGGCCGGCTGCGAAACCGTTTGACCGGAGGTCTATTGATGGGGGCCGGGCTGGGGCTCGCGTTGGCGCGACGACCGTAGGCGGGAAGTCTTCTTCGGCTTGGCGCGTCCCGCGATCTCGCTGACTGGCCGCAAGGCCTCCTCGATCTCTCGTTCCGATCGTTCGACGATGCCCTGCGCGAGCCGCTCTTCTATATGATGGAAATGCTCTCCCGACAGCGCGATCGCGCGATCCCGGTCGCGCGCGCGGAGCGCCGCCGCGATGGCGGCGTGTTCATCGACGCCGCAGAGCGAAAGCCGCGCCGGCTCGAACGCCGACACCATCAGCGACGAGCGCGACAGCAATTCTCTCAGGAATCGCGAGAGCTCGGCGTTGCCGAGTGAATCGACGAGCAGCATGTGGAATTCGCCGGAGAGTCGCACCGAGGCCGCGCGATCCTCCCGCGCCACCGCCGCGCGCTCCTCCTCCAGATGCGCCTCGATCCCGGCGAGGATCGACTCGTCCGTAGATTGCGCGAGCTGCGCGAGCACGCCCGCCTCGAAGACGCGATGCGCGAGATAGATGGTGCGAATTTCCTGCGCGGACGGATGCGGCACGAACACGCCGCGCTGCGGAATCGCCTCCAGCCGGCGCTCCGCGACCAGACGATGCAGCACCTTGCGGATGCGCTCGCGCGAGACGTCGAAGATCGTCGCCAGCCGATGTTCCGGCAGCTTGGAGCCCGGCGTCAGGCGTCCCTCGAACAACGCGCGCGACAGCGCTTCGTGAACGCCGTCCTCGAGCGCGGCGCCGTCGAGTTCGGCCGCGGGCGCCGGCTTTTTCCGCGGCGCGCGCGTCATCGGCGCCTCCGGGTGAGCTCGACTCGGCCCAAGAAGTGTGCACATTCGTATTCAAAAATGTGCACATTTTGTTGTCGGTGCGACTTACTTTGAGCTGGCATTCAATTTATCTCTTGAATGTCAACGGGTTAGAAAAAATGTGCACAACTGGCGCCGTCTTTGCATCGTTGGGGCGCGGCTGAATCGGACCGGCCGAGTGGAGGAGCAATCAATGTCGACATGGCAACTATCCCGTCGCAGCCTTCTGAAAGCAAGCGCCGCCTCGGCGACCGGCGCCCTCATCGGCATGCCGGCGCTCGTGCGCGCCGACGTCAAGGAAGTGGTCGTCGGCGGTCCCGCCGGCGCGGCGAAATATTTCAACGCCGACGTGTTTCCGCTCATAGAAAAGCAGCTCGGCATCAAGATCATCTATGAAGGCACGAACTCGATGACCAACCTTCAGAAGATGACGGCGGACAAGGACGCGCCGAAAATGTCGGTCGTGATCATGGACGATCCGGTCATGCTCGTCGCCGCGCGCGAGGGCCTGATCACGCCGATCTCGCTGACGGGTTCGCCAAACTTAGGCAAGCTCGCCGCCGCCAATGTGCATCAGGACGGCATGTGGGCGAACTACCAGATGCCATGGGCCGGCATCGCCTATTACTCCAAGGGCGCGAAGATTCCGACCAGTTGGGAGGACCTCTATTCCGCCGACGCCGCCGGCAAGGTCATCATCCCTTCGCTGAAGAACACCGAGGGCTATTGGGCGCTGCTGTCGGCCGCGCATCTCGAAACCGGCAAACCTTACAAGGAAGCGCAATACGAGATCGACGCCGGGTTCAAGAAACTGGCGACGCTGAAGCCCAAGCTGCTCAACGTCTATACCGACGCGCCGCAGGCGATCAATCTGCTCGAGCAGGGCGAGGCGTCGATGATCGGCGGCCAGTTCTCGGCTTACACGCTCATCCGCAAGGCGGCGGGTTCGCCGGTCGATCTGGCCATTCCCAGCGACGGCGGTTTCGCGATGCCCTCGGGCATCACCAAAGTCAAGAACGGACCCTCCAGCGACATCGCCGACGCGATCATCAACATGTACCTCGGTCCCGAGGTGCAGGGCGTGCTCGCGGCCAGGGCCTTTGTCGCGCCGACCAATCCCGATACGCCCAAGCCCGCCGGCTATCCCGACCCCAGTCAATTGTTCTCGCCCGATTGGGCCTTCTTCGCCAAGGAGCGCGGCGGTTGGGTGGACCGCTGGAACCAACTGTGACAGCCGCGCCGCACGTCGCGGCCGCGGGCCTGTCGAAGCGCTTCGGCGCTTCGACGGTGCTCGACGGCGTCGACATATCCGTCGCCAAGGGCGCGCTGGTCACGCTGCTGGGGCCATCGGGTTGCGGAAAGACGACGTTGCTGCAACTGATCGCGGGATTGGCGACGCCCGACGCAGGCGCCGTCTCCATCGCGGGAATCGACGTCACGCGCACGCCGCCGCACAAGCGCAACGTCGGCGTCGTGTTTCAGAACTACGCGTTGTTTCCTCATCTGACCGTCGGCGGCAACGTCGGCTTCGGCCTGACGGGGCGGCGGTTGTCGAAAGAGGAGATCACGGGCAAGGTTTCTCGCGCGCTCGATCTGGTGCAGATGGGCAAGTTCAAGGACCGGCCGATCACCGCGCTTTCGGGCGGTCAGCAGCAACGCGTCGCGCTCGCCCGAGCGCTGGCGGTCGAGCCCAGCGTGCTGTTGTTTGATGAGGCGCTGAGCGCGCTGGATCGCAACCTGCGCGAGACGATGCAGGTGGAATTGCGGCGCCTGCTGAAAGACCTGGGCGCCACCGCCGTTTTCGTCACCCACGACCAGGATGAAGCGCTGACGATGTCGGACAAGATCGCGGTAATGAACGCCGGCCGCATCGAGCAATTCGCCGATCCGCTCAGCGTCTACGCGCGGCCGCGAACCTTGTTCACCATGCGCTTCGTCGGCATTTCCTCGGAATTGCGCGGCAAGGTCTCCGAGCGCGCCGACGGGCGCGTGCGCGTCGACACGAAGATCGGCCCGGTCGTCGCGCAAGGCGATCAGGCGATCGGCGCGGCCGTCATTGTCGCGACGCGGCCGGAGCATGTTCGCATCGGCGCGGCGGCCGGCGCCGAAGACAATCGCGTCGAGGGACGCATCCACAACATCACGTTTCAGGGCTCGCGCACCCGCGTCGCCGTCGATGTCGGCGGCGAGTCCGATTTCGGCGTCGAGATCGCCGGCGTCAACGCGCTGCCGGAGGCGGGGCAGGGCGTCGCGCTGATCTGGCCGATCGCGCAAAGCTTCGCCTATCTCGATCCGAGGGGAGGCTCATGAGCGTCGTCGCGATGGTGAAGCCGAATGTCGCAACGCGGCTCCGCTCGGCCAAGGCGGGGCTGCTCCTCGCGCTGCCGGCGATTCTTGTGCTCGTCTTCCTCTACGTGACGCCGCTCGCGCATCTGCTCGCGCAGAGCTTCGAAAGCGCCGCCGGCTTCACGCTCGAGCCTTATGGTCGCATCCTCGGCGATGCCTATGGGCGCTCGCTGGTCTGGAATTCGTTGCGGCTCGGGCTGATAACGACCGGCGTCACGCTCGCCGTCGGCTATCCCGCCGCCTTCGGCCTGGCGCTGTCGCGCGGCGCGGCGCGCAGCGTGTTTCTCGCCTGTCTGTTCCTGCCGCTCGCCGCGAGCGTGATCGCCAAGGCGTTCGCCTGGACGATCCTGCTGCGCTCGCATGGAATCGTCAACGATGCGCTGATGTGGCTGCACATCACCAACCAACCCATCCGCATGATCTTCACGCAGACCTCGCTGATCGTCGGCGCGGCGAACGTCTTTCTCCCCTTCATGATCCTGCCGATCTACGCCGTCGTCGCGCAAATCGATCCGCGCCTCTTGGAAGCCGCCGCGACGCTCGGCGCGCCGCCGGTGTCGGCGTTCCTGCGCGTCGTCGTTCCGCTCTCGGCGCCGGGCGTCGTCGCGGGCGTCGCGTTGGTGTTCTCGCTCTCGGTCTCCGCTTACGTCGTGCCCAATCTGCTGATGGGCGAGAATTACCCGACGCTCGCGACCACCATCGCCAAGGCGTTTCTGCTGACGCGCGACCCCGCGCTCGGGGCGGCGGCGGGCGCGATCTTGATGACGATCGGGCTCGTCGTCGTCGCCTTGAGCAATCGCCTGGGGCAGGCCGCCGGAGGGTCGCGCTGATGTTGGGTTCGGCCGCGAAATGGTTCGCGCAACTCGCCATGGCCGGCGCGGCTGTGTTCCTGTTGGCGCCGTTGCTGGTGATCGCCGCGGCGAGCTTTTCGCCGACCCCGGTGTTCGATCTGCCGATCGGCGGCGCGTCGTTGCGCTGGTATGGCGCGATAAGCTCGCTCGACGGTTTCTGGCCGGCGCTCGCGCTCTCGCTGGAGATCGCGACGGTCTCGACGATGATTTCGTTGGTGCTGGGAACGTTCGCCGGCATCGCCATCGCGCGCGGCGCCATGCCGGGCGCGTCGTTCTTCTCGGCGGCGCTCGCCTCGCCGCTGATGATGCCCGGCCTCGTGCTCGGCATAGCGCTGCTGCAATTCTTCCATGGCCTCGGCCTCACCCAGACATGGACGTCGTTGCTGCTCGCCCATGTCGTGGTGACGCTGCCCTATGTCGCGCGCACGATGATCGCGGGGCTGAGCCGATTCGATTTCACCTTGCTCGACGCGGCGCGCACGCTCGGCTGCGGCTTCACCAGCTCGATTGTTCGCGTGATGGCGCCAGCGCTCGCGCCCGCCTATCTCACCTCGGCTTTGTTCTCGTTCCTCGCCTCGATGGACAATTATCCGGTGTCGATTTTCCTCACCGACGCGCGCAACAAGACGCTGCCGATCAAAATGTTGGGCTCTTCGGGTGATTTTGTGGGTAATTTTCGAGATGTTTTTACAGTTCCGGCAAGCCCGTGGTCAGGATTTTCAGCTTGAGATACTCCTCGTCGCGTAGGCCGTAAGATCGACGCTGAATGACGCGGATTTTGTTGTTGAAGCCTTCGACGAAACCGAGGGCGACTTTGTTGCCCGGGTTGCAGTAGGCGGCGATGCCGTCCCAGTGTCTCTCAACCATCTCGGCGAACGTCTCGTAAGGCTTCAGACGCTGCCAACGAAGTTGCGACTTCCAATTGTCAAAGAACTTTCGCGCCCAGGCCACGGATCGATACGTCCAAAGCTGATCGAAAGACTCGCGCAGAATGTACGCCGTGTTCAACCGCTTGT
>Ga0302196_10006840_pt1 | contig 10002 bp, 9 predicted proteins | sample II_Bog_N1_3_FD_198794 | JGI IMG/M metagenome (GOLD analysis project Ga0302196, IMG submission 198794) | Peat permafrost microbial communities from Stordalen Mire near Abisko, Sweden - II_Bog_N1_3 | ecosystem: Environmental > Terrestrial > Soil > Wetlands > Peat | place: Sweden: Abisko, Stordalen...
ACGAACTGGTCGATGGCCGTGTAGTCCCCCTGGTCGCACACCCACTGGGCCGAACGCTCGCCGCCCCCGGGCACTTCGGAGGCGCAGGGGAGGGCGTCGAGCGGCTTGCGGGAGCACCCGATGACCGTGGCCCCCTCGGTGAGGAGCTGGCGGGCGATGCCCACGCCCACCCCCCTGCTCGTGCCGGTGACCACGGCCACCTTTCCTTCGAGCTTCCCCATGGTCCTCCCCCGATCGACACGCCCGACCCACCGGCTGACGAGCGGGGCAGGCCAAAACATAAACCTGTTTATGATTAGATGCAACCGGTCCGGCACCGGCCCGACCCTCGTCGAAACGCGCTTGGCTGAAGGAGTCCGATGGCACTGCGGGTGATCCAGTTCTCGACCGGCAACGTGGGCTTCCACGCCCTGCGCCAGGTGATCGAGCATCCCGACTACGAACTGGTCGGGGTCCATGCCTCCGGTCCCGACAAGATCGGCCGGGATGCCGCCGAGCTGTGCGGACTGGACACGCCGACCGGGGTGACGGCCACCGGCGACCTCGGGGCGCTGGTGGCCCTCGGGGCCGACTGCGTCGTCTACACCGCCCAGGCCGAAACCCGACCACAGGAGGCCATCGAGGAGCTGTGCGCCTTCCTCCGGGCCGGCACCAACGTGGTGGCCAGCTCGCTCGTCTGGCTGGTCTACCCACCGCACGCCGACGCCTGGATCCGCGACCCCCTGGCCGAGGCCTGTCGGGCCGGGGGGACCACCCTGTATGTGAACGGCGTGGACCCCGGGTTCTCCGGGGACCTCCTGCCCCTGGCCGCGCTCAGCCTCACCCAGCAGGCCGAGACGGTGCTCGTCCAGGAGATCTGCGACTACGGCTCGTATGACGACGCCGAGTACACCGGGGAGAGCTTCGGGTTCGGCGCCCTGCCCGACCACCAGCCGACGCTGTTCCTGCCCGGCGTACTGGCCTCCATCTGGGGCGGTCCGGTGATGCTGCTGGCCGACCGCCTGGGGGTCGATGTCGAGGAGCTGCGTGAGCACCACGAGACCTGGGTGGCCACCGAGCCCATCGACTGCGTGATGATGCGTGTCGAGCCCGGCCGGGTGGCCGCCGTGCGCTTCTCCGTGGAGGGGATGGTCGGCGGTCGACCGGCCATCGTCATGGAGCACGTCAACCGGCTGACGCAGGCAGCCGCCCCCGACTGGCCGGTGCCACCCGACGGCCGGCCCGGGGTGCACCGGGTGGTGGTCACCGGCCGGCCCGGCGTGGAGATCAACGCCCACCTGGGACTGGACGGCACCGACCACAACGTGGCCGGGGTGATGGCCACGGCGGCCAAGGCGGTGAACGCCATCGAGGTGGTGTGTGACGCCGCGCCGGGCCTGGTATCCCTGCCCGACCTGCCCGTGGCCCAGGTCCAGCACCTGCTCCGATGACCTTCCCGGACGCCGCCCCGCTCCAGCCCTCCATCCAGGCCCGCGTCCCGCCGACCCGCCCGGAGGAGGGCCGGGGACAGGAGCGGGGTGACCGGACCCGGTCGGCCATCATCGACGAGACCATCCGGTGCGTCCTCGACGAGGGGTTCGCCGCAGCCAGCGCCAAGCACATCGCCGAACGGGCCGGCGTGACCTGGGGAGTCATCCAGTACCACTTCGGTGACCGGAGCGGCCTGCTCGGCGCCGTGGTCGCCTCGGGCTACGAGTCGTTCCGGCAGTCCATCGAGGCCCTGGACATCCCCGAGGGGACCACCCCGGAGCGGGTGGCCACCATCGTCGACGCCGCCTGGTCAGCCTTCTCGCGGCCGGTGTCCCGGGCCAGCCTGGAGATCGCCGTGGCCACCCGCACCACCCGGGCCCACACCCAGCACACCGAGCTCGCCGCCATGGCCAGGACCCTGCACCAGTTGGGCGAGCGCATCGTGGGCGACCAGCCCGGCCAACGGGCCCTCGGCCGGCTGATCGGCGACGTGCTGTGGGCGACCCTGCGGGGACTGGTGCTGGCCGAGATGGTGGCCGGCGAGCACCTGGACTTCACCCGCGAGCGGGCCATGCTCTGCGATCTGATCGCCGCCTACCTGGAGGCCGATCCGTCGAGCTGAGGCAGGCACCCGGGGCGGGTCGGTCCCATCACTTTCCTGCTGCGTTGCAGGCGGCCGAGGCGAAGGCCCCGGTCGCCGTGTTGGTGGCCAGTTTGAGACCATCCTCGGTGATCGTGCAGGTGACCGTCCCGCCGCCCGCGCCGACGGTCGCACTCACGGTGAAGGCCGTGAACAGTCCGGACGCGGTGATCGTCTTGGACCAGGGCAGACTCACATTGGTCACCTGCGCCTCGCCGTTCTGGCCCGTTCCCTCCTGGAAGGTCGCGTAGGTGATGGCAGTGGCCTGGCCGGTCCCGGTCACCGAGTACACGACGGTGTGCTGGACATGGGCTGCGTGATCGACGGCCACGCCCGCCCCGAATACGAGGGCAGAACACCCGCTGATCCCGACGGCCAGGATGATCAGGATCCAGAACCAGACCCGCTTGTAGACGGGCTTCTTCGGCTGGGCGTCGTAGGGGTTGGGACCAGGTGGGTAGGCCCCCGGCTGGGGTGGGTACCACCGTCCGTCTGTGGCTTGCCACCAACCCGGTCCCTGGGGTGCATCGGCGCCCATGGCGGCGGGGGCCGCGGGCGCGGGCTGCGGGGCCTGCTCCGGTGGTCGGGATGCCTGCTCGGGCGGATACCACTTTCCGTCCGATGCGACCCACCAGCCAGGACCCTGCGACGTGTCGCTCATCATTCCCCCTGTTCCGCCACAGACGGGACCCACCCGCCAAGGCGGCACGAGTGTGCCACAGGCACGACCGGGACACGAGACCATGGAGGAGCGTCTGTATCGTGACGTCATGAGGTGGCAGGGATCGCGCCGGAAGCGTCAGAGGCCAGGCAAGGACCGGCGGGACCGGCGGGAACGGCGGGACCGGCGGGACCGGAAGGCGTGGATCGCCGAGATTCGGAGCAACCCGAAGCAGGCCATGGAGGCCGACCTCGGCGTCGCTGGTGCCGGTCTGGCGATCTTCGTCTTCGGGGGGGTCGTGGCCGTCGCCGGCTACCACCCGAAATGGCAGAACATTCACAGCAACGCCCCAGCCCCGCTGCTCGGCAACATCATCGCCGGGGTCGGACTGGTGATCGGGGCCGTCGGCCTCGTCCTCCTGGTGGTCAGCCTCGTGGTATGGATCGGCGGAAAGGTGCGCCGGCGGTCCGAGTGACGGCGTGCCAGGTGGAAGCCCGGCCCCGACCCCACCGGGGACGCCCCGGGACACAGCCACCACAGAGGTGCCGGGGCCTCCGTCGAAGACCGTCATCGCGGCCTTTTCGTCAAGGAGACGGCTGATCGCGCCGATCAAAGGACATGGTGCCAACGAATGACGGCACCGACCGAGCCCGGGTGTTTCGCACCCGGGCCGTCATCGTGGCCGGCCTGGTCGACACCCTGGTCGGCGTCGCCCTCCTGATCGTCGGCGTCAGCCTGGTCGCGGGGCGAGGAACCCGGGACGCGCTGCCCCTTGGCCTGGCGCTCTCCGTGACCGCGCTGATCCTGCTGCTCACGGGACTCGGCCGCATGACTGCCCGGCTGGAGATCAACGAGACCTCCGTGGCCTGGCACTGGGCTCTTTCCCGGTTCGAGGTGCCACTGGCCGACCTCGAGGACGCCGACCTGGTCGAGAAGGGCTCGCCCTCGTCAGGTGCGTCCTGGGCCGGTTTCCTCGCCGGTGGCCTGTTCGCCGCCGCGGTGTGGTGGATCGTGGAGCTGGCCGCCGCCTTCTTGTCCAGAGGACCGAGCCTCGGACCACTTGATCTCGTAGTGATCAAACATCACGGTGTAGCGGTCGAGGTGAGGTCGATCAGTGCCTGGTCGACCCGGTCGTCGCGAGCACAGGCCGATGAGGCAGTACGGGCCGTGAAGACGGCCATCGCCTCATCGGCAGCCCGAGTGCCACTGGGGCCACCTCCGCCGTCGATGATCCGGCATGACGCCTGGGACACGCCCCCAGAGGGCTGAGCACCCGACCGTTCCGAACCCGCCGTTACCCGCCGGTCCCAAGAACGGTCGATGAGCTCATCGTCCCGAGGCAGCGTGAGAGGCCCGGGCCAGAAGCAGATCCCTCTCCCGTTCGTTCTGGGTGAGGGATGCCGCCCTGGCGAACTCAGCACTGCCCTCCTGGAGTCGGCCGAGGCGCTCCAGTAGATCGCCGCGGACGCTCGGCAGCCAGGGGTACCCATTGAGGGTTGCGTCGGCGGCCAGTGCGTCCACCAGCTCGAGCCCGGCTTCGGGACCGTTGGCCATCGAGACGGCCACGGCCCGGTTGAGCTCCACCACCGGGGACGGGGTCAGGATCATGAGCCGGTCGTAGAGGCGGGCGATGGTCGCCCAGTCGGTGTCCTCGTAACGGACCGCTCGGGCATGACACGCGGCGATGGCGGCCTGGACCGAGTAGGGCCCGTCGCCGGCGAGCACCAGCGCTTCGAAGCCGCGGAGGATCAGCATCCGGTTCCACCGGGAGCGGTTCTGGTCGGCCAGGAGAACCGGCTCACCGTCCGGTCCGGTCCGGGCGGCCATGCGCGACGCCTGCAGCTCGAGGAGCGCGGCCAGACCGTGGGCCTCCCGCTCTTCGGGCACGAGGCCCGACAGGACCCGGATCAGTCGCAGTGCGTCCTCACACAGGGCCGGGCGGACCAGGTCCTCCCCGGCCGTGGCCGAGTAGCCCTCGTTGAAGATCAGGTAGATGACCTCGAGGACCGACGAGACACGAGCCGATCGCTCCGGACCATCCGGGATCTCGAAGGCCACCCCGGCGGCGGCGAGGGAGCGCTTGGCCCGGACGATGCGCTGGGCCATGGTCGGCTCGCTGACCAGGAAGGCCCGGGCGATCTCCCCGGTGGTGAGACCACCCAGCAGGCGCAGGGTGAGGGCGATCCGCGCCTCGGCCGGCAGCAGGGGGTGACAGGCGGTGAAGATGAGTCGCAGGAGGTCGTCGTCGATGTCGTCATCACCTGCGGGCTCGGGGAGCGACGCGTCCTCCAGCGACCGACCGACCTGGGCCAGCTTGCGGGCGTAGGACTCTTTGCGCCGCACCAGGTCGATGGCCCGGTGGCGTGCCGTGGCCATGAGCCAGGCACCCGGATTGTCGGGAACACCCGACACCGGCCACTGCTCCAGCGCGGCGACCAGCGCGTCCTGGGCCAGCTCCTCGGCGATGCCCACATCCCGGACGATGCGGGTCACGCCGGCGATGATCCACGCCGACTCGATCCTGAAGACGGCCTCGATGCTCTCGCTCGCCCCCGGTGTCGTCACGACCACCCATCAGACCAGCGACGGGGCAGCGAGGCAAGCGCCGGCGGCTATCCCTCGGCGATCTCCCGGAGTTCGGCGGTCACCGTCCAGAACTCCTCATGGCACTCGAGGAACCGCTTGGTCCACTCCATGGCCTCGGCCTTGTCCTTGGCCTGCATGATGGCGTAGCCGCCGACCACCTCCTTGGTCTCGGTGAACGGCCCATCGGTGGTGCTCACCTTCCCACCCGACCAGGTGAGTCGGGTGCCCTCGGAGGTGGGGGTGAGCCCGGCCGTATCCAACATGACGCCAGCTTTGGTGATCTCCTCGAACAGGGCACCCATGCGGGCCTGCAGCTCCGGACTGGGTCCCTCGGCGGGGGCGTTCTGCTCGTCGATGCGGATCATGCTGAGGAAACGCGGCATGGTGACTCCTCGGTCTTCTCGGTGGGGACGTTCCCCGCCGTCACCCTGTACGTCGAACGGGATGCCCCCGGATCGACAGGAATTCTGAAATTCTTTCGCACCCGCCCGGAGCGTGCCCGCCATCGCGCCGGACCGATCGACGGCTCCTGCGGACTGGCCCCGCCTAGTTGACCGGGACAGGCACCGGCGTCCGCGTGTCGACGCCCGACCGCAGGACGCGTCCTGGCAGGGCGCCCGTGAGGCGGTCCGAGGTGACCACGTCGACCCCGTTGACCAGCACGTGCTCCATGCCCGTGGCCTCGGCGTAGAGACGGCTGGCCCCACCGGGCAGGTCGTCACGGGTGCGCAGGGCCTGCGGGCCGACCCGCTCGGGGTCGAACACCACCATGTCGGCCCACCAGCCCTCGGCTACGCGACCCCGGTCAGTGAGCCCGTAGAGGCGGGCGGGCACGTCGGTGAGCAGTCGCACCGCCTCCTCGACGGTGATGAGCTGACGGTCCCGCACCCCGTGGCCGAGGAGCGAGGTGGAGTAGACGGCCCCGCACATGGTGTCGAGGTGGGCCCCGGCGTCCGACCCCCCGACCACCGCCCGTGGGTCGCGCCAGATCTCCGCCCGCGCCTGCCAGTCGGCGTCGGACTCCGGGATGGGCACGCCGAATCCGGTACGCAGGCGGTCGGCCACGATGATGCGGCACAGGGCGTCCCACGGCTCCATCCCCCAACCGGCGGCCACGTCGCCCACGGTCCGTCCCTCGAGCGTCCGTTGCTCAGGGGCGAAGGTCTCGGCGATGACCAGGCGGGCCCAGCCGGCCAGGAAGCGCAGCACCCCGGCCTCGTCGGACTGGGCCCGCTGGTCCATGGCCCGCCGCACCTCGGGATCGGCGAGGGCCCGGATGCGATCGTCGATCGATGTGGCGAAGAACTCCCGCCAGCCGGGCAGGCCGTCGAGGATGGCCCCGTGCTCGAACGAGAGCCTGAGGGACATGGTGTGGGGCAGGGTCAGGGCCACCACCCTGGCCCCGGCCCGGGTCGCCGCGTCGGAGGCCCCCAGCTGGTGGGTGGTGCCGTCGGCATTGCCGGCCGTCACGGCCAGGACGTTCCAGTTGACCGGTCGCCCCGACAGAAGCGAGATGCGGGTGAGCAGCTCGACCTCCTCGTCGCTGAAGCCGTTGATGCAGCCGGGGACGATCATCTCGATCGTGGTCCCCGGGTGGTCGGCCACCGCCGCAGCCAGGCGTTCGAGTTCACCGATGGTGGCCGCACGCGACGGCACCGGCTGTCCCTCGCCGTCGTTGTGGGTCGGGGCCCGGGAGGTGGAGAAGCCCATCGCCCCCTCGGACAGGGCCCGGTGGAGGGCCTCCTCCATGGCCGACACCTGCTCCTCGGTGGCCTCGTGGCCCACGGCGTCCTCGCCCATCACCGAGCGTCGCAATGTGGAGTGGCCGACCAGGAAGCCGGCGTTGACTCCGACCCTCCCGTCGAGGCGGCCCAGCCACTCGGCGAACGACCCCCACTTCCAGTCCAGGCCGGCCTCCAGGGCAGCGAGCGGCATTCCCTCCACCCGCGCCAGCATCCGGGACAGGTACCCGGAGTGTTCGGGCGCCGTCGGGGCCAGGGAGAACCCGCAGTTCCCCCCGAACACCGTGGTGACCCCGTGGAGGGGCGAGGGGCTGGCCGTGGGGTCCCAGAACAGTTGGGCGTCGTAGTGCGTATGGATGTCGATGAAGCCGGGAGCCACCACACACCCCTGCGCATCGATGACCCGTTGGGCATCGCCGGTGACGGCGCCCACGGCGACGATCCGGCCGTCACTGACTCCCACGTCGGCGCGGCGCCCGGGTGCCCCGGTGCCGTCTACCACCGTGCCCCCCCGGATGACCAGGTCCATCATCGTGCGCCTCCCCGGAGGACCCGGGGACGGGTCAGGACCGACATCCCCTCGAGCCCGAGCTCGAGCCCGAGCCCCGACTGCCCCCAGCCACCCATGGGGGCCAGGTGGTCCATGGCCCCCATCCCGTGGGCGTTGACCCACACCGTGCCGGCCTCCAGGCGCTCCGCCACCGAATCCGCCAGCTCGACGTCGTCGCTCCACACGGAGGCACACAGGCCGAACGCCGTGTCGTTGGCGGCGGCGACCGCCCCATCGAGGTCGGTGTAGGCGAGCACAGGCAGGGCCGGGGCAAACTGTTCCTCGCTCACCAACGGGGTACCGGGGTCGGGGTCGATGACCAGGGCCGGCGACACCCGCCACCCGTGGCCGGGGTCGACGACGGTACCGGGTCGGATCACCTGGGAGGCACCGATGGCGGCCAGGGCGATCATGTCCTCGACCCTGTCCCGGGCCGCCTCGGTGTGCACGGGGCCCATGGTGACCCCCTCGTCGAGGCCGTCCCCGACGACCGTCCGGGACAGGGCGGCCACCAGCGCGTCCCGCCAGGCGGCCAGGCGGTCAGCGGGGACATAGAGCCGTTTGACGGCCATGCACACCTGGCCCGATGTGGCGAACGCCGCGTCGATAAGGCGCGAGGCCAGCGCGTCGTCGGGCTCGAGGTCGGGAGCCACCACGGCGGCGTCGTTCCCTCCGAGCTCCAGGACGGCCGGGCGGAGATGGGGGGCACAGGCCGCCAGCACGGCCCGTCCGGCCGTCACCCCACCGGTGAACGACACCATGTCGACGCCCGGGTGCCCGACCAGGGCCGCTCCGAGCGACACGGTGGGCCCGTTCAACGTGTTCATCACCCCGGGAGGCAGTTGGGAGGCGATGGCTCCGGCGAGGGTGAGCACGGCGCCCGGGCAGCTCGGTGGCGCCTTGACCACCACCGTGTTGCCGGTGAGGAGGGCGGAGATGATCTTGTTCCCCATCACCGCGGCTGGCCAGTTGAAGGGAAGGATGGCGGCCACGACGCCATGGGGGACCCGCTCGACGACCGAGTCACCCACCCTCCGGGCCTCCAGCGACTCGGCCACCAACGGGGCCAGGGACCCGACCATGCCGGCCGTTGCCGCCAGGTCGAACAACGACTCCACCACGATCTTGCCGTGCTCTCTGGTCAGGAGGGCCGAGGTCGCCTCGAGGTCGATCGACTCCTGGGCCCGTTGGCAGGCCCTCTGCAGGGCCTCCGTCCTGGCCTCGAGGTCGAGGGCTGCCCATGACGCTTGTGCGGCACGGGCCGCCGCCACCGCCCCGTCCAGTTGACCGAGCGAGGCGGCCGGTGCCTCCAGGACCACCTCGTCGGGGTGGGCCGGGTTGGTGACCGGGTACGTCCCGTCCTCCCCCGCCACCATCGCCGCACCGATGGCCAGCTGCACCGTCCGGCTCTCCGTCAGTAGTGCCATTGCGGACCTCCCCCAGGTCGAGCCCCGGCATCCCGGGTCACCCCGACGCTACTCTTGGCGGCGGTGGCGAGCACTCTGCTGACGGACCCCGATCCCCGGCCACTCGTCGCCCCGGTGATCTCGGTCGATGACCACCTGATCGAACCTCCCGATCTCTTCGACGGGCGGATGCCCGATCGCCTGGCCACCCGTGCGCCTGCCGTCCACGAGGACGAACACGGAGCCCAGGCGTGGCACTTCGAGGGACGGTCGTATCCCAACATCGGACTCAATGCTGTCGTGGGGCGACCTCGCCACGAGTGGAGCATGGAGCCCGCCCGCTTCGACGAGATGCGCCCGGGGTGCTTCGACATCGAGGCCCGGGTGCGCGACATGGACATCGCCGGTGTCTGGGCCTCGCTGTGCTTCCCGTCGCTGGTGGCCGGGTTCTGCGGCGCCGTCTTCTCCCGAGCCCACGATCCCGAGCTCGGGCTGGCCTGCACCCGCGCCTGGAACTCCTGGCACCACGAGGTCTGGGCCGGGACCCACCCCGAGCGCATCATCCCCCTCCAACTCCCATGGCTGGCCGACCCCGAACTCGGCGCCCGCGAGATCCGGCACAACGCCGCCCTGGGCTTCAAGGCGGTGAGTTTTCCCGAGTTTCCCGCCCAGCTGGGCTACCCGTCCATCTTCACCCGTCACTGGGACGGGTTCTTCGACGCCTGCCAGGACACCGGGACCGTGGTCTGCCTGCACACCGGGGCCTCGTCGTGGGCCCCCCTCCCCTCGCCCGACCCGCCCTTCGAGTTGCTGCCCACGGTGTTTCCCGTGAACGCCCTCCTCGCCGCGGCCGAGTGGGTGTGGTCCGGTGTTCCGGTCCGGTTCCCGGCGCTGGCCGTGGCGATGTCCGAAGGGGGTATCGGCTGGGTGCCCATGCTGATGGACCG
>Ga0302196_10006844_pt1 | contig 10000 bp, 2 predicted proteins | sample II_Bog_N1_3_FD_198794 | JGI IMG/M metagenome (GOLD analysis project Ga0302196, IMG submission 198794) | Peat permafrost microbial communities from Stordalen Mire near Abisko, Sweden - II_Bog_N1_3 | ecosystem: Environmental > Terrestrial > Soil > Wetlands > Peat | place: Sweden: Abisko, Stordalen...
GCGGTGTTTCCGCCGAGGAGCTGCTCCATCGCCTGCGGGTCGAAGTTCACCTTGCCGGCCATGAACGGGTTGACGCGGGCCGCCTGCTCCAGCTCGTCATTGCGCGCCCCGTCCGCGCGGTTCTCGAGGTAGACCCGCTGCCGCCGGGTGTTGAGGCCGAGGAGGGTCTGCTGGGTCTTCAGGACCCGCAGCTGCACCCGGGCGTCCTCGTTCGACGCCTCGTCCAGTTCGGCCGTCGAGGCCCGGCTCAGCATTTCGGAGGCGCGCTGCTGGTCGCCGCCCTGCAGGTAGGAGTTGGCCTCCTCCAGCATGCCGACCGCCTTCTGGGCGTCCGCCACCTTCCGGAGTTCGACCTGGGAGCGGTACTGCTCGACTCCCGGGAGCCCGGCCAAACGCTCCCCGCGCAGGACCAGCCCGCCCCGGTAGCGCTCGAGGCGGAGTCCGGGCGGCACGACGACATTCCAGGCCACGTTCTCCAGGGGGACGCTGAGCCGCGGCGCCACGAGCCGGATCGGGCCGGCGCCCGAACCGGGGGTGGCATAAACCAGCCGCACGGTCGCCGCATGGTCGCCCTCGAGGCTCCCGCCGACTGGGAAGAGATAGGCATCGCCGTCCCGGACCACCCGCACGCTCTCGCCGTTCACGAAGGCGCCGAACAGCCGGCTGCCCTCTGTCAGGCGCGCCCGGAGCGTGCTGGTCTCGAGCACGACGATGCGGAACTCGGCCGAGGTCAGCGCGGAGCCGGCCAGCGAAAACACGGTTGTCAGGTCGGCTCGGGTGACGCGGAGCGCGAGCTCGTCGGCGATGTCGTGGCGGCGGACCGCGACCGTGAGGGGGCCGTCGGACTCCGACACCCGGAAGCAAAGGGCGGGGACTGTCCGGTCGGTGCGCGCCTGCAGGGCCGGAGGCACCGACTCCCAGTCGGCCGCCCTCCAACCCCGCGCGGGCGCCGGGACCTCGAGTTCGATCCGGCCGCCTCCGCGAACCGCGACGAACTGGGTGGCCTGGCGGACCCCCGGGTAGTCCGGCGGCTCCAGCGCAAGCGGGCGCGAGCCCCCGTCGGCCGGGGATTGGAACTCCACCTGGAGGTCCGTCTCCCCGGCGAGGCCGCGCTGGAACCGCACCTCCCAAACGTCCGGTGACCCGGGCACCCGGAGGATGTCGCTCACGGCGGCGCCGTCGGCGCGCACCGTGCGGGCGGCGGCCTCGTCAAGATTTGGCAGGCGGATCCGCACCGCCTTCACCGCGGCGTTGTCGATCCGGTAATGGAGGCCGATCCGCGTCAGCGTCTGGCCCTCGCGGACCGTGACCTCCTCCAGCGACTGCACCGTCACCCAAGGCTCCAGGGCCTCGATGCCGACCCGCAGGCTCCAGTCGCCCTGTAGGAGATGGAAAGCAAGGGTGCCGGGCTGCAGGTTTCCCGCCGCGCCGGGGTCGATCTGCGTCGCCCGGAGGCGATCCACCACCCGCAGGCGGATCCCCTTGCCCGGGACGAGCAGCGCCTCGCCCGTCTGGCGGCCGGCCTCCCGGACGGAAAGGCCGGGAACCGACCACGCCCCCTGCGGGCCGGGGGCCGCGCCGGAGAGGGCCAGCGCGAACCCCTGGTCCCCTAGGGTCCGGCCCTTCAGGTGGATGGTGACGATCCGCCGGCCGGCCTCGGTGGCCTCGGTCCACTGGCTCACGGCGTCGCCGCTCAGCGACTCGAGCTCCAGCCCCTCCGGCAGCGCGAAGCTGAGCTTGAAGAGCCCGGCCCGGGCGATCGACACCCCGAGGTCCGCCGCCAGGACCAGGCGGTCGTCATCGATGGAGAGCACCTCCCGGCAGGTGGCGCGGACCTCCGGGTCGACGGCCGCCACCACCAGGTCGGCGTGCGCCCCGGCGGCGCCGTAGCTCCACGCCTGCTGGATGGTCGCCGCCGGCTCGCCCTCGGCGCGGCGCAGGAGCCGGCCATCAAAATCCTGGACATTGATGGCCGTGAGGCCGGTCGTCGTCACGGCCTCCGGCTGGGCGTCGGAACCAAAGGCCACGGCCAGGGTTCCGACCTCGCCGGCCGCGCCACGCACCCGCAGGGGGGCGAGGGAGGCCGGGAAGGGCAGGCCGCCAGCGCCCAGCTGCGCCAGGACCTGGAAGTGGAAGGACCCGGTCTGCGCGGGCTCGATCGCGAGGTGGAGGAGCTGGGTCCGCGGGTCGAACCGCCAGGCGCCGACCGGCCCCCGCAGGACGTCGCCGACTGTGAAACCCCTCGGCACCTCGAGGGTGAGCTCCGTCACGCGGCCCTGGACCGGCCGCACGGTGACCTGGGTCACCCCGTCCACCACCCCGGGTCCCGGCACATAGAGGGTCGCACCCTCGGCGTAGAACCGGGTGGCCTCCGACGCCAGGTCGCGGCCCCGGGGGTGCAGGACGAGCGTCGAGGACGCCTGCGGCGCCAGCACCAGGACGGCGCCGCTGTGGCCCTCGGGCAGTCCGGGGGCCGGCTCGATCTCGACCGCCGCCGGCGAGCTGAGGTCCCAGCCGCCCTGGTCGAGGTCGACCGTGATGCGCTTCGTCACCGCCGTCCCGGTCGGGATGACGATCCCCTTGGCGACATTCTCGACCGGCATCTCAAAACGGACCTGCGCCGTCACGAGGCCGGCGCGCTCGGGGGCCACGAAATAGGAGGCGGCCGGCCCGGCGCCGGACTTGGCCACCCGGAGGCCGTCGCCGGAGAAGGCGGTCAGGGTGGCCGGCGCCCGGAGCAGGAGAAAGTTCTCGCCCGGCACGCCGCGGACCGTGACGGCCACGGTCGCGAACAGCCGGCCGTCGCGGACGTCCCAGATCTCGACGTCCGACTGCATCGCCCCGGAACCCGGCGGTGCCGGCTCGATGCGTTCCGCCCGCAGGGAATTCGGAATGCCGAGCCCGACGGCGGCGAGCAGCAGGAGGAGCGGGAGGGCCGCCGCGGCCCCGGCCCCGGGCTCGGGGGGAGGATCGCCGGCCGGCGACCGGGCCGCCTCCCACCGCGCCGTCCCGGGCATGAAGAGGAGGAAAAAGATCCCGGCGCTGGCCGCCGCAAAGAAGGCGGCCGCCCCGCCGTGCTGGGCCAGCAGGCCGAGGGAAACGAGGACGGCGGCCACCGGAGCCGCTGCGCGCGGGTCCGGGGCCCGCCGGAACCTTGGCAGGCGGAGCGCGAGCGCGATCCCTACCCCGGCCACCGCGGCCGCGACCCCCCACCCCACAATCGGGGCCCGCCAGGCGGCGACATTCTCGACCCGAATCGAGAAATCCTCCGCCGGCGACACGAGGGTGGAGGCGTAGACCAGCTCGTGCCGGTTGACCCGGCGATGGAGCAGCGCATCGGCCGCCAGCAACGACGAGACCGACATGGCGACGAGGCAGCACCCGAGTCCGGCGAGCACGCGCCCGCGGGACGGCGCCTGGAGGAGGAGCGCGGCCAGGGCCACGAGACCGAGGACGAGGATCAGCGGGAAGAACCCTCGGGCCGAGATCCACTCGAGGCCGGTCTCGGTCGACGCCGGGCGGACGAGGGCGCCGGTGCCGCCGCGCGGGACCAGCGCCCGTCCGCCGTCCGGTTCCAGCGTCCACTGGGTGACCATCACCGGCGCGACGAGCCGCGGCGCCCGGACCTCGACCGTCGAGACGGAGGGGCCGGCCGCCTGCCCGAGCCGCAGCGCTACGAGGACCGGTTCATTCGGATTCGCGCGGGGCGGCAGCGGGATCAGGGTGTCGCCCCCGTCAACCTGGGCCGCCGCCGCCACCTTGTCCACCAGCACCTCCCACAGCCGGACGCCCGGCGGGAGGGTGAGACGGAGCGCCTTCCGGCCGTGGGTCTTCACGTAGTACTGGACGTCCGTGACCACCTGGCCATCGCGCGACACCCGGCTGGAGAGCCGGGCAAAGTCCACCACCTGGTCGGCGGTGGGGGCCGCCGCGTACCACTCCACGTCCGCGGTGAAGGCAAAGGGACGGCCGGTGTACTGGTAGGCCGCCAGCGCCGGCGACCCGCTCAGGAGTCGCAGTTCGGTCGGGAGTTCCTGGGGATCGAGCTTCAGCAGCCCGCCCTCGGCCTTCGTGACCTCGAGCTTCACCTGCAGCGGGCTCACGACCTCGATGTACCCGCGCTCCGACTGCACGCCGAGCGGGCGGACCTGCCCGGCCTCGATCGTCCCGCCGCGGGCGCTCATCGGCTGCTCAAACGTGACCAGGAGGGTCGAGCTCCCGAGCACCGGCTGGTGGAGCGCGACGATCACCTGGTTGCCCTCGCGCCGCCAGTCCCGCTGGGCCCCCTGCCCCACCACCTCGATGTTGCCCACCGCCGGGGGCACCTCGATCCGCCACTCGGTCGCCGGGGCGCCGATGACGAAGTAGTTGAGGACCACGCTGGCATAGATGATGCCCTCCTTGATCGAATAGAGGTGGAAGACGTCCGCCTGGACGCTCTGGCCCAGCGCCTCGACCCGGACGCCGGCGCTCCAGTCGGGATCGCGGAGCCGCCAGGCCTGCTGCAGGCCCGGGGTCTGCCGCGGGAAATAGGTGAGGGGCACCTCGGTCAGCTGCGAGACGCCGGCGGGCACCAGGCGATAGCCGGGGCTCGAAACGACCCCGATGTTTCCCCGCACGGACTTGGCGCCGGGGAACCGCAGCGGCCGCAGCGCCCAGTCGCCCGCGGCCGCGGGCTCGTTCTTCTCCAGCCGGAGGTGCAGGAGCTGCCGTCCCTCGACCGGGCCGCCAAAGACGACCTTGAGCGGACGGTAGCCGTCCCGCGCGGCCGCCTCGGCGACGTAGTCGGCGACCCCCACCCCTTCCACCGACGCCACGGCATAGTCCTCGGGGACATTGACGGTCCAGCTCCGGAGCGGGGCCTCCCGCACGTCCAGCTCAACACTGGCGTCGATCAGCCGGTCGGTCTCGGACAACTCATACGTCGCCACCTCGGACACCCCCACCTCCGGCTCGATCTCGGTGGCCGCCACCCGGTAGCCGTAATCCGCGGAGGGAAAGCGGTAGACGAACACCTGCCGGGCGTCCTCCGCGGCGGGCCCCGGAAACTGCGCCGGCGCCAGCTGCATCATGCCGGCGACGTTGGTCACCTCGAGCCGCACCGAGCCGCTGCTCTCCACCCGGAGGAAGCCGGAGTGGCGGACGACGCCCTCGGGGACCAGGCGCAGGAGCGCCGCGTTGACCGGGAAGCCGCCGAGCTCGACCTGGCTGGTGACCGTCAGGATGCCCTCGGCCTCGAGGGGCCGGCTGAAGTCGATCGCAAGGACCCGGCCCGTCCCCTCCGGCAGGACCTTCCAGCCGACCACGTTGGCGCCCTCGACACCCACGACCTCGCCGCCGCCGAGGATTTGGCAGCGGACCGCGGCCAGCTTCCCCTGCAGGACGCGGAGGCTCAAGCGGGCGGACTCCCGCGCCAGGCCCGCGCCGACGCGGACGTCCGTCTGCTCGACGCTCGTGAACTCGAGGGAACCCTGTTCCGGTGCCGCGGAGGCGCGCCACGCCAGGGAGGCCGCGCCGTCCGCGGGCAGGAAGCCTTGCCAGGCCCCCGGGACGGCGGCCGGAACAATCGAGGCCCGGGGGTCGAACGTCGACCCGGCCGCCAGCCCCTCCAGTCGGAGCGGGACCACCCCACCCGCTGGCATCGAGAACTCGAGGCGGCGCCAGTCGCCCTCCTCGCGCACCGCGGCCACGAACGGCAGGTTGACCGCCGCGTCGCCCACTCTCTCGCCCACGAGGTCAAAGGCGAAGGCGCCGTGCCCGACCGGCACCAGTTCAACGTGCCAGCCGTCCCCGACCGCCGACCCACTCAGGGCGACCCGGCCCGAAAGCAGGCGGAGCCTCGCCCCCGCCACCCTCGTCTGCAGGAGGCCCTGGAGATGGAACTCGACCGCCCCCGACTTGGGGGACAGCCGGCCCGAGAGCTGCACCCCGGAGAGCCCCTCGTCCGCCAGCGCGGCGCCGCGGCGGGAAAGCCGGACCGCGAGGGCGGCATCGCCCGTCGAGAGATAGTGGGTCACCTCGGCGGCACCGCCCGGGAGACCGGTGGTGACGAGGCCCTGGAGGGCCGAGACCTTGAGGTCCACGTCCGGATCCGGCCGCAGTTCCAGGGTGGAAGAGAATCCCGCGGCGCCGCCGGGCGTCGCGAGCAGGAGGGAGGCCACGCCGGGAATCGGCGGATTGGCCCGCCGACTGTGGACCACAAAATCGAGGTCGGCCGGGGCGGAGACTCCCGCGCCGAGCTGCAGGTCGAGGAACCTTGTCTCCTCGGCGCCGACCGGGCGGCGCACCGACCAGGACTGCAGGGTCGCCCCGGTCACCTCAGTCACGTCCCCCTCGCCGGAGAGGCCGAGGGTCAGGACCTGGGGCTTGCCCTGGAGGACCCGGACCCGCACCTGCATCTCGCCGCGGATGCCCGCGGCGCCCAGCTGGAGCACCTGGCTCGCGGTCACCGCATAAAACACCGGCGCCGGCGCCGGGAGCCCGCGGGCCTCCACGATGATCCTCCCGTGGTCCGGGGTCAGGTCGGTGGAGACCGTGGCGCCCTCGGGCGGCGGAAGGTCAGCGGCGGTTGAGCGGAGCTGTAGGAGGCCGATGGCCGCAAAGAGGACAATCGAGGTGGCAAAGGATTTCATGGAGGGGTGCGGGATCGGGGCCCGGCCGGGGGTTCATTCGTGGCGTAGCTTGCGCAACTCGTCGTACATCGAGCCCAGTTCCTGGACCGGGACTTGGTGCGGATAAGTGTGGCGCAGGCGGCTGACGACGGGCGCGAGCTCGTCCAGCCGGATGGCGTCGGCGCGGGGGCCGCCGCGGAGCTTCTCGGCCAGGAGCGCCGACGCACCGGCCAGCTGCAGGGTGGGCGAGGCGCGGTCAAAGGCCGGGACGGACGCCTCATAGGGAAGGTTCCAGGATCGCTCGACCATGCGGTTGGAAGCCGTGTCGTGGAAGCGGACGTAGACCTGCCCGAGCTCGCCGTCGCCCTGGGGCAAGGTCTCCACCTCGTAGAGGGCGACGGCCGCCTCGCCGGCCGCGAGCGCCGCGGCGGCGACCCGGTCGTTGTGGAAATCCTCCTGCTTCAGGCGCTGGTGCTCGAAGCCGATCAGGCGGTAGTGCCCCACCCGGGCGGGGTTGAACCGCACCTGCACCTTGACGTTCTCGGCGGCGGGCCGAAAGGCGCCGGCCAGCTGGAGGGCGAAACCCTCGTCCGCATCGTCCGGCGAGTTGAGCACGTAGTAGCGGCCGGATCCCTTGCGGGTCAGTGCCTCGAGGATGGTGTCGTCGATCCCGCTGGCTCCGACCCCGCAGGCGTCAAAGGCGACTCCCGCGCCCCGGACGGTCTCGATGAGCGCCGCGAGATGGGCCGGGTCGGCGTCGCCGAGGTTGGCCGCGCCGTCGGTCATGAGGACAATGCGGTTCTGGGCGCCCCCCGAGAACTGGCGCGCCGCGAGCTCGGCCCCGAGCTTGATCGCCGCCTCCAGGTTGGTGCCGCCGTCGGGGGGCGTCCGGGCGATGATGTCGAGGAGGCGTCCGGCCTGGTCGCCGGGCACCTGGTCGGCGAGGAGCTGCGGCCGCCGCGCGAACCCGACCAGCGTGATCCGGTCCGCCGGCCCGAGCAGCGAGACGAGCACCTTCATGGCGGACCTCACCGAGGCGGTGCGGTCCTCGCGCTCCATCGAGCCCGAGGTGTCCAGGAGGACGGTCAGCCGCAGCGGCTGGGCCGCGCTCCGGCCGGTGGTGGGCACCTTCATCGCGATCCGCAGGAGGTTGCGCTGCTGCATGACCGGGTCGGCCGCCTGCTCGGTGCGGCAGGCGATCTGCTCGGCCATCGCCGGGGCCGGGTCGCCATAGTCAAAGGCATTGTAGAATTCCTCCGGCCGCACCTGATCTGGGTCCGGCAGCTCGCCGCGGAGCAGGGCCTCCCGGGCCAGCCGGAAGGATACGTCGCTGACATGGAGGGAGAAGGTCGAGACCGGGTCCTGGGCGGCGCTGGTCTCGGCGTCGCCGTTCGTCACCGGCGCCACGATCGGACCGGTCGCGCCGGTCCCGAGGACAATCGTCGGCTTGCCGGCCGTCCCGGGCTCGATCTTGTCCAGGGCTACCGCCGGGGAGGATGTCGCCGCGAGCGCGCCACCGGACGCCGTGAATCCGCCCTCATCAGCCGACGAGACATACGGTCGGCTCACGTTGGGGTTGGCGATCGCGTCGGAATCCGGCGCTCCGGCCACGGGATTGATCACGTTGCCGTTGCGGTCCCGCGCCTCCGTGTCCTGCAGGAATTGCTGGGTCACGACCGTCACCCCCTTCGAGACGTCCTTCAGGTCCGTCCGGACCCGCGTTCCGGCCAGGGTCGAATTGGCCCGGTAGTGGTTGTCTTGGGCCGCATCGACCGTGAACGGCGAGAGCACGATCGGGTCTTCGTGGCTGACCGGGTCCCGGCCGTACGCCGCCTCGCGCCGCGGCTCCGCCGCCCCGTCCTTCTTTAACGCGCCGTAGGAGCGGACCACGGCCTCAGGGGCCTCGGCAAAGTACTCGGGGCTGGCAGCCGGGAGCTGCCGCGCGTTGTTGAGGACGGCCGGAGCATTTTCGGCCGCTGCGTCCGCGACGGTAGGAAGCTCCATGGCGACCACGGGCTGCTTCCGGACCTCTTGTGCTTCGACCAATCGGGCCTTGGCCTGCTGATATCCCGCGCTCTTCTCCCGCACTCTCTGATAAGAAGGCACCACGGCCGTGAGAAAGATTCCCGCCGCCAGGCAGGCCGCGACTCCGAGCATCCACCGGCGCGCCCGCTGGTGACGCCGGCGGAGCACCACCAGGGCGTCTCCGCCGGCAGCCTGGGACGCGGGGGCGCGCTTCGACGTCGCGGCCAGCTGGCGCAGGAACGCCGCGCGGCGCGCCTCCGGCAGCCGCAGCGGAGCGGGATCCGCGGCTGCCGCCTCGGCGACCAGCTTCCGCCCGGCCTCGAGCTGCGCCTTGAAGGCGGCCAATTCCGGCGTCGCGGCGACCAGGGCGGCGAGCGCCGCCGCCTCCGCCGGTGAAGCCTCCCCCAGCACCCAGGCCACGATCCGGGCCTCGCGCTCGGCGGCGGCCGGATCCCGACTTCCCAAATTGTTTTCGTCGTTGTTCATGGTGGCCTTATCCTTGGCTTCCGCCGATGCCCGCGCGCTGCAGGCCGTTCAGGAGGTCCTTCAGCACGTGGTGGAGTCGGAAACCGACGTTGCCGACGCTCATTCCGGTGCGCCGGCTGATCTCCTCATATTTTAGATTCTCGTTAAACTTGAGGCCGATGAGCGCCCGGTCCTCGGCGGGGATCTCGGCCAGGAGCATGCGCACGGTCCCGATCGCCTCGCTCCGTCCCAGGAGGTCGGCGGGGAGCGGCTGGTCCGCCGCCGGCGTCTCCCCCTCCAGCGGGGCCTCGGGGCGGGCATCGCGGAGCTGGTTCAGCGCCAGGTTGCGGACGCTGCGGTAGAGCCAGCCGCGCGGATTATCGACCTGGTCCCAGACCTTGCTCAGGCGCAGGAACGCCTCCTGCACGAGATCCTCGGCGACGCTCCGGCGGCGGACGATCCCGACGGCGAAGTGGAGCAACGGGCTCTCCTCCGACTCAAACAGGGCCGCCAGGGTCAGCGGCTTGGATCCCAGCACTTGGCCACCGGCGATGGAACGCCCCGAGGCTGTGATCGGCCTCTCCGGAGCGTTTTCGAACATCATCGGGTCCATGGGCTGTGGAGAGCTTGATAAGCATGACTCCATCAATGAGAGAGACACGCGAGGCTGAATATCCTTAGTAGATATTCTTAACCCGTTAATCCGGAGGCACGTGAGAATCCGTCACGGTCCCCGGGCGGATGCCGGGTCTAGCAACCCCAAAGAGCTCGCGGAACCGCAAAGAGGCCCCGACCTAGCGTCGCGGTTCTCCCGCGCTCGGTGCGGCCTCCGCCAGGAAGGGCAGGAACCTTACCCTCAGACTATCGAAACCGATCGAACGTTGATAGGACGCCTGCTT
>Ga0302196_10006845_pt1 | contig 9999 bp, 8 predicted proteins | sample II_Bog_N1_3_FD_198794 | JGI IMG/M metagenome (GOLD analysis project Ga0302196, IMG submission 198794) | Peat permafrost microbial communities from Stordalen Mire near Abisko, Sweden - II_Bog_N1_3 | ecosystem: Environmental > Terrestrial > Soil > Wetlands > Peat | place: Sweden: Abisko, Stordalen...
GAGACCTACACGATCACTCTTTCGAGTGGAGGTGATGGGGATGCGGGGGCGAGTGCGGACGACGCTGCCGTCTCGGCTCGCAGCAAGGTCATGGGCTTCTTGACGTCCATCCGCGGGAAGCAGTCGGCCATCGGGGTCGAAGACAAGGACTCGACGAACCCAGCGGCCGATTCCAACACGATGGCGAGCATGTCCGGCGACGCCGGAAGCCCGAGCTTCTGGAGCGCCGATTGGGGCTTTGGAAGCGGCGCCCAACCCAGCGAGCGCGAGAGCATCGTTCAGGAGGGGATCGCGCAGTGGGGACAAGGAGCGCTCGTGCAGTTCATTTACCACGCGTGTCCGCTCAGCTGGGGGAGCGACGAGCAGGGGTGCGCCTACCAGGGTGGAACCGACCCGATCGACGGCAGCTACGGGGATCTGACCGACGCCCAGTGGACGGACCTCACGACCGCAGGTGGCACCCTGAACGGGGTGTGGCTCGCCCGTCTCGATACTCTCGCGACGTACTTTCAGGAGCTCAAGGACGCCGGCGTCGCTCCACTGTTTCGACCCCTCCACGAGATCAACGGCCAGTGGGCGTGGTGGCAGGGACGTCCGGGCCCCACGGGATCACTTCTTCTCTACCAAATCACCCACGACTACCTCGTGAACGCCAAGGGGCTCGACAACATCGTCTGGGTCTGGAACGTCCAGGACTACTCGACGCTCGCTTCGGACGTAACGGTCTACAATCCCGGCGCGAGCTACTTCGACATCGCCGCACTCGACGTCTACGACGGGGGCTACACCACCGGGAACTACACCGCGATGGTCGGGGCCGCGGCCGGGAAGCCCATCGGCGTCGCCGAATGCGAGTTCCTGCCGGATCCGGGCACGCTCGCTTCGCAGCCCTTGTGGACCTACGTAGCCATGTGGCCCGACTTCTTCAGCGACGACACGACGCTCATCCCGGAGTTGTTCGCGGATCCCAAGGTCCTCACTCTCTCTGCGATGCCTGGCTGGCACTGAGCCCGCACGGGATCGCGGGGAGAGATCGGTAGCGCGACCCACGACCGTCGCGCCCGGCACGGAACGGAGGAGGTGGTCAGGCGCGCCGCTAGATGCACTCGAGGAAGGTCGCGCGTCCGTGACCCGTGACGATGCGGACCATTGCGCGCGCATACACGCGGATCCCAAAACAGCCGATGATGGCTATCGGGTGCATGAGCACATCCGCCGTTGTGATGAAGCCGCGCATGGTCTCGTCTCCTCTCCCTCTCTGATGATTCCAAGGAGCAAGCCGTGGGCCATCGTCCGGAGACACGCGGGATTGACGGACGTGCGTGCAGCGAGCGCCGATTCAGCGTGTGAGCGCGCAGAACTCGCAGACGAGGGGTGAGCGGTCGTTCGGATTTGAAACGACCCGTGACCGAAATCGAAGCGTCCGCGAGCAGCCTGCGCTCGAGCTACGATGCCGGTATTCGCGAGGCGGCGTTCGCTACTCCGGTTGCCGCTCCCACCGCGGGTGACGGGTGGATCGGCTCAGCTTGCGGCGCATGCCCGACATGCATTCACGAGTCGCCCGCGTGAGCTTGGCGCGTGCGGTAGCAGAGCGCGTCGCGCGCGCTGTGGTCTCAACACTCAGTTCGTGCCCTCTTGCCAAGCGTCCGTGCGTCCGACGAAGCGTTCGTGGTCCGCGACGATGATGCGAGGTCCGCGTAGCTCCGTCTTCAGCGTGGTCGTGGGATCGGAGTAGAATCGCTTCACGCGCCATGTCCGACATCGCCATGCCCGTACACGTCGTCGCGATCGTGGGGGCAGCGATCTCCGGGTCGGTAGCAGCCAGGATCCTCGCCGAGCGAGGCTGCGAGGTCGTCGTCTTCGAGCAGAATGATCGACCGTACGGAAAGATCGAAGACGGGCTGCCGCGCTGGCACGCGAAGCTTCGTCAGCGAGAGTACCGGAAGATTGACGACCGGCTGACGCACCCGCGCATTCACTTCGTGCCGCGCACGCGGCTCGGACGGGACCTCGACTTCGAGAGCCTGGCGAGGGGCTGGGGCTTCTCGGCGCTGCTCCTGGCCCTCGGCGCGTGGCGCGATCGCCCCCTCGACGTGCCCGGCGTGGACGCATACGTGGATCGCGGCCTCATCTACCAGAACCCCTTCGTCTACTGGTTCAATCACAAGAACGAGCGTGCCTATGCCGGCCCGCGCTACGAGGTGCCGGGCGGCACACTCTGCGTCGGCGGCGGGCTCGCCTCCATCGACGTCATGAAGATCATTCAACTGGAGATCTACGAGCGCGCGCTTCGGAAGCGCGGCATCGAGACCACAATGTCCGAGCTCGAGCACGAGGGGATCGCTACGTTCTGCAAGGCGAAGGGCGCGGATCCGAAGGCGCTCGGTGTGACGGACGGTTTGCTCATCTACCGCCGTCGCGCGGAGGACATGCCTCTCGCAGAGAGGGCGCATCCAACGCCCGAGCAACGCAAGAGCGCTGAGGTCATCCGCAAGAGGACGCTCGAAGTCGCCGAGCGCAAATTCCTGTTCCAATTCCAGGAACGCCGGCTGCCGAGGCGCGTCATCGTCGAGGGCGAACGCTTGGCGGGCCTCACGGTCGTCGAGACCGTGGTCGATGGGCGCAAGGTGGAAACGGTCCCGGGTTCGGAGGTCGACCTTCGCGCGCCCCTCGTCATCTCGTCGATCGGCTCGCTTCCGGAGAAGATCGCGGGTCTCGCAATGAGGGGCGAGACGTACGCGTTCAACAGTGGGGACACCGGCGAGTACGAGGCGCTACCCGGCGTCTTCGGTCTCGGCAACGTCGTCACTGGCAAGGGGAACATCCACGAGTCGGAGGAGCACGGCGAGTCCGTCGCCCGGCACGTCGCCACGAGCTACCTCGCAGCCAAGGACAAGCTCGCGCCCGCGCCGGCCACCATACTGCTGGAGCGCGCCCGACGGCGGCAGCGAGAGGTGGGCTACGACGGGGATTACGCGGCGTGGATGTCGCGCAACACGCCTGCTGATCTGGAGTGACCCGGGGGCGGGCTGCGCGAAAACTCTGCCGGACGAGCGAGCTCCGTGTCGTGCGCGCCGCGCGCGCCGTTCTACGATACCGCGCATGCGCGTCTTCGTAGGTATTCCCATCCCGGAGGGTGTCTCCGCCCGTGTGGCGACCTTCGTCGACGCGCTGCGGCCGCTGGCGGCGCTTCGCTGGAGCCAGGTCGCGGATCTACACGTGACGACGAAGTTCATCGGTGAGCGGTCCAGCGCGGACGTCGCGAAGGTGGAGAGCGTGCTCCGTGCGCTCGCACCACGCGCCGCATTCTCCATCGCCGTGCGAGGCGTTGGGTGGTTTCCCGATGCGCTCGCTCCCCGGGTCTTCTGGGCGGGCATCGACGCGCCTCCGGCGCTCATCGAGCTCGCCGGCGACACGGATCGCGCTCTCGCATCGCTGGGGGTCCCCGTCGAGCGTCGCGCCTATGCGCCGCACCTCACGCTCGCGCGCGTTCCGCCGGGCGCGCGGCTGGACGCACTTCGGCAGGCGCCTGCGTTCCAACCGTCGACCGACTTCGGCGCCTTCACCGCCGAGCACTTCGCGCTCTACGAGAGCGGTGGTCGAGCCGACGGTGTGGGGCGCTATCGCGCGCTGGCGACGTTCCCGCTTGGCGTCACGCCGTCCGTGTGAGCCGCACCCCGAGACCGCGAGGGGTGCTCAATGAGGCTGCGGCGGCGGCGGCGGCGGGGGAGGTGGCGGCGGCGGCGGGGGAGGTGGCGGCGGCGGGGGGGGAGGCGGCGGCGGCGTGATCGGCGGCGGTTGCGGCGCGGCCGTCACCGGCGTCACGCAGGACGAGAGATCGAACAAGATGAACTCGATCGCGTCCTCGTCGGGATGCAGCTTCCCTTGCGTGCACCCCGTCGGGGTCGTGCCCGAGTAGACGCAGTCGTTAGGATTCGTCGTGCACTTGTAGTCCTTCTCGCCGGCGCCTACGTGCAGGTCGCTGTAGACGACCCGGCCGCAGTACGCGGGCTCTCCTGCGTCGTCGAGGGCCGCGCCGAAAGGCATGTCCCACGAGAAGTACTGGGTGCTAGCGGGCGTCGCGCCGCTCGACTGCGCCCAGGGGGTCGCCGCGTTCGTGCTCGATACGACGGCGTCGTAGCGACCAACGGTGATCGGCAGCAGGCCCCCCGTGAGAGCGCCCACGGTCGTGTCGAGCCACGTGTAGAGCGCTGCTCCTTCCGGGAACGCGCCGCCGCCCGGGAGGGTGGTCTGAATCGCGGCGTTGATGCCGGCGGAGTACTCGTCGCTCCCGCCCTGGGCGGCTTGGTACGCCAGCGTCCAGTCTGCGACGTTCGGGAACTGCGGCTCGTCCGTGTCCGTCTGGTCGTCGAAGAAGAACGCGTAGTGGTAGTGCGACGCGAAGACGCGGCCCCCCTTGTTCACGTAGTCGGCGAGGTTCGCGGGCTTTGCGTTGCCGGTCTCACCCCCCTCGCACGAGAGGAGAACGATGTCGTAGCGCTCGATGTCCGGGTCGCTGTCCCAGAGTCCGCCGGCCGCCGAGCTGCTCGGGCCGGGCGGGTTCGTGTTCGGAACCGACACCCCCTCTTGAGAGGTACCGGCGAAGATGTGGATGTGCCCCGGCTGGCCGCCGTCGGGGAGCGCGCCCGGCGTCCCGGTGTACTCCGACTCACTGACCCCCACGCGCTCGAGCAGGCACTCGAGCGAGTCGGCGTTCCCTGTGGAGATCGCGATGTTCGGGAGGTTGGAGAACTTCGTCTCGTTCTGCGTCTTCGGCAGCGTGAGCTTCGCCGGAAGGAGCGTGTCGAGGTTGTTCGAGCCGCAGGTCACGCTCGGGATCGTGAAGTAGTTTCGCCACTTGCCGATCTGGATGACGATCGGGATGTTCGTCCCCACCGGCGCGTTCGGGATGTTGAACGCTCCGTCGGCGCCCGTGATGCCGTTCGCGATCGGGCTGCCGGTGTAGAGATCGCCGCACGAGCAGGAGTCGCTGTTGATGCCGTCCAGGATGGGATCGGGATCCGTGTTGGGGACGTAGGCGACGACCTTGTAGAGCGGGTTGTTGCCCGCAGGGTCGTAGACGTGGCCGGTGAGGGTCGCGCCGCCGCCGTCGCACGCCGTCTGCTGGCATTGGAGGTTGGTGCACGTGGAGCCGCCGTCGCCGCTCCCGCTGTCGCCCTCGAAGACCCAGCCACCGTCGCTCTGCTCGACCCAACCTCCTGCGTCGCCCTCGAACACCAGGCCGCCGTCGCTCTGCTCGACCCAACCGCTGTCGCCCTCGTAGAGCCAGCCGCCGTCGCCCACCTGGACCCAACCGCCGGCGTCGCCCTCGAAGGCGAAGCCACCGTCGGGCTGTTCGACCCAGCCACCCGCGTCACCCTCGAAGACGAAGGCGCCGTCGGGCTGTTCGACCCAGCCGCCGCCGTCGCCGGAGCCTGGGTTGCCGGGGGAACCATCCGGCGACCCGAGGTTCGGGGGGATCCCCGTATCGAGCACCGTCGCGTCCCCGCTCGAAGGCGATCCCGCGTCCTCGCTAGGGAACTCCGAAGTCGCGTGCGTGCCGCAGGCGGAGATCAGCAGGACGGGGACGATCGCGACCAGGGCGCCCGCGAGGTATCGACGCAGCACTTGTACTCTCTCCTGTGGAACGTGGCGTGGCACCCGCCGTCGCGGATGCCGGCGAATCCTAGCACCTCCCGCGCGAGTTGCCGCCGCGACGACGAGCCCCGCTCGGGGCGTCTCGCGCACGTCCCGCGAGCATCATCGCCTTGCGCTCTCGGCCCTCGGATCAAGAGGAGAGTGGGGTTCCTCGACGCGAAGGTCCCCGTCGTCCCCGGCAGCCTTCAGAACACCCCTCCGAACGACGCGAATCCCCCCGACGGCATCGGCCGGGCGTCGAAGCTGTACCTCGCGCGCGCCCCGGCGCCTCGTCGCGCGCATGAGAGGCGGGTGTCGCGAAAGCTGGTGGCGATTGCAGTGATGCTGCTCAACACCAGAGCGAGGGGGCGGGTGGATCGCGGGGGCATCGTCGTTAGGTTTCTGACGCCGGCGCTCCGAGCGCTGACGGCGCGATGATCCAAAGCAACGGCAGTGCCCATTCATCGCAGTGGGAATCTTGAACGCGGGCGTCGGCGACTCGGCGTCCCACAAGCGCGCACCACGCGGTCGGACGCCTGGAGGGCGCGTTCGGTCCGCGGGCGAGTGTCCTCAATGGGCCGCCGACGATCCGGGCGTCGGCAGCGGCGTCAGCGTGCCCCTTCGAGCGCTGCGATCCGTGCGCGCAGCTCTTCGCTCAGCGATACCTTCGCGCCGGTGCGGTAGTTCACCATCACGACGACGCTGTCCCCTTCGGCTACCACCGCCCCGCCTTGCGCTTCACTCGTCGCCCGGTACGCCATCGTGAAGCTCGTGTTCCGCAGCTCGGGGACGCGCGCGGAAACGACCACCCGGTCCGGGTACGTCACCGGCTTGCGGAAGTCGATCGTTGCACGCGCGAGGATCGGTCCCACACCGTCGTTCTGCATGCGCTCGAGCACTCCTACCGCACGGAAGTAGGCTATCCGCGCGGACTCGAACCAGCGCAGGTACACCGTGTTGTTGACATGAGCGAACGCGTCCATCTCGCCCCACGCAACGGCGACATCGAGGGACACCGGCCAGGTTGGCAAGGACATGGCCCCACTTTGCCACGGCAGCGCCTCCACCTGGAGCGCTGCGCGCGAGCGCGCGAACGAAAGTAAAAAGCTCAGGCGCGTCGGGACCGGCCGTCTTCACGCGTGCGTGGTACTCCTCCACGAGCGCCGCGCGAAAGCGTGCGCCCGGAAGGAGATCGCCATGAGTACGTTCATCACGAAGGACGGCACGCAGATCTTTTTCAAGGATTGGGGCAAAGGAAGACCCGTCGTGTTCAGCCATGGCTGGCCGCTTTCGGCCGACGCCTGGGACGCTCAGATGGTCTTCCTCGGCGAGCGTGGCTATCGCGTCGTCGCGCACGACCGTCGTGGACACGGCCGCTCGTCGCAGACGTGGAACGGCAACGACATGGATACCTATGCCGACGATCTCGCGGGTCTCATCGAGGCGCTCGACCTGAAGGACATCACGCTCGTCGGTCATTCGACTGGTGGAGGAGAGGTGGCGAGGTATGTCGGGCGTCACGGGACGACGCGTGTCGCAAAGGCGGTCCTGGTCGGAGCGGTGCCCCCGTTGATGTTGAAGACCGCGGCGAACCCCGACGGTCTCCCGATGGACGTGTTCAACGGGCTCCGCGCAGGGACGTTCAACGATCGCTCTCAGTTCTTCAAAGATCTCACGATGCCGTTCTATGGATACAACCGACCGGGCGCGAAGATTTCCGAAGGCGTGCGCGAATCGTTCTGGCTCCAGGGGATGATGGTTGGGATCAAGAGCGCGCTCGATTGCATCAAGCAGTTCTCGGAGACGGACTTCACGAAGGACCTCGAGAGGCTCGGCGTGCCGACGCTCGTCATCCACGGCGACGACGATCAGATCGTCCCCATTGCCGCCTCGGCGCTTCGCACGGCGAAGATCGTCAAGAACGCGACGCTCAAGGTGTACCGCGGGGCGCCGCACGGCCTCGTGACGACACATCAGGAGCAGTTCAACGCTGACGTGCTGAGCTTCTTGAAGGGGTGAGTCACGTGGGACCGCAGCCATGTCGACCGGACGGCGCGCGTTTGCCGACTTGGCTGTGGTCCGGTGACTTCGCTGTCATCTTGGCGCAGTAGCGCCGGGGCAACCGCTCCACGCCCGCGGTTCTTCGCCCGTCGGATCGGTACGCGCCTGGATACGCGTCCGGGTACGCGCGTTGCAATCTCTGCGCGGGATGACCACGCCACTCGATTCGGTCGCGACCGAGCGGACTCATAGCATGCCCGTCTTCTGGCGGCGGCTCGTGTACCGCTGGTGCGTCGAGTTCAACCCGATGTATCTGCTCAGCGCTGCGCTCGTCCTGGGCGGGTGCTTTCTCTTGTCGCGCGGGATCGCGAGCGGAGAGAGCCTCTGGGCGACGCTCGGACTCACGGCCGTGAGCGAGGTGTACGCCTTCTCTCTGATGGGCGGAGCCGCGCTCCTGATGCGCATCGGTCGGAGACGGCCCGCCGTGATGCTGGCGCTCCTGTCCCTCTTGTACCTGTGGGACATGACGCTGCACACCGAGACGAGCGCCTATCTGGGAACGGCCGGCATGTGGGTCGTGGGTCTGTGGTTCGCTGCATTCGTCGCCAAGGTCCATGGGTTCGCATGGGCGCTCCGCGTCCGCTTCGCGCGGCGCGTGACGGCGGCTGCCCTCCTGGCGGCCATCGGGTTGGCCCTCGGGCCGCGGTGGATCCCGGAGCTCGGCGCGCGGCACGCGGGGGAGCTGGTCGCGGTGTGGTGCTTCGTGCTCGGGGCGCTGTACCGATCGTCGGGCGGGGTCGAGAGCGCCGAGGTCCTCTCGCCGTGGGGACGGACGGTCCTCGCTCGCGTCACGCGCGCGGCGTGGTGGGTCTCGGGCGTGCTCGTCGGCGCTCACGTTCTCTTCTGGACGACGAGCCACGGCATCGCGCTGTCTCTGGTGCTCCCGGTCATGCCGCTGCTCTACCTCCGTGGAGTTCGCAGCGAGGGCCGCGCGTGGGTGGTCGTCCTCGGCACTCTCGCCGTCGTCGCCCTGGCGCTGCCATCGGCTCTTGCCGTCACGGCGCTCGTCTCCGCAGCGGCGCTGGTGTTGCGCGCCCTCTCTCCGACGTTCGGCGTCGATGCCGAGCCCGCACCAACCGAGAGAGAGATTCAGCAGCCCTATCGCTGGAGTGGAGCGCCCGCGTCGCGCGTCGCCGCGGTGCCGGCCGTCCTCTCGGGAGTCATCGCTCACGCCGAGCAGATGCGGGCATTCACGGGCGCGTTCTCCGCGCTGTACCTCGCTGCGTGGACGCGGGACTGGGCCGGCGGTCCGTGGCCGGCCCACCTCGCGGTGCTCGATGCCGCGCTGACCTTGGGCGCGTTCCTCGCCGTGTGGAAGCTCCACCTGCGCTCGCCGCTGGTCCCGCTCGCCGCCTGCCATGCGCACCTCGTCGCGCACGTCGTGCCGGCGCCGCGTGGTGCATTCGAGTGGGGGCTCACGTCGGTCACGCTCGGGTTTGCGCTGCTCTTCGGATCGCTCGCCGCGAGCTACCGGTTTCGCCTGCAACCGGTCGCGTCGATGCCGCTCGAGCCCCCCGACGCGCCTGGGACTCGCGAGCGACGGGGCGCGGACGCGACGAGCGGTAGCTCCTGAACCTACTTCGGCGGATCCAAGGGCGGCGGGGGCTGGTCGTTCGGCACGACGCACGACGACAGATCGAACAGCATGAACTCGAGCGCCTTCTCCTGCGGCGAGAGATCGCGAACCGTGCAGCCCGTCGGGACGGTGCCGCCATGGCCGATGCCGCCGTAGTCTGGCGCCGCCGAGAACCCCGAAGGGGCGCCGACGTGGAGATCGCTGTAGACGACCCGGCCGCAGTACGCGGGCGCGCCGGCTTCGGTCACGGGCGCGTTCACGGGCGTGTCGAACGAGAAGTACTGGGTCGCGCCTGGGCGGCTCGTGTCGCTCGCCGTGTGGATCCACGACTGCGACACCGTGTTGGCGGCGCTCACGTCGGCGTTGTGCATCCCCTGGGCAATCTGGAGATCGCCGTTCGCCGAGAGCGCGCCGACGACTCCGAGCCAGGTCTCCAGCGCTTGCCCCTTGGGGAAGACACCACCGTCGGGCAGCGTCTGGTCGATGACCGTATCGACGTCGAGAAGGTCGAGCGGATTCGTCGAGGTGATCAGGTTCTCGCCCGTCGTCCAGGTCGCGAGATCGTCGGCGCCGAACGGCCCCGTGTCGAACCAGGCGTAGTGGTAGTGCGAGGCGAACGCCCGCCCGCCGGCGCTCGTGTACTCGTAGAGCGCCTGCTGATTCATCGAGGCCGTCTCCGCCCCCTCGCACGAGAGGAGAAGCAGGTCGTACTTCATCAGGTCGTT
>Ga0302196_10006851_pt1 | contig 9994 bp, 6 predicted proteins | sample II_Bog_N1_3_FD_198794 | JGI IMG/M metagenome (GOLD analysis project Ga0302196, IMG submission 198794) | Peat permafrost microbial communities from Stordalen Mire near Abisko, Sweden - II_Bog_N1_3 | ecosystem: Environmental > Terrestrial > Soil > Wetlands > Peat | place: Sweden: Abisko, Stordalen...
ATCGCTTTGTGCAGCACGATGGCCCTGTCTCCATCGCACGCTCCTTTGTACCGGAAGACTGGCGGAGCATGTGCGCCGCTGCCGGTCTTCGTGCATCCGACATCGATATCCGAAGCCACAAACCTGCGAGGCTGTGTGTAAGCCGGAAGAAAAAGCTGTGACTTCAACCTCGAAGACAACCAGCCATCTGATCATTGGAGGCGGTCTTGCTGGCTCCATGGTGGGCATGCGCCTTGCAGCCGCGGGACGAGAGGTTACGCTGCTGGAACGCGAGCGAGTCGCACATCACAAGGTTTGCGGTGAGTTTCTCAGCCATGAGGCCGTCGAGTATCTGCGCCAGGCCGGCATCGATCCTCTCGCTCTTGGAGCGGCTCCCATCCGCTACACGCGGCTTTCGGTAAAACGCCGGTTGGTGGAAGCCGTCCTGCCCTTCACCGCCCTGTCGCTCTCCCGTTATGTCCTCGATGAAGCCATGCTTGGGCGCGCGGTGGAGAGCGGATGTCAAGTACAGCGCGGAGCCTTTGTCGAGAGCCTTGCAAACCAAAGCGGCATGTGGCGCGCGCAACTCAGGGATGGAGATTCGTGGTGCGCTCCAACAGTTTTTCTCGCCAACGGAAAGCACGATCTGCGCGGCTTGAATCGTCAGCCATCCGCTCAGGGCGACCTCATCGGATTCAAGATGCAAATGCGTCTGGCGCAGGCTCAGACCGCCGCGCTGCGAGAATTCATGGAGCTCTTCCTTTTCCCAGGTGGATATGGCGGATTGGCGCTGGTGGAAAATGAAACGGCCAATTTCTGCCTGGTGGTGCGCCGCCGCGCATTGCGCAAGATAGGCGGATGGACCGAGCTGCTGGCATCTATCCAGGATGAAAACCCTCATCTCGCCCAACGTCTGCAAGGCGCGGCGCATTTGTGGGAAAGGCCTCTGGCCGTCTCGTCCATACCCTATGGCTATCTTGCCGGACGGCCTCTCGGCCTGTGGTCCGTTGGAGATCAGGCGGCTGTAATTCCATCGTTCACCGGCGACGGCATGTCGATCGCGTTGCATAGCGCAGCGCTGGCCGCGCGCATGTACCTTGCCCATGAAAGCGCGGAGAGCTACTACCGCGAACTGCACATGCAACTACGCCGCGGGATGACCCTGGCGACAACACTCTCGCGCGCGATTGTCACCGACGCCGGACGGGCAATGGCGCCGCTCGGCTTTGCCCTCATCCCTCAGGCAATCGGGTGGATCGCAAGCTGGACGCGCATCCCCAAGCAAGCTATGGTTGCCAAACCCCAACCAATGAAAGACATGCCGGCGTCCACAATCGCACTATGAAATTAACCTGCCCAAACTGGATTCCCGCAACCGGCGACAGCTTTGCCGGCCCATCTCAATTCACAACAGTCCTCGGCTCGGCATCATCGGCCTTCTTGCGCGTCGTTTTGCATCGCCTGCGCCCGTTGCCAACCCATTTCGAGAACCCTCACGGCAACCGGGTCCAGCTTCAGCGCGCTGTGGCTATTCCACTCCGCCCGCTCCGCCCAGCGCACAGCATCCGCGTCAGAGGCTGCCAGCAATTCACCGCTGGTTACGCGGCACAGGTAATCCGCAATCACGTAGTGATAACGAATGCGATCCCCCTCGCGATGAATCCGGTCAAGAAGCTCGATCAACTCCAACGGCTCAACAATGAGTCCAGTTTCTTCCCTCACCTCGCGAATCACCGCGGCTGTCAGCGTTTCGCCCAATTCGACCAGTCCGCCCGGCAGCGACCACTCGCCCTTCAGCGGCTCAGTTCCGCGCCGCACAAGCAGCACGCGGCCGCCGTCAACCACCACCGCGCCCACACCCATGAGCGGCGCCTCTGGAAACTCTCTTTGCATGGTCCTCTCCGTTGCAGTGAACCCTTTACCATAGCGCCCTTACCACCGAGTCGCGCAACTTCCGAGCCGGTTTATCATCTAGTTGAGCAGGGAGAACAGAATGTCCGAATTCACGCTGCGTATCGATGGAATGCACTGCGGCTCTTGTATTCGCCGCGTAAGCCAGGCGCTTTCGTCCACAACCGGCGTTATCGTCAACGAGGTTCGCTTGGGAGCCGCGCGGTTCACGTCCACATTGGACCCCGCCCCCGTCATTCCAGCGCTGGCCGCCCTGGCTAAAGCCGGCTATACCGCTCGGCTGGAGCAGTAGTTGCCAATGCCCGCTACGGAATCGCTGATCCTCCCGGTGCTCGGCATGACCTGCGCATCCTGCCAGCATCACGTGGAGGATGCGCTGCGCTCCACCCCTGGAGTCGAGTCGGCGCACGTGGATCTCATGGCCCATCGCGCCAGCATAGTCTTCGATCCCAAAATCTCCGCTCCCCAGGCCCTCGTCGATGCCATTCGCGGAGCCGGCTACGATGCCGTGCTACCCCGCCCAGGCGAATCCGCCCAATCGTCTCAGGACCACACCCCGGACCCTGCCCGAAAAGCGTGGGTAACCTTGGCCGCCGGAGCTGCGGCAATGTTGCTCGCCATGCCCCTCGGGAGCGATATGGGCCCACTGGACCACGCACTCATGCGCGTCCTTCCATGGCTTTATGCGGTGCCAAAGGATGCGCTGCGCTGGTTTCTCCTGGTTCTTACAGCCGCAATCGTGATGTGGGCGGGCCGGGGCATCTATGCAAGCGCCCTCAGTGCTCTGCGCCATGGAACCACCAACATGAACACGCTGGTCGGCCTGGGAACGGGCGTGGCCTTTGCCTACTCCGCGTATGCCACCATTTGGCCGGCTCCCAACCGCCAGGTCTACTTCGACGCGGTTCTGCTCATCATTGGATTTCTGCTCCTGGGCAAATCGCTGGAGGCTCGAGCCAAGCGGCGCGCCCTGGCTGCCCTGGACTCACTTTCTCGTCTGCGCCCCGTCACTGCCCGCCGCATTCGCGCGGGTGTCGAAGACGTGGTCCCTTTGGAGGAGATCCAAATCGGCGAGAGTGTTCTCGTCCTGCCCGGCGAACGGTTTCCAGTCGACGCGACCATCCTCGAAGGTCGAACCACTGTCGACGAATCCATGCTCACCGGCGAACCCACCCCCCTACCCCGTGAGCAAGGCGGCCGCGTCCTTGCCGGCTCACTCAACTACGACGGAGCCGTCACTTGCCGGGTGGAGTCGCTCGGCGGAACCACGGTGCTGTCGCAGATCACCCGCATGGTCCAGCAGGCACAGAGTTCTCGCGCACCCATGGAACGGCTCGCCGACCGCGCCAGCTCTATCTTTGTCCCCGTGGTGCTGGCTTTGGCCGTGGTCACATTCGCAGTCTGGCTCATCGCCGCGCATTCCATCTCGCTTGCCCTGGCCAACACCGTCGCGGTGCTCGTGATTGCCTGTCCCTGCGCCATGGGACTGGCCGTGCCTGCAGCGCTCACCGTAGCTGTTGGCCGGGGGGCGCAACTCGGGGTGCTCTTCAAGGGCGGCGAGGCACTCGAGCGCCTTTCCCATCTCGACGTAATTGTCCTCGACAAGACCGGAACCCTCACCGTGGGACGGCCGGTGCTGGAGGCAATCCATCTGGCCGGATCGCCGCCTGGCTACAAAGAAAACGTCCTTCTCCGCATGGCGGCCGCCGCCGAGGAGCGGTCGAATCATCCTCTGGCTCATGCGATTGTGGACGCCGCCCGCGCCCGCGATCTCACCTGGCCGGCGGCTGAGGATGTCCAGGTTGTTCCGGGCCGGGGCCTTTCCGCAACCGTAGAAGGCAACGACCTGCTTCTAGGCAATGAAGCGCTGTTTGAGGACTTCCGCATACCGCCTTTGCCAATCGGCATCCCCCCTGCCAAACCCGGCTCAACACGGCTGTTGATGGCGATCGGCCCAGCCCCCGTTGGCTGCTTCGACGCCCGCGACGCACTGCGTCCAGACGCGGCTAAGGCCATCGCATCCTTGCGTCAATCCGGGCTGCGCATCCTCATGCTCACCGGCGATTCCGCCATCGCGGCCGCTCCCATCGCTGAGCAAGCTGGAATCGCCGAAGTCGAAGCCGGTCTTGATCCCGCCGGCAAACTGGCCCGCATTCGCGCACTTCAGCAAAGCGGCCTGCGCGTAGCCATGGTGGGCGACGGCATCAACGACGCCGCCGCCCTGGCCCAGGCCGATGCCGGCATCGCCATGGGATCGGGCGCGGATTTGGCCCAGGAAGCAGGCGACGTGCTGCTGTTGCGCGCCCAACCCTCCGCCATTCCCGCCGCTCTCGACCTGGCCCGCCAAACGCTCCGCGTTATGCGCCAGAACTTGGCCTGGGCCGTCGGATACAACCTGCTGGGCATTCCCCTGGCCGCAGGCGCGCTCTACCCTGGCTTCCACATCCTGCTGACACCCTGGCTGGCTGCCGCAGCCATGGCGCTGAGCTCGGTCTGCGTACTGGCCAACAGCTTGCGCCTGCGCGGCTGGCAACCCACCCCGGCAAGATAAACTAGCTCCAGAGCCTGTCCGTGCGCATCCTTACCCGCTACATCCTCGGCGAAATCCTCTCCAACGCCCTCATCGGTGGCGTGCTATTCACCTTCATCCTCCTGATGAAGGAACTCCCGCATATCCTTGACGCCGTGGTTCGTAACAGCTCCACTTTCAGCAGTGTCCTCCAGGTCGTTCTCTTTCTGCTGCCCAACTTCTTCATGGTCACCATTCCCATGGCGGTGCTGGTGGGTGTGCTGCTGGGGCTAAGCCGGCTGGCCGCCGACAGCGAAATCATTGCCATGCGCGCCTCCGGACTGGGCATTGGCTATTTCGTCCGCGTCTCGGCCATCGTGGCAGTCGGCGGCACGTTGCTGGGTCTGGCCAACTCCCTCTACGTGGCGCCGCGCGCCAATCAAGCCATCCTCGAAATGAACAAGGCGCTGGCCTCGCAGGCATCCTATGAAATCAAGCCACGCGTCTTCGACGAAGACTTCAAGAACACCGTTCTTTATGTGCAGAACGTAATTGCAGGCTCCGGCGCGGCCAACTGGCGTCAGGTCTTCATGGCCGACATTACCGACCCCTCAACCCCCAAAATCACCACCGCCGCCTCAGTCACCGTCGCCAGCGATTCCGGCCAGGATTTCCTCATGCTGCTGCGCAACGGCACCGAACACGAAACCGTCTCCGACAATCCGCAGCAATACAACATCTCTAAATTCGAGACCACCGACCTTCCACTCGCCCTGAACCAGCAGGGCGAGGGCCATCTGGGCCGCATGGATAACGACATCCTGGCCATGTCAATGGAAGAACTGCGCGACCGCCTCCACACGCGCGACGGCAGGCGGTTTCTCATCGAAATCCACAAGCGTCTTGCCTATCCTGCCGCCTGCCTGGTGCTCATGCTGGTCGGAGTTCCATTGGGCGTCACTTCGCGCCGCGGCGGCAAAAGCTCGGCTTGGGTGTTCACCATTGCGCTGGTCGTCGTCTATTATTCGCTTTCGCTCGTCGGCACCGCCCTCGGTCGCCAGGAAAAAATCCCCGCATTCGCCGCGGTTTGGCTCGCCAACATCCTCTTTTCCGCCGGAGGCCTCTTTCTGCTGTGGCAAATGGCCAGCGGAGGCCGCGTTCTGGCAGCGATCGCGAGCTTGGCATCGCGCTCCCCAAAAGCCGACTCCGCAGCCAGACTCAATGGCGTCCGCCACGCCGGCCTGTTGAGCCGCTTTCAACCGCGCGCAAAGCGCCGTACAGGCCGCAGTGTCTTCCCGCGCATCCTCGACAAATACGTCGTCTTTGAATTTCTGAAGACGTTTGCTCTGGTACTCATCGGCCTGGTAGTGCTGGTACTGGTCTTCAACTTCTTCGATCTGGTAGGCGACATCCTCCGCAACCGCATCCCGCTCAACATAGTGGGCGAATACCTTATCAACGTGACGCCCTACATGATCTACCAGATTGCTCCGCTCGCGGTCCTGATCGCCGTGCTCGTCACGTTCGGCGTACTCAACCGAAACAGCGAGCTCATCGCCATGAAGGCCACCGGCATCAGCCTCTACCGGCTGGTGGTTCCCATTGTCACCATCTCCGCCATCCTGTCCGTCAGCCTGTTCCTCTTCGACGAGTACTACCTACCCCAGGCCAATCGCCGCCAGGAGGCGCTGCGCAACATCATCAAAGGAAAGCCGCCGCAGACCGTCACGCATCCGGAACACAACTGGATCTTCGGCGAGCCGGGGCCCGGCGAACCCGGCCGCATTTTCTACTACCAGTTCTTCGATCCCAGCCAGAACCAGTTCGCCAACCTCGCAGTCTTCGAGTTCGATCCGTCCACCTTCGCCATCTCGCGCCGCATCTTTGCCGCCCGCGCGATCTGGGACCCGGAAAAATCCGCATGGCGCTTCCTCAACGGCTGGCAGCGCGACTTTGAAGGCGCGGCGGTGGTCGAAAACAGCTATCGCACCTTTCAGCAAACCACATTCGCCGAGATTCACGAAGACCCCGGATATTTCACCAAGGAAACGAAGCAGGCGCAGGAGATGAGCTTCGGCCAGCTCGGCAGCTACATTGCGGACATGCGCCAGAGCGGCTTCGACACCATGGTCCTGCGCGTGGCCTTGTGGCACAAGCTCGCCTACCCGCTCATCGCCATGGTGATGGCAATCCTGGCCATTCCCTTCGCGCTCTCCATGGGCCGCAGAGGTTCGCTGACCGGCATCGCAGTCGCCATCTTTGTAGCGCTGACTTACTTTGTGGCCGACTCGCTCTTCGGAGCCATGGGCAACCACAACTATCTCCCCGCCGCCCTCGCCGCCTGGTCCCCCGATATTCTCTTCGGCCTGACGGGCGGCTACCTGCTGCTGAGAACGCCGACATAAAACGACGCTGGTATTCATCTGGCGCGTCGCCGTGAGTGTGGTTATATGCTCCGGCTGCGATGTGAGAACGGACCACGGTGCAGGTGCCAATGTGTTCCGGCAAGCGCGTGACAAAATAAGCAAAATGACACTAAATAAGGCCGTTTTAGTGCCAAATAGGCGCGAATAACAGTGTTTTCGATGCGCTTTTTGGGCCTCAGATAAGGGTTTTTACCCTAGTTTTCGATATCGTTGATATCTTCGATATCAATGCTAGCATTATCGCGGTACAATGGACCCCTATGGCGACGCTGCTGATCCGCGACCTCTTGCCCCAAGTCAAACAGAAGCTAAGGGTCCGCGCCGCGATGAACGGGCGGTCGATGGAGGCGGAAGCGCGGGCGATTCTTACGGCGATTGTGAACTACGTGCCGATTGCCGAAATGCCTGGGCCGGAACCCGCCGCTCCTGAAAAGGAGTAGATCTCCGGAATGCCGGCGGCTCAATAAGAACCCGGATCTCGCCTATCCGGTTCTCTTTGAGCGCATCTGCGGTTTGGCGGAAGCTGTAGGTGGGGGAATAGGTATCATGTCCCCCTATTTCCATGTGGCCGTAGAGCACGGCGAGGACCGCACCGCGCGTGCGGCCGAAGAGGGTTTCGGAGAGGATGGCGGCTGTACCCATTTCGGGGTCATGTGTACCCGAAATGGGTACGGTGGGGCAAGGGGATTCGGTGCGGTCTTGATCACCGGTCCCCAAAGGCGAGGGGCCGGACACCCGCCGGTCGAGGTTCCTGCGAGCCCATCCTTCGCAAAATGCCGCGAAGGATGGGGCACCCCCAGTTGTGGGGATGGTCAGGTTTTTAAAGGCAGGGTGCGCCACCCGCCCAATCCGGGTGAGACGGTTAAGCGAGCGGATCGCGTCTAAGTCCTTTCGAGCCTACGAATGCTTGTTTCGCCTTCAGTCGTGAACACGAGGCGGGTAGCCTTGGCAGCATGGATTTGTGGCTCCGCCGCAAGTTTTCGTCTTAATCGTTCCACTGGTCCACCTGGCGAACAAAGCGAGGGGTCTAAACCGAGCACTTCGACAATTAGACTCCGATCGATCTCGGCGCGTACGACGTCCTCGTCAATTTGGTCGAACGGGAGGAGCCTCTGATCGGACAGCCGCTCAAAAGCATCCCGTGCTCGCGCGTGCGAGGCCACCGGTATTGCATGGACATTGAGAGTCGAAATCGCTGGGATGCTCGTTACCGTGGTCGTCCCCCGACCCTCCTGTGTTTTGTTTGACATCCACCAATGACACAGCAGGCCGAGGGTGGAATTACACCACAGCGCAAATGCGTATTCATGAGCAGGGTTCGCGAACACTACGGTGGGCCAGGCACGGCCACCTATAGCTGGTTCTGGCGTCATCGCCACGATCAATGATTGCGATGTGAAACGCACCTCGCAGGCGTAATGCGCGCGCGCTGCCGTGGCCCAACGCGCCTCCGCTCTCTCCTGAAGGGCGGAGGGTACCGTTCCGCCCACTTGGCGAATGCGACAATGTGAGTCTGGTAATACGATCAGGGTCCTTTCTTTGCTGCTTTCATGGTTCCAAAGACATGGGTAGGCCGCGCCAGCGGGGACATTTCCTATCTTCTCGAATGGGCCTTGCGGTAAGCCGTCGGCCTTAACCTGCGCCCCAGCAATATCCAGATGGTGTGGTCCAATCCGTTGGATCGCCTCTTCGATCGAACAAACCGGGATTAGCGCCGGACTTCCGGAGCCCATCCCGTCTACCCAGAGGCGGCCATTGGTCAATTGGTGGGCTGTTTGCCCCAGGGACACATCTTTGATTCCAACCATCTGCCACGCCCCGCCGACTGGGAGTGGGCAATCGACCGCTTCCCCGACAACCGATTCGCCGAGGAGAATTCGAGAGCCTCCGAACGGCCCGTCTTCCAACCTGCGAATGCTTGAATCAGAAATTGTGTGTGTGATCGCGTGTGCGATCAGTTCACCCTGTAACGTGTGTTTCGGTTGGCCTGACAGGATCACGAATACAGCTCGTGGCTCAGCGGAAGGTGGCGATTTAATTGCCACCAATAGACACTCGGCCATCCCAGTGTCTGCCGAAAAAGAACGGGTGTGAGAGCTCTCCTCCGCAATTGTAACGATAATCAAGGATGAGTACTCTGACCTCCACTGTTCACGGATGCCGTCCCAGGACATGCCGCTCATCGATGACAGCGGGAGGACAAGCGCAAGCTTTCCGCCTGGGGCAAGCTTTCTGTGTGCCAGTTCAGCGAAGAACGATGCTAGCCCTGCGTGGCCGTGGGCTCGCCCTTCGCCCGATACGTACTTCAGTCTCTCTGAGAGCCGGTCCTGTTCTTCCTCGTCAGCGCCAAAGGCCGCGAACGCGGGGTTATGGACTAGGGTTCGGTCTCCTTCGCGGGCTCCATGTCGGGTAAATGGTGGATTCATAATCACTAGATCGAAGTGACGGTGTCCAACACGGAACATAAGATCTCTGACTTCTTCGGCGCCTCGTCCCCCTGCAGTTATGGCGGCGGCTTGTATGATGTCGAATTCCGGCTGCTCCAGTAGGAGGTCCAGCGAGCCAACGCAAACCCCCCATTGATGGCTACCGTACGGCATCGTGAGGAGGCACTCGCCCTCAAATGGCGTATCCGGATGTGAACCGGCCAACATTGCGGCCGTGAGATGCACCGCCACCGTCAGGACATCGAGGCCGACGAGGCCACTCTGCATCATCGTCGGGTGCAACTCCTTAGGATTCCCGCCGTGGATCTCATGCAATAAGCCTATACGCTGGTAAGCGGTCGAAAGCAGCGTTCCGGTGCCGCAAGCGAAATCTCCAATTCGTGCTGCCGCGAGTGCGTTCGCGTCGCTCCATCCATTTCCAACGATTGGACGGTCCATAGGTATCGCTAACCCAGCCAAGAGAGCGGCGCCACTTGGCATCGTGTAGTAGGTCGCGAGGAACTTTCGGTCGGCAATCAGCCGTTGGAAGACGACGCCAGTCAGATCATGAGACCGTGTTACCCCGCCAGCAACTAAGTTCTCGGCCGTTTCCCAGAGGCGGTCGAGAATAGCAGCCGCCGTTGGGGTGGGCAGACATTGCACAATGGACGAGGCGGTATGGAAGATAGGCCAGTAGTTGACCCCCAAAATCTTCTGCCATTCGTCAACAATTGCTGACGGTC
>Ga0302196_10006858_pt1 | contig 9987 bp, 8 predicted proteins | sample II_Bog_N1_3_FD_198794 | JGI IMG/M metagenome (GOLD analysis project Ga0302196, IMG submission 198794) | Peat permafrost microbial communities from Stordalen Mire near Abisko, Sweden - II_Bog_N1_3 | ecosystem: Environmental > Terrestrial > Soil > Wetlands > Peat | place: Sweden: Abisko, Stordalen...
ACCAGGCCCGCAGCAAGGGCGCCCTGACCGGCGCCTGCTTCCTTGAGCTCGAGGCGCAGCCGCCCGAGCTCGGCGTCGACTTCTTCAACACCTTCCAGGAGTCGTCGCGCCACTTCAGGCAGAAGTGGTTCGAGGTCGCCGATTTCTGCATCTTCAACGTCGGCGGCGTCGGTACGCTTGAGGAGATCGGCATCGAGCTCTGCAACCTGAAGCTCGGCATCCGCCCGCGCGTGCCCTATGTCTTCTTCAACGCCAGGTACTGGTCGGACCTCAAGAGCCAGGTGCATGAGATGATACGCACCGGCCGCGCGCCCGCCTGGATGGCCGACTACATACTCTTCACGGACGATCCCGCCGAGGTGGTGGCGTTCTACAGGAAGAAGCTGCAGGTCCTTTGACGAACGGCCTTCCACAGACGGTCCTTGTCGTGGGCGCCGGAGGGCGCGAGCACGCGCTCGTGCGCACGCTTGCCGCCTCTGCCGGCCACCCCAGGGTCATCTGCGCCCCCGGCAACGCCGGCATAGCCGCGGACGCCCCGTGCTTCCCTGTCAAGGTGGACGACATCGAGGGCCTGCTCGAGCTCGCGGCCAGGGAGAAGGTCGAGTTTGTCGTCGTGGGACCCGAGGTGCCGCTTGTCCTCGGGTTGGCGGACCGCCTCGCCCTGGCCGGGATCGCCGTGTACGGCGCATGCGCCGCGGGGGCTCGGCTCGAGGCCTCCAAGACCTTCACGAAGGAGATCCTGCTCAAGTACGCCATTCCGACCGCCGCGGCGGGGATGTTCAGCGAGGTGGCCACCGCCATAGACTATATTCGCTCCCGCGAGAACCCCGTGGTCGTGAAGGCCGATGGCCTCGCCGCGGGCAAGGGCGTCGTCGTGGCCGCCACCCGTTCCGAGGCCGAGTCGGCCGTCCGCGAGATGATCGAGGACGGCAAGTTCGGCTCCGGGGGTAGGACGGTCCTGATCGAGGACTGCCTGCTCGGCGAGGAGACCTCGATCCTCGTCGTCGTCTCCGGGACGGACTACGTCATCCTTCCGACGTCCCAGGACCACAAGCGCATCGGGGACGGGGACACCGGGCCGAACACCGGCGGCATGGGCGCCTATTCACCCGCCGAGGTGGTCACGCCGGACCTCCTCAGGCGGATCGACACCGAGATCGTGCGGCCCTCCGTCGACGCTATCGCGCGCGAGGGGATCAGGTTCTGCGGGACGCTCTTCATCGGCATCATGCTGACGCCCGAGGGCCCGAAGGTCCTGGAGTTCAATACCCGCTTTGGCGACCCCGAGACCCAGGCGGTCCTGCCGCGCCTGGAGTCCGACCTGCTCGACCTTCTCTGGAAGGCCTCCCAGGGACAGCTGGCCGGATATCCTCTCAGGGTCAGGCAAGAGTATGCGCTCTGCGTCGTCGTGAGCGCCAAGGGCTATCCCGGACCCTACCACTCGGGCGACGTGATCGCCCTGCCCGCTTCACTGCCCTCCGGGGTCATCGTGTTTCACGCCGGGACCTCGCGGGACGCGACGGGCCGCCTTGTGACCTCCGGCGGCCGCGTGCTGGGCGTCACGGCGCTCGCGCCGACGCTGGCGGAGGCCGCTGCAAAGTCCTACCAGGCGTGCGACGCCATCGCCTGCGCCACGAAATATTATCGCCGCGACATCGGCGCACGGCAATTAAGGCGCAAGTGAGAAACCAACTGCGCCTCCTCGCCTCGTGCCTGGGCCTCGCCGCGCTGCCGGCATTGGGGACGGCCGCCACCCTCGTGCGCGACCTCGGGGAGGGCCTCACATTTTACCGCGTCCACGAGCTTCCCGCGGACCAGCCGTCCCCGCTTTCCGGCCGGCCGGGCGCCTGCGTGCTCGACCTGCGCTATGCGAAGTCGGACATGCCGTCGGCGCTGACGCTCAAGGCCTGGATCAAGTTCAACGTGACGCCCCACACGCCCGTCTTCGTGCTGGAGAACGCCGAGACCGACCCGACACTCCTCGCCGCGCTCTCGGGCGGCGGCCAGACGGGCATCCTTGTGATCGCGCCCATCTCCAAGAGCGTGTCCCCTGACATTGCCATCCACGTGAGTGGGGCCGACGACCGTAAGGCCTACGACGCCCTGGAGAAGGGCGCCGACGTCAGATCCCTCCTGAGCGACTACCCCGACAAGCCCCGGGTCGACGAGGCCTACCTCGAGAAGGAGCACATCGCCGACAGCGAGGCCCCGGATTCGGTGTCCGACAAGCCCGACCCGCCAAAGCCCATGATAGACGCGGTGCTGCAGCGGGCTGTGCAGCTTCACCGGGGCCTGATCGCCTTGAGGAAGATCTGAGCAAGGCTAGTCGTCTGCGGTTTTGGCCCCGTTTGGCGGCCCCGCACAGGCCGTAACAATCTGGCATGGCGTGTGGTAAGGGTTTTGCCTTTTGGCCTTATCCGTGTCCCTTTGTCCAAAGATGCCCGACCCGGGACATATCCTCGTCGTCTGCACCGGCAACATTTGCCGGAGCCCCATGGGGGCTGCGCTATTGCAGCATGCCCTTGCAGGGCAGAAAGAACCGCTTCGCTCGCTGAAGGTTTACTCCGCCGGCGTGGCCAGCCGCTCAGGTGAGCCCGCGAGCACGAATGCCGTCACGGCGCTCAAGAAGGTTGGGATCGAGATGAAGGGCCACAAGAGCCAGCCCGTGACCCAGGAGCTCCTGGACAAGGCCGTCCTCGTCCTGTGCATGACCGAGTCGCACCGGGACATGATCGAGATCACCGCCCAGCCCGTTCCGGAGCGCCTGTACCTGTTCAAGGAGCTGATGGGCAACCGGGGCGACCTCGAGATATCCGACCCCTACGGGATGCACCTCTCCGCCTACGAGGCCAGCAGGGACGACATGGTGGCCGCCATCCCGTCGATCGTGGACTACCTGGCCAAGCTGCCCGCCTCGGCCTTCGCCGCGGCCTAAGCGAGGGGGGCGGCATAATGCCGCGAAAAAGTTTTGCCTCCCGGCCCGTTTGCGAGAGCGTCATTTTTTCCCCACATGCTGAACACCGCGCCGCTCAAGAGCCTCGACCCTGAAATCTACTCCGCGATCACCTCGGAGCTTGGCCGCCAGCAGAGCCACATCGAGCTGATCGGCTCCGAGAACTTCACCTACCCGGCGGTCCTCGAGGCCCAGGGCAGCGTGCTGACCAACAAGTATGCCGAGGGCTATCCCGGCAAGCGCTGGTACGGCGGATGCGAGTTCGTGGACAAGGTGGAAACGATGGCGATCGACAGGGCCAAGGCCCTCTTCGGCGCCGAGCACGCGAACGTGCAGCCGCACTCCGGCTCGCAGGCCAACTTTGCGGTCTACACCTCGGTGCTCGTGCCCGGCGACAAGATCCTCGCCATGAACCTGAGCCACGGCGGACACCTGACGCACGGCAACCCGGCCAACTTCTCGGGCAAGCTCTACCAGGTCGTGGCCTACGGGGTCCGTGAGGACAACCACTTGATCGACTACGACCAGCTGGCCGAGGTCGCGCAGCGCGAGAAGCCGAAGATGATCACGGTGGGCGCCAGTGCCTACTCGCGCGTCATCGACTTCGCCCGGATGGGAGAGATCGCCCGCTCCTGCGGCGCGCTCCTCTTTGCCGACATCGCCCACATCGCGGGGCTTGTCGTCACGGGACACCACCCTTCCCCGGTCGGACACGCCGACTACGTGACGACGACGACCCACAAGACGCTGCGCGGCCCGCGCGGCGGCCTGATCCTCTGCAAGGCGGCACACGCGAAGGCGATCGACTCGGCGGTTTTCCCGGGCGCCCAGGGCGGCCCGCTCATGCACGTCATCGCCGCAAAGGCCGTGTGCTTCAACGAGTGCATGAAGCCCGAGTTCAAGGAATACTCCGGCCAGGTGATCAAGAACTCGCGCGCGCTCGCCTCGGCGATGGCGGCCAAGGGATACCGCATCGTCTCCGGCGGGACCGACAACCACCTCTTCCTGGCCGACCTCCGCGGCAACCTGCCCGAGCTGACTGCCAAGAAGGCGCAGGAGACGCTCGATCTGGCCAACATCACCTGCAACAAGAACACCGTCCCGTTCGAGACGCGCTCGCCCTTCCAGGCTTCGGGCATCCGCCTCGGCTCCCCCGCCGTCACGACACGCGGCTTCCTCGAGGAGGACATGGTGCAGGTTGCGGAGCTCATCGACACCGTCCTTCGCGCGATCGGGACACCGTCCGAGGCCGACACGATCGCCGCCGTGAAGATACGGGCCAAGGCGCTGACCGCCCGCTTCCCCCTGCCCTACAGGATGTGACCGGGCCCGCGGAAGCCCGCAAATGAAACGCGCGCTCCTCGCCCTAGCGGTCGTCGCCGTCCTCCTCGGCGGCGGATGCCTCGGCGTGAAGCGCGCGGCCCCGAAGCCCGGGATCACCCACATCGGCAGCAAGCCCGTCACGCTCCCCGGCCACCTGGTCGGCAACGTGATCGTGATCGAGGACAAGTGGGACAAGTTCGGGCCCTACCACTTCGTCGTCGACACGGGATCCTCTGTCACCCTCGTGTCGCCGGACATCGCGCAGCGCTACGGCGACCCGGGCCTGCCCCCGTCGGACGAGCCTCGCGTGCGGGTGCGCTCGCCGCAGGGCGGGTACGCGCTCCTCAATCCCGTCACGCTCCAGAAGTTCCAGCTGGGCGGAGCGCGATTCGAGTATGTCCCGGCACTCATCTACGACTGCTCGGACCTCTCCTCGCAGTTTGGCGTAAAGATCGACGGCATCCTCGGCTTCCCGCTCTTCAGGAATGCGGTCCTCACGCTCGACTACCCGAACGAGCGGATTGTGCTGCGCGCCAAGATCCCCGACGAGGGCCTGCCGGGCGAGGCCATCCTCCTGGACAACAAGGACAAGATCCCCCTGATCCAGGTCCGCCTGGGGGGCACCGAGCTTGCGGTCCTGATCGATTCCGGGAGCGGCGCCGCGTTCGACGTGAACCCCGCCGGCCTCTCGCCCAACTTCGTCTTCGGCCCCGTGGACGGGCCTCTCGAGGCCACGCTCTCGGGCGACAAGCCCTCCAGGATCGGCCGCCTGGCGAGCGTGCTGCACATCGGCTCATTCGACGTGCCGCAGCCGCTCGGCGAGCTGACCGACGACCTCTCCTCGATCGGCGGCGGCATCCTCAGCCACTTCACGATCACCTTTGACCAGCAGCACGACGAGGTCTTCTTCCAGCGGGACGAGGCGGCCCCGATCCTCGTCTCGCCGCTGCGCGGCACGGGGCTGAGCTTCAGGAAGACCCCCGCCTACTGGAAGGTCATCGGCGTTGTTCCGACGTCCCCGGCCGCCGCGGCGGGAGTGAGCCAGGGCGACCTTGTCTCGCGCATCAACGGCGAGGCCGTCTCCTCATGGGACCCCGTCCGCTACGAGCAGCTGGTCGCCTCGGCGACCAGCATCGACTACACCTTCATCGACGGCACGAACGACACGACCAAGGCGATAGACGTCGCCGTGCTGGTGCCCTGAGAATTCAGGGGTTCGCGAAGGCGACGTAGGGAAGCGCGAAGGCGACATAGCTGTCGCTCGCGGGCGTGCCCCCCTTCGAGCCCCCGCAGGCGACGACGACGAACTGCTTGCCGTTCACCGTGTAGGTGCTCGGTGTCGCGAAGGCGCTCGCCGGCAGCTGCGTCTCCCAGAGGATCTCGCCGGTGCGCTTGTCGAACGCGCGGAACATGCTGTCCTCGGTGGCCGCGATGAAGAGGACGTTGCCGGCCGTCACGACCGGGCCGCCGTAGTTCTCAGTCCCGGTCGGCGGGATTCCCTTGGCCGTGAGGGCCTTGAACTCGCCGAGCGTGACGCTCCAGACGTACTTGCCCGTGTTGAGGTCGATGGCGGAGAGGGTACCCCAGGGCGGAGCGATGGCCGGGTAGCCCTTGCTGTCCAGCCAGCGGTTGTAGCCGTTGAACCTGTAGGGGATCCGGGGCGGAAGGTTCGCGATCGGCGCGGAAGTGGCCTGGGCCTCGGCCACGTGGTCGCCCAGGAGGAAGCCCGCGATCGCGGCCTTGTCGTCGCTCGTCAGCTGGGTGAAGCCGGGCATCATCTTCCTGCCCGTGCCGATCAGGGAGATGATCTCCTCGCGCTTGAGCCGCGAGCCCACGTCGACGAGCGACGGGATGCCGCCCGCGGGAAGGCCCTTCCTCTCCGGCCCGTGGCACGTGATGCAATAGGTCGAGTACCGGCGCTGGCCGGGGCTCATCTTGTCCAGGTCCGACTCCTTGACGGCATCGCTCATGGACTCGACCCAGGCCATGTTGGACGCGTTCACATAGAGGATGCCCTCGGGGTCGGCCGCGGGGCCGCCCCACTCGCCGCCGCCGTCAAAGCCGGGCAGCAGAATCACCGTGTCCTTGCCGAAGGGCTGGAAGAGGCCCTTCCGCGACGAGCGGAACGTCGCGAGGAGCTCGTCCTTGTTTTCGGCGTAGGGGCTCAGGTCGGCCTCCGTCAGGTTCTGCCTGGCGTAGGGCTTGGGCAGCTTCGGGACAGGCTGCGTCGGCGATGCCACCTCGCCGTCGAGTGTGGACTTGGGAAAAGGCTTCTCCTCGATCGGGAAGAGCGACTGGCCTGTCACGCGGTCGAAGACGAACACGAACCCGGTCTTCGTCGTCTGCGCGACCGCGTCGACCATGCGGCCCTCGTGGCGCACGGTGAGCAGCACTGGCGGCGAGGGAAGATCCTTGTCCCAGATGTCGTGGTGGATCGTCTGCTGGTACCAGAGGAGCTTCCCCGTGGCGGCGTCGAGTGCCAGGAGGCAGTTCGCATAGAGGTCGTCCCCCAGCCTGTCCCCGCCCCAGAAATCCGGGGCCGCCGAGCCCGTGGGCACGTAGAGGATGCCCCGGCGCCGGTCGATCGCCATGCCGGCCCAGCAGTTCGCGGAGCCGACCGTCGTGTTCTTGTAGGCGTCCTTGGGCCAGGTCTCGTAGCCGGGCTGGTCGGGGTAAGGGATCGTGATGAAGGTCCAGGCGAGCGTGCCCGTCCGCACGTTGAAGGCCTGGATGTAGCCCGGGGCCGCATCCTGGTCCTCGCCGACGCGGGTCGGCATGACCAGCAGGTCGCCGAAGAGCGTCCCCGGCGTCGTCGAGACGACGAACTTGTCCTGGGCCTCGGCACCGAGGCCCGAGCGAAGGCTCACCCTGCCGCCGTTGCCAAACTCCGGAACCACCTTGCCCGTCGCGGCGTTCAGCTCATAGAGCCACGAGCCGATCGTGCAGAGGATCCGCGGGTTCTCCCCGTCCGTCCAGTACGTGACGCCGCGGTCGTTCGCCAGCACGGGGTCCAGGGCTCCCGGCACCGTGAAGCGCCAGATCTGCCTGCCCGTGCCCGCGTCGAGGGCGAAAATCCCGCTCGTGCCTGTGGCCCCGAAGAGGACGCCGTTCACGACGAGGGGATTGCACTGCATCTGGCCCATGACGCCGGAGTGGAACTCCCAGGCCTTGGTCAGCGTGCTGACGTTGGCGGCGTTGATCTGGTCGAGTGTCGAGTAGTGCGCCCGGTCGGGGCCACCGAGGTACTCGGCCCAGTCGCGGTCGGCCGCGCACAGGATCATGGGAAGAGTCGCCGCCGCGGACAGGACGAGCGCGCGTAACGTGGAAGTCGGGGTCATGAAGATTGAGGTTCGGACACTCGGTCAGGGGGATGCCGCCACATCGCGGGGGGCTTGCTGGGGCGCGATGCCTCTCTCCACTCATGGCCAATCACCGGGCACGGTCAACAGCCGACCGGCCCGCGTGCCCCTCAGGTCCTTTCCAGAAGGAAGGCGCCCGCGCCGTCGTGGCGGTCGACCCACGGCAGCGCGACCAGGCTCTTCCTCAGCACAAAGCCCCGGTTGCGGTCCACGAAGGCCTCGACGACCTTCGCGTTCTCCGTGGCGTCGATGCTGCAGGTGGAGTACACGAGGCGACCGCCGGGTGCCACGAGCACGGCCGCGGCGCGCAGCATCGCCTGCTGCTGGCGGGAGTGCTTCTCGAAGTCCGCGGGCTGAAGGCGCCACTTCACGTCGACCCTGTGGCGCATGACGCCGGAGTTGGAGCAGGGCACGTCGATCAGGACCGCCGGGTATTCGCCGGGGAGCCCGTGCTCCTTGAGCGCCGCGGCGCCCCCGTTCAGGATGTCGGCCTGCACAAGCGCGGCGCCCACCTGGCCCGTCCGGGACAGGTTCTCCTTCAGGCGGTCCAGGCGCGAGGTCGGCAGGTCCATGGACACGATCTTTCCCTCGCCGAGCGCATCCACGATCAGGAGGCTCTTGCCGCCGGGAGCCGAGCAGAGGTCGAGCACCGTTTCCCCGGACTTGGGGGCCAGGAGGTCGACGGCGAGACGGGTGCCGGGATCCTGTATATAGAGAGAGCCGGCCTCCAGGAGTCCCTCTATCTCCTGCCAATGGCCCGAGGCCACCGAGTAGAAACCCTTCCATTCGGTCTGCAGAAGCCACTCGGGAACGACCCTGGAGGGATCCCTCCACCGCGCATACAGGGGCGAGGGCGACTGGTTCCACTCCAGGAGCTTGCGCGTCGGGCCCGCGCCGAATTCGGCCAGCCACCGGGACACCAGCCACTCCGGGTGCGAGAAATACTCGCCTAGCGCGGCCGCCGAGGCGATCGAGCCCGGCGGCTTCTCGGCCGGGATGAGGGTCCCCATCTTCCGTACGACCGCGTTCACGAGCTTCGCCTCGGCGGGGCTCGCGAGCTCCTTGGCCCTCTCGACCGCGTGGTGGACGATCTTGGCGGTCGTCCCCACGTCGGCCGGCTCGCCGGAGGCCTCGATCAGCTCGAAGGCCGCCAGGTACAGGACGGCGCGGGTCACGAACCTCGGCGGATGGGCGATCAGGCGGCTGAGCAGCATCTCGATCCGGCCCGAGTGCCTGACGACACCGAAGACAAGGTGCTGGCAGCGCCCGCGCTCCGCCCCCTCGAGACCCGGCAGGGACTCCATCAGGAGGTCCAGCCTCTCGTGGAGGTCCAGCCAGCGCGCAACGAGGTGGGCTGCGGTTGGCCAGGCGGCCTTGGGGGCGACAAAGGGTCTAGGTTTCTGCATGAAATTCAGGTTCGGTCCTCGTTCCAGGCCTTCTGGTCGCGGATGACCTCCAATATGAGGGGCACCGTGACCCCGCGCGGGTTCGCGGCGGCGGCCGGGCTCATGAAGGCCCGGTAGAGGGCGGTGACAAGGGAATGCGGCAGGACGATGCCTGAGGGCGACTTCGACGCTGCTCCCGCCCGGACGAGCTCCGGAAGGTAGGACTGGACGAACGCCAGGGCCATCCACATGCGGGACGCGTTGTCCGCCTGGGCCGGGTTCGACGCCTGCTCCTTGGCAAAGTACTCGAGCAGACGGGGATGCTCCTCGGCTCCCAGCTTGCCCTTCGCGACCCAGAACGTCATGTCCCGGCACCACGCCTCCAGGGGGTAGATCTTCTGGGTCTCCTCGACGGACGGCGTGCTCATCGTGCCTGTTGGCGGCTCACGCCGTGGGTCCCGGCCCGACTCTTGGGATCGACCGCCACTACCGCTTCCGCCCCGCAGTTTTGGCTGCTTTCGTGGCCTCTAGCGGTTTGGGCATGGCGGCAGGGTGTATAAATAGCGCGCTTACACAATTATCATTTTTCAGGGACGTTTTGGGGGCGAAGGAGACTCGGTTTGACAAGGCTCGGCACTCTCCTTTTTACTCTCAGGTTCACGCGATCCATTGCGCCCATATGAATTCCGAAGCTGTTTCCGCGGTCATTGCCAAAACGCCCTCTCTCAAGGCCTCCAAAGCCAAGCTTGAGTCCATGAAGCCGGGGGCCTACGTGGTCCACCGCAGCTGGGGATTCGGCCAGATCAAGAGCTTCGATGACACCACCCTGAAGCTGATCATCGACTTCAAGGGCAAGAAGTCCCACTCGATGGACCCGGCCTTCTGCGTCACGACGATGGAGGTCCTCCCGGACAACCACCTGCTGGTACGCAAGGAGACCGAGCCCAAGAAGATCCAGGAGCTGATC
>Ga0302196_10006862_pt1 | contig 9984 bp, 13 predicted proteins | sample II_Bog_N1_3_FD_198794 | JGI IMG/M metagenome (GOLD analysis project Ga0302196, IMG submission 198794) | Peat permafrost microbial communities from Stordalen Mire near Abisko, Sweden - II_Bog_N1_3 | ecosystem: Environmental > Terrestrial > Soil > Wetlands > Peat | place: Sweden: Abisko, Stordalen...
ATCGATCGCGGCCTCGCTGAATGGGGCGTCGACGACAAGGCCGCTGAGCAGGTGATGGTGCGGACCATGACCCATTTTTTGCGCGGCTTGGCCGCAGCACCCGACCGACACGGCTTTACGCCGGGCCCTTAATAGATTGCTTTATAATCTTATTTCTCTCGATTTGACACATTTATTAGATATGTCATTGAATAGAGGAATGACAGCCAAAGCGATATCTCTGACCATTGCCGCCAACGGCCGCGTTGTGATCCCCGCCGCCATGCGTGCGGTTCTGGGCGTGGAACGCGGAGGCGCGCTGGTGGCGCGGTTGGAGAGCGGCGCCCTGGTTCTTGAGCCCTTCGACCTCGCCATTCGACGCGCCCAGGGCCAGGTTCGGCGATACGCCCCCCAAGGCGTGGGCCTCGCCGATGAGCTCATTGCACAGCGCCGGGCGGCCGCCGCCCTTGAGTGACGCGGTGCTCGACAGCTCCGCCGTACTCGCCCTACTGCTGGCTGAGCCCGGCGCGGAGACCGTGGCGGACGTCCTTCCCGGCGCCCTGCTGTCGGCGGTCAATCTCGCCGAGGTGATCGCCAGCCTGGCGTCGCGCGGCATGCCAGCGCTTGAGGTCCGGTCGGCTGTGGAGGCCACGGGGATCGAGATCGTCGACTTCGATGGCGAGCAGGCCTGTCTCTTTGGCGAGCTTGGCCGTGAGACCGTGGGTCTTGGTCTCACCCTGGGCGCCCGCGCCTGCCTCGCCCTGGCCCGCCAGCGGTCGCTCCGCGTGATGACCGCCGATCCGGTCTGGCGCAGGCTGGCGGGCTTCGAGGTGCGGCTGATCCGTGACGGGGGCGATCCAGTCCCTCCGGCGCCGGTCGACGCGCGGCCCTCGTGGCTCAGGGGCCTTTGACGGCGCAAGCCGGCTTGCACCACCGGCGGTCTCCCGAACCCTCTCGCGAACTGGCCTGCGGTGCTCAGGTTACGCGGGCTTTGGCCCGAACCTCGCCATCCATGTCTCATCGTCCAGATCGGGTTCGATGCCCCAGGGCTCCAGTTGGGCCGCGGGGGGTACCAGACCCTTCAGGCGCCCCGCTTCGGCGAGGAGCGCACGAATGGCGAGGAGACCTGCGGGCGTAAGCTTCGTGTCCGTGTTTTCCGCCGCCGCTTTCGCGGCCGCCATCAAGGCATCGATCACCGGGCCAAGGTCCGGGTCTCCCTTGCGGGCGGTCCGGATCTCGTGAACCCGCACGACGACCTTCTCCCGCTTGGCCCGGAGGCGGGAGTGATTGGAGCGGTCGGAGTACCCGGCCTCCTTCGCGGCCTTTTCGGCGGTGAGGTCGTTGGCCAATCCCTGGGCGAAGGTTTCCAGCTTTGCATTGTCGAGAACCGGCATCAGACTCCCCATCGGTGAAGATTGCATAATGCAATCTTACTTGCAAAATGTCAAGTTCGCTGAAGAACCGCCGCGGCGCCCGACATTGACAAACCGCGCCGCCGGAGCGCATCCAAACCTCCTCGGACACGCCTGATTTTGGAGTTATCCATGAACTGGACTCGTCGCGCGGCGGTGGCCGCCTCCCTGGCGCTCATGGCGTCGCTCCCCATGGCCGGCGCGGCCCAGGCCTCGGCCGCAAGCCTCACGGCTGACGGCCAGGCGTCCCTCAACAAGCTTCTCGCCCAATCGACCAAGGCAAGGCTCTTCGCGAAGAACGACGTCGCGGTTCTGGTCTTCCCCAAGATCCTGAAGGCCGGATTCATGATCGGCGCCCAGACCGGCGACGGAGTCCTGCTGCGCCACGGCCGCGCCATCGGATTCTATAATATCAGCGCCGGCTCCTTCGGTCTCCAGGCCGGCGGTCAGGTGTTCAGTTACGCCCTCTTTTTCATGAACGACAAGGCGCTTGAGTACCTCAAGAGCAGCGACGGCTGGTCGGTGGGCACCGGCCCCAGCATCGTGGTCATCGACAAGGGTAAGGCCATGAGCAACGACACCACGACCATGACCCAGGATGTCTACGCCTTTCCCTACGGCGCGGCCGGACTGATGGCGGGCCTGGGCATCCAGGGTTCGAAGATCACCCACATCCATCCCAAATGATCGCCAGTCGTCGCACCGCCCTGACTGGCGGCATTGCCCTCGCGGGAAGCTTCACCCTTATGGCGGGCGCCGCCCGCGCCGCCTCGGCCTCCGAGCTCTATCAGGACGGTCGCGCCGCCCTGAACCGACTCTATGAGAACGAGTCCAAGGCGCGGCTCTTCATGGATCACGCCCGCGCCGTGCTGATCTTTCCCCGCATCATCAAGGCCGGCTTCATCGTCGGCGCCCAGACCGGCGACGGCGTCCTGCTGCAGGGCGATCAGCCGCTGGGCTATTACAACATCAGCGCCGCCTCCTACGGCCTGCAGGCCGGGGCGCAGGAATTCAGCTACGCCCTCTTCTTCATGAACGACGGCGCCCTGCAGTACCTGCGCAGCAGCGACGGCTGGTCGGTAGGCGCCGGACCCAGCATCGTGGTCATGGACAAGGGCAAGGCCTTCAGCTCCACCACAACCACCATGACCCAGGACGTCTACGCCTTCCCGTTCGGCGCCAGCGGGCTCATGGCCGGCATGGGCATAGAAGGCTCCAAGATCACCCAGATCTACCCGAACTAGCGGGCGCGTTCCTATATCAGGGCCTCTGGCGAAGTCGCTGAGGAGGCGCCCCGATGAAACAGCTTGTCTGCCCCGCCTGCGGCGCGGTGAACCGCACCCCCGATGGCCGCGACGCCCGCGAGGCCAAGTGCGGCAAATGCCACAAGAGCCTCCTCACCGGCGCGCCGGTGGAGGTGTCCGGCGCCCAGCTCGCCGCCCATCAAAAGTCCACCAAAGGCGCCGCCCTGCTTCTGGATGTATGGGCGCCCTGGTGCGGGCCGTGCAAGTCCATGGCGCCCCAGTTCGCCGCCGCAGCGAAAGACCTGGAGCCCGATGTGCGTCTCCTGAAGCTTAACTCCGACGCCGAGCCCGACGCCGCCGGCGCCCTGGGCGTCTCGGGCATCCCGGCTCTCTTCCTCCTCCGCGACGGAAAGGTCATCGCCCGCACCGCCGGCGCCATGCCCGCCAGCCAGATCGTCAGCTGGACGCGTCAGGCCCTGGCGTCCGCCGCGTGACCGGGCCACGCCTCGCCTTGCACGGCGCCGCCACCGGCAACAGTTACCGCGCCCTGATCGCCCTTCTGGAGGCCGGGCTGGATGTCGAACTCCAGCGCGTCGATCTGGCCGGCGGCGAGCACAAGCGGCCGGCCTTCCTCGCGCTCAATCCCGAGGGCAAGACCCCGGTGCTGGTGCGCCGCGACGTGGGCGGCAGGATCGATTTTGTCCTGACCCAGTCCAACGCCATCATCCTCTGGGCCTCCGATCAGGTCCCGGGCAGGCTGCTGCCCGCCATCGGCGAGGCCGAACGCGCCGTGGCCCTGGAACGTTATTTCTATTTCCTAACCGACGTCATCCAGCTCAACTTCGCCGCCTTCCTTATGGAGCGCGCCGCCGAGACCGCCGCCGCGGCGCGCCTCACCGAGACCTATCTGGCAAACATCGCCGCCGCCGAGCGCTTCGTCGCGGACGGGCCGTTCATGGCTGGCGCGCGGTTTTCCATCGCCGATATCGCGGCCTGGTCGATCATGAGGTCGGTGTCCCGGCTCATACCCTGGCCGCAGCTCCCGGCTCTGACGCGCTGGCACGACTCTCTGGCCTCGCGCCCAAGCATCGCAGCCGCCATGGCCGCCTTCGACTAGGGCGCGAACGCCCCCGCCCAAAAACGCGCTCAGGACCTTGAGGGCGTCCGCCCGCAGGAATCAGGTGACGCCCGCTGTGGTGTGGACGCTCTCCCAGAAGAGAGATTTGATTGGCGCGCCGCACAGCGCTCCCAAGGTCGAGCTCGTGGTGTTGGTGGTCGAGCACGGCTGGTTGACGTTGGCGAAACCATCGAATGCGGGCTTGGTCCACCCCCGCGCTACTGCCTCGACACGATCCTCAACTCCGCCCGCGCCTTCGCCACCACCGCCTGGCGCGCATCCCTGAGGGTGGCCTCCACCGTTGCGCGGCGCAGGTCGCGCGCCACCACGGTGACGCTTGCGATCAGGTCTCCAGGCCGCGCCGGCGCCTGGAAATCAATCTCAAGCCGCTTAGTGACAGCCGACTTTCGCTCGGGCAGTTCGGCGAGCAAGGCGTAGGCTGTCGCCGAGTCCAGCATGGCCGCCAGAAACCCGCCCTGAACCGTCCCATGTCGATTGGTGAAGTCCGCCGTGGCGACATAGGCGATGACCATCGCGCCGCTCGCCTCGTCCCTGCCGATAAAACGCCGCGACAGCAGCCGCGCCGCGGGCGGGTCAACACCCTTCGAAGCCATCTCCGTCCCTCCGTATCCCGCGGGATTCTCCGGGCACGGAGCCCGTCGGCCCACGGCCCGCCGCGACAGAGCCCTGTTGCCTCCTTCCGCAACCCTGCGCTAGGCTGCCGCCATCGATCCGGAGCCCCCACGCCGATGCGTATCATCAATCGTTTGAGGCCTTGAGGCCAGGGCCCCCTTGAGGGCCTGACCGCTCCCGACGGCCGGCCGCGCCCGAGTTGCGCCCGGCGCTCCTCATCGATTGGAAGACCATGCCCAGATCACGCCATCCCGGCACCCCCGTGCGGCGCCCCACCCCCTATGTCGAGCTCAACCATGTCCTGGACGCCCTCCTCAAGGGGGTCCGCGAGCGCTTGGCCGATAACTTCGTGGGCCTCTACCTCCAGGGGTCCTTCGCCATCGGCGACGCCGACGAGGCCAGCGACTGCGATTTCATCGCCGTCACCCGGCGCGACCTCACGGACGAAGAGATCGCCGTCCTGCAGGCCATGCACGGGGCCATTCACGAGCTTCCCCATCCAGCCTGGCGGGGCCATCTGGAGGGATCCTATGTCCCGGCCGATATCCTGCGGCGCTGGTCGACGACGCCGCGCGACCCGCCCGGCGCGCCGCCCCGCCCGCACGACTGGGCCGACCCTGGGCTGGGGGGCGCTCCGCCCCGGGCCTACCCCCTGGTCTATCTCGATCACGGCGCCCGCACCCTCGTGCGCTCCGAGCACGACAACACCCAGGTCGTACGCTGGACCCTGCGGGAAAGAGGCGTCGTCCTCGCCGGCCCCGATCCGCGCACTCTCATCGATTTCGTGAGCGCCGCCGATCTGCGCGCGGAGGTGCGTCCCGCGATGGACCTCGCCCTTGGCCTCGGCCTTGAGCCCATGACCATGGTCGCCTGGCAGGCGTTTTGGGTGGGACTCTACTGCCGCATGCTGCACACCCTGGCCACGGGCGTCGTCCACTCCAAGGCGGCCGGCGCGGCCTGGGCGGTGGAGCACGCCGACCGCACGGCCAAGAGCCGGGAAGCTATGGAGCGCGTCCTCGAGGCCCGGCGGCAGGGCGCCAAAGGCCCGCACGGCGGGCCGACGGCGGCGGCGGTCCTCGGCCCGCGCCCCGGCCGCTTCGCCTCCAACCCCATCAGGCCAGGCGGTCGGGGGCGGCGCGGCTAGGCGGCCACCTTGCATTTAAATTTACAATGTAAGATAACAATTGCGCCCCAGAGGAGCCCGGCGCCATGCTCGATCTCGCCCTCGCCATCGGACATCATTTGCTGGTCTTCGCCCTATTCGGCGTTCTGGCCGCCGAGCTCATCGCCGCGCGCAATGGCATGGACGCCGCCACCGTGGCCAGGATCGGCAAGGTCGACCTGTGGTATGGCGTCCTCGCCGGCCTGATCATCGCTGTGGGCTTCAGCCGCGCGGTCTTCGCCGCCAAGGGCTGGCATTACTATTCGCACAACGGCTTCTTCTGGGCCAAGATCGCCATCTTCGCCGTGATCGGCCTGCTGTCGGTTCCCCCCACTCTTCGCTTCATCGCCTGGCGGCGGGCCGGCGGAGCGCCTTCGGACGCCGCCGTGTCCGGCGTGCGCCGCTACCTCTGGGCGGAAGTCGCCCTCTTCGCCCTCCTCCCCATCTTCGCCGCCGCCATGGCGCGGGGATACGGGGAATTCTGAGCGGGCGGGCAACGGCCGGCAATCAACTGGCCAGGCCCGCCTTCCGCTGGCGCCCGTCGCCTGCCCGCACGCCCTGAGACGCCTTCGGGCTTCAAGCTCGACAGCGGGCCTGCTACGGCAGGTTCAGGCCTCACCGGGCGGGGAAACCATGGACATCCACAAGCCAAAGCCTGTGCACAGCTGGCGCGAATTTCTTTCGGAGATCAGCGTCATCGTCGTGGGTGTGCTCATCGCCCTGGCCATGGAGCAGGCCGTGGAATGGGCGCACTGGCGCCAGGAGGTCAGTCATGGTCGGGAACACCTGCGCGAAGAGATCGCTTTCGACGAGCGCACCTATGTCCATCGTGTCGATGTCGCCGCCTGCGTGAAAAGCAACCTCACTGATCTCAAAGGCGTGATCTCCGATCTGCGTGCCGGAAAGCCTGTCGATCCGATCAAGGCGTTCAAGTCTCCCGGGAACGGCCCGGTCCGGCACGAGATCTGGAATTCCCTGAACCAAGCGCAGGTCCTGGTCCACTTTCCCAAAGAGGAGCTGCAGAAATACAGTCAGTTTTATCAATACATTCAGGACGATGAATACTTCATGGACCGGGAATCGCGCGCATGGCGTCAGCTACATCTCCTGGAGGGCGATCCCCGTCAGTTGTCACATGCGGATATCAGCGCGCTCAGAGTGGCGCTGGGCGATGCGGAGGAGATGAGCGACGGGGTGGCCGACGTTTCCCAGACTCAGGTTGACGTGGGACGCGCGCTGGGGATCGCGATCCCCAGACCGAATCCAGGCTCGCGGACCGAGTGCGCCCCCATCGTCCGGTAGCCCGGCCGCCGGCCGCATGACTGTCAGCCCGCCGGATTGTTGGCCTGGAGAAAAGCCATCACCGCCTGCAGCATCTCCAGCCGGGTGGCGCCGCGCGAAAGCCAGTGATCCTCGGCCTTGAGCGTCACCAGCGTGCACGGCTTGCCGGCCCGCGTCAGGGCGTCGGCCATCATCTGGCTCTGCTGATAGGAGACCACGGTGTCGTCCTTGCCGTGCACCAGCAGGATCGGGATGGTCACCTTGTCCACATGGCTCAGGGGTGCGATCTCATCGAGCGCCGCCTCAGGGCCCATATAGCTTTGCCAGTAGCGGTGGGTCTCGGCGCCGCCCTGGCCCTCGCGGGAGGCGTCCCAGGCGATCATCTTTCGTGGCGAGGCGATGCCGGCGATGGCGGCGGCGCAGCGATAGACCCCCGGATCCAGGGTCGCGCCCGCCAGGGCCGCGTATCCGCCGTAGCTGGCGCCGACGATGCACACCCGCGCCGCATCGATGATGCCCTGGGCGGCCAGGTAGCGCACGCCGTCTGAAAGATCGGTCTGCATCTTGCGTCCGAACTGGCCGGCGCCGGCGGCGTACAGGTCCGGGCCAAGGCCCGCCGAGCCGCGGTAGTTCACCTGCAGCACCGCATAGCCCCGCGAGGCCATGGCCTGGGCCCACCAGTCGAACCCTGGATCGTCGCGCGCGGCCGGGCCGCCGTGCGGAAACACCACCAGGGGCAGCGCCTTGGGGCTCTTGCCACTGGGCAGGGTGAGATAGCCGGTGAGGGCCAGCCCGTCCCTGGCCTTGAACGCGATTGGCCTCACCGGCCCGATGTCGCCCGCCTTGAGGCCATCGTATTCGCTGGCGATCCAGGTCCCGCGCTTGGCGTCCAGATCCACCAGCGCATAGGCAGGGCCCTCCGTGGCCGAATCCACCCGCAGGACTAGCCGTCGATGGTTGTCCGACATGGAAACCAGCTGCGCCCGGTCGCCGGGATAGGCCGCCCTCGCGGCATCCCAGGCATTCTGCACGCCCGGATCGAAGAATCGCCAGGTCTCGTCGTCGCCCTCCAGGGCGCTGGCGCCGATCAGCCGGTATGTGGCGTTGTCGAAGATTGGCTCGCTGTGGGGAGACAGGGGCAAAGGGTCGCTCCAGGTCGTCCCATCCGCCGAAAGCTCGCGAAACGTCGTCTTGTGGTCATCCTCCAGCTTCACCAGGATCGACGCGCCGTCGCGGCCGAGCCCCATCAGCGTGGGCCTCCCGTCCGGCTTGCCCTTGGCCCCAACCTCTCGCCAGTAGCCCTGCCAGACCCGGAGGCTCGTCCGATCGGTCCGCGCGTCGTATTCGCTCTCCGCCAGCGGCGTCCCGTCGGCGCCCACTACATAGTCGTCGGTATTGGGTCGCCCTGCTGTGGCGAGGCTCGCCGCCCCGCCTTCGAGGTCGACCTTGAAGAGGCTGATCTGGCCCTCGTTCTCGACGAAATGCTCGCCCTGGGCGAAGGCGAACGGCCGGCCTTTGAGAAACCGGATGTCGGGGACGCCGTAGACTACATTGAGGCTGTCCTGCACGCCAAAGACAATAGGCTTCTGCGTCTTCCTGACCGGATTGTAGTCCAGGGCCGTGTAGTATTCCTCCCGCGGCGCGATCACGTCGGGGATAGTGGTGGTGATCGAGACTGTGATGATCAGATGATTGGAGCCGGCCCACTGCAGGGAGCGGATCTTCTGGTCTCCGGCGTCCAGAGCATCCACCGTGCGCCAGGAATCCACCTGTTCGAAGACGATCTTGCGCCTGACGCCATCGGTCATGGCCATGGCCAGCATCTTGCCGTCCGGCGAGAGGGTCATCTGCTCGATCAGCGGCAGTCTGCCGTAGGCCTCAAGCGGAGCGGCCGGCGCGTGCCAGGCGGCCAGGGCGACGGCGCCCGCGATCGGCCCCCAACACCGATGGATCAAGCCGCGCGGTTGGACCGACCCGTCTGGTCCGGATGACCGTCCTATGGCCCTCATGATCACGTCACCCCCCGGCGCCAGCGCTGCCATGCCTACACCGGAATTGGCGCCGCGCGAGGCGCAAAATACGGGCTTCGCGGCAGGTCTAGTCTTCAGACTTCATCGCGAACGTCACCGGAATGTCGGCCATGCGTTTCCGCTCCAGCCCTAATCCGCCGATGAGGCCGGTTCGCCAGCGACGAGGCGTCCGCTCTTCAGCCACGCGGCCAGCCCCGGCGTGAACGCGGCGGCGACCTTGGCCTCAAAGGCGTCGACGTCGGCGGTGGCGCAGGCCTCACGCCAGCGGCCGTTCACACCCTTGTTGATGAAGGTCCGGGCCCCATCCACCCAGGAGTTCGCCGCGAAGGGCATCAGCGCATCGCCCTGCGCGCGCATGGTCTCAAACCGCGCCGCAGCCACGATCTCTTCCATCACCGGCTCGGGCAGCTCGATGTCGAGGTAGCGGGCGATGCGGGCGATCTCACCGGCGAGGTCGGCCTTCAGATCGGCGTAGTGGACCAGCAGCATATTGGCCTCCCGCCGCGCTGACCAATAGCTGCGCTCCACCTCCCAGTAGGAGGCGCCCGGATCGCCCCGCGCGCCGCCATCGATCATCCACTCATGGAACCACTCGGCCGGATCCTCAGGCGTGGGCGGCGTGCGATCGCCGAACTTCGGGTCGCCGAGGCTCACGGCGTCCATGACCTCGTTCATGATCGGGGTGAAACCGCGCAGGTGGTTGTGCATGCTGAGGGCCGCATCGCGCCCGTCCCGCGCCACATGGATGAACTTGACCCCTTCGAAGACCGGGAGGGCGTCGTAGGGCAGGTGCGACTTCAGTTGCCGCCGTCCGGGGATCGCATCGGCGTCCTCCAGCGCCGGTTCCACCGGCCCGCGCAGACGAAAATCGAACCAGGGCACGGAGATCGCCGCCGGCGCCGCGTCGCCGGCCAGAAGCATGAAGAGAATCCGCTGTGTCCAGGTGGTTCCGCACTTGGGAAAGGTGGCGACGATGATGTCGTCGGGCCTCGCCCGGTAACCGGCCCATCGCGCGCTGTCGAAAATCCTGGTGCGCACCTCGCGCAACGGCGGACGAACGATCCTCGCCATTTCATCTCCCCCCGATCAAACCGACCGCTGGAACCGTAATGGATAGCAGCACAGC
>Ga0302196_10006864_pt1 | contig 9981 bp, 8 predicted proteins | sample II_Bog_N1_3_FD_198794 | JGI IMG/M metagenome (GOLD analysis project Ga0302196, IMG submission 198794) | Peat permafrost microbial communities from Stordalen Mire near Abisko, Sweden - II_Bog_N1_3 | ecosystem: Environmental > Terrestrial > Soil > Wetlands > Peat | place: Sweden: Abisko, Stordalen...
CACGCCGAACGAATAGACGCTGGCGACGGCCACGATGAAGGAGACCGTCAACAGCGCGCCGGCGACCCACTCGGGGAGCGCGCCGTGAACGGCCGCCCACAGGGACAGGTAGACGGCGAGGGTCGATCCGAGGACCGCCGCAGCAGGCTTCGCCAGGGCACGCGCGTCGACCTCGGAGGCGCCCGGCTCGGCCGTCGCGCGGAACCTGCCCAGCAGGTCCAGGAGGCCGTAGGCGCACGCCGTCACGCAGACGGCGCCCAGCGGAACGCCCGCCCGCAGCCGGCCGTCCTCCGCCATGAGGAGGAAGGCGAGGATGCCAAAGGCGCTTGCGACGGCGCCGCCACGAATCAGGCGGTTGCGGTGGGTGCGGCGCTCGGCATCGGGCGGGGCGGCCAAGGCAAGCTCGGGTGACATGAGGAACTCGAAACGCTCGGGGTGGGAAAGTGCATCCTGGGGGCTACGGGTTTGGCCCGCCCGGAGGGGCACACTCTACCTGGACTGGGGCTCACCCGTACCAGGCACGAACAGAGCCTCTTACGTTGGCGCCGGGCTCAGGTCCAGCCCCCCCTCCGGGCCCGAGGCGCACGCCAGCCGGCCTCGTCACGCGGCGATGGGCCGGATGGCGGTGAGCTTGGCGGAGGCGTTGAGCACGTCCCGGGGGGCGAAAAGGTTACGGACGCTCCTGCCGAGGCTGCCCGGGGCTGGTGCTCTCGAAGAGCTGGGCGATGGCCTTCCGGCGAAAAGCGAAGATCGTGTCCAGCTGGCGCCGGACGAAGAGGACCCAGGCGACACCTCCGAGCGGGCCCAGCGGCATCTCGTATTCGACCCGATCGCGAACGACCGTTCCCCCGGGCACCTCGACGAACTCGTGGGTGTGCCGCCAGCTCCGGTACGGGCCCTTCAGCTGGACGTCGACGAACCGGCACTCGGGCTCGAACGACTCGATGAGCGTCCTCCACACGAAGCCGACCCCGAACAGGGAGATCTCGTAGTCGATCAACGCTCCGGCCTTCATCTCGATGGGGAGCGCGGTCTTGATCTTGAAACGAAGCGACGTCGGGGTGAGCCGCTCGAGGTTCTCGGCGCTCGCGAAGAAGGCGAAGACCTCCGATCTCGGTCGCGAGATCCGCTGCTCGCGCTCGAGCACGTGCGTCACGTCGTCCTCCAGGGTAGGGCTGCGATCGCCTCGTCGAGATCCGCCCAGGTGGAGACGACGCGAAACGCGTCGTTGCGGACGACGACGTCCGGTCCGGCAGCTCCGCCGACCCAGATCGACACCCGCCGCGGCAACTCGCCCAGCATCCAGCGAATGTGCTGCGCGGTCTCCCTCGGATCCGAGGCCTGCGTGACGAGGAGCCCGACGGCGTCCACCGCATGGCTGTGGGAGGCTCTCACGATCTGCTCGGGGGGAGTGTCCACGCCGAGCAAGACGGGGGTGGCCATGCTCACGGCGAGGTAGACGGCCACCATCTCGAGGCCGAGACCGTGGCGCTCGTTGGGGAGGGTGGCGAGCAGGACCCGCGGCGCGGTCGGGCGGTCCTCGTACCCCGCGGCGAGGAGCTGCAATTGCGTCGAGAGACACTCGCTCAGCACGTGCTCGTGCCGCACCTCGAGCTTTCCCTCCGCCCAGAGATCGCCGACCCGCACGCTGAGGGGGTGCGCCACCTCGACGAGAAACCCCTTCGGTCCGAGAACCGTCGCCGCCTGGCGCAGCTCCCCTCGCAACGCGGTCACGTCCTCGCGGGCGACCGTCGCAAGCAGAGACGCGACCGTCGGTGTCGGCGATTTCGAAGGAGCCGGCGGCGCCTGCGACGTCACGAGGACGAGCTGGACCAGCTCTTCGCGGGACTTCCCGACCACCTCGCCCGGGCGGTACCCGTGCTCGAGCGCGCGACGAATCAGCCTCAGCACCTCGACGTCGGCCTCGGAATAGACGCGACTCCCGCCGCTCGTCCGCTCCGGGCGGGGGAACCCGTAGCGCCGCTCCCACACGCGGAGGGTATCGATCTCGATCGACGTGAGCCGCGACGTGACGCGGATCGAGTAGCGCGCCCCGGTCTGCCCCGGTTCGCTGGCGGGGGCCCGGCTCGGGCCCGAGGCCGCTGGAACCTCCTTCGAGCGTGTCAATCGAGCCTGGGCCACGGGGTCACTATAAGCCTAGACAAAACATCGTCAACGTCTTCCTAAGCCCCGTACGTACGCCACGAGATGTCGGAATACGGTGCGTGAACCATTGACATAGGTTGTACAAAGGCTAGACATACCCAACAGGAGTCTGATGAGAGTCGCGATTGTAGGGACGGGAATCGCGGGGAACGTCTCGGCCTATCTCCTTGCGCGTGACCACGACCTGACCGTCTTCGAACAGAACGATTACGTCGGTGGTCACACGAACACCGTGCGGGTCGACGCGGCAGACGGCCCGCACGACATCGACACCGGGTTCATCGTGTTCAACGAGGAGCGGTACCCCAACTTCGTCAAGTTGCTCGCGCGGCTCGGCGTCCCGTCGCAGTCGTCGAGCATGAGCTTCAGCGTGCGCTCCGAGGTGGACGGGCTCGAATACTCGAACCTTTCGCTGTTCGCGCAACGTCGGAACGCGCTCAGCCCGAGCTTCCTCCGGCTCCTCGCCGACATCGTCCGCTTCAACAGGTTGTCGCGTCCGCTGCTACTCGGGGCGGACGACAGCGTGCTGCTCGGACCGTTCCTCGACGAGAATCACTTCTCGCGTGGCTTCAGTGAGCGCTTCCTCTACCCGATGGGCGCCTCCATCTGGTCCGCCGACCCTCGCCAGCTGCGCGAGTTCCCGGCGCGCTTCTTCGCCCAGTTCTTCACGAACCACCGGTTCCTCGACATCTTCGGTCAACCCGAGTGGCGTGTCGTACGCGGCGGGTCACGGAGGTACGTGGACAAGCTGACGGCGGGCCACCAGGACCGCATACGGGTCTCCACGCCCGTCACGTCGGTTCGCCGCGCGCCCGATCACGTGCTGGTCACCCCGCGAGGCGGGAGCGCCGAGCGATTCGACGAGGTCATCATCGCGACCCACGGCGACCAGGCCCTCGGAATCCTCGAAGACGCGACGCCGCTCGAGCGCGAGGTCCTCGGGAGCTTCCGCTTCCAGGAGAACGTCGCGGTCTTGCACACCGACACCCGAGTGATGCCGCGTCGGCGGCGCGCGTGGGCATGCTGGAATGCGCACGTCCCGCGGCTTCCCACCGGCAAGGTCGCTCTAACGTACGACATGAACCTGCTCCAGGGCATCCGGAGCCGTGAGGAGTATCTCGTGACGTTGAATCGCTCGAGCGATATCGATCCGGGAAAGGTGCTCCGCACCATCACCTACCATCACCCGGTTTTCTCGGAGGCCGCCGTGCGCGCCCAGAAGCAGCATTCGCAGATCAGCGGTCGGAACCGCACGCACTTCTGCGGCGCCTACTGGGGATTCGGCTTCCACGAGGATGGGGTGAACAGCGCGCTCGCCGTGACGCGCCACTTCGGGAGGGCGCTCTAGATGGACAGCGCGCTCTACCGGGGAACGCTGCGCCACCGCAGGTTTCGAGCCCCCGCCCACTCTTTCGAGTACTCGCTCTTCATGGTCTATCTCGACCTCAATGAGCTCGAGAGCGTGTTTGCGCGCCGCTGGCTGTGGAGCACGCGGAGACCGAACGTGGCGTGGTTTCGGCGGACGGACCACTACGGCGACCCGGCGATCTCACTCGACGAGGCGATCCGCGGCCTGGTCTCCGAGCGGACCGGCGAGCGCCCGGAGGGGCCGATCAGGCTCCTCACCCACCTCCGCTACATGGGTTATTGCTTCAATCCGGTGTCCTTCTACTACTGCTTTGCGAAGGACGGCGAGACGCTCGAGACCATTGTGTCGGAGGTGAACAATACCCCCTGGGGCGAGCGCCACATGTACGTTCTCCCCGAAGCTTCGAACGTGGGCGGTGCCAACGCCAAGCGTTACGACTTCAAGAAGGCATTCCACGTATCCCCCTTTCTCCCCATGGACCTGGACTATGCGTGGCGCTTCGGGAGCCCCGGCGAACGGCTGTGGGTTCACATGGAGAACCTGCGTCAGGGCGAGCGCGTGTTCGAGGCGACGCTCTCGCTCACGCGAGAGCCCATCACGGGGCCGGTGCTGGCGCGAACCCTCGCCCGGCACCCGCTCACGACCGTCAAGGTCACCCTGGGCATCTACTTCGAGGCCATGCGTCTGTGGCTGCGCCGCGCGACCTTTTACGCGCACCCTGGAAATCGAGACTCCGAGGCATCATGAACGCTGACTCTCACTCGTTGACGCGATACCCGCGCGCGCTCCTGAAGGGCGATGCGCAGGGCCCTTCCCTCGTCGACGCGATCGCCCGACGTACGGTCCTTTCGCTCTTCGCCAGGCTGACGTCCGGCGCGCTGTCCCTCGTCGACGGAGCCCAGCGTTCCACGTTCGGGAGACCGGGCGACGCGCTCGCCGCGACGGTGACGGTCCATGACCCGGTGGCCTACCGCGCAGTCCTGATCGGAGGTAGCGTGGGCGCGGGCGAAGCGTACATGAAGGGTCAGTGGACGTGCGACGACCTGCCCGCCCTCACGAGGATCCTCGCGCGGAACATCGACGCGCTCGACGCGATGGACAGCGGCGCCGCGCGGTTCGCCGGTCGCGTCAGCGGGATCGTCAACGCCGCCACGCGCCGCAACACGCGCGCCGGCAGTCGTCGAAACATCTCGCGGCATTACGATCTCTCGAACGAGTTCTTTGGTTTGTTCCTCGACGAGTCGATGATGTACTCGAGCGCCATCTTCGATGACGAGAGGACCTCTCTCGCAGAGGCGCAGGCAGCGAAGCTCGAGCGGATATGCCGGAAGCTCGACCTGAAGCCGGAAGACCACGTGCTCGAGATAGGCTCGGGCTGGGGTGGGTTCGCGATCCACGCAGCGCGCCGCTACGGATGCCGGGTCACGACGACGACGATCTCCCGCGAGCAGCAACGCCTCGCGACACAGCGCGTACACGAAGCGGGTCTCGCGGGCCGGGTCCGTGTGCTGCTCCGCGACTACCGCGACCTCGCGGGGATATTCGACAAGCTCGTCTCCATCGAAATGATCGAGGCAGTAGGGGACGAGTATCTCGACGACTACTTCCGCGTCTGCAGCGATCGGCTCGCGCCGGACGGGGTGATGCTGCTTCAGGCGATCACCATCGCCGATCAACACCACGAGCGTCACCGCGCCAGCGTCGACTTCATCAAGGAGTACATCTTTCCCGGCAGCTGCCTTCCTTCGGTGACGAGGATGGTCTCGGCGGCCACGCGCGCGACGAACCTCCGCGCCTCCAGCCTGGAGGATCTGACCCCGCACTACGCCCGGACGCTGCGCACGTGGCGTGAGCGTTTCATGGGAAGGCTCGACGAGGTGCGCACGCTCGGCTTCGACGACGCCTTCATCCGGATGTGGGAGTACTACCTCGCCTACTGCGAGGGTGGCTTCGAGGAGCGCTACCTCGGCTGCGTGCAGATGCTCTTCGCCAAGCCGGGGGCCCGAGTCGCGCTTGCCCTCCCACGGTTCGCTTGAGCGTCGTCGGCGCGGTCGTCAGGGGCCTACGGCCGGTGACGGACCCCGCGGCCTTTTATTCGTTCAACCGGATGGGCTTCGAGGTGAATCGGCTGGGGTTCGAGCCCGACGATCTCCCGCGGGATGCCGGAGGGCGGATCGCCCTCGTGACGGGGGCGAATTCCGGCATCGGCTTCGCGACATCGCTCGAGCTCGCACGGCGCGGCTTCGACGTCTGGATGCTCTGTCGCGACGCGACGCGCGGTGCGGAGGCGCGTGACGCGGTGGCGCGTGCGTGTGGTCACGCGCGAGTGTACCTGGGAGTCGTCGACGTCTCCTCGCTGGAGTCCATCCGGCGGCTTTCGGAGAGCCTCCCGGCCTTTCGCGTCGACGTTCTCGTGCACAACGCGGGCGTCTTGCCCCATCGGAAATCGCTGACCCCGGATGGGTTCGAGCTGACCTTCGCGACGAACGTGCTGGGGCCGTTCGCCCTGACGGGGCTTCTCGTCGAACGTCTCTCGCGCTCGGAGGACGCGCGCGTCATTTTCGTCGCTTCGGGAGGGCTGTACCTGCAACGCCTGACCCCGGCCCTCTTCGACGTCGACGCGGACCGCTTCGACGGAACGCGGGCGTACGCAAACGCCAAGCGGGCGCAGGTCGTCCTCGCTCACCTGCTCGCGGAGCGGCTCTCGCCGACGAGGCCAATCACCTTCGCGAGCATGCACCCGGGGTGGGCCGACACGGTGGCCGTGCGCACGTCTCTCCCCAGGTTTCACTCGGTCATGCAGCGGGTCCTGCGGACGCCGGAGCAAGGAGCGGACACTGTCGTGTGGCTGGCGGCGAGCCAGCGACCCAGGGGGACCCTGGGCACCTTCTGGTTCGATCGGCGCGCCGCCCCCGAGTACCCCATCCCCTGGACACGCGAGAGCCCTGCTGCCCGCGCCGAGCTCCTCCGGCTGTGCGAAGAGAGGAGTGGCGTCACCTACCCAGACGACCCGGGAGGGCGAGCTTCATGGCACTGACGATTCGATCTACACGGGACATCGCCGAGGAGCTGCGCGACGTCTATCAGTCGTTCGATCGGGACAGCGAGGGAGCGCTCTCGCGGCTTGGTCTCCTGTACGACCCAGGCGTCGTCTTTCGCGACCCCCTCCAGACTCTGGCAGGGCGTGAGGCCTTCGTCGCCATGAACCGCCGCGTCGTGGCGCGCGCGCGCCGCGTCGCGTTCGACGTGACGGACGCTCTGGGGCGAGAAGAGTCCGTCTTTCTGGCGTGGGTCATGACCTACGAGCCTCGCCGCGGCCCGACCTTGGTGTTCGAGGGCGCCACGCACGCGCGAGCTCGCGCCGGTCTGATCGTGGAGCAGCGTGACTACTGGGACCTGCTTTCCAGCGTCGCACGGGCCCTCCCGATCGTCCGGAGCGTCTACGCCGCCCTCGCGCCCCGGCTGGGGTGAGGCGAGAGCCGTGAAACGCGATCACGCGCACGGCAGGCGGACCGAAAATACCGCGCCACCCTCGGGGTGATTTCGCGCCGATACCGTTCCGCCATGGGTGTCGGCGATCTGCTTCACGAGGTAGAGGCCGAGGCCGGTTCCCTCGCCTGCCGGCCGGGTCGTGAAGAATGCGTCGAAGATCCTCGGTAAGACGTTCGCCGGGATGCCGGGTCCGCTGTCCCAGACCTCGAGCTCGAGGCACGTTCCCGCCTTGCGGGTGGCGATACGCAGTCGGCCAGACCCCTTCATGGCGCGGAGGGCGTTGTCGAACAGATTGCTGACCAGTTGATCGAGCGTGCCGCCGAAGGCCATCACCGCTTCGTCGAACTCGAAGCTTCGTACGACGTCCGTTTCCTTCAAGCGATGCTTGAACTGGCCGAGCACGGCGTCGATGTGCTTGGATGGACGCCACGGGTCGCGCTGGAGCCCCTCGAGGTTCGCGAAACGCGCAAAGTCGGTGACGAGCCGCGCGATGCGTTGGGCGGAGTCCTGGACGATCGTCAGAAGGTCGAGCGACTGAGGCCCCTCCGCGGTGGACGCGAGGCCGTCCCGGATCGAGGGGAGTCCGTTGAGTATGGCGTTCAGTGGGTTTCGGATCTCGTGCGCGAGCCCACCCGCGAGGGTAGTGAGCAGTCCCATCTTCTGTGCTTTGACCAGCTCGCGGGATAGGTGACGGAGGCGCAGCTGAACGCGGATGCGCGCCAGGAGCTCGTAGGGGCTGAAGGGCTTGGCAACGTAATCGGTGGCTCCTGCCGCGAGCCCCTTCACGACGGCATCGCCGCCACGCAGTGCCGTCAGCAAGATGACCGGAACCGACGCCGTCGCCGGGTCGGCGCGGAGCCGGTGCAGAAGGTCGACCCCGGAGATCCCGGGCATCATGACGTCCGCCACGATCAGGGCAGGAGGGTCACGCTTGGCTCCTTCGAGTGCCTCGGCTCCGCCTGTGGCCTCGACTACCCGGAACTGGCGCGAGAGAAAGCGCACCAGGAAGCGCCGCAGCTCCGTGTGGTCTTCGACGACCATGATGCGCTCGAGGCCTTCGGGTCCCGTTTCGGCACCGGCGGCCACGACGTCGAGCTGCGCCAGCTCCGCGTCGTGCGCCACCGGAGCCATACTCCGCGAGCGGGGCTCGCCCGCTGGAGGGGGGATGAGGCGCGGCAAGCGAAGCCGAAACGTGGACCCGTGACCGGCCACGCTCTCGACGGTCAGGTCTCCCTGGTGGAGCCGGGCGAGCTCCCGCGACAGAGCGAGGCCGAGGCCGGTCCCGCCGGCGGGGGACCCGTCCATCCGGGAGAAGCGCTCGAAGAGCCGTGGCAGCTGTTCGGCGGCGATGCCGCTGCCGGTGTCGGTGACCTCCACGACGGCCGCATCACCTTGTGGAAGGCACCGCACGGCAACTCGCCCCGTGGTCGTGAACTTTATCGCGTTGGACAGCAGGTTGCGGAGCACGGTCTCGATGTGCTCCGGGTCGGCGGCGATGGGCGCCATCACCTGGGTCGTCGCTTCGAGCGAGATGCCCCGCCGCTGCGCCACGGCCCGAAATTGACTGACCAGTGACGTGACGAAGCTCGCCAGGTCGACCGGCTCGATGCATAGCTCGAGCTTGCCTGCGTCCATCCGTGCCAGATCGAGCAGTCGGTTTATCAGCGTGAGCAACCGGTCCGCGTTGACCTGCATCACCTCGAGATCGGCGCGCATGGCGGTGCTCAGCGGCACCTCGGGCTCGCGCAGCATCGCCTCCAGCGGAGGGAGGATGAGCGCGAGGGGAGTCCGCAGCTCGTGGCTGACGTTGGCGAAGAACGTCGACTTCTGTCGCGTCAGCTCCTTCTGCGCGGCGAGCGCCTCCTCGAGCTGCGCGGAGGTGCGCCGGAGGTCCTCGCTGCGTGACGCGAGATCGAGGTTCGCGAAGAACTCGCGCTCGCGCGCCCTCGTTCCAAGGTGACTCGCGATGGCGGCAATCACCCCGACGTTGAAGATGAAGTACGCCGAGGTGAAGGAGCCGTCTCGCGGAACGAGGCCGACGACCACGGGGGCTACGTGAATCGCGAGGGTGAACGCGGCGGCGACGGCCATCTCCCACCACGCCCACGGAAACATCAAGCCAGCCACGAAGATGACGACGATGAGGCCCACGTAGTAGCTCGGGGCCGGACCGCGGATGACCAGGCTCTCGATGCCTGCCGTGAGCATCGACGTCAGGACCATGAAGAGCAGGCTGGCTCGCTTGCCCAGAAACGGCACGCGGCTGAGGGCCCAGAGCGCGAGCGCGAACAGCGCGACGAGCAGCCGGATGGGCAAGAACGGGCGCAGCAGGTCGGGCCGGGTTGCCAGTTCGAGCACCGCACCCGCGGGCACCAGGACGATCGCGAGGAGGCTGCCGACGCGAAAGCGAGCGAGAGCCAGCGCCCGCACGTAAGCCTTGTACGCAGCGCGGCGAGACCCCTCCGCGGGCAAAGCTATCGACATGGTGCGTGGGCCCTTCCATCGGTCAGCTTTTCATGGTTCTGATCGTTTGTCTGAACCGACGCTCGAATGGCGGGAGAAATATGACCAAAGTGCTGGTGGTCGGCGGTGGGCTCGCAGGTCTCGTCTCCGCGCGCGAGCTTGCGCGCAACGGCTTCGACGTCACGCTGGTCGAGTCGACCGATCGCGTCGGCGGCAAAGCGGGGGCGGACGTTTTTGGTACAGAGATCCGCGAACACGGCTACCACATCTTTCCAGCCTGGTACCGGAACGTGCGGGCGATCCTGGGTGAGCTGAACATCGGTCTCATCGATTTCGACCAGTGGCACTACATCAAGCCGGGCGGACTCTCCAATCCGATCACGATGGAGGTCCCGCACTCGATATCGACACTAGCGAAGGCGTTGACCAAGGGCCTCCTGCCCTGGCCCGATGAGGTCCTCTACTGGTACTTCGTGCTGGACATGCTCGGC